>Ga0068858_100004237_pt1 | contig 14116 bp, 12 predicted proteins | sample KBSSwiS12_FD_66589 | JGI IMG/M metagenome (GOLD analysis project Ga0068858, IMG submission 66589) | Switchgrass rhizosphere microbial communities from Kellogg Biological Station, Michigan, USA - KBS Switchgrass S1-2 | ecosystem: Host-associated > Plants > Roots > Rhizosphere > Soil ... | reverse complement strand
CCGGTTTCGGCCAAGCCGGTTCTGCATACGATTTGCGGCCGCGATAAAAAGGGTGTGACCACCGCAGCCAAGCAACTCGGATGGGCCAACGTCTCCACAAATTGGAAGGACGTCGTCGCCAATCCTGAGATCGACATTATCGACATCAATACGGCCAACGACACTCATGCCGAGATCGCCATCGCCGCTGCCAGGGCGGGCAAAGCTGTGCTCTGCGAAAAGCCGCTCGCGCTCACGGTGAAGCAGGCCGAAGCGATGGTCGCCGCCGTGAAGAAGGCCAAAGTCGTCAACATGGTCTGTCATAATTACCGCCGCATTCCCGCGATTGCGCAGGCTAAGAAAATGATCGCCGCTGGTGATCTCGGACGCATCTTCCACTATCGCGCCCGTTACCTGCAGGATTGGATCGTCGATCCCGAATTCCCGCTCGTCTGGCGGCTCCAGAGCAAGGTTGCCGGCAGCGGCGCACATGGCGATATCAACGCCCACATCATCGATCTGGGCCGTTATCTCGTCGGTGAACTTAGCGAGGTTTGCGGCCACCTCGAGACCTTCATCAAGGAACGCCCACTGCCCGGTTCCAAGACCAAGAAGGGTAAGGTCACCGTGGATGATGCCGTCATCACCCTCGGTCGTTTTAAGAACGGCGCCATCGCGTGCCTCGAAGCCAGCCGCTTCGCCTTGGGACGCAAGAATCATATCCAGCTCGAGATCAACGGCAGCAAGGGCTCGCTCGTGTTCGACTTCGAGGACATGAACCGCCTCAAGTACTATAATAACAGCGACCCGGCGGATCGCATGGGCTATCGCGATATCCTCGTCACCGAAGCCGTGCATCCCTATGCCGGAGCATTCTGGCCCGCGGGGCACATCATCGGTTACGAGCACACTTTCGTGAATACCATTTTCGACTTCATCCAGGCCGTCGTGAAAGGCAAATCCGTTCAACCCACCTTCGAAGACGGTTTGCACGACCAGAAGGTCTTGGATGCGATCGAGAGATCTTCAAAGCAACGCCGTTGGATCAAACTCTAAAAGGAAATCACCATGTCACGCCCCATCACTCTTTTCACCGGCCAATGGGCCGATCTTCCCCTCGATACCCTCGCGCAAAAAGCCAAGGGCTTCGGCTATAATGGCCTCGAACTCGCCTGTTGGGGAGATCACTTCAACGTCACGCAAGCGCAGGACAAAAAGTATTGCGACGGTCGTCACGAACTTTTGGCCAAGCATGGCCTCAAGACGTGGGCGATTTCGAATCACCTGGTCGGACAAGCCGTCTGCGACGTGATCGACGAACGTCACAAAGCGATCCTGCCCGAGCATGTCTGGGGCGACGGCAAGCCCAAGGAAGTCCAGAAGCGCGCCGCGGAAGAAATGATCAAGACCGCCTACGCCGCCAAAAATCTCGGCGTAGAGGTCGTCAATGGTTTCACCGGTTCGAAAATTTGGTCCCTTCTCTACAGCTTCCCGCCGGTTAGTGATGCGCAGATCGAGGACGGCTATGCCGATTTCGCCGCACGCTGGAACCCGATTCTCGATGAGTTCAAGAAAGCAGGTGTTCGTTTCGCACTTGAAGTCCATCCGACCGAAATCGCTTTCGACATCGTCAGCGCGGAGCGCGCCCTGTCAGCACTCAATCATCGCCCCGAATTTGGCTTCAACTACGATCCCTCACATCTCGGTTATCAGGGAGTCGATTACGTGAAGTTCATCCAGAAGTTCGGTGAGCGCATTTATCACGCGCACATGAAGGATGTCTACTGGTCCTCCGTTCTTACCGAAGCTGGCGTCTTTGGCGGACACACCAAGTTCGGCGATCCCCGTCGTTTCTGGGAGTTCCGCTCGTTGGGCCGTGGCTGCATCAAGTTCGAGGAAATCCTCCGTGCGTTGAACCAGGTTAACTACCAGGGCCCGCTCTCGGTTGAGTGGGAAGATATTGGCATGGATCGCGAGCACGGCGCTGCCGAGGCTGCCGCTTTCCTGCACAAGCTCGACTTCATTCCCAGCAAAGTTGCCTTCGACGCCGCTTTCGAGAAGAAGTAAAAGATTATTAATCCGCGGTCACGCTTGCATGAGCGTGGCCCGCGGATATTTTCATGAAGCGTTCGACTCTTCGTCGAACACTGCCATATTAACAGTTCCCTTATGCCTAAAGTCACCATTCTCCCGGGCGGTCAATCCGCCGAAGTTCCCTCCGGTACTCTCCTCATCGATGCAGGAGAAGAAGCGGGCGTGGAAATGGAAGCCGGTTGTTTCAACTGCTCCTGCGGAACCTGCGCCGTTGCGGTCGATTCCGGCATGGAGAATATCGAGCCTCCGACAGACGAGGAACTCAACGTCCTCGATCAATGGAACAAGGACCCCGAGAAATATCGCCTGACCTGCTGCGTCAAAATCCTAAAGGGCGAAGTGGTTCTCCGGATGGAGCACTAATCAATTTTCTTTTGGATCCGTCATCCTGAGCTTGTCGAAGGATCAGCTCCCGGTGACTTTCGCCATTAATCGAGCGATTTACTTAATCCAGCCCCAACGACTGGTAAACGGCCAGAAAACAAAATAGCCGCGGCCCATCAGGTTTTGCCTCGGTACACCGCCCCAGTAACGACTGTCCTTGCTGTTCGGGCTGTTATCGCCCATAGCCCAATAACAATCGGTGGGCACATAGTACGACTGAGATTGGACTCTGCCGTCCGGGCCCAGCTGCGTCACGCCGGTCGAGTCATCGGACATTACCGTCGTATAACCCGGGTAGTGATCGATCTGCTTGAATTCTTTATCGAATGACGAAGCGCCCGAGGCCAGCTTCCCATTCACATACAGGAGCGGCGGCTTGACCTCCACCAAGTCACCCGCCTGAGCAATACAACGCTTGATGAAATCCTCGCTACCTTCCTGATTTGGCCCGCGTTCGTTCGCCAGTTTTGGGATCCCTGACGTCTTGAAAATAAAGACTTCGCCCTGGCGTGGGGGACGGAAATTATAAGTGACCTTATCGACCAATACCTGATCACCGGTCTGCGTGGTATAATTCGCCAGCACGGCGCCCGGTTCGAAGGTGCTGCCGGGATTAATCCGCAACTTCTGGCTCACGTCGCTTGGGCGAATCCAAATCCGATCGACTTCCTCGGCCCCCTGGGCATTGACGATATGGACATCGGTATATTCAAACCAAATCGTAAATGATCCAGGCGACAGTCCTTCGACGGTGCCGCCCTGCTTGGTGACCACGCGGCTGTAAGTCTTGCCGTGGATCGCAAAGTCGTAGGCCTGAACCAGAAAGTTCGGCGGCATTTCGGTGGTCGGTACCGGTTCGATACCAAAGAGCGTCGGTTCCATCGAGCCGGTCGGAATCTTGAACGGCTGCAGGAAATAAGTCCGGATGGCCAGTGCCATGATCGCGGCCACGACAAAGACTTCCACGTTCTCACGCCAGCCATCCCACGGGGAGGGAGGGAACGTCTTCCTCCCAAACTTCATCGTCTCCTTGTTCAGCTTATCCAAACCCTCGACATCCTTCGCTTTGATCAGCGTGCGGTAGCGTTCCTCCAGTTCCCTGGCGATTTCAAGGTCGCGTTCGGAAAGAATGTCCTGGGAATAAATCCGGTTCCGCTGAAGGCTGGCGTAAATCAATTCAGACTCGGCCAGGACTTCCTTGGTTTTGCTGGGAAGAAAAAAGTTGAACATGGAAATGGGGGGGAATTAATTCTCCGACTTGAGCACGGCGATAAAAGCTTCCTGCGGAATATCAACACTGCCAATCGATTTCATCCGCTTTTTGCCTTCCTTCTGCTTTTCGAGGAGCTTGCGTTTACGGCTGATATCGCCGCCGTAGCACTTCGCCGTGACGTTCTTTCCGACCGACTTCACATCCTCGCGTGCAATGATCGTTCCGCCGATGGCCGCCTGAATGGCGATCTTGAACAAATGCGGATGGATCACTTCTTTGAGTTTGGCTGCGATATGCCGTCCACGTGCGGCTGCCTTGCTTCGCTCCACGATGCAGGAGAAGGCATCAAGCGGCTCGGCATTGACCAGCATGTCCATCTTGACCATGTCGGAAACGCGATAAGGCGCATACTCGTAATCCATGCTGCCGTAGCCGCGGGTGATCGATTTGATGCGGTCATTGAAATCGACCAGGATTTCGTTCAACGGCAGGTCGCAATGCAGCATCACGCGTTTGGCGTCGAGGGACTCGGTTTGATAGCAGGTGCCGCGTTTTTCCATGATCAACTGCAAGATATCGCCGATATTTTCATTCGGGATCATGATAAATGCTTTCACCATCGGTTCAGCAATTGATTCGATGACGGACGGATCCGGCATGAGCATCGGATTGTCGATCATAAGTACTTCGCCATTCGTGCGCTTGATCTCGTAGACCACGCTCGGATAGGTGGCGATGATGTCCATCTGGTACTCGCGGCGTAACCGTTCCTGGACAATTTCCATGTGCAGCAGACCGAGAAAGCCACAGCGAAAACCGAACCCCAGCGCCACGGAGCTTTCCGTCGTATAGGTGAGAGCAGCGTCGTTGAGTTGCAGCTTGGCCAGCGCCGCCTTCAACTGTTCAAACTCCGAGGTGTCGATCGGATAGATACCACTGAAAACCATCGGCGTGATTGCCTTGAAACCGGGTAACATTTCCGGCGCGGGTTTCTGTGAATTGGTGATCGTGTCGCCCGTTTTGACGTCAGCCGTCGTCTTGATATTGGCGACGAGATAACCGACCTGTCCCGCCTTGAGCGATTCCATGCGGATCTGTTTCGGCGTGAAACAGCCGACTTCCTTCACCTCATATTTCTGGTTCGTGCCCATCATCAGGATCGGCGTTCCTGCCTTCAATTCACCAGAAAAAGTGCGGACGTAGGTAACGACACCACGGTAGGTATCGAATAGCGAATCGAAGACCAGTGCGCGGGTATAATCATCCTCGTAAATTTTCGGTGCTGGAATTCGTGCGATGATCGCTTCCAGGATATCCTCGATGCCGATGCCGTTCTTCGCGCTGGCAAGGATCGCCTCCTCGCCCGGAATGGAGAGAACATCCTCTAACTGACGCTTGCAGGTCTCCACATCGGCGTTCGGCAGATCGATCTTATTGATCACCGGGATGAGCTTGAGATTTTGCTTGTTGGCGAGATGGACGTTGGCGACCGTCTGCGCCTCGACACCTTGTGCCGCATCGATGATCAAAAGAGCGCCTTCGCAAGCTGAGAGCGAACGTGAGACTTCATAAGCGAAGTCGACGTGTCCGGGAGTGTCGATGAGATTGAGGCGGTAGACGGTACCGTCCTTGGCCTTGTACGCCATCGTCACCGGATGCGCCTTGATCGTGATGCCGCGCTCGCGTTCGAGGTCCATCGAGTCGAGATGCTGCGCGGTAAGGATACGGTCGCTGACCGTGGCAGTCGCCTGCAGGAGGCGGTCTGAGAGCGTCGTCTTGCCGTGGTCGACGTGCGCGATAATGCAAAAATTACGGGTAAGTTTCTGTTCCGACATGGGAACGTATACTGTAGCGAATTCGTTCGACAAAGAAAGAGACGTTTTTGACTATCGAAATCGGGTTTACAATGCGGGCTCCCATCCAGCAATCTGCTGCATGACCAAACTCATCGGATTTGGCGCCTCCAGCATGCAGGGGGCCTGTGATTCCCAAGGTGGATTCTTCAAGCGTTTGGAACAAAAACTGACCGATGCCGGTAAGCCCCGCATCTGCATCAACTTTGGTATCGGCGGAAATACGACCCGCGATATGGTGGCCCGGCTCGATCAGGTAAAACCCCATCTTCCTTGCTCCGCAGTCATTATTCTCGGCTGCAACGACATGCCCCGGATAGGGGAAACGAATCCTGTCCGCACCTCGCTGGAAGAATATAGCAAAAACCTCGAGATAATCATGCGCGTCTTCGCAGGCCCCGATACGATCTTCATCTCATCCTTCGCGGTCGATTTTGCGCGGGTTGGCATAGCCCCGCAAACCTTCGCGTCCTACATGGCCAGCGCATTGAAGATCGCCCAATCCTTCGACATGCAAATCTGGGATCTTTATGCCGAATCCCTGGTCTTCGGTGGAAAATATCATCACACCGACGGCGTCCACTACAACGACGCCGGGCATGAGATGATCGCGGAGCGGCTGCTTCCGATAATTCTCAAAATCAGCTGAAGTTGGCGTCTTAGCCCCCCGCACCAACTTCATTCGCGCGCGCGCGCAACAGTCGTGTCGCTTCGGAGGCATCCTTGGGCGCGAAGACCGGGCGTCCCACGACAACCTGATTGGCACCTGCGGTGACACAAGGACCGATCGTCTCGTCAGTTACTCCGCCTTCCACGGCGATGTCATACTGCAAGTGGTCCTTGTCCCGATGCGCCCGCGCCAATCGCACCTTTTCCAGCACTTCGATGATGAACGGTTGTCCCATGAAGCCGGGATTGACCGACATACAAAGCAATTGATCCACATTCGGGAGCAGCGGATAAGTCTTTTCCACCAGTGTCATCGGGTTGATTGCCAGAGAACATCGGCAACCCATTTCCTGGATCATATTGATCGTCCGCCGCGGATCGTGGTAGGCCTCAAGATGGACGATCAGCACATCCGCGCCCGCCTCGACGAATGCCCGCGCATAGCGGTCCGGTTGCTGGATCATCAAATGGACTTCGATTGGAAGCCGGGTCATCTTGCGCACGGACTGGACCACCTCCGGTCCCAGGGCGAAGTAGGGAACGAAGTGGCCGTCCATGACATCAATATGGACGACGTCCACCTGCGCTTCTTCCATCCGCTTTACCTCCTCGTCTAACTTCCCCAAGTCAGAGGCAAGCAGGCTGGCAGAAAGGCGGACAGTTCTCATGGAGGGGCTATTTTTTCTTTTCGATCAACTCAAACTCATAGCCTTCCGGGCCGTCAATGAAAGCGATTTTACTACCAGAACTCGTTACCGTTGGGCCATCGCTGAACGGATAACCCTTTTCCGTTGCCACCTTACCAAAGGCTTCGAGATCATCCACTTCAAACGCGAGGTGGGTCAAATCCGGCTGTACCACCACCGGGCCGCTCTTGGGATAGTGACAGATCTCGATCTGTTCTGAACCGCCGGGCGGTTGCAGAAAGACAACCGTCGAGCCACGCGGCGAGGTGTGGCGAGCGACTTCCTTCAAATCAAAAACGTCACGGTAAAAGGCCAGGGTCTTTTCGAGATCATTCACGCGGTAGCGGGTATGGAGGAGGCGTTTAATCATGGGGGAAGCATCCTTTCTCTCGCGGCAAAGTCAAATCTCCGTGTAAATACATGCTCGATGGGCTTTCCCTCGACAACCTTCTCATCTCGTCGTTTATTATGTCATGAGCAAAAATACCGTCGTCTGGACTGATATCCCGGTAATCGTAATGAAACGGGCCGTTGATTTTTACGCAAAGCTGCTGGCCCAGCCTGTTGTGCTGCAAAAGATGGACGACTGGGAGTACGGGTTGCTGCCCGGAGCAAAGGATGGCGTGGTTTCGGGATGCCTCGCGCCCGCCGATCAGGATAACCAGCCATGCCGCAATGGCCCCCTCATTTACCTGAATGTCGACGGACGCCTGGACGAAGCCGTTCGTATCGCGGGTGACTGTGGTGGGAAAATCCTGCGACCGCCGCATCCGATCGGTCCCTATGGCTTCCGCGCCATCATCGTCGATAGCGAAGGCAACCGCATTGCGCTTCATTCCGAGAAAGCTTAGATATCGAGATTAGGGGGTAAGCGATAGCGATGGTTTCGCTTGGCGTGGAGCACTCGGAAGATTATGGCGCGATTCCCCTCGATAAGATAGAAGAGCTTGTAAGGAAAACGCGGCAACAGAATCCGTCTGAAGCCTTTGTAATAAATAGGAAAACGAGTGGCATCTGTTTCCAAGACCTTAATGGCTCGGCTCACTTCGTGTAAGAATCTGCTCCCGAGATTGGCTTGTTGTTGGTCATACCAATTCCGCGCCTCAAAAATATCTTCTTCGGCGCGTGGCCGGATAAACACGACCCATTTCACGCCTTATTCCGAAGCCGAGGCTCAATCTCCGACCACGGAGTTCCGATTTGAGGATTGTTCTGAAAATCTTTCAGTTCCGAATCAAGTACTGTCTTTTCCTCTAAAGTCGGAGAAACAGAGCCCATTAATTGTTGCTCTTCCAAGATCCAAAGTGCGTCCCAAAGCTCGCTACGCTCGGCGGGTGTTAGCTTGGTAAACTCTTCAAGAAGCTCTGCCTTGCTCATAATGATATTTTGCTGTGCCTTAGCGGGTTTGCAAGCAAGCTTTCTTCTCATCCTCAGCTGAGCTACATTTGAGCCATGCGTTCTGAATCCCTCGAATTTCTCGGCAAACTCCTCAACACTCCCACGCCTTCCAGCGACGAAGCCCTCGGGCAGCGCGTCTGGCTCGATTACCTCAAGCCCTTCGCCGACGAAGTCGAAACCGATACCTACGGCAATGCCATCGCGGTTTTGAATCCTTCCGGTTCGCCCAAGATCATGGTTGAGGGCCATGCCGACGAGATCGCATTTCAAATCCAATATATCGATGAAGACGGCTTCGTTTATTTTAGCGGCGTCGGCGGCCACGACCCTGGCCTCGCCCGCGGGCAACGCGTCCACATTCACGGGCGCAACGGCCCGGTGCTTGGCGTCATCGGCGCGCTCGCCATCCACATGCAGGACCGCAGCAAAAAAGCGGAGGTGCCCGAGCTCCATGAGCTCTTCATCGACATCGGGGTGGCCAGTCGCAAGGAAGCGGAAAAGCGCGTCGCCGTCGGCGATCTCATCACCTACATCGTTGGCTGGCAGCAACTCAACGGCGATATCTACATTGCGCGCGCCTGCGATAATCGCATCGGCACCTTTGTGGCCGCGGAAGTCCTGCGCCTCTGCTCCAAGGCGGGAAAGAAACTCAAGGCCCAGGTCGTGGCCGCCTCCGCCGTCGGCGAGGAAAATGGACTTTTCGGAGCCCACATGCTCGGCTACTCGGTCAGACCGGACGCCGCACTCGTCATCGACGTTGGTCAGGCCACCGACATCCCCGTCACGAACAAGAAGCGCTTCGGCGATGTCCGGCTCGGCAAGGGCCCGATCCTCAGCCGAGGCAGCGTGAATCATCCCGTTCTGGTCAAACGCCTCGAAGCCATCGCGGACAAAAACAAGATCGCCTTCCAGCGGGGTATCGATCCCCGCCGCTCCGGTACCGATGCCGATGCGATCTTCCTCCAGCGCGGCGGCATTGCAACGGCAGCCATCGGCGTGCCCAATCGCTACATGCATACACCCGTCGAAGCGATCAGCCTCAAGGATCTCGAGAACCTCTCAGAATGGCTCACCGCCTTCATTCTCGACCTCAAGTCCGGTGATACCTTCAAGGTCAAAGTTTAATAATCCGTCATCCTGAGCTTGTCGAAGGATCAGCCGCCAGTGATTTGGCAGTCCCAGCAAATGTTGGATATTTCCGGAAGCTGGTCCTTCGACAAGCTCAGGATGACGGATTTAAAAAGAGAGCCACTTTCTATTTCCCCGGCGCTTTCTTCACCTCGTAAGTCGGCTTGTCCGCCTTGGCTTCGAGGCTATGAGAGGCGGCCTTACGCGCGAGATTCCGGAACGTAAGTTGCGCCTGGGCCGGTTCCTGACCTGTCGGGCAAACGGCTCGCGTATAAACTCCATCAGAGCCAAGCACCCGTGCCTTCACGCAATCGCTTAGATAAGCAGGGATAATCACGTCGGTGATCCGCTTGCGGATGGCTTGATCCAGCACCGGGAACACCACTTCGACGCGACGATACAAATTGCGCGGCATCCAGTCGGCGCTGCCGAGGTAAACCTTGGACTTGCCTCCATTGCCGAAGTAGAAAATACGACTGTGTTCGAGGAACCGTCCCACGATGCTAATCACGCGAATATTCTCGCTCACTCCCGGAACGCCCGGTCGCAGGCAGCAGATACCGCGAACAATAAGATCGATCTTCACACCTGCCTGTGATGCCTCATAAAGCGCGACAATCAGGCTCTCCTCCACCAGTGAGTTGAGCTTCACGATAATCCGGCCTTCCTTGCCTTGTTTTGCCAGGTCGCGCTCATGGTGGATGAGCTTGAGGAAGATGTCGTGCATCTGGAAAGGTGCCACCAGCAGATTCTTTACGCCCTTGAATTCCGATAGACCGGTCAGCGTATTGAACAGCATCGCCACTTCCTCGCCCAATTCGTTGTTGGACGTGAAGAGGCTCAAATCGGTGTAAAAGCGTGCCGTACTGGGATGATAATTTCCAGTGCCCAAATGCAGGTAATGACGGAGCTTGTCTTCATCGCGGCGCACGATCATCAGCACTTTGCAATGCGTCTTGAGACCAACGAGTCCGTACACCACATGCACCCCGGCTTCTTCCAATTGCCGGGCCCAGAGAATGTTATTGGCCTCATCAAAACGCGCGCGAAGCTCGACCAAAACAGTCACCTGCTTGCCCTGTTCCGCCGCATGAATCAGAGAGTGTACGATGGGCGAATCGCCGCTCGTGCGATACAGCGTCATCTTGATCGCGAGAACCGCTGGATCCGATGCCGCGTTTTGCAAAAATTCCACGACGCTGGCAAAGCTCTGGTAAGGATGATGCAGGAGAACATCCTTTTGCCGCAGGATTTCAAAGTAATCGCTTCCGGGCGGCAGGGAGTGCGAGGAGATCGGTACGTACGGCTTGTCGCGCAGCGAGGCCAAAGCATCGATCGAAGTCAGCGGCATCAAATGAAGAAAATTGAGCGGGCCGTTGACCAGGTAGAGATCATCGTCGGTTAGTTTGAAAATATCGAGCAGCGCGCGCCGCATATCGGGCGGGCAACCGTGTTCGACTTCGAGGCGCACCGCATTTCCGCGAGCGCGCTTCCGCAACTCATCCTCAATCGTGCGTAACAGGTTCTCCGCTTCTTCCTCGTCAATGTAGAGATCGCTGTTGCGCGTGATACGGAAACCGTAAACCTGCTCCACTTCCAGGCCTGGAAAAAGATCGTGAATATGATTCTGGATCAAATTCTGGATCAGAATGTAATGCCACTCCTGCGTCTTCGGGTGAGGAATCCGCACCAGACGCGGCAAAACGCGCGGAATGGCCACCACGGCATGAAGAAGCTCGTTCGGACGCTCGGGTCGTTTCAATCGGAGGAATAAATTGTGACTCTTATTCTGAAGCTGCGGGAAGGGGTGGCTTGCGTCGACCGCCAGGGGCGTGAGCACTGGAAAAACCTCATCGCGAAAATAGGCCGTCGCCCAGGCGTGATCCTGTTTGTTCAGCGATTTGAAATCGTGCAGAAAAACCCCGTGCTCTCCCAGGGCAGGGAGCAAGTCGTGATGCCAGAGCTGATATTGATCATCAATCAACTTGAGAACATCCGTCCGAATGGCGTCGAAAGTCTGGCGTGCGCTCATACCGTCCGGGCCGGAGTCGTTCGACTCATGCTCGATCTGTTGCTTGATACCCGCCACGCGTACTTCAAAGAACTCGTCCAGGTTCGAGGTCACGATGCCCAGGAACCGCACCCGTTCCAGCAATGGCTGACTCGGATCCTGTGCTTCTTCCAGGACGCGCCGATTGAACGCCAGCCAACTCAACTCGCGATTGATGAAAAAACGGGGATCGGTAAGATTGGTCGTGCTCATAGCGGTGTCCGAGGAAACTACCTTTTTGGCCGGGGTCCGTCCAACGTGGCTAGCGTAACGTTTTCGTGACGGAGACGCCACCCCTCCGATCTTCTGCTTGAGCAATTCGTAACCCTTGACCAGCCCCGGCCCTGATTGAAGAATGTAGTCGGAAGGAATCTCAAACAGCCTCCCATGCTTCACCGCAGGCACGCGGTTCCAGCCAGGTCGCGAGGTGATTTCCCCCATCTCCACCGGCTTTCCGCACCAGGAGGCAAAGATGATCTCGGGCTCCCGCGCCAAAACTTCTTCCGGGGTTACCATGCGCAAGGCAGCCTTCTTCTCGTGTCGCCGCTCGGCAAAAACGTCAGTGCCACCTGCGCGCTCAATCAACTCCGACACCCAGCCAATTCCCGTGGTCATCGGGTCGGGCCACTCTTCAAAATAAACGCGCGGGCGAGGCGTTCCGTTCATCGCAACGGGTTGAAGGTCCTGAGTCATTTTCGCCACCACATCCTCGGCCTGCTGATTTCTTCCCAGTAACTTCCCCAGGTTGCGAATCGTCCCGTAAATTTCTTCCAGGCTTCGCGAATTCAGCGCCAGGACCGTCACGCCCCCTTTGATCAGTTCCGCTGCGATCTGGTGCTGCACATCGGTCGAGGTAATCACCAGGTCGGGCTTCAGCTTCAGGATCGCCTCGATGTTACCCGAGCTAAACCCGCAGACCCGGGGCTTTTCCTCCACGCCATGAGGTGGCTTATAGAACCCGGTCACCCCCACGACCTGATTCCACACCCCCAGCTTATGCAAAATATCGGCCCCGTCCGCTCCTAGAGCGACGAGCCGTTGCGGTGAGGAAGCGTTGGACACAATTGGTAATCCTAGCTTCTTTCTGTGTCCTGATAAATCTTTAATAATTGCCGTTGCTACGAAATAAATAACTCCGCCTTGGCTAACGGCATCGAAGTCTCTACGCTTAACCCTTCCTATGGAAGACGAGAGCGAATTATTGGCCCTGCGACGGGCGCGGTTGGACACGTGGCGCGAAATGGGCATCGATCCTTTCGGTGAAGCCTTCCCCGATACCGAGACCTGCCGCCATGCGGTGGAGAATTATGTCGAAGAACGCCCGGTACGCATCGCCGGACGCCTCATCTCCAAGCGCGAGATGGGCAAAAACGTCTTTGCCCACATCCAGGACGAAACCGGCAAGCTGCAGGTCTACGCGCAGGTGCAGGGCCTCGGCGACAAGTTCGCTTTCTGGAAGCTCCTCGATATCGGCGATTTCATCGGTGGCGAGGGTATCCTCTTCACCACCAAGACCGGAGAAAAGACCGTTCGCCTTTCAGACCTACGTATCCTCTCGAAGTCACTTCGCCCCATCCCCAGTCAGTGGTACGGCCTCTCGGATGTCGAGCAGCGCTACCGCCAGCGTTACGTCGACATGATCGTCAGTGAGGACGCCCGCAAGGTCCTCCTCAAGCGCAGCCAGATCGTCCGGGAAGTCCGCCGTTTCTTTGAGAACCGCGACTTCACCGAGGTCGAGACACCCATGATGCAGACCATCGCCGGCGGTGCCGCCGCGCGTCCCTTCGTCACCAAGCACAACGCGCTCGGCATCGATCTCTTCATGCGCATCGCGCCCGAGCTCTATCTCAAGCGCCTCCTCGTCGGTGGCATGACCAAGGTGTTCGAGGTCAACCGTAACTTTCGCAACGAAGGCATCTCCCGCCGCCACAACCCCGAGTTCACCATGCTCGAGGCCTACTGGGCCTATGCCGATTTCACCGCCATGTCCAAGCTTGTCGAGGACCTTATCACCACGGTCTCGCAAAACGTCATGGGCACCCTTCTGGTCGGTGGCCGCGAAGCCAGTGAAGACGGAACCATTCCGGCGGTCGAACCCATCGACCTTACGCCGCCCTGGCCCCGCATCCCCTACCGCGACCTCGTCAAGAGCGCTGCGGGTGACGATTGGTTCACCATCACGGACACAGAACGCCGTGAACGTTGCGCCAAGCTTGGTGTCGAAATTTCGCCTGCCATGGAAGATTACGAAGTATCCAATCAGGTCTTCGAAAAGCTTGTCGAGGCCAAGACCCGCAATCCTCTTTTCGTGACCCATCTGCCCAAGGAATTGGTGCCGCTCGCCAAGCAAAATACGGCGGATCCTTCCGTCGTCGATGTCTTTGAATTGATTATCGCCGGACAAGAGGTCGCGCCTGGATATAGCGAGCTCAACGATCCCGTCATTCAGCGTCAGCGCCTCGAAGCCCAGGCTGGCGAAGAGAAGCAGGACATCGATGAAGACTTCCTCAATGCGCTTGAATATGGCATGCCCCCCGCCGGCGGTATCGGCCTTGGCATCGATCGCCTCGTCATGACCCTGACCGGCGCGGAATCCATCCGCGACGTCATCCTGTTCCCGCTGCTCAAGCCGAAATCGTAAATGAGTTCATCGCCCGCCTCC
>Ga0068858_100004236_pt1 | contig 14116 bp, 14 predicted proteins | sample KBSSwiS12_FD_66589 | JGI IMG/M metagenome (GOLD analysis project Ga0068858, IMG submission 66589) | Switchgrass rhizosphere microbial communities from Kellogg Biological Station, Michigan, USA - KBS Switchgrass S1-2 | ecosystem: Host-associated > Plants > Roots > Rhizosphere > Soil ... | reverse complement strand
CGTTCGCGCTCGAGGACGACGACGACGAGATCCTCGACGTGACGCCCAAGACACTTGGCAATGGCCTTCATGTTGTCCTCGACGGATGCATCCAGGCTGACAGCATCCTTCGAGCTCGGCCCGACGACCAGCTTCTCCATGTAGAGGTCGGGCGCATGCAACAGACCGCCTTTGCTGGCTGCCGCGAGGACGGCGATGGCGTTGGGCGCGCCTGTGGCGCACAAATTGGTTCCCTCGAGCGGGTCCACCGCGATGTCCACCGGCTCATACCGGCCGGACCCCTGGCCTTTCGCCGAGTGCGCCAACCCGACTTTCTCGCCGATGTACAGCATCGGCGCCGCGTCGCGTTCCCCTTCACCGATCACGATCGTTCCGTCGATCGGCACCGTGTCCATCACCTCGCGCATCGCTTCGACGGCCACGTGATCGGAGTTATGGCGGTCGCCCTGCCCCATGGTGTGCGCGCAGGCGATAGCCGCGTGCTCGACGACACGTAGAAAGTCGAGTGAAAGGTCGGAATCCATAGGAGCTTCAGTTCCCCGCTTTGAGTTCCCCGCGTTCGGTTCCAGAGTAAGCCGGCAGCTCGCATCGCGTCGGGCGGTCCACGCGGTACCCGAGCAGGTAGTCCGCCTGCATCACCTTGTGGATCTCGCGAGTGCCCTCGTAAATCACCGCGCCCTTGCAATTGCGATAGAAGCGACCGACCGGATACTCGTCCGAATAGCCGTTCGCGCCGTGGATCTGCACCGCGTCGCCCGCCGCGCGCTCGGACGCGACGGTCGCAAACCATTTCGCCAGGCCCGTTTCACGCGTATTGCGCCGCCCGTGGTTCTTCAACCAGCCGGCTCGAAGCCAGAGCAATCGGGACGCCTGGTAGTCCGATTCCATCTGCGCCAGCATTTCTTTCACCAGTTGATGCTGCCCGATCTCGACGCCGAAGGTCCGCCGCTCCTTCGCGTACTTCGCGCTTGCGTCGCGGCACGCGCGAATCAATCCCGTCGCGCCGGCGGCCACCGTGAACCGGCCCTGGTCGAGCGCGAACATCGCGATCTTGAATCCCTCGCCCACCCCGCCGAGCACGTTGTCTTCCGGCACCTCGACTTCGTCCATCGCGATCGAGCCGGTATTGCCCGCGAGGATGCCCCACTTCTCCTTCATCGGCGCGCTCGTGAAGCCGCGGAACGTCCGCTCGACGATGAAGGCGGTGATGCCCGACGGGTCGCGATCCCTCTTTTTCTGCGGATCGGTCCAGGCGAAGACCAGGAAGTTGTCGGCGAGGTCGGCAAGCGAGATCCAGGTCTTTTCGCCGGTGAGCAGGTAGCGATCGCCCTGCTTGACGGCAGTCGTCTGAATGGCGCGGACATCGCTGCCGGCGCCCGGCTCGGTCAACCCGTAGCCGGCGATCCGGGTCCCCTGGGCCTGGGGCACCAGATAGCGCTGCTTTTGATCCTCGCTGCCCCACGTGAGGAGTGAGAGGCAATTGAGGCCGGCGTGCACCGACATGATGACCCGCAGCGACGTGTCGACGTATTCGAGCTCTTCGCTCGCCAGACCGAGCGAGATGTAGTCCATCCCGGCCCCGCCGTACTCCTGCGGCACCGAAATGCCGAGCAGCCCGAGCGACGCCATGCCGGCGAAGAACGATCGGTCGAAGCGGTGCTCGCGGTCGAGATCGTGAATCTTCGGCTGCACTTCGCGCGCCGCCCATTCGCGGACCGATTGCTCCAGCAACCGCTGCTCGTCGGTGAGGTCGAAATCGATCATGCGAGTCCGCGGATGCTATCACGCGCGACGGCCGATGTGCAGAGGCGCCCCTCGTCCGAGCTGCAGCAGCGCCGCCGCGTTCGACCCGTTGGCCGCGATCTCGAGATGCTCGCTGCCACCGAAAAGGGCGCACAGCTCGCCCGCAGTCGCATCGGCATAGGTCGAGACGACCCGGGCGACCTGGTGGGCACCAATCTGAATCTCGAGCCGGCGGCCGTCGCCGCCGCTCGCGAACCGGTCGAAGGTTTTTCGATCGATGTTGGTGATCAGGTTCCCGAACCGGTCCACGCGCAGCACTTCACCGATCACGTCGTCGACGCCGACGGTCGGCTTCGGAAGATCGAGCTGCTGCACGGCACTGGTCGCCCGGCCGAGCGCAGAGAGGTCGATCCCTTTGGCGAGCCAGGCCGCCGCCGGCGCAAACCGGTCGCGGCCTTCGAACGTTCGGCTGACTGTCGCGCGGGCGTACCGGCGCTCGGTCAGCTCGACCATCCGCCTGGGAGCCACCTCCTCGAGCACGGCCGTCAGAACGCCGTTGTCCGGCGCGACGAATCGATGCTCGCCGGCTTCGACGGCGAGGCCACGGCGGCTCGAGCCCACGCCGGGATCCACCACCACCAGAAAGATCGTGGCGCTCGGAAAATAGCGGTAGCAGGCGGAGAGCTCCAGGGCACCGGTCAGGACGTCGTGGGGCGGCAGCTCGTGCGTGATATCGACGATCGTGACGTCAGGACAGATCCCGAGGGCGACACCTTTCATTGCGCCGGTATAGTGATCTCGGGTGCCGAAGTCGGTCAACATCGCTATGACCGGACGGCCCATTCACTTCTGACCTTCCCAGACCGGCTTCCTGAACAGGATCTCGCGCAGGTTGTTCTGCAGCAGAAAGGAATCCGACACGCGCAGCGTGGAGAACAGCTGGATGATGTCGCGATTGGCCAGCGCTGACTGACGGCCGCGCGCCGCCGCATACGATCGGTGCCTCAACGTCGTCTCGTCCACGACGATGTACTTCGTATAGCCGCGCTCGCGGGGCTGGGCGGTGCCGAAAAACCCGAGCAGTGCCCCTTCCGGCCGCAGCACACGGGTCAACTCGTCGGCGAGCGCGCGTGCCGATGGCCGATCGAGATAATCGAATACATCCCAGCACAGGATCCCGTCGATCGATGACGACTCCTCCGAGAAGCGGGTCCTGAGGAGCGCCGGCATCGCCTCGGGACGACCCTCGCGGATCAACCGGTCGAGATCCGCAAGGATGTCCTGGACGAAAATCTTGCAGCCGAGCTGTTCGCCGAAGAAGGTGACGTTGCTGCCGACGACGGCGCCCAGATCGATCAGCGCCGCCGATTCATTCGATCTGAGGCAGGCCAGGAACTTCCGGAGGGCTTTGGTCGAGAAAACGGGATCGTCGACCGCAGCCGTCACGACGGCGGCGGATTCGGGTTCGATCTTCCGCGTCGAAATGCGGTCGAGAAGGCCCATATTCGAAGGCAAAAGCTGAAAGGCAAACCCTTTTGCTTCTTGCCTTCTGCCTATACGCCCACGCGTTGAGCCGCCGGCGCCTGGGGCGCTCCCGCAGCGGCCGTCTGCGCCGCTGGCGCCGCCGGCTTCTGCGGCTGGGCGGGGGGCGCGCCGGCCTTGCGCTGCATGTCCACGCTGCCGCGGAAATGCGCGCCTTCGGCGATCGCCACGCGCGGCGAGACGATGTCGCCGTCCACCGAGCCGTTGTCGCGGATGTCGACTTTGTCGCTGGCCGTCACGTTCCCGGTGACTTCGCCTTGCACGATGACGGCCTTGGCAAAGACCTGGGCCTTGATCCGGCCATTGGGGCCGATCGTCAGGACATGATCGCGCAACTGAATCGTTCCCTCGACGTGGCCTTCGATGGTCAGGTCCTCGCTCCCGTTCAGTTCGCCCTTGATGACGACCGACTTTCCAATATTCACGTTGTCTTTCTCCATGTGATGGGCGGGCTCGGGCCGAGGCGCGGAAGTCCCGACCGATTGGGACGGCGGCGGCGCCCCGGTCGGTTGTCCGCTGGCCGGTCGCACCGCTTCATCGCGTTTCCACATGTGTCATCCTCCGCCTGTCCGAGTCGCAGGGCGTCAGAGGGGATCTGCCGTGCTGTGCCGGGACCGAAAAGTTTTGCCAGTATATGAGGCGGCCTGAGCGTTGTCTACTCCTTTCGTTCCCGAGACTTAGCGGCAGAGCTTCCAAACCGTGCATCGGTAGGACTGGATGGTACAATGACGGATTCTGCTCAAAATGCGTATCTATTTCGACTACAACGCGACGACCCCGCTCGCGCCGGCCGTACTCGACGCCGTCGTCACGGCCACGCGCGATCAGTTCGGCAACGCGTCGAGCGTGCATCACTTCGGGCAGCGCGCCAAGGCGGGCCTCGACGAGGCGCGGTCGGCCGTCGCCGCCCTGATTGGCGCGGATCCGTCGGAGATCGTCTACACCAGCGGCGGCACCGAATCCGACAACTTCGCGATCCGCGGCGCCGCGGAAGCGTTGGAGCCGACGGGCCGCCGACATCTCGTCGCCAGCGCAATCGAGCACGAGGCGGTGCTGAACACGTTCAAGGCCCTGGCGCGCCGCGGGTGGACGACCTCGCTCGTTCCGGTCGATCAGACGGGCATCGTGGATCCGGAGCGGCTGCGCGGCCTGGTGACGAAAGACACCGCGCTGGTATCGGTGATGCACGCCAACAACGAGATCGGCACCATTCAACCGGTCGCCGAACTGGCGGCGATCGCGCACGAACAGGGCGCGCTCATGCACACCGACGCCGTCCAGTCGGTGGGCAAGATCCCCGTCGACGTTCGCGCAATGGGGATCGATCTGCTGACGCTGTCGGCGCACAAGTTCAACGGACCGAAGGGCGCGGGCGCGTTGTGGATCAAGCGCGGCACCAGGATGCTGCCGATCCTCACTGGTGGAAAGCACGAACGCAGCCGCCGTGCGGGCACCGAGAACGTCCCGGCGATCGTCGGCATGGGCGTCGCGGCGCAACTGGCCACGGCCAAGCGCGACACCGAGGCGTCACGGGTCGCGGCGCTCCGCGACCGGCTCGAGGACGGCATCCTGCGCGCGGTTCCAGGCTCCATCGTCAACGGCGCGCGGTCACCGCGGGTCCCGAACACGAGCAACATCAGCTTCGATCGTGTGGAAGCCGAGAGCCTGCTGATCGCGCTCGATCTCGAGGGGATCGCGGTCTCGACCGGCTCCGCCTGTTCGTCGGGGACGCTCGAACCGTCGCACGTGCTGCGCGCGATGGGACTCTCGTCGCATCGCACGCAGAACTCGCTGCGATTCAGCCTTGGACTCTTCTCGACCGAAGAAGAAGTGGATCAGGTGATCGCTGTTTTGCCGGGCCTCGTGGAGAAACTGCGGAACCTGACTCGAAAGGCAGTCGTCTAGCCACGAAGGCACGAAGAAATCCAATGAGCCTTTTTCTGATCGGTGTTCTTCGTGCCTTCGTGTCTTCGCGGCCATAGCTGAAAATGCGTATTGCAGTCGCCATGTCGGGGGGCGTCGATTCGTCGGTCGCCGCAGCGGTGCTGGCCGAGCAGGGCCACGACGTCATCGGCCTGTCGATGCAGCTCTACGATCAGTCCGGGGGTGAGCGAGCCTTCGGCCGCTGCTGCACGCTGGACGACCTGCATGACGCCCGGCGGGTGGCCGCCGCGATCAACATCCCGCACTACATCCTCAATCTCGAGCGCCAGTTCGACGAGCAGGTCATTTCGAACTTCGTGCGGGAATACGCGTCCGGGCGGACGCCCCTCCCCTGCGCCCACTGCAACAGCGACTTGAAGTTCGCGACGCTGGTCGATCGTGCGCGCGGCTTTGGCGCCGACGCCGTGGCGACGGGCCACTACGCGCGCGTGTCCCGCGACGCCGCGACCGGACGCTACCGGCTCCTCCGGGGCGCCGACGCCTCGAAGGACCAGTCGTATTTCCTGTTCGCCCTCACGCAGGACCAGCTCGCGCACGCGCTGTTTCCTGTCGGCGATCGCCCCAAGGAGGACGTGCGCCGCTACGCGCGCCGGCTCGGTCTGCCGGTCGCCGACAAGCCGGACAGCCACGAGATCTGTTTCGTCCCCGACGACGACTACGCGAGCTTTGTGTCGAAGCGCGCACCCGAGACCGCCCACGACGGGGCGATCGTCGACGAGCGCGGCCGCCAGCTCGCGCGACACGGCGGCGTCCATCGCTTCACCGTGGGCCAGCGCAAGGGTCTCGGCCTGGCGTCGTCGCCGACCGGTGCGGCGATGTACGTGCTGGCGCTCAGACCGGCCGATCAGCAGGTGGTCGTCGGCCCGAAGTCCGCGCTCGAGCGCACGACGGTGACCGCCTCGGACGTCAACTGGATGATCGAGGAGCCCGCCGCCGCCACGCGAATCACCGCGCAGATCCGCCATCGGCACCGTGCCGCGGCGGGAACGGCGCGGCCGCTGGGCGACGCGCGCGTCGAGGTCGTGTTCGACACCCCGCAGATCGCGGTGACGCCGGGTCAGGCGCTGGTGCTTTACGACGGCGACGTGGTCGTGGGGGGAGGCTGGATCGACGACTGAAGGTGCTCGGGCAGGCTTTCGATGTAGCGCTCCGCGTCGAGCGCCGCCATGCAGCCTGATCCGGCGGCGGTGACCGCCTGCCGGTAGATGTGATCCTGCACGTCGCCGCACGCAAAGACCCCTGGGACGCTCGTCTTCGAACCATCGTGGGTCAGGATGTAGCCGTTGGCGTCGAGCTCGAGCTGGCCGCGGAACAGGGACGTGTTCGGATGGTGCCCGATGGCCACGAACACGCCGCTCAGCGGCACGGTGGTCCGCTCGCCGCTCTTGTTGCTCCGCACCACCATCGCCTTCACTTCCCCGCTGCCATCGTCCTGGATGTCCTCGACTTCGGTATCGAGCATCCACGCGATCTTCGGGTTCGCGCGCGCTTTCTCCTGCATGATCTTCGACGCCCGAAGCGCGTCGCGCCGATGCACCAGCGTCACCTTGTCCGCGAAGCGGGTCAGGAAGACGGCTTCTTCCATGGCCGAATCGCCGCCGCCGACCACCGCGATATCCTGACCGCGAAAGAAATAGCCGTCGCAGGTGGCGCACGTCGACACGCCGTGGCCCATCAGCCGGCGTTCCGCCGGCAGCCCGAGCAGCTTCGCTGACGCTCCCGTGGCGATGATCAGGGCGCGCGCGGTGAATTCGGCCTCGGACGTTCGAACCACGATCGGCCGCGCGCACACGTCGATCGACGTGACGTCGCCTTGCGTGATCTCGGCGCCGAATTTTTCGGACTGCGACCGCATCTCGGCCATCAGCTCCGGGCCGAGGATGCCGTCCCGGTAGCCGGGATAGTTCTCGACCATCGTGGTCAGCATCAACTGACCGCCGGCTTCGATACCCTCGATCACCAGCGGCTGAAGATTGGCGCGGGCGGTGTAGAGAGCCGCGGTCAAACCCGCAGGACCCGAGCCGACGATGATGACGTTACGGGTAGACATGAGATTGAAGGATTGCAGGATTGCAGGATTACAGCATTGCAGGAAGGAATCGCAGGAGGTCGACGGCCGTTCTACACTTCCTGCAATCCTGCAATTCTGCAATCCTGCAATTCTGCCATTCAGATGTGTCCGTCCAGGATCTTCTTGAGGTCGTCCTTTGGCTTCAGCCCGACAATCGATTCGACGACCTGCCCTCCCTTGAAGAGCAGCAGCGCCGGAATGCCGCGGATCTGGAATTTGAAGGCGGTGCCCTGATTGTCGTCCACGTTCAACTTGCCGATGGTCACCTTGCCGGCGTAATCGGTGGCGAGCGCCTCGACGGTCGGGGCAAGCCGTTTGCACGGACCGCACCACGGGGCCCAGAAATCAACGAGCACCGGCAACGCGGCGTTGATCACCATCTCGTCGAAGTTCGCGTCCGTAAAAGTCTGCACGGTCTCGGTCTGCACACTCGCGGTCTGCACGTTTTCGGTTGCCATCGGTTCTCCTGTCCGTCCGCCCTACGCTGGCCCTTAGTCCTTGGTCCTTACCTCGGTCCTTGGTTCTTAGTCCTTGGCCCTGCGCGCTCGCAGAGCTCGCTCATATATTCTGACGTACTCTCGAGCGGAACGGTCCCAGGAGTTGTCCTGCCGCATTCCGGCCGCCTGAAGCGTGCCCCAGCGCGGTTTGTCCTGAAACACCGTCAAGGCCCGGGTGAGTGCCCCCGTGAGGGCCGCCGGCACGTAGTCCCGAAAGACGAACCCTGTCGACCTGGCGTCACGCGGCGAGTAATCGCGCACCGTGTCGAGCAGCCCCCCTACCCCGTGGACCACCGGGACGGTGCCATATCGAAGACTGTACATCTGATTCAGCCCGCACGGCTCGAACCGGGAGGGCATCAGGAAGAGATCGGCGCCCGCCTCGATGAGGTGCGCCAGACCCTCATCGAAGCCGATGCGCGCGCCGATGCGGTCGGGGTGCCGCCCGGCGAGGCGCGTCCACAAATCCTGATACCGCGGCTCTCCCGTCCCCAGCACCACCCAACTGGCGTCGAACGCCGCGAGGGCCTCGGCGATCGAAGCGATCAGATCGAAGCCTTTCTGATCGACCATCCGCGAAATCATCCCGATCAGCGGTCGCTGCATCGCCTGCTCGTCGATCGGAAGATCGTATCGGGACAGCAATGCCCGTTTCGACGCCGGCTTGCCGCTGACGTCCTCCACGTTGAACGGCACCGGCAGGAAACGATCGCGAGCCGGATCCCATTCGTCGGTGTCGATTCCGTTGAGGATGCCGACGAAATCCGACGCGCGGCGCTGAAGAATGCCGTCGAAGCCGAAACCGAACTCCTTGGTCTGAGCTTCCCGCGCGTACTGTGGGCTGACGGTCGTGACGAGGTCGGCGTCGTTGATGCCGCCCTTCAGCAGGCTGATGCGACCCCAGTACTCGAGGCGATCGATCGTCAAGAGGTCCGGTGGCAGATCCAGATGCGACAGCCAGTCCGCCCCGAAGAGACCCTGATATGCGAGGTTGTGGATCGTAAAAACGCTCGGCGTGCCGCCAAGCACGGGATGCGAGGCGTACCGCGTCCGCAGATAGACCGGCGCCAGCCCCGCCTGCCAGTCGTGCGCGTGAACGATAGACGGGCCACGCTCCGCTCGACCGGCCCATTCGAGGGCGGCGCGGACGAGCAATGCAAATCGCAGCGCGTTGTCCGGATAGTCGATTCCCTCAACGCCGTACAGCTGATCGCGATCGAAGAGACCGGGGCAATCGATGAGAAGCGCCCGGACGCGCTCCGCGAGAGGCGACTCATAAAAGCCGACATCGCTCGTGTACGCGCCGACGCTGACCGGGAACCGATCGACGGGTTGTCCCCCCGTGATCCCACGATACCGTGGCAGCGCCACGGTCACCGACCAGCCGAGCCGCGCGAGCGCCAGCGGAAGCGCCCCGAGCACGTCGGCGAGCCCACCGGTTTTCGCGAACGGCACCGCCTCGGAGCCGATGATCAGCACGCTCCTCGCCGATGGCTTCCGCGTCGTCACACTGCGGCTCCTGCGAACACCAACCGCCGGCGTCGTCGTCGATCGCGCCATCGCCTCAGATTCTAACGGGCCTCCGGCACGGCAAGGGAGTGGGGCCGACCGCCCCGCGGTACAATCCCGGGAATGTCCGAACCGCCTCCTCAGCGAGCCACGCGCTTTGAACCGCGCGAGGTCATCGAGCTCAAGCAACTCAAGACCGCACAACCCGAGCTCGCTTCCGCGATCGATATGCAAATCGCGCTCATCGAGATGCACCGTCGTGTGCAGTCGCGTGTGCCGCTGCCGTGGATCCAGACCGACGCTGCCTGGCTGCAATCGCAGCACGCTGCCGGACGACCCGTCGTGCGCTTCAGCGATATTCCGCTGGAGTGGAGTGATTTTCGACTCACGCTGCGGCAGACGGCCGACATCCTGCGCCGCTTCGACGCCCTCGAGCCGGCTGACCACCAGGCCATCGTCGGGCTCGGACGCGACGACCGGCTCGAAAGCATCGTCGGTCAGTGGTACGACGCAACGTCGGCTGTCAACGGGGGAGAAGCCCACAGCCGGCTGCCCGAGGACGCGCCTGGAGGACTCGAGCAAGTGCTCCTGCTCGCGCTCCGCCCGTTTCTCGCGCGGTGCGCCGAAGTGCTGATGCAGCGCGCCGACCTGCCGCCCTGGGGGCATGGCCACTGCCCGTACTGCGGGTGGGAACCTGACTTTGCGGTGATCACGCCGGCGGCCGATCGCCGCCTGATCTGTGGCCGCTGCCTCGCGCAGTGGGCGTTTGATGGGATCACCTGTCCGTTCTGCTCAAACAGCGATCGCACGAAAATCACCTCGTTCGCGACGCGGGACGGACTGTATCGCGTTTACGCGTGCGACGTCTGCCGCCGCTATCTCAAGGCGTATGACGGCCGCCGCGCGACGCGGAGCGTGATGGTGGCTGTGGATACGATTGCGACGCTGCCGCTCGATGCGGCAGCCATTCAGCGCGGGTATCTCGGATAAAACACGCAACGAAGGCACGAAGAAGACGAGCCCGATCAGGCTTTCTTCGTGTCTTCGTGGCTGCGTCTTCTTGTCTTGCTACTGCTGCGGCTGAGGAGCGGGGACGACGGCTTCGGTCGCGAAGACCGTCGAGGCCTTCGCCGAAAGCCAGCTGAAGAGGTTCCGCGTCTCCATGAACCGGCCGGCGTTCGACCGCGCGCCGAGGACGACCACGGCCACCTGACGGCCCTCGTTGGGTAAACGGAGAAGGGTCGCGAGGCAATAGCCTGCCTTGCCGATAAAGCCGGTCTTGGCGGCCCTCACGTCGAGGTCGCTGCGGCCGAGCAGATGGTTCGTGCTGTGGAAGGTCACTACGCGGTGGTTCGCCGTGTAGATCGTGTATTCCTGCAGCCGCATGATCGACGAGATTCGCTCGTCGGCTGACGCGTTCGTAATCAGCCGCGCCATGTCGAAGGCCGAGGACACGTTGGTGGAGAGGAGGCCCGAGGGATCCGCGTAGCTGGTGCTCTGCAACCCGAGCTCGGCGGCTTTCTCGTTCATCCGCTGGATGAAGAGCTCGCTCCCGAACGGCGACACGCGCGCCAATGCCCGCGCCGCAGCGTTGTCGGAGGCAATCAGGAGCAGGTGCAGCAGGTCGTCGACGGTCACGCGGTCGTTGAGCCGAAGATGCGTGGTTGACGCCTGGAATACGTCGCTTCTCACGATCGTCACCGGCTGAGTCACGTCGGGGTTGTTCTCGAGGAACACGGTCGCCGTCATCACCTTGGTGATGCTCGCAATCGAACGCTGACTCTGAGAGTTTTCTTCCCACAGCACTTCGTTGGTCTCAGGGTCGTAGATGATGGCCGCGGCGGCGCGAACGTCGGGCACCATTTCGCCGCTCGCATCGACTTTGTAGCGCGGAAGGATCGTCTCGGCCATCTCGCGAGCCGTCGCGATGGCGCGCGCGCGCGCGAGCGTGGCCTTGCGCGTCAGCGATCGCTCTGCGGAATACAATCGGCGCTCGGGAGCGACGGTGGCGGTTCGACGCGTCGCCGGAACGGCGCGAGCCGAAACATCGCGAGGCGGAGTGACGCGCGTAGCTACCGCGCGCTTCGATTTGCTCTTCGTCGCCGCATCAGCATGGCTGACGCTGATACTGACGAGGCAAAGAAGTGCGCAAGGACCTATCCAGAAAAGGCGTTTTCTGCTCACCTGGACCCCACCAAAAAACGAAAATTGCTGGCGGACGATGAAACCAGAGTGTAGCAGATAATCCATTATGTGCAAGGGGTTTGTGCCTCATCCGCGCTGAAATGGCAGAGCCTTTCGGCCCCTGCTGAGGTCAGTTCCCGAGTCTATGCCACAATCGTAATCCGGCCGTCACTCTTCAATACAGGTATCGGCCGATCTGAGACCGACATGAGGACCCGTTGTGACGCCACGTGAAATCGAGGAGTACCGGGCGCTTCGAGCGACGATTCGTGAACGCGGGTCGCTGCGGATCGTCCTTTTCCTCGTCGGGGTCATCGCCTGGGCGGCGGCGACCATCGCCACCGCTGCGCTCGCCGCGCTGCCAATTGCGACCCTGCTACCGCTGCTCGTGCTCGCGTCAGCCTTCGAGGCGCTGTATGCGGTGCACACCGGCGTTGAGCGTATCGGGAGATATCTGCAGGTGTTCTACAGCGACGAAGGGACCCGGGAGTGGGAGCGGACGACGATGGCCTACGGGCGAGACTTCCGGGCGGGAGGTCCCGACGCGCTGTTTTCCACGTACTTCTACTTCGCCACAATCCTGAACTTCGTCCCGGTGCTCCTCGCCGAACCGGTTCGTCTCGAAGTCTCGGTCGTCGGCGGCGTCCATTTGCTGTTCATGGTCCGAGTCTTCGCCGCTCACCGCACCTCAGGACATCAACGCACGCTGGACCTCGAACGCTTTCAGCGCCTCAAACAGGACAAACCCACGGCGAGCTAATCCGATCAATGCTTTCGCCACGAAGGCACGAAAACACGAAGAAGATCTTTATCGGGTTCGCTTCGTGTCTTCGAATATTCGTGGTTGCATTTTCAGCGTTGCGCGAGGGCGATGGTGAGGAGCAGCACACGCCCGGTCCCGAGCCATGAGTCGGTCGTATCGTAGGATTCGGTGACCGCGTGGGCGTCGGTGCCGCGGCCACCGCCGCCGATCGTGATCGCGGGCACCCCGAGACTCATCGGAATGTTCGAATCCGTGGAGCTTTCGCTGAACGAGATCGGCAGACCGAGCGCGCGATGCACGGCCTCCGCCGCGCGGACGATCGGCGACGTGGCGACCGTCGATCCGGCCGGACGATCGCCCACCAGTTCCTTCACGGCGGTGATCGTCCGCGGCATGCGCCAGCGGTCGTTCTCCTCGGCGACTGCCGTGTCGATCGTTTTCTGTAGTTTCGCGTCCAGTGCCCGCAGAGACGCGGCGTCGGACGACCGGAGGTCCACCTCCATCCAGGCTTCCGATGGAATCGAGTTCACCGACGTGCCGCCTCCCACACGACCCACGTTGAAGGTCGTCTTCGGCTCCTTGGGCACCTGAAATTCGTTGATCTTCGCAATCGCGCGGCCCATCGCCCCGATCGGATTGGCGAGGCCGAACGCGGCGAAGCTGTGACCGCCCGGTCCCTTGAACGTCACGCGATATCGAAGGCTGCCCACTCCGACGTTGGTGATCCCGAGGCCGGTCCCGTCGATCGACACGAACCGATCGATTTCCCCCGCGAGCGTCTCCTTGAAAAGCTGCTTGACGCCGCGCAGGTCTCCAAGCCCTTCCTCGCCGACAGTCGCCACGAAAGTGATCGACCCGGGCGTCTGGACGCCCGCCTGGCGGAGCGAGCGAATCGTGCTGACCAGCACCGCCAGCCCGCGGCAGTCGTCGCCAATCCCCGGGCCGCGCAGGACGGTGCCGCTTCGCGTCACTTTGACGCCGACGTCGTCCGGGAAGACCGTGTCGAGGTGGGCCGACAGCACCAGGCGCGGCCGCGCGGCGGCTCCGGGCCGGTCTCCAAGTACGTTGCCCACGGCGTCGACCCGCACGTTTCTCAGTCCAAGCTGCTGAAACGCCTGCCGCACCACCTCTCCGCGCGCTCTTTCCTTGAAAGTCGGCGCGGGGACCTCGCAAAAGCGGACCTGATCGTCGATCGCCTGTGCTTCGCCCGCCTTCACCGCGTCCAGGGCCGCCCGGACAACGGGGTCCTTCCACAGATCGGCTGGACTCGGGCCGATCCCCTGGGCACGGAGCGCGGCCAGGATCCCCAGAACGACGACCACCGCGGCCGCGAACGCGCAGAGAGATGTCTTCATCAGGGGTGAAATCGTAGCGCGGTTCACAGAAGGATCGGCCGGCTCGCACGCTCGCAAGCAGGCCGCTGAACGCCGTGATGACCCAGCGCGAGTGTGTCGATATGTCTAGTGTAGCCGCCAATTACCTCATCGGTACAGAAGTTGCTACGTGACGATCGCATTGGTGGAGGCACTATCGTGATGAGTCTCGTCCGGCTCCTTGGCTTCACAACCCTTGCCTGCGGATGCGTGATCGGCAAATACCGGGAAGTCGCCACGAACCGCGAAGTCGCATACGTCGAGGAAAAAGGCAAGTGTTGCGGAAGTCATGGCCATCGTCGGAATCAGACGATCGCGGCTGGGGGCATCGCCATAGCGCCCGGGATTGCATTGGCGAAAAGAGCCTCCTGAGCCGATTTTTTCCAAGCGCAGGGTGACGTTTCCACCATACTGGCGGCTTGCCCTGCTCTACCCTCTGCCCCCCGACGCCCTCTACCTTCCCTGAAGAGCGTTTGGAAAAACCGTCCGG
>Ga0068858_100004235_pt1 | contig 14119 bp, 13 predicted proteins | sample KBSSwiS12_FD_66589 | JGI IMG/M metagenome (GOLD analysis project Ga0068858, IMG submission 66589) | Switchgrass rhizosphere microbial communities from Kellogg Biological Station, Michigan, USA - KBS Switchgrass S1-2 | ecosystem: Host-associated > Plants > Roots > Rhizosphere > Soil ... | reverse complement strand
CTCAGACGCAGGCGCGGTTTCGAGCGTGTCGTGGAGTCTCCGGCTCCTCGAAGCGCTTCGGCTGACCGCCAGGTCGCTCTCGGCACGCATGTCGCTATTGCTCAGTTAGGCGTCGCGATTCCGGACACAGCCTTGGTAGCGCTCTGATGAAAAATCGGTGCCGCGTGGAGCCATTTGAATCAGTCGCTTCGTGGCACATAACTTGAAGATCGTGCCGTCGAATGGATGAGGAGGCGCGGGTGGACGAGAATTCGCGGGCTATTGCTGCATCCCTGATTGGCGCATTGATTGGCGGCGCCGCAGGATACCTCCTGTTCACCGAGCACGGCCGGGCACTCCGGCGACAGCTGGAGCCTGCGCTCGAAGACATTGCGCGCGAGCTCAGCAGCTTCCGCTCGACCATCCGCAGGGCGGCGGACGTTGCCGACGAAGGACGACGGTTGCTGGATGACGCGTTGAGCGACACCAGCCCGCGCTATCCGAGCCCGCATCAAACCTCGCCATTTTAGGGATCCATGACTGGAGCGCTTGGAACGACGAACCTCCTCCTTGGCATTCTGGCCGCAGTGAGTGTGCTCCAGATGCTGCTCCTCATCGCCGCCGGGATCGCGATTGCCGCTGTCTACCGTCGCGTGATGGCGCTCGTCGACGCCATGGAGACGAGTCAGGTTGCGCCGGCGATGTTGCGCCTGAACGCGATCCTCGACGACATACAGCAAGTGACGGCGACGATGAAAGAGGAGTCGGACCGTGTCGATCGCGTCATCCGATCGACCATCGATCGCGTCGACGAAACGGCCTACCGCGTGCGATCGAATGTGCGCGTCAAGACGAGGTGGATCATCGGGACGCTGCGTGGATTGAGCGTGGCAATCGAGCAGTTGCTGCTGTCCGGCTCCCGGCGTGAGCCGCCGCCGGCCGGTGCCGCAGGACGAGTAACATGAAAAGGGGAGACGACATGGTAGACGGGCACGAAGGTTTCGATATCGAAGACAACGGCAATAGCAACGGCGGGGGCAGTTTCGTGATCGGCCTGCTGACCGGGACGGTTCTTGGCGCGGGCCTGGGTTTGTTGTTCGCTCCGAAGGCCGGATCCGAGATCCGGAGTCAATTGTCCGAGCAGGCCAGCCAGCTCGCCAACACGGCGGCGGAAGGGCGCCGTCGCGCAACCGAGACAGCCGGCGATCTTGCGAATCTGGGCCGGGAAATGTACGGCCGGGCGCGGGACGCCGTGACTCGGGGTACCGACGAGGCGCAGCGCTACGCGCGTGACGTGGCTGATGACGTCGCGGGCAAATCGAGAGGCTAGCCGGCCGTGACGCCTGCCAGAGCCCGTACCGTCGCGAACCTCGTGCTCGCGTCAGCCGGTGTGGCGGCGGCGTACATCGTCATCACGACGCCGCCGCTGAGGCGGTTCGTGCTCCGGGCATCCCGCGCCTGGCTGGGCGCGAGCATCCCCCTCTTTGTGGCGAACGAAGTCCGCAAGGCCTGGGAGCAGTCGGGTCGAGCCGCCTGACATAATGGGCTGGTGACAGCCTTGCGCCGCGTCGGCCGGAGCGCGAGCACGCTGACGCGCCTGACCGGTGTTTCGTTCTGGCGCGGGTTTCTCGGCTTCTACAACAGCGACGACCTCACCTACGCGGCATCGATCGCGTACTACGGGTTGCTGTCGCTTTTCCCCATGATGCTGCTGGGGTTCGCCGCCCTCGGCAGCGTGACTGCGGACGTTGCCAGCCGGAACGCCGTGCTCTCGTTCATCCTGCAGTACTTTCCGTCGCAGTTCGACTTCATTACCCGGCAGCTGGACGAATTCCGCAGCCATTCGGTCTCGCTCGGCGTCGTCGGCACGATTGCGCTGATTTGGGGTGCCCTGGGCGTCTTCGGCGCGATCAGCACGGCCGTCAACTACGCCTGGGGTGTGGACGAGCAGCGAAGCTTCTGGAAGCACAAACTCTATTCATTTCTGATGCTCGTCATTGCGGAGCTGGTCCTGCTGATCGCCCTGCTTCTGGTCAGCGCGACCGAGGTGGCCAGTGCGTCGTGGTTTGCCGGGGTGGTGGCGGGATTTCCCGGACTCGCGATTCTGCGAAGCTTCACGATCCGCTACGCCACCACGCTCCTGTTCATTCTCGTCGTCGGCCTCGTGTACTACTTCGTGCCCAACGCGCAGGTGCGTTTCCGCGACGTCTGGATCGGCGCGCTCGTCACGGGTCTCCTGTGGAAGGGCGCACTCGAACTGTTTTCGTGGTACGTGCGCGACATGTCGCGTTTCACGCGCGTCAACGGATCGATTGCGACGGTAGTGGTGTTTCTCGTGTGGGCCTACGTCCAGGCGGTCATTCTGCTGTACGGTGTCGAGTTCACGGCCGCCTACGCGCGGCTACGCCGCGGAAGGCCGGAGGACATTCCCGCGGCTCCAACGCCCCGCGCGTAAGCTCGTTCTTCGGAGACCCACGACACCACCAGCCCGTTGCGAAATTTCGCGACGCACTTCAAGGCACCTGCACTCGAGAGAGCGCCCGGATGATCGCCTCGCTGAACACCGGCACATCGTCAGGCTTGCGCGACGTGATCAGGTTGCCGTCTTCGACGACCGGCTTGTCCACGTAGAGGCCGCCGGCGTTCTTGACGTCGATCGCAATCGAGGGCCAGCAGGTGAGCGTCCGGCCGCGCAGCGCGTTGGCCGAGATCAGCAACTGAGGGCCGTGACAGATGGCCGCGACCGGTTTTCCGGCGTCCATGGCGTCGCGCGTGAGATCGACCATCGCGTGGCGCAGGCGCATTTTGTCGGGCGCGTGACCGCCCGGAATCACGAGCGCGTCGAAATTGCCGATGTGGGCCTCGCCGGCGGAGATGTCCGAGGTGACGATCGCTTCTCCGCGCTTGCCGCGAAACGACGCGCCCCTGGTCGGCCCCACAATCGTCACCGTTGCGCCGGCGGCACGCAGCGCGTCCACGGGCCCGGTCAACTCGCGATCTTCGAACTCCTCGTCCACCAGCATCGCCACTCGTTTTCCGGACAATGCGCCGGACACTGTATCGGCGCGCGCCGCCGCATCGGCCATTCGGATCCTCCGCCGCGATTCTATATCATGAGTTGATGAATCGACTGGCTCGCGAGCGAAGTCCCTACCTGCTCCAGCACGCAGAGAACCCGGTGGACTGGTTTGCATGGGGTGAAGAGGCGTTCGCGAAAGCGGCCACCGAGAACAAGCCGATCTTTCTGTCGATTGGTTACTCGACGTGTCACTGGTGCCACGTCATGGAACACGAGTCGTTCGAGAACGCGTCGATCGCCGCGGTCCTCAACGATCACTACGTGTCGATCAAAGTCGACCGCGAAGAGCGGCCTGACGTCGACCGGGTCTACATGACCTTCGTCCAGGCGACGACAGGCTCCGGAGGCTGGCCGATGAGCGTCTGGCTGACCCCCGAGCTGAAGCCGTTCTACGGCGGGACCTACTTTCCCCCGACGTCGAAATGGGGCAGGCCAGGGTTCGTCGACATCCTCCAGGAGATCGCCCGCGTGTGGAGCGCCGATCGCCTCCACGTCATCCAGTCCGCGGAATCGCTGACCAACAAGCTGAAAGACGTCGAACGGGCGGCTGTGGGATCCGAAAAACCGGGAGCCGCGGCGCTCGCGCGGACCGTCTCGCAGTTCCATCAGGCGTTCGACTGGCGGCACAGCGGTTTCGGCGACGCACCGAAGTTCCCGCGCCCGTCCGAGCTGCTGTTTCTCTTGCGCGAGCACGCGCGGGTCGGCGATGAGTTTGCGCGCGACATGGTGTTGCGCGCGCTTCGAGCGATGGCGCTCGGCGGCATGCGCGATCACATTGGCGGCGGCTTCCATCGGTACTCCGTTGATGCCGCGTGGCGCGTGCCGCACTTCGAGAAGATGCTGTACGACCAGGCCCAGCTGGTGCTCGCTTACGTCGAGGCGGCCCAGGCGTCCGGTGATCGGTTCCATCTCGACGTCGCCGAAGACACGCTGCAGTACGTCATGCGGCAGATGACGGATCCGGAAGGCGGCTTCTATTCTGCGGAGGATGCGGACGCCGTCCCGCCCGAACAATCAAACGTGCCTGGCGCGCACAAGATGGAAGGCGCGTGCTATCTCTGGCGCGCCGGCGAGATCGACGAGCTCTTCGGCGCCGATGCCGGGATCGTGAAGCTCCGGTACGGCATCGAGGCGAACGGCAATGCGCCGCAGGATCCGCAGCAGGAGTTCACCGGCAAGAATCTGTTGTACATCGCGCGATCCTTTGAAGAAATCGCCACCCGAACCGGACGCCCGGTCGACGATGTCGCCGCCGTCGCCGGGAAGGCTCGTCTGCGGATGTTCGAGATACAGATTCAGAGGCCGCGGCCATATCTGGACGACAAGGTGTTGACGGCGTGGAACGGGTTGATGATTGCCGCGTTCGCGCGCTCCGCCCGCGTCCTTCCGGCATTCGCCGGGGATGACAAGGGCGTCGCCGCGTCCTATCTGCATGCCGCCCAGCGCGCGGCGTCGTTCGTTCGCGAACGTTTATGGCAGCCGGGGACCGGGACCTTGCTGCGCAGGTTCCGCGACGGGCACGCCGAGATCGACGCATACGCGGAAGACCATGCCTATCTGATCTTCGGGTTGCTCGAGCTCTTCCAGGCCGACGGCGATCCCGGCTGGCTCGAATGGGCCCTGACGCTGCAGCAGCGTCAGGACGCGCTGTTCTGGGACGATCGGGAAGGCGGCTGGTTCAGCACGACCGGGCGCGATCCGAGCGTCTTGCTGAGAATGAAAGAAGACTACGATGGGGCCGAGCCGACGGCGAGCTCGGTGTCGGTGATGAACCTGCTGAGGCTCTCGCACCTGGTCGAGAACGCTGAGTGGGAAGCAAAGATCGATCGCACGCTGCGCCTGTTCGGGTCGCGGCTCGAACAGATGGGCCGCGCGGTGCCGATGATGGGCGCCGCGCTCTCGACGGCTCTGGCGGGCCTGCAGCAGGTCGTCCTCGTTGGCCGCGAGGAGGATCGTGCTGCGTTGGCGCGCGTCGTCGGCCGAAAGTATCTGCCGTTCGCCATGATCTTCGAGGTGCCGGAAGAGCACCGAGATCGCGTGGCGGCTGTGATGCCGCTGGTCGCCGCCATGCGCCCGCCCCAGGGTGGGGCTGCCGCGTACGTCTGTCGTAACTTTGCCTGCCAGGCGCCGGTCAGCGACCCGATGGCGCTCGAGAGGATGTTCGCATGAATTTTCAAGTCGACGTGTGGCTGCGAGGCAGCGAGGTGGCGACCACGCTGACGGTTGAAGCCATCCCCCACGCATCGACGTCGTGGGACGACGATGATGTGCGGATGGTGCTCGAGGGGATGCTGCGGGCGATGCACCGGTTGAAGCACCCGGCGGAAACCGATCCGCACGTCGCGCTGCGTGGTTTGAGCTGGATTGTCAATCCGTACGAGGACGGCGGTGTCGTGATCGCGATCGAAATCACGCTCGGCGCCGCAGTCGCCGGACCGTTCGACATCGACAAAGGAGCGCTCGAAACGATGATCACGCGCGTGCTCCGGCAACAGGTCGTCGCTCGCCCGTCAACGGCGTCGCCGACGATTCATTAATCGCGTTCGTCTCTGAACGAAGACCTGTGATGTCGTACTGTCGTGGCTGGCCTGGCAAATCGGCGGGACGGTTGCTTTCCCTGCCTGACACGTACATCGCGCCGGTGATGCGGCGAACGGCGGCGATGGCCGCGGTGCTGCTGACGACGGCCGGATGTTCGGAGGCATTCGCCTGGGGCTGCGAGGGCCACCGGGCAGTGGCGATGCTTGCGGAGCGCCTGCTTCCCATCGCAACGCGAAGCGCCGTCACGGCTGTGCTGAGGGAATCACCGGTCGATCCGGGTCTGAAACGCGTTTGCGATCCGGTGCCGTCGGATCTCATTGCCGACGTGGCAACCTGGGCCGACGACGAGCGGGCGGCGGATCCCGCGACTGGCGGTTGGCATTTCATCAACTTTCCCAGGAGCCTCGGATCCAACACCAGTGGCTACAAGAAGTACTGCGCCGGCGGGAACTGCGCAATCGATGCCATCGTCACGCAGTTTCAGACGCTCAAGACCTCGTCAAGTGCGACCCGGAAAGCCAACGCGCTCCGGTTCGTCATCCACCTCGTCGGCGATCTGCACCAGCCGCTGCACGCGATTACCAATGGCGATCGGGGCGGCAACTGCGTGCCGGTGTGGTACTTCGGTCAGCCGCCGCAGGAGGACGACCGCGGAAACTTCACTCCGAATCTTCACGTCGTGTGGGATTCGGCGACGATCCGCACCCTCATGACGAAGCGCGGCCTGCCGGATGCACGGGCGCTCGCGGACCACATCGCGGGGTTGGGAGGCTTTCCGCACAGCGTGACTGCGGCTGCGGCGACGAGTGAGCTGGTGGCATCGTGGGCGCGTGACGCGAACGCGCATGCGCGCACGGTGGCGTACGGACGCCTGCCGGTCGGCGCGCCTCTCGAGCCGGCGACAGCGATAACACTGACATCATGCGCGGACAATCACGACGTCGTGCACCGCATGCTGGCGCTTCGCGATCGGATCGACGATACGTATGAGCAGGCCAGTGTTCCGGTCATCACCGGCCAGCTCAGGCTCGCGGCCATTCATTTAGCGCAGCTGAAGGCGGCGTTTCCCGAGCCGTGAGCGAGGTTGGCTTGATGACGTCAATGGTGCCCGCGCTGGTGTTCGCCTTTGAAGTGCGGGCGCAAGTGGATCCGCCGACTGATCTCGGGCAGACGCTGCGGGGCAGACGACGGGTTGTGCCGATCGTCGGCGGGACCTTCGAAGGGCCCGAGCTGAAAGGCCGGGTGCTTCCCGGCGGGGCTGACTGGCAGATCATTCAACCGGACGGCCTCAGCGAGCTCGACTCGAGATACACGCTCGAGACCGAGTCCGGCGAACTGATCTACGTGCAGAACCGCGGGATCCGGCACGCGGCGCCGGAAGTGATGACACGGTTGCTCGCTGGCGAGCCGGTGGATCCGTCGGAGGTCTACTTCAAGACGATGCCGACGTTCGAAACAGCCGCGCCGCGCTTGCAGTGGCTCACGCGGTCGGTCTTCGTGGGCACGGGAGAACGACAGCCGTTATCGGTCGCGATTCGATTCTGGCGGCTGACGTGACGAAGTGAAGACCTGCAACAGCGAGCTCGCGGCGATCGCAGAGAACAGGATATCGAGTACTCTGCGGGTCGTAGAGAATTTTGCGCCCATTGCTTCGGCGACGCCGGGGTGGCGGAACTGGCAGACGCACAGGACTTAAAATCCTGGGTTCCGAGAGGAGCGTGCGGGTTCGATTCCCGCCCCCGGCACCAATTTCCCCCTTTATTTATTGACCTTTTCTGCAGTCGTGATCCCCGTCTCCAGAATGTGGTGAGGGCTTCGCACTGCTCGCGTGTTGGGCGACCGTCAAGCCGGTGAGCCAGGTCCAACCGCGAGCGGACTCTCTTCACCCGACTTCCGGAGTTCCCACGATCCGGCCGACGCCGGAACATCTCGGCCGACCCACAGCAGCATCCTTGTTCAACGCGAGATGCGCTCGAAGAAATGCGCCGGAGATGCGTCTGGCTACTTCGGGTAATGCTGCACATCCTTCTCGTTTTCGAGGCAGACGAACTCCAGCAGCTCCGTGTCCACCATCAGCAACTGGTGCAGCGTTACCGTCCAGGGGCGGGTGTACGCCTTCGGATCGTCAACGGTGACGTCAATGTCAAGCGTACCGAATCGTGGCCGCCGAAACTTCTCGGTCAGCTTTGCCGCGTCCGTGATCACATCACCTCCAAGATCGAGCCACAGTCCGTCGCGCAAGCCATTCGTTTCAACGACGAGCGTGTCGTGGTCCCAGTGACCGGACGAATAGCCGTACCAGCTTGGATTGGGATCGTTTGGGAGTGGGCGTCCGTCGGTGAAGATCTGGCGATAGCTGAAGTCACGCTCATTGAGGATGACAAGTAACCCTGGAGTCTGAATGATCTTTCTCGGGTCCAGGTAGGTGTGCGCAAGCAGCGGACCCAGCGGCAGGCAGCGCGATGAGGGCGCGTCCTTCCAGTTGTCCGCGCGGTGCCGTTGCGCGAGCGCGCGCGCCCACGGCTGATAGGGCAAGCCGCCCCCGAGCCCGTCGCCAATGTCCGATTGGAACGGCGAGATGTTGATCTCGCGCTGATCCACAGTCATCCGCTGTCGTCGTATCGCCCACAGTCCGGAGAGGTCCGGTTTGCCATCGGCCGTGCGCGGCGGCGGGGCGTCGAGATTTGGTTGTCCGTCGGGCAGACGGGGGATTCCGGCTGTCGGATAATTCAACCACTGCGCCGCCGCAGAGGCAGACAGAAACATGGCGACGGCAACGATGATCGCGAATCGTCCGATCGAACCCGTGCGCATACAGAGTCCCACGACGCTACTGCTTCTCGGTCACGGTGAGCTTCAACGCGACAATCCGATTACGCGAGACGCTTGCAGTGTAATCGCCCAGGCTGACGGGTTCAATGCTCGTGGAAACGTCATGCACCTGCTAGTCTCAGCTCGTGATTGTCCGCCCGATGCTCGCCGCCGCCGACACCTTGCCGACCGGCCCGGTGTGGACGTACGAGCTCAAATGGGACGGCTATCGGACGCTCGCGATCAAGTCGGGCTCCGCCGTCCGGCTGCTGTCCAGAAACTTGAAAAACCTCACCGGCGACTATCCGGGCATCGCTGCGGCCATCGCGCACCACTCATGCGCTACGCCATCGGATGAAGGAGCAGGGGACTCCGCGCAGAACGCGATCGAATTGTTCGTGGTGGACGAGCAGCGACGGCCGGTTCGGCGACGAGATTAGACCGGGGGTACGGCTGGTCGAGACGGAAATGGTAGACGCTAGGTCGTCTTCGAGGGACCTATCCCGTTCGACTCTGACTTCGCCCATATAATCCAACCACTTGGCCCTCACTCCCGGCACTCGTCTCGGCGTCTACGAGATCACCGCGGCGATCGGCGCCGGCGGCATGGGCGAGGTCTATCGCGCGACGGATAGCAATTTGAAGCGGTCGGTGGCGATCAAGGTGCTGCCCGCCTCGGTGGCCGGCGATGCGGATCGTCTCGCGCGCTTCCAGCGCGAAGCCGAAGCGCTCGCGGCTCTCAACCATCCAAACATCGGGGCCATCTACGGCCTCGAGAAGACACCAGACTTCACCGCCCTGGTCATGGAACTGGTCGAGGGCGAGGATTTGTCGCAGCGGATCGCGCGCGGCGCGATTCCTCTCGATGAGGCGCTGCCCATCGCGAAGCAGATCGCGGACGCGCTCGAAGCCGCACACGAGCGGGGGATCATTCACCGCGATCTGAAACCCGCGAACATCAAGGTCCGCTCCGACGGGACTGTGAAAGTCCTCGACTTCGGGTTGGCGAAGGCGATGGAACCTGCCGCGGGGGCCTCGCCGAGCGCGTCGATGTCGCCGACGCTCTCGATCCACGCCACGCAGGCGGGGATGATTCTCGGCACGGCCACCTACATGTCGCCTGAGCAGGCGCGCGGGAAGACCGTCGATAAGCGCGCCGACATCTGGGCGTTTGGCACCGTGCTGTTTGAGATGCTGACGGGGCAGCGGGCGTTTCCTGGCGAGGATCTCACCGACACGCTCGCGGCGGTCCTAAAGCTGGACCCGAAGTGGGACGCCGTTGATGCGGCCGTGCCCGCGAGAGTGTGTCAGGTGTTGCGCGTGTGCCTCCAGAAAGATCCGCGGCAGCGGGCGCAGGCCATTGGCGACGTGCGTTTGGCGCTGGAGGGCGCGTTCGAGACGGCCGCGCCGCAGAGAACGCCTGCGACAATGACTCCACTCAGGCCGCTGGCCTGGTGGGCCGCGACGGCGGCGCTCGCGGTGTTCGCCATCGTGGGATGGTGGCGCCCCCGACCGGAGGCGAGCAGTGCCGCGGCGCACGTGGCGTTTACCATCGCTCCCGGGGCCGTAGGCCTCGCGCGGGTGGGCGACATCCATGCAACGCCCGCGATCTCGCCCGACGGCACTACCGTGATCTTCTACGGTGACGCCACCGCTGCTGGGCTTGGGAGTGGAGACGGCGTGCGCCTCCGGCGTCTGAATCAACTCGCACCAGAACCCGTGCGCACCGGCCGTTTCACGAATCCAGGATTCTGGTCGCCGGATTCGCGGTCGTTCGTGTTTACCGATGGCACCAACCTGAAGAAGATGCGCGTGCCCGACGGCGCCCCGGAAATTGTCGTGAGCGATGTGGCCGCTCTGGTGGGCGGGAGTTGGAGCGACACGGGCACGCTGCTGTTCGCGACGCCTTCACGTCTGTTGTACTCCGTGCCGGCGGCCGGCGGAGTCGCCACACGCATCGAACTTGGGGGAGCACTGTCCGAGAGCAGCGCCGTGTTGGACTTGCGTTGGCCGGAGTTCCTGCCGGGCGGCGAGGAGTTTCTCGTTTCAGTTGAGCGAAAGCTCGATCCGTCTGAGGTCTACCTCGCCACTCTCCGCGACGGGCGCGCCGTCGACCCCGTTCTGCTGATGAAGAACGCCACCGCGGCGCGCTATACGCCGGCCGGCGGAGGACGCCTCCTGTTTGTTCGGAATGACAATCTCTACGCGCAAGCACTGAACCGCGCGGCCAGGACACTGGAGGGCGAACCCCAGTTGATCCAGCAGCGAGTGGCGTCCTCGCCCGCGTTCCGTGTCGCCCACTTTTCTGTGTCCCGCACCGGCGTGGTAGTTTGGCGTCCCGGAACGGCCGGGCTGTCGCAGGTGACCATCTTCGATCGACAAGGTCGTGAGATCGGCACGGCGGGTTCTCCAACCGTCGTTCAGACACTCAAACTCGCGCCCGACGAGTCACGATTGCTGATTGGCTTCGATAAGACCGCGCGGCTCTTGGAACCCGGCCGACCTGGGCAGCAACAATTGGAGCAGGGGGCGCTGGATACGCTGTGGTCGTCGGACGGGTCGAAGTTGCTCGACGGCATTCCCACCGACGACGGGAAAGGCCTCCGCGTTGTGGAACGTCCCGTCACCGGCGGAGGGGCGGTTCACCAACTGGTGACGGCGGCCGGAATGGGGCGTCTTGAAGACATCTCTCCCGACGGCAAGACGCTGCTGCTCAGTAGGGGCGCACTGGATACGGCGGTGTACTCGATTGGGCTGGAGGGGGTGCAGAACGCCAAGCCCTTGGTTCAGTCGGGCGAGACGATCTCACACACGCGCTTCTCGCCGGAAGGACGGTGGATTGTGTACACCGCTTCCTCCGTGGGGGGAGGGGCGGGTGGGGTCTACAGCGGCGGAGGCACCTACGTGCAGCCGTACCCAGGACCCGGCTTGCGAAAGCAGGTGACGAGCCGCGGCAACTACCCGGTGTGGCGCAAGGATGGCCGGGAAATCGTCTACCTGGACGAATTCCAAGGCCGGAACTACGTCTGGTCGGTTCCCGTGGCCGATCCGGGAGGCGAGTTCCGGGCGGGTACTCCGGTGCCCCTGTTCCCCGCTCGTCTTCCCGCGACTACGTTCGGCGATCTGAATTTTCTGGCCGTGTCGCGCGACGGCTCCCGCTTCTATATTCCGCAAGCCGTGGAGCAGCCGGAGTCTGACGTGATCAACGTCCTCATGGGTTGGGCCAAATGATGCGCAAAAGGATCCGCTCTTCGGTTGGCGCCGTGGGCTGGCTTCAGGCACTTGGCCGTCAGCGCGAATCGCGCCTTGGCCTTCGGGCACGATCCCTTCGGCACTATCGTTCGCTCCGCTCTCGCCGGGATGGCTCCCGGCCCACCGCGCCTCGCGGATCGATCCCGCCGAGGTAGTGCGCGATTCGTAACCCGCTCCTGCCGTTTCGGTGTCAAATGGACCCGAGGATTCCCTGAGCGACTTCCGCCTGGCTCTTCGATCGTTGTTCGCGACGCCCATCGTCACCGCGGTCGCGGCCCTGTCACTCGCGCTCGGCATCGGCGCGAACACCGCCATCTTCTCTCTGGTCGACAGCCTCATCTTGCGAGCGCTGCCGGTCGTCGAGCCGCAGCGTCTCGCCGTCATCTCCGACACGCGGGCCATTAAGGGCGGCTTCACGGCGGGTTGGCCCTACGCGGTCTGGGATCAAATCCAGAAGCGCGCCCAGCCATTCGACGGCGCCGCCGCGTGGATGACCGATCGATTCAACCTCGCGCAGGGCGGTGGCGAGACGCAGCTTGTGGACGGGCTGTATGTCAGCGGTAGCTACTTCCCGACGCTCGGCGTCCAGGCACTGCTCGGCCGCACGTTCGCCGCGGCGGATGACGTACCAGGAGGCGGGAAGGACGGTCCGGTCGCCGTCATCAGCTATGCGCTGTGGCAGCGACGCTTCGGCGGTGTTGGCACGGTCGTGGGGACGCCGCTCGTGGTCGAGCGGGTGCCGTTCACGATCATCGGTGTGACGCCGCCGTCGTTCTTCGGGACCGAGGTCGGCCGTGCCGCAGACATCATGCTGCCGATAAACGCCGAGCCGCTGATTCGCGGCAATGACAGCCGGCTCGCACCCGATCGCGGCTTCTACGGCCTGACGGTCCTCTTGCGGTTGAAACCCGCACAGTCGGTCGATGCGGCGAACACGATCGTCCGCGGCCTGCAGCCGCAGATTCGTGAAGCCGCGAGACCGGCCACGCTGCCGCCGCTCGCGCAGAAGGAATTTCTGAAAGACCCGATGACCGTTCTGGCCGCGGGCTCAGGCACGTCGCGTTTGCGCACGCGGTACGAACGCCCGCTCATTGCCGTCTTCGTCGTCGTCGTGCTGGTGCTGCTGATTGCGTGCGCGAACATCGCCAACCTGCAGCTCGCGCGGACGACAGCGCGGCGACACGAATTGAGCGTCCGTCTCGCGCTGGGCGCCTCGCAGTGGCGGCTCGTGCGGCAATGGCTCGTCGAGAGCCTTGTGCTGTCAGGTGCGGGCGCGGTGTTCGGCCTGCTGTTCGCATCCTGGTTCAGCCGGGCGCTGGTCGCGCAATTGTCGACCACGACCAACCGCGTGGCGCTGGATCTGTCGCTCGACTGGCGGCTGTTGACGTTCACGGCTGCCGTCGCCGTCGGCACGGCCGTCCTTTTCGGCACGCTGCCGGCGCTGCGCGCCGCCCGCGTCGCACCGATCGACGCGCTGAAGGAACAGAGCCGTGGGACGTCGAGTGAGGCGCGCGTCGGCCTCTCGAGCGGCCTGGTGATTGCACAGGTCGCGCTGTCGCTGGTGATTGTCGTCGCCGCCGGACTGTTCGTGCGCACCTTCGCGAAGCTGGCAACGCTGCCGCTCGGGTTCGACAGCGATCGCATCCTGCTCGTGAACACGAGCGTCGCGCGAACGCGTGTCGGGCCTGACGATCGGCTGCCGTTCTTCGACCGCCTGATTCACGACGCGACCGGGGTTCCCGGCGTCGCGAAAGCCGCGGCGTCGGTGATGACACCGGTTGGAGGAACTGGCCTCGTCGAGATGCTCAGGCTATCCGATGCGCCGGCGTCGTTCGAGGTCATGAAGAACGGCAAGATGGCGGACAACGCCTCTTACGCCAATTTCATTACGCCGGGTTTCTTCGCGACCTACGGCACGCCGATCAAGTCGGGCCGCGACTTCGACAGCCGCGACGTCAAGGGTGCGCCGCCGGTCATCATCGTGAACGAAACGTTCATCAGGAAATTCCTCAACGGCCGGAGCCCCCTCGGGACAGCGATGGCCTTCGAACGCCTGCGCGATGTGCCGTCGTTGAAGACGATCGTCGGGGTCGTCGGCGATGCGACGTACAACGGTCCACGCGCTGACGCGGCGCCGATCGCGTACTCGCCTCTGGCCCAATTCGACTTTCCGGGCTCCGTGCCGACCGACATCATCCTGAGCATTCGCGCGTCGGTTGGCGAGCCGATGCTTCTCGCGCGGAGTGTGTCTGCTGCGCTGATCGCCGAGGATCCCGACCTCGCGTTCACGTTCCGTCCGATGACCGATCAGGTGAGTGCGTCGCTGACACAGGAGCGAGCGATCGCGATGCTGGCCGGATTGTTCGGCGCGCTGGCGCTGCTGCTCGCGGGCCTGGGGCTCTACGGCGTCACCTCGCACGCCGTGTCGCGCCGCCGCACCGAGATCGGGATCCGCAT
>Ga0068858_100004232_pt1 | contig 14127 bp, 12 predicted proteins | sample KBSSwiS12_FD_66589 | JGI IMG/M metagenome (GOLD analysis project Ga0068858, IMG submission 66589) | Switchgrass rhizosphere microbial communities from Kellogg Biological Station, Michigan, USA - KBS Switchgrass S1-2 | ecosystem: Host-associated > Plants > Roots > Rhizosphere > Soil ... | reverse complement strand
CAGAGCTGGCTGCCGCGAAAGCCCGGCCGGTTTCCACATTCCGAACCGCGACCGGGGCATTGGCGACCACGGCTCCCGTTGCGTCCGAAATGGTTCCAGTGATCGTAGCCAACGCGGTTTGGCCGTAAACGGTGGCCGCACCTATAGCGGCGCACAACACGAGATTATGTAGTTTCATGAGCTCCCCAACCTTTGCCATTGAAGCAACAAGGCAATTGGGACGATTCTACCCCCTTGTATGCCAAACGGCACTGACCAAATATGGCTATTCGGCGTATTAGGGGAGGTGAATGATGCCGCGCTGAATGGCTTCGGTCGCCGCGTGCGTGCGGTCCTGGGCGCCTAATTTCCTGAGGATGCTCTTCACATGATTCTTGGCGGTATCGTCGGCGATCTGCAGCTCCGAAGCGATCTGTTTGTTGGACCGGCCGTGCACCATCAGCGCCAGGACCTCCAATTCGCGGGGGCTGAGTTCACTGCCGGGCGAAGCCGCGCCCAGCGCAGCGACGATCAGAGGCGTGACAAAGCGGTGCTTGTTGTGCACGGTGCGAATCGCCAGCAGAAGCTGGTCCTGGGGGGCATCCTTGGTCAGGAATGCCAGAGCTCCGGCGTGCAGAGCCTTGCGAACGTCGGCGTCGCCGCCGAAAGTGCTCAGCGCCACGATGGATGGCTCGGGAAACTCGGATTGAATCGCGCAAATCGTGTCCAGGCCGTTCATGACGGGCATCCGGATGTCCATCAGGACCACATCCGGGAGGTGTTGGCGATACAGGTCGAGGGCTTGCTCGCCGTTGGTGGCTTCGGCCACCACAGTCATGTCTGCCTGGGCGTTGATGATCGCCGCCAGGCCCACGCGAGCGATCAAGTGATCCTCGCAAACCAGAACGCGGATCAAGCCGGCATTAGTTTTGAGTGGCTTTTTTTCTCGCACAAGGGATTCTCACTTCAATCCGCGTGCCCGAGCCAGGCTCGCTGAATAATCGAAAGGTTCCGCCCGAGCGTTCCGCTCTTTCCCGCATGCCGATGATGCCAAAGTGGCCCGTTCGATTGGCGAAACTATGGGACATATCGAAGCCCGTCCCATCGTCCGCGACGGTTAATTGAATGGCGTCCTGGTCTTCGCGGAGCGTCATCGCTATGGCGGCTGCCCGCGCGTGCTTTAAGACGTTGGCCACAGCTTCTTGCGCGACACGAAACAGATTGTGTTCCACATCCTCCGGCAAATGCCCCCGGATACTGCCCAAGTCCAATCGAATATCGACGCCGTGGCCGGCGACCCAGCGGGGGGCGGCCTGGGAGAGCGCCTGTGGCAGGTCATGTCCATCCAACTCCGACAGCCGCAGGTCCATCATGGAGCGCCGAGCCTCTGTCAAGCTGTGGCGCGTCATCCTGCGGGCCACGTCCAGCTGTTCCCGGGCTTCCGTCGATTCGGGCGGAAGTTCTCCGGCTAACGCCTCCAACTGGTGCGAGATCCCGACGAACCCTTGGGACAGCGTGTCGTGCAGCTCACGCCCCAGCCGCGCGCGCTCGTTCAGCACGATGCTGTACCGGGCGCGGACCTGTGCCAGCCGCAGACAGTATGCACCATAAAGCAAAGCGACTCCGGCCAGCGACATCAGAATAATGAACCACGAGGTCTCGTAAAGATGCGGCAGCACCGTAAAGGCGAACTGCGCTTCACTGCTGTGGCCGCCGGGTTCAACCGAGCGCACCAAAAAACGATAGCTCCCGGGTGGAATGTTGGTGTAGCTAACCTGCCGGTCGCTTTGCGAGGAGATCCAGTCCGGATCCAGACCCTCGATCTTGTACGAGTACTGCACGCTCTCCGGCGCCCGCAAATGCAGCCCCACGTAGCGAAACTCGAGGCGCCGCGCACCCGGCTCCACCGCGGAAGTCGTCAGGGGGTGGCCGTCCACAGCAACTCCAACAATGTGGGTGACCGGCGCGAGGAACGGGTTTTGCCGCGGAGGAAGATCCACGGCCGGGTCAACTACGGCGAGACCGTTGGCAGTGGTGAACCAAAGTCGTCCGTCACGGGCACGTGCGGCTCCGGCGCCGGCCGGGTAGCCCTGGGTCATTTGCGCACTCCGGAGACCGTGCGCCACTCCGTAGTTGGTCGGCATCAAGCGCTTGGTGCGTCCCGCGGCATATTCCTCCAACTCGCGTTTGGAAACGCGACAGATGCCTTTCGTGGTGCTCAACCAAAGCCAGCCTTGCAGATCATCCATGACATCGGCAATGTTGTCGCTGAGTAATCCATCGCTCGCGCGAAAGCGATGAAACACGCCGTCCTTGTAACTGGTGAGACCTCCACCGAAGGCGCCGATCCACAGCGTTCCTTCGGTATCCCAGAGGAGCGAGCGGATCTGGTTGCTCGCCAGTCCATCGGCAGTGGTGTACAGGCGCTCCTTCTCGCCGTCTATTCGCCACAGACCGGCCAAGTAGGTCCCTGCCCAGATGCTGTGATCGGGCCCTTCCGCCAACGATAAGGTTACGTTCAACGGATCATTTCCAATGGGAGTCGCCGGCTTCCAGGCGCCGTTGATATAGCGGTAGACCCCGCTAGGCGCGGCCGCCCACAGCTGGCCCCGGCTATCCAGGATGGCATCGTTCACGGCGGTCCTGCCCGCGGCATCCGGAATGGTGTAGTTTGCGATCCGGCCCTTTTGTATACGACTGAGGCCCCCGAATCCGGACACCAGCAACTCACCACTGAGACCGTCCTGAATACTGTAAATCTCATTGCTTGGCAAGCCGTCGCTGGTAGTGAGCGCGTGCAGCGTGCCGTTGTGCAGCCGGACCAAGCCGCTGTCCCGATAGGCCACCCACAGCTCGCCTTGCCGGTCCTCATGAACCGCCATGGGCGCATCACTGGGCAGCCCTTCGCGTTTCCCCAGCACCGTGAAGGGATTGTCGCGAAGACGGTAGAATGAATCCCGCGCGCCTACCCACAGATTTTGCTCGCGATCCTCAAAGATGGCCCACACCGTTCCGCCGCCAAACGGATCGCCCGGCGGCGATGTGAACCGCTCTCCGTCGAAGCGGCTCAGGCCGCCATAGGTGGCCACCCACAGCCGGCCGTCGTGGTCTTCGAGGATTCCACGGATGTGATCGTTGGGGAGGCCGTCTTTCGCGTAATAGCGCCGCAAGGTGTGATCGTTTCCGTAACGCATCAAACCGTGCACGGTGCCCAGCCACAGGCCGTCTTTTGTGTTCTGCAGGGCCACGACCAGAATGTCGCCCAGTTCTTTCGTGCCCAGCACTGGAACAAAGCCATCACTCGTGCGGCGGGACACACCCCCCACACCGGAAACCCACAGAGTGTTCTGGCTATCCACATATACGCGGCGTGGCGACTTGACCGAGCCGAGACGGTCGACCGGAACGTTGTGAGCCTTGCCGTTGGTCAGCTGCAGCAATGCTCCAAGGCTGACGATCCAGAGGGCGCCGTCCGCGTCCTCTGCCAGCGAAGTGATCGAATTATTCGGGATTCCCTCAGGCGCGCCATATAAACGGAACTTGCCGTCTTTATAGGATGCGAGTCCTTCACTGGTGCCGATCCACAGAGTGCCGTCGCGGCCGGTCAGCAGGGTTATTACCGCAGTTCCCGGCAGCGATCCCTGGGCCTTGGTGTAGGAAACAAATTCGTAGCCGTCAAAGCGAACCAATCCTTCCCCGGTACCCAACCACAAATAACCATCCGGCGTTTGCGCGACGCTGCTGACGGACCCATCCGGCAGCCCTTGAGCTTGGGTCCAAGTGGTCTTGGCGTATTGGGTGAAGGGCGCACTCGGATCCAGCGCCATCAGGCACTGAAAACTTACCAGTAGCCCCACCAGCAGCCTGTGCTTCCGGGTCAACAACGCCCCCAGTCTGTGCCATTCGTAATAGCAGCGGCTATGCAATTATAGCCCGCGGAGGCTCTAACCCCTTACGGTATTCGAAAGGTCAACGAAGTGGATTGTTGGGTGATGCGCTCAGTGGGGTTCGTCATGGTATCCACATCGAAAGGCCGGCCAATGCGGTTCCCAGCCAGATCTTCCAGCGACATATCGACGACCACGCGATGTTCCCCGGCCGTCCAGGGTTGGGTTGGTTGAAAGCGCCATTCGGTTTCACCGGGGCCAATAGTTGCCGCTCCGGAGACGCCTGAGATTTGAAAGGCATCGCTCAGAAGAGCGTAATCCAGGGGACGGTCGAAGCGGATGACGAGAGGATCCCGGGTTCCAGCCTTGGGTTGGGACAGCTTCCACAACGCGGTCTCGACGGCCCGGCGTTCGTCCGCGCCAGCAGCGAACTCATGGCGGAAAGGCTCGGCCAGGAGCCGTCCGTTCACATCCTTGAATTCCCGATCGATGATCAGCGTATAACGCTTTCCTTCCACTAGTACCGGCCCTAAATCCACATTTGGCTTCACGCCACGTTTGATTCGGCCGGGATCGAAGATCAGGGTGAGCCGGGTATTGTCGCGATTCCACAACTCTTGCCCAACAAACGGCAAGTAGGCGGGTTTGCCGTCCTGGTCGACCAGATGAATGCTCGGCCAGAAATCGCCGCCTTGCATGGGAGCGGAAAAAACAATGTACAGCTTGAGTTGATTTGCGGGGAGCACCGGCGAGGAAGGATACATCGCCGTAACGCGCGCTTCCGGACCGGCGACCCCTTCTGGACCGTGGAACGTAGCCTCGACAGCGGCAGATCCTGGCGGACGAAAGGCCGCATAGTAGGTAACGCCGGAAGCCAGTGGATATCGAGGGCGGAACGTCAGCGAGACCCCCTCCATTGAGTAGGCGCCGAACAACGGAGGCAGATCCGGACCCGTTGAAACGGTGAAGATAGAGATCCAGCCGCCCGCGGGTTCGGGCGCGGTCCAGCCGGTTACCTTGAAAGCTCCGTGGTCGAGCTGAATGGAAACGCTCGCCGCGACTCCTGTCTGAGACAGAAGCAGTGCGGCGAGCGCGAACCTTACAAGTGACAGCCCGCAAAACGGAGCGCGCGGGCTGCTTGCTTGGCCGAAATGAGGGCGCCCACGCGCCCTTTGCGGGCTCAGTAGCACTTTAGAAAAAGACTATGGCAGGGCGATCGTGCGCAGATCCATCGCGCCGCTAGTCCCGCTCAGAACCAGGGCCTGCTGGTCGTCATAGGCTTGCAGGTGTTTGACGTTTTTCAACTCACTAATCGTGGTGAACGGAACGCCGGCGACATCGGAAATGGGGCTGGTAATGGGCTTGTAAGTTTCCACATTCGCCATGTCCAGTTTGGTGACGCCGTGAGACGAATTGGCCATGAGGATATACTCGTGACCATTCTTCTTATACGCAACCATGTCCAGAGGCTGATTGCCAGCGCCCATCTCGGCGATCGTCGTTCCCTGGATTTTCGCGCCGCTCTTCAGGTCGCTCACGGGGATTTTCACCAACGGTGTGCAGGTATAGGCGGCGAGAATAAACTGCTGCTTGCCGATCGTGTAGGGCACGAACGTACGGATGGGGGAATTCGTCTCGTAGCGGGCATGTGACCCGTGATACATCTCGATGAGCGCGCCACGGTCGGCGGGCGCGAAGGGGAAGGGGATGACCTTCATGTTGGAAGAGAATTCCTCATTCGACAAACCGGCCACCAACACTTTGCCATCTACGTAGCGGACTTGGGTGATCGTGTTGGTTTTCTGATTGCTCTGCGCGGGTGGATTGGGCAGCTCAGCAACGGAGTGTTTAACATTGTCGAGGCCGACTTCGGAAAGCTTGCCGGCTGTATCCAATTTCAGGATGACGGCCTGGGCATCGCCGCCCTTGCCGCGATTGACGGAAATATAAACGTTCTTCGAGATCGGATTCGTGACGATATCACGAATCGTGATCTGATCAGCCGCGGTGCCAAGCGCAGCGGCGATCTTGCCGTCGATGCCCTGCACATTCACGGAAGCGGGCGCACCAGCCTTGGTATCGCCAGTGTCGATCGCTACCACTTTCGCCCCGAGAGAATCGCCGATGAACAGAATGCCATCGGGACCAAAAGCCAGAGGCCCGGCGGATTTAACCTCCACCTTTCCCGTGGTCATACCCGTGGTTGCCGGAGCGGCAATGACCAGGGCGGACACGGAAACCAACAACGTCAGCATGAGCAACCGGGAAAGTTTCATTTGGTGCACGGTCTCCTTAAAGTGAAGTACAACTTCGACAATTGTTATCATGATCCAGGCAGAAACTCAACCCGGTCAACCGTGTGGCATGGCGCTGCCACCGCCGCCAGACTAGCGAATCCGGGACCGAGTCTTCACTTGTTTGAGATCGCCACGATCTCATCGGCCTCAAACAGCTCTGAATCTGCTTTCCCCGGAGCATCCGCTACATCTACGGGCCAACCAGTAGTGGGCCGAGAGTCATTCATGTCGTTCTTCATGAATGGCACGTCTCTGGTTTCGCTGGTTTCGCGTTGAGACTTCATAGTGAGTGGATACTCCTCACTGGGAGGTGTTTCAGCATGGCAAACAAAGGGCAAACTTGTTACCTGTCGGGCGCATGGCTGATCGAACTGGAGTTGAAAGCCCCTCATTGGCGGCGCTAGAGGCGCCTTCTGAAGGCTCACTGATCCGCTTGCCAGCAGACTAACAGTAACAAAATCCTCATCCGTGCATCACTAAGCGTGAGGGCAGACCGAAGGTCATTCGGCTGGGCGGAGTTAAGTTTTTCCCATCCGAGAGGATTGCGAGCTTCCCTCCCATGGATACCTGATGCCTTGTCTCCTGCTAGTCCTGACTCTCGCCTTTCCGCGGATAGTGCTTCTGTTGATCTTCTTTTTTTCAACCTATCTGGAACGCGCGTATCATGGGCTGCTCTTGCCGCTTCTCGGCTTCATATTCCTTCCCCTGACCACCCTCGCATACGCCTGGATGGTAAACACAGGGCAGCCCACGGCAGGCATCAATTTGCTGATTTTGGTCGTGGCCGTCGTAATCGACCTTGGTGGCTTGGGCGGTGGCGAGTATCGTCGTCGGCAAAGGTAGCAAGCTTTTCTGTGGGGACCTGCCCGAAGAGCAGCTGCGTGGGAGTGGCTAACTCACTGAAAAGGATGGTGGGCTCGACAGAACTCGAATCTGTGACCTCCTGCGTGTCAAGCAGGCGCTCTAACCAACTGAGCTACGAGCCCGGGAGAAGCGGGGTTGCAATGATGACTTGCAATGGTCAGGATAACATGGCAATTTCCGTCGCGGCCATTTCAACGTTCATCTGGCACTTCGACCTGAAGCTGCAGATAGCTCCTAATCCGTGCTGTAGTTGATTTCCAGCGTGCGGGCTTTTCGCGCCGCGATTGCCAGAACCACCACGGTCAAGGTGAGTAACCCGAGCACCGCCCAAACCGGAGCAACCGGTTCCGCGGCGGTGACCAGCAGCTTCTGCAACGCGGGCATGTTGGCATCCGGGGGTGCAACCACCGGGCTCAGCGACTGCAAATAAAAAATCACGCTCACCTTTTTAAGCGCGGCCGGCAGGAATATGTTCATGCCTTCCCAAACCAGAACCGTGGCGGCGGGAATAATCGGGTTCTTGAACAACAGTCCCGCCACCAGGAAGACACTGCCGTATCCCAGGCACGCGGCCGCCGTCACACCCAGGTAAGCGGCGACGTGGCCCCAGCCGGGCCCCGCCAGATACTCCGAAATTTCGCTGCCGGTGAAATGCAGAGATAGCGCGAACAGTTGCAGGAACGTACTGGTGCAGAAGATCACCACGGTGGCGATCAGACCGGCGAGGTACTTGCCAACGGTCAGGATCTCGCGCCGGATGGGCGTCAGCAGATAGAAGTGCAGGCTCTTGTCCAACATCTCGCCACGGAAGAGGTTGGTAAATACACCCACGCAGCCGAAGAAGATCGCGAGGCGCAGAAAGAAAAACTGGAAGACGCCGGCGAAGACCAGGGAGTCCTTGGGAATGGTGTCGCGGTCGCGTTCGTTAATGTTCTCCAGCCGGTTATTGCGGAAGCCGAAGCCGAAGACGTTCTCTCCATCGGTGTACTCATAAATATCGACGACGAAATCACGCCGGCGAAATCCATTCTTCGCAAACGGTTCCCCGACCTTTTCGACCACCTCCTCGATCGTCGAGCCGCGCTGGATAGAGCGCAGCGCCGCGGTCGAAACCGGGTGTGCGGCATTGAGGGCCTGCCGTTCCTTACGATTGTTGATCTCGGAGAGCGAGTGCCCCAGAAAAATCAGCACGGGCGCCAGTGCCAGCAGATACACCCACAATCCGCGGCGCGAGAAGAACGTCTTGCGCATCTCCAGGCGAATCACTAAGCCGATTTGCGAGAGCCACTGCCCGATCGAAACTTCTTGATTCACCGCGTGCTCTCCTCTCCCCCGATCAAGTACTCGTACAGCGAATTGACATTGTCATCGGCCGGGGCGACGCTTTCGATCCCCACTCCGTCGAGCGCGAGATGATTCAGGGCGCGGTAGAAGCGATCGGCATCGCGGGTTTTCACCAGCAATCCGCCGCCGTCGGCATGCAGCCGCACTTCGACCACGTGATCCTGTTCGAATACCCGCGACGCCAGCACGTTGGCCCGCGTACAGCGGATGATCACCTGCATCGGGTGCTCGGACATCTCTTCGCGGACGCCGTGAATCTTTCCCTCGGCCACCACGTAGCCGTTACTAAGCAGGATCACCTGATCGGAGATGGTATCCACTTCGTGCAGGATGTGACTGGAGACGATGACGTGACGACCCTCGGCGGCGAACTCACGGAACAAGGCGATGGTTTCCGCGCGCACCAGGGGATCGAGGCCGTTAAGCGGCTCATCCAACACCAGTACGCGAGGATCGTGGGCGATGGCCTGCGCCAGTTTGATGCGCTGCCGCATGCCCTTGCTATAGCCGGCGATCTTGCGATGCGCGGCTTCGCCCAGGTTCACGCGGCCGATGGCGAACGCCGTGGTCCGCTCGCAATCGTCGTGCGACATGCCGGACAGGCGCAAATAAGAGTAGACGAACTGAAACCCGGTCATACCGCGCGGGAACGAATCAAACTGTGTGGCGTAGGCGCACACGCGGAATAGCCTTTCGGGATCGGAGGGGGAAATCCCCAGAACCTGGATCGACCCACGCGTGGGCCGGACCAGGCCGGTGATCAGGTTCATCAGCGTGGTCTTGCCGGAGCCGTTGGGTCCCACCAGGCTAGTGATGCCGGGCGGAACCGACAGCGTCACGCGGTTGACGCCCAACACTTCGCCATAGAAGCGCGAGACGTTATCGAGGATGATTCGATCGTTCACTTATTTGACGACCTCAAACGCGCGCACGCGGCGAACCAGCAGCCAGAGACAAACGGCACAGACCACGGCGACGCAGATCCAGGAGGCTTCGAGCGAGATTCCTGTATCCGAGGGCCAGCTGAAGAGCTTGGACCAGATCGTAAACATGACTTCGGTCAGGTTCAGCAGCGAGCCGTACGAGGTACGCATTACGCTATTGAGGGCGGTTCCGAAGCCCGCGCCTGCAAAGAAAACGCCCAGCAACAGTCCTCCGGCCGCTATCTTCCACTTGACCCAGGCCGATAGCGCAAGAGCCAGCAGCGACAGCATCAGGATCCAGACCATCAGACCTATGAACAGCGATCCGGCGATCCACAGGTTCGCCTTGGTCCATTCCCACCCCGCCAAGCTGGCTTGAATCGTGAACAGGATCAGTCCCGGCGCCCAGGTGACCAGCGACAGCAGGAAAACCAGCACGCTCATTTTTCCGGCGATGTATTCGGCACGCGAGAACGGGCGGCAGAAATATAGGGGCATCGCGCCGTTGACCAGATCGGGCGAGACTAGGCTTGGTCCGACGAAGGCCGTAAGCAGATAGGTAAAGGCGGCTTGCACCCAGCAGAAGTACAGGAACAGGCTGGGCTCCACTTTAATGAAGTTTCCAGCGGGGACTCCGAAGGAGCTGAGGACGGAAAGGTTGTTCGCCAGGTAGATGTAGCCGACGCACCCCAGCGGATAAAAGAAGCACGCCATGAAGAACATGACCAGGAATCGCGATTGCCACAGGCGCGCGAAGCTGTAGCGCGGCAGGATCAGGAATCTGGACCAGGCCGGAGTGAGCGAGCCTTCGTAGGCGGCGTAGGTGCGTTTGTAGACGGCCACGTTAGGCCTCCATCGCTTTCAGGAAAATATCTTCCAGAGTGTCGCGGCGATAATTGAGGCGGCGCAGTTGCAGATCGCGCTCCGCGGCCAGCCGGTAGATTTCGCGCAATTCGAATTCGACCGGCAGAACCATCTTGACCCGGCCCAGGCCAGTGCCTACGCACTCGCAGCCCAGCGCCGTAAGAGCGCCCGCGAAATCTTTCTCGTCGCCGACCGTTTCCAGCTCCACGAAGCGCTTGTTGGCCCGGCGCTCTTCCTCGAGATTGGCGTGATGAACGATGCGGCCCTGCTTCAGGATCAGCACTTCTTCGCAGGTTTCTTCCACGTCGCGTAGCAAGTGCGAACACACCACGATGTGCATGCTGCCAGTCTGCTTCATCTCCTTGATCAGTCGGATCATACGCAGGCGCGCCGGTGGATCGAGGCCGTTGGTAGGCTCGTCCAAAATCAGAAGGCGCGGGCCGTGCACAATCGCCTGCGCCAGCTTCGCAAGCTGCTTCATACCCAGCGAATAAGTTCCCAGCAGCCGGTAGCGCGCTTCACCCAAGCCGACGTAAAACAGGACTTCGTGAGCGCGCTCCAGCGCGGCGTCGTGCGGAAGTCCGGCCAGCTCGCCCATCATGCGGACGAAAGAGACCGCGGTCATGTTGGCGATAAACGAATCGTTCTCCGGCATATAGCCGATCAGCGCGCGAAGCTCGCGGGTCTGCTGGCGGATATCGTGGCCGAAGATGTTGGCGGATCCGGCGCTCAAGGGAACGAAGCCCAGCAAGGTCTGGATCAACGTCGACTTCCCTGCCCCGTTCGGACCCAGGAGGCCGATGGTCCGGCCGGAAAGCGCGACCCGTAAATTATGGAGGATATCCCGATTACCGAAACGGACGCTCAGGCCGGCCAGTTCGATAACGGGGTCCATGCTTTACTATTGTGGTGCCAGCGACAGGGTCTGCACCAGGGGGCCGACGGCGGAACCTAATCCCAAGCTCGAGAGAGCATCCAGGCCCATGCCCGCGATGCTGTTGCGGCTACCCACCAGAATCTGGTCGGTCGAGCCGTAGGCGTACACCAGAGTCGGCGCGCGATTGGCAGTGAGCGTCGAGATTTGCTTCTGCTGGTCGGGCGTCAATAAGCCGCTGGCGTTCAATTGATCCACGATAGGTCCGACGGCGCTCCCCAGGTTGTAATACGCGACGGCGGAAAAATTGGTGTGCGTATCGAGCGGCAATTGCGCCCGGAACGTAGTGGATGCAGGCAGGGTCTGCCCGGAGGTGCGGCCGGCGATGGCGGACGTCAACAGGCCGCGGTTGGGTGCGATTAGCAGGTAGCCGTCCACGAAGACATATTGGATCGGCATTTTGGCGATGGTGAGGGTGTAAAACGTCCGGCCGTTCACGGTTTCATTGCTGAGTGCGATTCCGCTTTGGGGCGCATTGCGCTGGGCTGCGGCGACGGCCTGTTCGATGGCAAATTCGAGGCGTGACGGGTTGTCCACCTCGACGGCGACCTTCCAGCTCGGAATCGGCAGCAGCGGACCGTCCACCGCGATAGTGGCCTCGCCACCCAGGGATCCGGCCACGTCGTCGAGCGGGCTGAAGCCTGCGTTTTGTTGAATCGCGGCTAACGCGATGGCGGCCTGCGGCCCCACGGCGGCCAATAACTCGGAGAGAAGTTGACGTGGATCGCGGGTTACAAAAGCCGTGGCGAAACTCGCTTGGGGCGATACGAAGTCGAGCGATCCCATGGGTCCGGGAACGGCCAGCCAACTGGCCAGTCCATGGCGCGCGCTCGAGAAGGTGAAGGAAGCCGTATTCAGGGGCGAAGCCGCGCTGGTTTTGCTTTCGGCCACTACGAAACGCAGATTGTCGACACCGACGATGGCTGCAGGATTCGGGGCGGCTGGATTTGACACGACAGCAGTAGGTACGTTCTGCGCCACGATTTGTTCCATGTTTGCGGCTAAAAGAAGTCCTGCGCCGTTTTGATAGCTTGCCAGGAGCTGCGCGCCCAAGGGACTGGCGGGAAATTGGCCGACGGGGGGAACCGTTGTCGCCCCCAGGACGACTACGTTTCCATCGAACGCCCGGGGACCGATCATCCCGATCTGGGTCAAGTATGCATCGAGCCCGGCTTGGCGAACTTCAGCCAGCACGATCGGAGGGCCGTTCAACGGCGCTGCCAGCAGGATTTCGTCTCCCAGGTAGTTGCTGACTGCGCGCGCGTGGTCCATCGCCTGGCGGATGCCCTGCGCTCGTGTCCCGTTCCACCACGCGGCGAAAGACGCGCTCTGCGCCGCGCGATCGTCAAAAATCTGCGTGGCTTGGGCTAGCGTCTGGCTCAGATTCGGAATGGACGCTACCACCACGGAGGCGGGCGGCACTCGACTCAATAAGTTCGACGTGTAGCGCAAGCCCGGCGGCGGGATCTGATCGATCTGCTTCTGGATGGCCGCAAGGTCGCCCAGCATCGCCAAATACTGCCCGGCGTTCTGACTCCAGGAGATATCGGTCGCAACGGTGGTCAACGCCATGCTTTGATCCGTAGCCGACTGTTGGCCGCGATACAGGAGTTTCGACAGCCCGCCGTGGTCCACTCTGACTTCGCCCTGGACCACGGAAACGCGCGATCCCTTCAAACCCCAGGTCACGCCGAAAATGGTGCCTTTCACCGACACCAGCGAGTCCGGCGTAGCGACTTCCAGATGACCGCGACGCTGCTTGGCGGCTTCGACCAGAACACTGCCGCGCGCCAGACGAATGGTCTTTCCAGACCAGCGCTCGGTGAGCGCCAGATCGCTGCGCTCCGCCATCTCGACGAGCGAGCCGTCGCGCAGACGAATCACCGCACGGGATCCTTTGCCCGTGCGAATCTCCTGGCCCTCGGCGATTTCGGCTCCAGCGGCGAGCGGCATGGTCGCGGCTTCGGAGACCAGCACCAGCGTTCCAGCCACGCTGGCGACGGTTCCACGCGCTCCCGAAGGCGCCATCGCGCGGTCGATTCTGGGCGCTAGCGCGTAACCGGTGATCGCGGTCGCACCGATCAACACTGCCGCTGCGGCGGCCCATCCTAGCCGCCCGGCAACCGGCCGGGATCTCTTTGGAATCACGAGCACGTTCTGCGCGCCCGAGTATTCGCGGCGGCACGCGACGCAGGAATGCAGATGGTCTTCGACCAGCATTCTTCGCCCTTCAAGCAGCCGGCCCGCGCGATACGCATCGAAATCGGCGCGGAACTGCGCACAAAATTCGTCCGGGCCTTCCGCCACACCCAGCCGTTCGCGCACGCGCTCCGAAGCGGCTCGCGCCACTTCCGCATTCGGCACGTCGTCACGGATCGAATTCACCAAACGATCGAAGTCTTGGTTGGTCATTGTGGCATCCTCAAGTTCTTCTGAAGTATCCGGCGCGTGCGGTGCAGCGTCACCGCTACGGTAATCGAAGATATTCCCAACGCCTTAGCGATCTCAGGATTGGTCAAGCCTTCGAAAAATCGCAGCGTGAAGATTTCCGCGGAGCGCGCCGGGAGCTCGGACAGCGCGCGGCGGAAAAGCTCGCGCAGGTCACCTTGATCCGGGCGGGAATTGCGGCCGGCGGGCAAATGATCCAGATCGATTTCCGCGCCGGAACGCCGGGCGCGGACCAGGTCGAGTGCCGCGTGAACCGCCGCACGGCGAAGATAGTTTTCCGGGCGCTCGACGGCGTCCGCCGAGTCATCCCGCCGGGCCATCCTTAGGAAAACGGTCTGGAGGACATCTTCGGCGTCGGCGACGTTGCCGGTAATCCGGTAGGCCGTCCGGAACACCATAGTATGGTGCTCGCGGTACATAGCGTCCAGCGCATTGGGGATAATGGGAACGGGATCCTCGTGTTTTGTTTTTATGAGTGTATCCACTAGCATCGTCTTCCTGCCTGGTGAGAGCTTTCTACCCCCTAAGACAGGAGACGGCTTTGTTTATTACGGTGCTTGCACCACAACATCTAGGGGTAGTACTAC
>Ga0068858_100004227_pt1 | contig 14135 bp, 15 predicted proteins | sample KBSSwiS12_FD_66589 | JGI IMG/M metagenome (GOLD analysis project Ga0068858, IMG submission 66589) | Switchgrass rhizosphere microbial communities from Kellogg Biological Station, Michigan, USA - KBS Switchgrass S1-2 | ecosystem: Host-associated > Plants > Roots > Rhizosphere > Soil ... | reverse complement strand
TGTGCCGATACCCACATTTCCACTGTTATTGAAAGACATGACGTCGCCCGCTGCGTAGTCCCAAAACCGATTGACACCGTCAGTGCGATAGAACACGCCATACCCCGCCGACACCCGATCCATCGCATAAACTCCGGCATCAGGACCCTGGGATGCAATGAACCCCCATGCGATAACGTGGCCGTTGACATCCAGTTTCTGGGTTGGGAATGTTGTCCCGATCCCCACATTCCCGCCGTTGTAATAGATATCGCCACCGCTGGCAGTCCACTGGCCGTGGGCTATTTGTCCGAAGGCAAGGACACCGAATGCGACGAGCAGAAAGTATTTTGTCGCGACTACCAATCGCGACGAGAGTCGAGCTTTCACAGTGATCATGGGTTCCTCATTTCACGCGTTGCCGTTGTTGGTGAGTCCCTAAATGGCGCCTCCGTTTCGGCTCGCCAGAAACTCGGCTGCAGACTACAGCGGGCAGGTGGCTGGAGGCGCGGCGATTCTTTGGTTTTTGTCGGCGATTTTTGGGTTTTCAGGCTGGCATTCGTTTTGTTGTTGAGGAAATCTAGCAACCATGCCCGCACGGACATTTGCGGGGACGGCAGTCGTCGCAGAGAAGCTGCAGCTTGCACGTTCCAAACTGCGTTCAGAATCAGCGTGAATAGCTTGATGACAACCGCATGTAGGAGCTCACAATGCGATCGAACGGATTGTTGGTGCGGATATAGCTAGGCAACCGCTCATGAAAACTACGCGTGTCGAAGCGTTCAGCGACGGCGTCTTCGCTGTCATCATTACCATCATGGTGCTTGAGCTGAAGGTCCCGCATGGCGCCGACTGGCAGGCACTCCGCGCGGTCGTGCCTGCCTTGCTGACCTACGTCTTGAGCTTCATCTACATCGGCATCTACTGGAACAACCACCACCACATGCTTCACATCACGACTCAGGTGAATGGCGCCATCATGTGGGCCAACCTACACCTGCTGTTCTGGCTGTCCCTGTTGCCGTTTGTCACCGCGTGGATGGGTGAGAACCATTTTGAGCCGCTGCCAACAGCGGTCTACGGCGGCGTGCTGCTGTTGGCGGCGATCGCCTATACGACCCTACAGTACGCGATCATCCGAGACCAGGGACCGCACTCGAAGCTGGCGCAGGCGGTCAGGTACGACGTGAAGGGCAAGCTGTCGTTGGTCTTGCTCGTGTCGGCAATTCCGCTGGCGTTCGTCCACCAGGCAATTTCCGATGTGATCTACGCCATCATAGCGGCGATCTGGCTCGTGCCTGACCGCCGGATCGAATCACGAGTCCACGAATGAATTTCGGTTAGGATCATCCCCCGCGCCATCCAAAGGAATCGTCGAGGACCCCGAGATGTTCGGTTCCTCCTCACGGCGTACAGAGCCGCACCGCCTATTGGTTTCCTCTGCCTCTTGGAGCTGCCGGCGCCGCGGGTTGCGCGCCTCCCGGCAGCCCGATCACAGGTTCTGCATTATCAGCCTCGGGAACAGCGCCACGGCCTGCCGCAGGCGCGGCACCTCGTGGAGCTGCTCCGCCGCGCGGAGGTGTCCAACCATCGCGTGCCGGCCCATCCTGGATCATGCGCGTGTCGGCGCTGACGGTGTAACCGGTACGATACTGCTGGCCGGCGTTCCCGAAGTACTTCCCATACTTCAAAGCCGCGTTGTGCACCTTGATGACGGCGTCCTGGTAGCGCGGATCGTTCTGCGACCAGCCCGAGAAGCTCGACAGATCGTTGTTGCCGAGAATGATCACGTCCACCCCGGCGGTTGCCGCGATTTCTTCAGCGTTCGCGACGCCCTCCAGAGTCTCGATCATGACGGTGACCAGCATGTTGTCGTTAATCGTCGCGCGGTAGTTGACGCCCGGCCAGGCCTGCCCAAAAGATCCACCGCCGGAACTCCGTCGGCCGGTGGGCGGATACCGTGAGAACCGTGCTGCATCGCGCGCTTCAAGCGCATCGTCGACAGTCGGCACGATGATCCCGACGGCACCAAGATCTGTTGCCTTCTGAATGTTCGCTTCCAGCGCATCCGGCATTCGGATAAAGGGGGCCCCACCGTCGACTCCCGGGCATGCGAGGATCATTCGACGCACCTCGTCCCATGACATCGTGCTGTGCTGCATTTCGAACCAGACGAAATCAACGTGCTTGCGGGCCTCACAGTAGAGATCCGGGTTGAAGGAAGAGATCGTGAGGCTGGAGATCATCTTGTCCTGCAGCAGGAGCTCTTTGGCTTTATTGTAAAGTGGCCGTGGCGTATCCGGACTCATCAAGGCCTTCACCTGCCATCCCCAGCCGCGAGCATCGGGCTTGTCGGGCAAGATCGATCCGCCGATCAGCGAGCCGTTACCGGCGTTGGCGGTTGCACCGGCAATCGCTGCGGCGTTCGCCGGGGCGGCAGCGCCGCGCCCGCCTCCCTGTCCGCGTCCCGCCCCCGGGGCAGGCGTCTGCGCGGCCTGTAAAGCCATTCCGGAAATGACTGCCAAACAGGCAGCTAACTTGATATAGAAGGGTTTCATCTTTTCCCCTTTTCCGCGGCGGTACGACACCGCATTTATTGCATGATTCGCGACAGCATAACAAAGATGCTCAACCGGATGGCACTGCAACGTGTTGACAAAGGCGGGTAAACTCGAATTAGTATTGGCCCGCGTCACCTCGGCAACACATTCACAAGCTCCCGATCCGCAATGTTCGGAACGTTCGCTTCAGGGGCAGGTGCGCGTCAACTTCTGAGGTGCACTGGCGGTGATCGTTTTGGCAATCTGATTGCAGCTGCTCGGAAGGAGCACGTCCATGAAAGTTTTTCACTGCAATCATTGCGATCACCTGCTGTTCTTTGAGAACACCACCTGTCTGGGATGCGGGAGACAGGTGGCGTATCTGCCCGACGTTTCATTGATGAGTTCTCTCGATCCCTTCCCTGACGGAACGTGGCGCTCTCCGGTTCCGGAGGCTCAAGAGAAGACATATCGCCTTTGCAAAAACTACATCGGCGAGAGCGTTTGCAACTGGGCGGTCCCGACTTCGAACGAACAATCACTTTGTCTATCATGCCGATTAACTCGAGCCATTCCTGACCTGTCCCAAGAAGGTAACCGTCAATCATGGTATCGGCTCGAAGTCGCCAAGCGCAGGGTTCTCTTTACGCTTCTTCAGCTGGGATTGCCGGTTCGCAGTCGCGAGGAAGATCAAGAGCAGGGTCTGACTTTTGAATTCAAGGCCGACGTGGGGCAGGGAGATGTGCTCACCGGGCATTCGAACGGTGTCATCACAGTGAATGTCGCTGAAGCCGATGACGTCGAACGTGAGCGTCAGAAGAAGGCCGTTCACGAACCCTACCGGACGCTCGTTGGTCACATGCGTCATGAGGTCGGACATTATTATTGGGAACGGCTCATCGGAGAAGGCCCGGAAATCGGCGCGTTCCGAGAAAGGTTTGGCGATGAGCGAAAAGACTATGCGGCCGCGCTACAGAGACACTATGAACAGGGGGCTCAACCCGACTGGCAAAGCACTTTCGTGAGCGCTTACGCAAGTGCTCATCCCTGGGAGGACTGGGCTGAAACATGGGCGCATTACCTTCTCATGGTCGATGCTCTGGAGACGGCCGCCACATGTGGCCTGTCTCTTCGACCAAGGCATGCGGACGAACCCGCGATGCGCAAACTTCCTGCAGTTCCTCCGTTCAGGTTGGACTTCTCATCCCTCATCGATAACTGGTTTCCTCTCACTTACGCCTTAAACAATTTGAATCGCGGCCTCGGACTCGCAGACGCTTATCCGTTTGTACTGTCGCAACCAGCAATCGACAAGCTGCGATACGTTCATGACGTCGTCAGCCAGGCGGGGGTAGAGCGCTACACAGCGGAAGCATCCGGCTAGTCTTACCTGGAGACCAGTGAGAACTGTAGACACGTTATGCCGATATGTTACCCTCGTCTCGTTATGAGCCGTCTTACCAAAGCGGGTGTTTGGTTCCTCGTTGCTGTTGTCGTTCTGCTGCCACTCTACGAACTGTTTGACTATACGGAAGCGTGGCCGGACGACGGCAACGTAATCCTCCCAACACTTGCAGCATTACTTGCAGGCATAGCCCTGGTGACGGGGGTGTTCTTCAAGAACGCCGTCGCGGTGCTGATCCGCCATTGCGTCGGAACCCAGCGATTGCTGAGCCTTCTCCCAGTTCGCAGATCGGTCCCATCGGTCCTCTTCTGCAGTCCCCAGCGCAAAATAGACCTTACGCTGGCTTTTAGCGATCTTCGCATCTAATCGACTCTCGCCGCTTTTCATTTCCCCAAATTCACGACTTAAAGATTTCTGCGAGGAGCAATGTCTCAAGAACACCAATTCGTTAGTAAGGATGTGAAGTGCCCGAAGGGCCACCAAATAAAAATAGAAATGCTCTCGGGTACTCCCAACATGATTAGAGCCATCGAATGCCCCGCGTGTGGAACTGGCATGATCGTTGTTGCGGCAGATATCCGCGGGCTCTTGCCCGTTGGCGCAGATTAACTGCGCCGGAGCGCCTCTGGACACCGACGCCCGGGATGCACGCAATATCGCCACTCGGCCTTTGGCTTCAAGCCGGAACTGTGGGACACTTGGCCCACCCAGGAGCGTGTGCATGCGCATTCTCAAGCTCTGTCTCCTTCTTATCGTTGTGTCCGCATCATTTGCGGAGAATTCCACAGATCGGGCGTACGTCTCTATTCGCAATAATGATCTCGCTGCGATTCGCACTCTCACGAAAGATCACGGGCTGAACGACAAGGATGCCGAGGGTCAGACGCCACTGATGTTTGCGGCAGCTTTCGGCAGCCTCGATGCAATGAAACTGCTGATCGCAAACGGAGCGGATGCAAAAGCAGTCAGCGACGCGGGCGTTACCGCGTTACACCTGGCCGCGGGCGATGCCAGGAAGGTACGGTTGCTTCTTGAAAACGGAGCAGACGCAAACAAGCCGTCACTGCTCGGGCGAACGCCTTTGCTTGTAGCTGCGGGAACCTATGGATCGATCGAAACTGTGAGACTGCTTCTCGAGCGCGAAGCTACTGTGGATGCCGCAGATACGACGGGGTTGACGCCGGTGATCGCGGCAGCAGGAGTGAATGATGTCGCTGTGGTGAAGTTGCTCGTCGAGAAAGGCGCAAACATAAATGCCCGCGCTACGATTGGCGCCGCGGTGACCGCTCTCATGGGAGCGGCCGGCAATGGAAACGCCGACCTCACCCGATTTCTTTTGGTGCGCAAAGCCGATGTCCACGCGATATCCCCCGACCGGTCCGGAACCGTTAAGAATGGGCCGGTCGCGTTTGGAAACGCAACGGCATTGCACTTTGCAGTCGGGAGTGGGGACCTTGAGACGGTCAGGCTGCTCCTGGATGCAGGCGCCGATGTGAACGCTCGAGACGTGCGTGGGCTGACCCCGCTGGTCTTCGCGGTGGCAACAGATCGTCCGAGTGCCGACATCATCCGCCTGCTGCTGGCCCGAGGGGCAGACCGTACTTTGCCTTCCCAGATCAAAGAGACTCCGATCGATTGGGCGCAGAAGTTCAACAATCCCGCAGTCTTCGAAGCCATGAAGCTGGAGCACGTGAAAGTATCGGATCAGCTTTCCGCTCGGAAGACGACGGCTCCGGCCAACCTGACAGCACAGAGCGCTGTTGAGCGTAGCCTTCCATTGCTGCAACGCACCGCGGCGAACGTGTTCACTGCGGGAGGTTGCGTGGCTTGCCACGCGCAGCCCGTTTCAAAGATGGTCGCCGTGATGGCGCAAGCTCGCGGATGGCGGATCGATGAAGATGTCCGAAAGTCTGTCGCGGCCGAATCTGCCCGAGTCGTCGGCAGTTTGAACGGACAGGTTCAAGCAATGTTGCAGGGGCGCGAGGGTGGCGGCCAACCGGATACCCAGCTGTACGATGTGTTGATGATGATCGCCTCGGGAGAACCCGCTACCCGCGGAACCGACGCCTTCGTTCACTACCTTGCGAGCAAACAGCGGCCCGAAGGCTATTGGCAAGGCATCGGCGCATCTCGGGCTCCGATTCAGGACGGAAATCTTTCGCGCACCGCTATGGCAATCCGCACACTCTCGATTTATGGCATGGCCGGACGGAAAGCAGAATGGACGGAGCGCATCGGGCGCGCTGCCGAATGGCTCGCGAAGCAAAGCCCGCGGAGTACAGAAGACCGCGTGATGCAGCTGCTCGGGCTCCAATGGTCAGGCGCCCAGGCCTCCCTTCGAGAGAAACGCATGCGCGAACTGCTCGAAATCCAGGGGCCGGACGGCGGCTGGGCACAAACGCCTTACTTGAACAGCGACGCCTACGCGACCGGTCAGGCGCTTTATACACTCCACGAACTGGGAGTCCCTGCAACCAATCCTGCTTTCCGGCGCGGGGCAGCCTTCCTCCTCGGTACTCAGATGGAAGATGGGTCGTGGTACGTAAAGAGCCGCGCGATGAAAATCCAACCCTACTTTCAGACCGGATTTCCTTATGAGCACGACCAGTGGATTTCCGCCACGGGAACCGCGTGGGCCTTGATGGCCCTGACGTTGACCGAGCCGGAGACGTCCGTCCCGTCGGCGCAAACACGATAGGCGTCCGATGTCGAGGCTCGATGAGTGCGGATCTTGTGCGCCTGCCGATCACCTTGCGACGCGTTCGTTCTAGGGCAAAGTCAACCTACCGCATCAGCGATCGCTCGAGTCTCCGCATGGCGATCGTGAAGGTCACAGTTCCGATGGCGATCAGATAGAGAACGTGGCCCAGGATGCTCCAACCGATTCGGCCTGTCGTCAACGATCGGACTATTTCGATGGCGTTGTAGAGAGGCAGCAGACTGACCACCCACTGAACAAGCCCGGGTAACCGCGAAACAGGAAAGAATATGCCGCTGAACAGAAACATCGGCAAGACGGCCAGTCCCATCACTGTGTCAAAGTCCTGAACTCTCCGAACAAAGGTTGTCGCGAAAAGTGCCAGGGACGAAAAGGCGCCCGAAGCCAGGAGAGCCGCGGGCACGGCAAGCAAAGCCCAGGGCGACAGAATCATTCGGGTGCCCGACAGCAGCCCTGCGACAAATACGACAGCAATAAATGTCGCAGCATAAAGCGAGCCGCGTGCGACGGCCCAAAGCATTTCACCAAAGGCGATGTCGGCCACCCGCATCGGCGTAGCGAGAACACCTTCGTAGGTTTTCTCGTGATGAAGCTTGAACCAGATATTGAAGAAACCGTCGGTGATAGCTCCGTTCATACAACTTGACACCAGGAGACCGGGCGCAACAAATGCGCTATATGGAATGCCGTCGACCATACCGATCATGCTTCCGAGTCCAATCCCGATGCCGATGAGATAGAACAACGGCTCGAAAAATCCGGAAAAGATAATCATCCACGCGTGCTTGTAAACAATGAGGTTCCGCTGAATCATTCGGCGTGACCGGCGAATCGAAGGAAAGGCAGTTAGATCCGGCAGCGTCATGCGTGCAACTTTCTCCCGAATGTCCTCAACGACGCCGCAATGCCGATCACAAGCATGCCCAGCAGGTACGCGACGTGCACTATCCAGATTGACGACTGAATTGTGCCGAGCATCAGTCCCCGCACGAGTTCCACACCATGAAAGAGCGGCGTAAGCCACGCGATCGTCCGGAACGGTTGCGGAAATCGCGCGACAGGAAAGAACACCCCGGAAAACAGAAACAACGGTGTGATCACAAATCGAAACACGACGGAGAAATGCCCGCCCGACTTCAGCGTCGCAGAATAACCCATGATGGAAGCGCTGAAGGCTACGCCCGTAAGCACAGCGGCGGGAATTGCAAGTAACGCCAGCCACGAGGTCGGAACGCCAAAGAAGAGTGTGACGATGGCGAATGCAGTTGCAATCATCAATTGCCGCGCACCGATCCAGGCCAGTTCACCAATCACGATGTCGCGAACCGACATTGGCGTCGAGACAATCGCGGCGTAATTGCGATTCCACGTCATCTTTGCAGTAACGGGAAAAGCGGATTCAAAGGTTGCAGTCTGCATGCATGCTGCGGCGAGAAGTCCGGGAGCAAGAAAATGCAGATAGGAAACCCCTCCGACCACTGACGCTGCGTTGGCCGTCATCAACGATCCGACGCCCGTTCCCATCGCGAGCAAAAACAACGTCGGTTGCAGGAAGCTCATGCACGCAGAGCCTCGCCATGCGTGCCGGTAAACGAGAGCGTTGCGCTGAACCATCCGAAGTGCCTGCATCATTCCGTTAGACTCCGGCCGGTAATTCTCAGAAAGACGTCTTCCAGCGTGGAACGCCGGACAAGCGCACTCTCCAGCGGAATGCCCCTCGAATGAACTTGCTCGAGCGCCTGTTCCCCGTCGTGTGTGTACAACAGGATACGATCGGGCAGCGTTTCGGTCCGCGTGGCAAGGCCTTCGAGGGCGCCGTCCATTGAGGTCCGCATGTCCTCTCGCGGTCGCAGTTCCAGAACCTCGCGCGTGGAATACCGTTCGATCAGTTCTCGCGGCGAGCCCTCGGCTACGATCTTCGCCTTGTCCATAACCACGAGCCGGTCGCACAGCTGCTCCGCTTCATCCATGTAATGCGTGGTCAGCAACAAGGTCGCGCCACGCCGCTTCAATTGATAAAGACGTTCCCAGATGACGTGTCGTGCCTGCGGATCGAGTCCCGTGGTCGGTTCATCCAGCAAGACAATGTCGGGCTCATTAACCAGAGCGCGGGCGATGGTGAGCCGTCGTTTGAGCCCTCCGGACAACGCTTCGACCTGAGAATTGGCTCGTTCGGAGAGCTGAACGAACTGTAGCAGTTCCTCCGTCCGTTTGACCGCTGTGCTGCGCGGCACGTCGAAGTATCGGGCATACATCAGCAGGTTCTCTCGCAGCGTGAGTTCGATATCGAGGTTGTCCTGCTGCGGCACAACTCCAAGACGGGCCTTGATCTGTCCCGCCTGCGTTGCCGGATTCATTCCCATGACCTGCAAGTCGCCGGACGTTGCAGGGGACGTGCAGCCGATCATCCGCATCGTGGAAGTCTTTCCCGCACCGTTGGGACCCAGGAATCCGAAAGTTTCGCCGGGCCATACATCGAAATCGATGCCGTCGACGGCGGTGAATTTCTCAAACCGTTTCGTCAAGCCGCGCGCCTGAATGTGTGGAATCCGCTCCGGAGACATTCGATCATTGTAACGCGTGAACCCGAAGGCATGATCGAGCTGCAACGGCCAGCGAGGCGTGGTTACGTTCCCACCGCATGTTCAGACACTGGACCACCCGGTCCAATCATTTGACAGTTCAGACACTATCATGTGATAGTGAACGATATGCCGACAATCATCACCAAGCGTCCGGGTACAGCGAAGGCAGTTGAGTTAGTCGAGAAAGGTCTGCCGTGGCCGAATATCCAGGCGCTCGCAGCAGCCTTGGAGCTACCGCTGGATCGACTCGCGACCTTGCTCGATGTTCCGGCGGCCACATTCTATCGCCGGAAACGGGCGGGACGGCTTTCAAGGCAGGAATCGGATCGTCTCATGCGTTTCGCCAGATTATGGTGGCTGGCACGTGACGTTTTCGAAAATGAAAGAGGTGCCCGCGTTTGGCTCAAAGCACCGCAATTCGGACTTAACGGCGCCATACCTCTCGAGTACGCTGCGACTGAGGCAGGAGCTCGCGAGGTCGAGGACTTGTTACGCCGCATCGATTACGGCCTGCTCGCGTGATCCAGGCCGCCTGGCGAATCGAGAAGGCGAAGCACGCCGCGGCCGCCAGAAGTGGCGAGGGCGCGAGGCTTAACGGCGGGCGATGGACGTCGCCGGGCCGACCGGCGATCTATTGCGCAGAACATCTATCCCTGGCGATTCTGGAAATACTTGTGCATGCGCCGGACTCCAGCCAACGTTCTGGGCACATGGTCCGATTTCAAGTTCGATTTGACGCCAAACTTGTTCAACGGATCGATCCTCAACGCCTTCCGGTTCAGTTATCACCTCGCATGGATCACGCGATTAGTCGGGCTTTCGGGGACGCATGGTTAGATGAGTCGCGAACTCCAGTTCTTTGCGTTCCGAGCGCGATCGTCGGAGTAGAAAGCAACTACATTCTCAATCCGGACCATTCTCAGTTCGACACCATTTCGTGGAGCACCGAGGAACCAATCGCGTTGGACGACCGTCTTTGGATGACACGATGAAGCTTCAGGATGTGGACGGCGCGGGTCTCTCTTCCTTCAGATAATCGGCCAGGCTCCGGGCGAGGGTGACGAAATCGGAGGGAATCATCAATACGGTCGTGCTGTTGTTCTCCGCGCCAACCTCAGTCACCATCTGCATTCTTCTCAATTCCACGGCCACCGGATTGTTCGCCATCTGTTGAGCGGCGTCCGCGAGTTTGCGGGACGCTTCAAGCTCTGCATCGGCCTTGATGATACGCGCACGCTTTTCTCGAATCGCCTGAGCCTGCATGGCCATGACTTCCTGCATTGCTGCGGGAAGTTCCACATCTTTCATCTCGAAGCGTTCAACTTCGACGCCCCACGCGAGGGTGGAGTCCCCGATGTTCTGCCGGAGCAACTGATTGATCTTGTCGCGTTCCTGGAGAACTTCGTCAAGATCGTGTTGGCCGATGGAATTGCGAAGGCTCGTCAGTGCGAGCTGATAGACGGCGCCGGGTGCATCCGCCACGGAGATGACGGACTTTGCCGCGTCGGTGACTCGATACCAAAGAACGGCATTGAGTTTCACAGTGACGCTGTCGCGGGTAATTGTTTCCTGTTGCTCTGCAGAAACTGTGCGAGTGCGTATGTCAATGGTCACGGCCCTCTCGATCCCGAGAGGAATGATCCAATACAGACCGGGTCCGCGAAGCCCTGTATATCGGCCGAGCCGGAAGACCACGCCGCGTTGATACTCCTGCGCAATGCGAATACCCGACAATATAATGATGACGATCACAACTATTGCGATCACGAGTGGTGATGACATGAGCACCTCCTGTGAGGATCAAGGGTTCTGCGCGGAAGTATAGCGTGGCCCTCGGTAACTGGAAGACAGACGACGGGGTCGGGGCCGGCGGTCCTTTCGCCATAGATGCCGCCCTCAACTTGGCGGAGTATAGATCGCTGATCTTCGGATAATCAATCATTGCGTTTGACCGATCCCTGAAGTAAATTTCCGACTGTCCAACAACATGATGAAGTTACGCTTCCTGGTAATCATAACGAGTCTCTCCTGCTGTCTGGTGATGCAGTCGCAGACTCGTTCATCCGCGACCGCAGCGTCGCAACGCGCTGTTCTCGATCAGTACTGCGTGACGTGTCACAACGACAAGTTGAAGACCGCAAACCTGTCCCTCGAGAAACTGGATCTCACGACGGCCGGCGATCATGCCGAACTGTGGGAGAAAGTCATTCGCAAACTTCGCGCGGGTGTGATGCCTCCTCCGGGGATGCGGAGGCCGCCGCAGCCGGAATATGAAGCGCTGCGAGATTGGCTTGAAGCAGAGATGGATCGCAAAGCGGCGGCAAGTCCGAATCCAGGATCTGTTGTGCTTCATCGCTTGAATCGGACTGAGTACGCTAACGTCATTCGCGACCTTCTCGATATTGAAATCGATCCCGCCGCCTATCTCCCTTCCGATGACGCCGCGAGAGGTTTCGACAACGTTGCCGGATCGTTGACGATTTCGCCCACGCTTCTGGAGGCCTACACCACAGCGGCGACACGAATCGCACGCATGGCGGTCGGATACTGGAAGTCGCCGACACTGGCGAACTACATTGCGCCAGGAGACACTTCCCAGAATCAGCACATCGAAGGACTGCCTCTCAACACTCGCGGCGGACTTCTTGTGACTCATAACTTCCCATCCGACGGCGAGTACAAGTTCGAGATCCAGAATTTCGGACTCGGCAAATACACACCCGGCGAAAAGATCGAGTTCCTTATCGACGGCGAGCGCGTCGAGTTGTTCGACTACGTGGGCGTCGGTTTAAGTCAGGGAATGCAGGCAGACGCCGATGGCTCGATCGCAATCACGGTTCCCGTGAAAGCCGGTACTCACAAGGTCGGTGTGACTTTCCTTGCGACGAATTACCGGCCCACGCTGGATCTCATCAAGCAGTACGAACGAAAGTCGCTCGAGAACAACAGCATCCCTCAACTTCAGTATTACCCGGCAATCGGACTCCTCCGCATTCAGGGTCCATTCGGCGCCAGTCGTCCGGAAGATTCCCGAAGCATGAAGAAAGTGTTCACGTGCCGGCCGTCGTCTGCGGTCGAGGAAGCCGCATGCGCAAAGCAGATCCTGACGGCGATGGCACGGCAAGCGTTCCGTCGTCCCGTGACAGCTCTGGACCTCGAATCGTTAACGAACTTCTACGCAGAGGGCCGCGAGGGCGCCACGTTTGAAGACGGCATCGAATTAGCGCTGCGCAGGCTGTTGACCAGCCCGCAGTTTCTCGTTCGTGCTGAAAAAGAGCCGGCTAATCTCGCCGTCGGTAAGCCGTACCGGATTTCGGATCTCGAATTGGCCAGCCGGCTTTCGTTTTTTCTCTGGAGCCGCGGGCCGGATGACACTCTGATCAACCTTGCCGCGCAGAACCGGCTCAGTAACCCCGCTGTTCTTGAACAGCAAGTGAAGCGGATGATGGCCGATCCGAAATCCGAAGCGCTGGTGACAAACTTCGCGGATCAACTGCTTTATCTACGGAATCTCACGGCGACCTCGCCGGACGGTGTGTTCTACCCACACTGGGACGACGAACTACGGAGAAGCTTTCGACAAGAGACTGAAATGCTTTTCGAAAGCGTGATGCGCGAGGATCGCAGCGTAGTTGACCTGCTGACTGCAAACTACACGTTCGTCAACGAACGGCTTGCGAAGCATTACGGCATCCCTAACGTCTATGGCGGGCAGTTCCGTCGCGTGACGCTCGGGCCCAATATGGATTATCGCCGCGGTCTGCTGGGGCAAGGAAGTTTCCTTTCGGTCACGTGGGTTCAGAATTTCCGTACGTCTCCAGTTAAACGTGGCGTGTGGGTTCTGGAAAACATTCTCGGTACGCCCCCGCCGGAGCCGCCGCCTAACGTTCCCCCGCTTGAAGACAGTGTTGCCGGGGCAGGCAAGGTTCTGACGTTGCGGGAGCAGATGACACTTCACAGAAAGAACGAGCCTTGCGCGAGTTGTCACAAGCTCATGGACCCGATCGGTTTCGCCCTGGAGAATTTTGACGCGGATGCAAAGTGGCGCACGAAGCATGGCGGCGAAGGCGGCGTTCAGATCGACGCAACGGTGGATTTGTGGGACGGAACGAAGGTTACCGGACCTTCGGAGTTGAGACAGCACTTGTTGTACTATTCGCCTCAATTCGTCCGAATGATGACCGAAAAGATGATGACGTTTGGGATCGGACGTGGCGTCGAATACTTTGACATGCCGGTGATCCGGTCTATCGTTAAGGACACCGAGAAGGGCAACTACAAGTTTTCTTCGCTGGTGATGGGAATCGTCAAAAGCGCTCCATTCCAGACGAGGGTAAAGCAGGCGGCCGACAATACTGCGAACTAAAGGGGCGACCATGCTCATTACAAAGAAATTCATTCCACGCCGAACGTTTCTGAGAAGCGCAGGAGTCACGTTGGCCCTGCCTTTCCTGGAGTCCATGCTCCCGGCACAAACGCCGCTTAGTAAAACTGCTGCGGCCCCCGGATCGGTCAAGCGATTCCTCGGCATCTGGCATCCGCATGGCGCGGCCCCCGGCTACTGGAGTCCGCTACAGGAAGGCCCCGACTTTGAATTCTCCTTCATCACGAAACCCCTTGAGCCGTATCGCAAACACGTCACGCTGATCAGTGGCCTGAACATGAATGAATCCTTCGCCACCGAGGAAGAACCCGGCGGCGATCACGCCAAGGGTGCAGCGCTGTTGTCCGGAGCGCGGCCGCGGCGTAACGCGGTGGCTCCCTATCTAGGGGTGACCATCGATCAGTTGATCGCGGAGAAATATGGGCGCGACACGATCCTATCCTCGATTCAGCTCGGCGTGGAAGACACCACAAACTTCGGCAACTGCAACTGGGGCTATAGCTGCGCCTACACGAACTCCATT
>Ga0068858_100004221_pt1 | contig 14147 bp, 10 predicted proteins | sample KBSSwiS12_FD_66589 | JGI IMG/M metagenome (GOLD analysis project Ga0068858, IMG submission 66589) | Switchgrass rhizosphere microbial communities from Kellogg Biological Station, Michigan, USA - KBS Switchgrass S1-2 | ecosystem: Host-associated > Plants > Roots > Rhizosphere > Soil ... | reverse complement strand
CCCGGGAGCACAGGGACTTGTCTTGGCGGACCAGTCCTCCTACCGGGGCTCCGCTGCCTGTTTCACCCCGACACGCCGAACCCGCCGACCCTTGACAGACCGATGCCCCGCTATCCGAACGCCCTTGCGTCCAGCCCAGACATGGCGTGTCACCTTCGACAGGCGTAATAATGCCCACGACAGCGTCAGTAGGGGCTACTGTTCACAGTATGACGCAGGCGGCGACAGATGGTGGAGCGCCTTCTTCGCTTTCCCTGCCCACGCCCGATGACGACGAGACCAGGCCGTCGGTCTCGCGTTCTCTCGTCGCTCGTGCCATCGACCCGGCGACAGCGCCGGCGATCGTCCCGGCGCCAATCGATCGGTCGTGGATGGCAGCCACCGACCGTGGTTTTGCCCGGCGCTGCCTGCCTCTTCTTGTGGCGAACCAGGGCGGGTGGTGGATCCTCAACAGCACCACGTTCCGGGCCACCTGGACCGGCCACAACGGCGCCGACGGCGTCATACTCGAGTTCTCGGGCGACCGGGGGCCGGTCTCGGTCAGCAGTCACTTCGGGTACGGGATCGTGACGTTCTCCATTCCTTTCGTCTTCCGCACCCCGCCGGGCTACGACCTGCTCGTGCGCGGGCCGGCGAACCTGCCCAAGGACGGGGCGTGCCCGCTGGAAGGGCTGGTGGAGGCGGACTGGACCGCCGCGACTTTCACCATGAACTGGAAGATCACACGGCCGTTCGACCCCGTCGAGTTCTCGGCCGACGAACCCGTCTGCATGGTGCTTCCTCAGCGCCGCGGTGAGCTGGAGGAGTTCGCGCCCGAGATCCTTCCGCTCGACGACGACCCTGAGCTGGCGGCCAGGTACCGGGACTGGTCGGCGTCCCGGGCCGCCTTCCTCAGCAACCCTCCCCTGGCGGCTCCCGGCTCCGCCTCCTGGCAGCGCCACTACTTCCATGGTCAGGACGTCGACGGCACCGAGCACATCGACGACCACCGGCGGCGGCGCCGACTGCGGCCCTTCACCGCGCCCGCGGGGAACCCGACCCACCACGCACGCTCGTCCGAGGAGTAGCCATGCCCTTCCGCGCGAACCGACTACGCATCCAGCTCCCGTGCGGACCCTCTGGTTCGATCATCGACGTGACCGCGGGTATCGGCGACACCGTGACCGTGGTGGGGTCCTGCGACGGCGGTTGCAGCGACTCCCCGCAGTCCGCGGTCTGCCCGCCGCCGCCTCCGCCGCCGCCCCCGCCGCCCCCGCCGTGCGGCGTCCCCAGCAATTTCCACGTCTTCGACCCGAAGGACCGCTACGACCCGCTGATCAATCCGGTCCTGCTCCCGCGCGTCCAGGAGCGCCTGATCCTCGAGGCGACCGACCTGCCGCTGCTGCGGCGCGAGCTCGAATTGAAGCTCAAGATGGCCGAGTTCGCCGAGCAGGCGACCGCGCACGCCAAAGGCCAGGTGGAGGCGCAGCTGCGCGATCTGGCCGCGGTCGAGGAGCAGCTGGCCAACCTGCCCGTCGACGAGTAGCCGGGCCGACCGGCGTGGTCACCGACGAGGCTGGACGGAACGCTGCCATCTACCGGGCAAACCCGGGCTACACCGCCGTCTTGCTGGACCGCCTCGACGCCATCGACGTCGAGGCGCTGCGTGCGGGGGACCAGGGCGCCGACCTGTACGGCGCCCTGGTCCCCCGGACGGGTTCCGGGCTTGAAATGCGGTCCCTGTCCTTCGAGACCGCGCTGCTCTTCTTCTCCCTCACCGAGCCGGGGCCCCTGCCCGCCTTCGCGCGGGTGCGCATGGACGCCGACGGCGTAGGTCTGCGGCGTCTGATCCTCGACGGGGTGCTCGAGGTAGCCCGCGGCGGCTCCTTCGTGTCCGGGCCCGCCTCCCTGTCCCCGCACCTCACCTCAGACCCGACCTCCGCAGCACGCACGGCGGGCATCTCCACGCTTCCGGGCATTCTGGCGCCGGGACGGCCTGTAGAGCGTGACCTGTCCACCGCGGCCCTGCAGTACGCGCAAGGGCTCGTCGACGTGCCCGAGGACGACCTCGCGCTGCGCCTGTACTGCTACGGTCGGCGGCCGCTGTCCCCGCACCTGCTGCGCTGGCTGCCCGACCGCGACGCCGTCGAGGCGTTTCTCGGCGTCGGCGCGACGACCCGGACCCTCGCCGCGCACGGCTGGTCGACAGGGGCGGACCAGCGCTGGCACCACTGGTTCGCGCCCGGCGAGCGCGCCGCGGCCAGCTACAAGCTCTACGTCAGCCCGCTGCCCCGCGCCAGCGGCGACGCCCTCGCCGAGGTCGCCCGGACTGCCGTCGACGAGGACACGTTGGGCTTCAAGGTGGCGGCCGACGTCACAGGCATGTGCCGCCCTGACCGGATCGTCGTCTACTTCCGCTCCTTGGACGACGCCGCCCGCTTCGCGCAGCGCCTGCGTCCCCGGCTGGGCGCCATGACCGGGTGCGGCGTCCCTTTCACCGCCCCGGTAACCGACGACGGCCTCCTGTCCTGGGGCGCCGACCCGCCGCCAGCCCCCGGGCAGCGCGGGACGAGCTGGCGGATGTGGCTGAGCCGGCGCCTGGCGCAGTACCTGGTCCTCGCCCGGGACGCCCGGATCTCCACTCCAGAGCCCTGGCAGTTCGCCGTGGGCCGCTTGCTGCTCAGCGGTATCGACACCACGTCGTGGACGCCGTCGGCCGGCGCGTGGACCCAGGTCCTGGAGAGCGCGTGAGCGCGCCGTCGCCGCGGCTGGTCCTGCCCGAGTCGGTCACGATCACCCCCGTCATGCAGGTGCCAGCCGACCTGCGCGAGCGGTTCGCCCACACCCCCGGCGACTTCTGCGTCACTCTGCCCCGCAGCCGGACGAGCACGTGCGTCGTCGACGGGCAGACCGCCGAACTGCTCAGACTCTTTCGCTCCCCCACGTCCATCGTCGACGCGGTCCTCAGCTTCAGCCGGTCCACCCGGACCGACCCCGCGCGCCTGCTCGACGAGGCGTTCCCCGTCCTGGCGGCGCTGGCCGCGGACGGCCTGCTGGTCCAGGAGGGCTCGGCCGCGGCCTGCGCCGTCACCCCGGCACTGGATCCGGGTGAGCGGATCCGGTGCGGGGAAGACGTGGAGATCGTGCGGTGCGTGCGGCTGCTCGACGACACCGAGGTCTACCTCGGTCATCACCTGTCGGCCGCCGCCTGCGTCGCCGTCAAGCGACTGGGCCGGTCCGCGGGCCACGGGGCCCTCGCTGCGATCCGGCACGAGGAGCAGGTGCTGCGGATCCTGGCCGGCCGCGCCGGGCCGGCCCTGGTGTGGTCCGGCGAGCACGACGGCGTCCCGACGCTGGTGACCCGGTGGGTGCCGGGCGTCGACCTGTCGGTTGCCGCCGCCGACGCCCGCCGGCAGGGGGGAACCACCGAGGAACTGCACGCGCTCGGACTGGCCGTCCTGGACAGCTACACCCGACTGCACGCCTGCGGGGTACTGCACGGCGACGTGCACCCCAGGAACGTGCTCGTCACCCCATCGGGGACCGTGACGATCGTCGACTTCGGGGCGGCGTGCATCCCCCACGCGCAAGGCGCACCAGTCCGCGGCGGGATCGACCTCTATCAGGCCCCCGAGATGGCCCGATGCCGACTGGACGACGACCACCTGCCCGCACCGACGACGGCTTCGGAGATGTACTCGCTCGGCGCGCTGCTGTACTGGCTGATGACCGGCGGCCCCACGCACCTGTTCTCGCTCAACGGTCCCCAGATGCTGCGCCAGGTCATGGAGGACTTGCCGCTGCGCTTCGACCACTACGGCGTGACTGGCCACGCCGTCGAGACCTGCCTGGCGAGGGCACTGGCGAAGGATCCCGCCCAACGATTCGGTTCGGTCCTGGAGTTCGCGGAGCACTTCCAAGACGCGGCCGCCACCGATCGCCGCACCGGCCCCCGGCCGCTCGTCCGCCCCAACGACCCCGAGGAGCCCACGGCACTGCTCGAGGCGACGCTGCGGGCCCTGGCGCCCGGCGGCGACCTGCAGCGCCGCGGACTCCCCGCCCCGACCGCCTCCGTCGCACACGGCGCTGCCGGGCTCGCGTACGCCCTGCTGCGCACCGCCCAGGCGCTGGACCGCGAGGACGTCCTGGCGAGCGCCGATCTGTGGTCCACTGGCGCGGTGGCGGCAGCCGCGGGGAAGGACGGCCTGCAAGACGACGCCCGGGGCATCGGACCGGCCCTGTTCGGGGAGGGCTCGCTCTTCCACCACGCCGGCGGCGTCCACCTCGTCCACGCGCTGGTCGCGCACGCGCGCGGGGATACCGCCACCTGCCGCCGGCAGGTCGAGGCGTTCTCGGCGCGGGCACGCCCCGACGCGGCGCTGGACGTCGCGTTCGGCCGGGCCGGACTCCTGCTGGGCCATGCGGCGCTCGTGGAGACCGTCGGTGCCGCCGCGGCGGGGCTCGTCGATGCGGGCGAGGCGCTGTCGCGCGGCATCTGGTCCGAACTGGCCGGCGAGCCGCCGATCGCCGACGGCGGCCGGTTGACCACGCTGGGGATGTCCCACGGCTGGGCCGGCGCCCTGACGGCCCTGCTGCGCTGGAGCGCCGCGACGTCGACCGCACCGCCGGACGGCCTGGGACAGCGCCTCGGCGAGCTCGCCGCCCTCGGATCCCCGGTCGGCCGCGGGCTGGTGTGGCCGCGCAAGCTCGGGACCCGCGACGAGGACCCGTTGCTGACGGCGAGTTGGTGCAACGGCTCCGCTGGGTACGTGGCGCTGTGGACCCTGGCCGCCCGTTTTCTACCAGGCGGGGAGTTCGAGGAGCTTGCACGGGCCGCCGCCTGGCATGCCTACGAGGGCGCCGGCCCCGCACCCGGCGGCCTGTGCTGCGGCCTCACCGGTCGTGGGTTCGCGCTGCTGACGCTGTACCGGCACAGCGGCGAGGCCGGGTGGCTCACGCGGGCGCGGCGCCTGGGCGCGCAGGCCGCCCAGGACGCGGCGGCCATGAGCCAGGCGGGGCTGTTCCATGGTCCGGTCGGGCCGGCCCTACTCGCCGCCGAACTGGCCGCACCGGAGCTGGCCGCGATGCCACTGATCGACGCCTGGTGACGGCGGTGCCGTCCTTCATCGCCGCACCCAGGCAGCACCGAGCGCCTGCACCTCAGCAAACTTGCCGGGGCCCTGCCACCGTGGCTTCCCACCCGGACGCCGGACGACGCGCGTCTTGACCAGTTGATCGGGCTGCCAAGCAGACTCCCCCCGGACCAGGCGAAGCTTGTCGATCTCGCCACCGCCTGGCCAGTGGCCCGCGTCGTGGATGGAGGCCGCACCGTGGGAGTGCTGCTCCCCCGGGCGCCGGATGGCTTCAGTGGGACTTTGCTGCGCGGCGGCCGTCCGACCAGCCCCGTCACGTTCGGGTTGGACATGCTTTGGCAGCCTGATGACTGGCTGCGCTCACGTGGTCTTCGGGTCCCGTCCCGGGCCGAGCGCCGCGCGGTCGGGCGCCGGATCGCGCGGATCGGCGCTTTATTCGAGGATGCGGAACTGGTTTTAAACTGGTCTCACGTCGAGGGCTACGTGAACGTCCCTGGGCAATTCTTCGACGGTGACACCGATGAATACATCGATATTCCGATGGATCCGCCGCGTGGCGGCGACCTCGCCGAGAATCTCGCGCCTTCTGCCGCGGCAAACGGTTATCGTCCGATTCCCCTGGAGTTCATGGACTAGAAGCGTGTCCACGCGTATCAGGCGCGGACAGTCACCCAGAGAGCGGCGAAGACCAAGGAGAGGGTGGCGCCCCCTAGCCCTTGCCTGAAACAGCGGAACTTCGCGGCGGCGATCACCGCGAGGGTCTGGGCGTGCAGCCAGGCCTCGTCACGGATCTGGGTGGGCGTGCCGCCCGTCAGCCTGGTGAGGTCGGCGCCCGCGACGAACGGCCATGAGAAGCGGCTAGGGACGGGCTGCGTGGGACCGGGCTGTTGGGGGTCCTCGATCCGCGGGGAGAGCACGCCGAGCAGGCGGGATCCGGCATAGAGGAGCGCGAGGACTGCCGCGACGAACAGCATGAGGGAGAGATAGTCGCGCACCAAGGACACGACGTCGCGCGCGTCATGGTGGTGGCGGTAGGCGTGGTGGGCCACCTTGTCCACGGTCCCCGCGACCGTGTCGCGCTGATGGGCGAGCGCCGCGCCGTACACGACGAGTGCCGCGCCGAGGACAGCCCCCTTCTGGTCGGCGTTGTTGATCCAGCCCGTCATCATCTCGATGGCCGCTCGTCCGCTCTCCTCTGTCGCGCCGGGCGGCACCGACGGAACGGCGTTCTCGTCATCCGACGCCCCGGTACCGTGCCCTGCCGTCACGTGTCGCCCCGATCGCCAATCCAGCAAGAAAGCCGTATTCTATCGAGCCGCTGAACGAGCCCTGTGGGACCCGTGGCCCAGTTCTGGCTGTACCGTGCCAGAACTGGGTTTCAGGCCGTTGACCTGCGACTTCACTGTCCGCCACGACGATGCATGATCGTGGCTCACGGTAGTGCGGTTGGTGTATCTGGTCATGGTGCGGGTGTTCGGCCAGCGACGCCGCGAGGACGGCGGAACTGCTGGTGCTGCGCCGATCTAAATGCCAATTAAAGATTCAGGACACTAGTGTCTCGTGATTCTGGGCAACTTACGTCACTTTAAGTTATCCTTGCTGGTCGCAGGCCTGATCAAAACCCTAGGTAGGTAATGGAAGCAGAATCACGAGACACTAGGAGCGTGCACGGCCTCGGCGCCGGAAGGCGGCCAACCGGGACGGGATGTCCTCGATGGCTACGGGGGTGCGTTGTTTCTTCCGGCGGTGGATGACCTTCGGGTCCAGGCGGCCCAGCATCACATAGGTGGCGAAGACGGTGATCAGGCCGTAGCCGACACACAAGGCGAGGTCGGTGAAGTAGATCGACGCCGTCGGTTTCCAGAACGTGTCGGGACTGGTGTCCGGGTTGATCGCGGTGCCGAGTTTCAGCAGACCGTTCAGATCGCTTCCCGCCGAGACCGCCCCGAATCCCCATTTCGCCGAGAAGAGGAAGCTCGCCTGTTCCAGCCCCGCCTCCCCGGCGAGCGGCACGATGCCGCCGCTGAACACGAGCTGGGCCGTGGTCAGCAGCACCAGCATCGGCATCATCTTGTCCGCGTTGTCAAGGATGGCCGAAACCAGCAGGCCGATCATCGCCGAGGACCAGGAGAGCACGATGACCGCGATGAGCATCTCCAGGAGCGGCGAGCCCAGCGCGACCGCCTTCTCCGGCAGCCGGCCGTAGGCGGCGATGACGGTGAAGACGCTGCTCTGCACCGCGGTGATGACGGTGAGCACGCCGATCTTCGAGGCGAGGTAGGCGCCCCGTGAGAGCCCGATCGCGCGCTCCCGGCGGTAGATCTCCCGTTCCTTGACGATCTCGCGGATCGCGTTGGCCGAGCCCATGAAGCAGGCCCCGAGCACGACCAGCAGCAGCACGGACTGGGCGTCGAAGTTCGGTGCCTCCGCGATCGGGGTCAGGCCGTGTTTCGCCGGCACCAGCCGGGAGATCGCCCCCAGTAGGAAGGGAAAGACGACGAGGATGCGCAGGTAGCTGGGATCGGCGGCGATCACCCGCAGATATCGCCGGCTCAGCGTCATGATCTGCGAGCCGACTCGCTGCTGACGGATGCTGGGCATCTCCGCGGGGCTTTGCCGCGCCACCGGCGCGCCCACCGAGGCGGGCACGAAGTAGCGCGAGGCGCGGAACTGGGCGGCCGACCGCCTCGACCCGCTCGACGTCTTCAGCATCTGGAAGATGTCGGCCCAGTCGCCCTCGGTGAAGTACGACAGCGCCTCCTGCGGCGGCCCGAAGTACGCGATGTGCCCGCCCTGGGCGAGCGCGAGCACGTAGTCGCACTTGTCGAGCTGCGCGACGCTGTGGGTGACGACGATGACCGTGCGGCCGCCGTCGGCGAGCCTGCGCAGGCAGGCCATCACCTCCATGTCCAGCCCCGGGTCCAGGCCGGACGTGGGCTCGTCCAGGTAGAGCAGCGTCGGCCGGGTCAGCAGCTCCAGCGCCACGCTGGTCCGCTTGCGCTGACCGCCGGAGAGGTTCGCGACCCGCCGGTTCGCCAGGTCGTCGCGGCCCGGTCCGGCCTCCAGCGGCCGGTCGTGGGGCGTCCCGTCGGCGTAGCGCTGCTCCTCGGCCCGCTCGGCCGCCGAGGTCAGGCCCAGCTCCTCGAGCACCTCGTTGACCCGGACGCGCCGCTCCTCGGCGGTGGTGTCCGCCGGGAAGCGCAGCTCGGCGCCATATTCCAGGGCCTCCCGCACGGTCAGCGCGGTGTGCAGGATGTCGTCCTGCGGCACGTAGCCGATCCGGCGGCGCAGCTCGTCGTACTCGGCGTACAGATCCCGACCCGCGTAACGCACGACGCCGGCGTCGGCCGGGCGGAACCCGGTCAGGGCGTTGAGCAGCGTCGACTTGCCGGCTCCGCTCGGCCCGATGACGGCCAGCAGCGAGCCGCCCGGCAGCCGGAACGATATGTCGTGCAGCAGCTGGGTGCCGTCGACGAAGACGTTGAGCCCGTCCGCCTCGAAGCTCACCTGCCCGTCGTCGATGTACTCGACCAGCTCGTCCCCGACAAGTCGGAAGAGGTGGTGACCGATCGCGATCACGTCGCCCTCGGCCACCATCGACCGCTCGACCCGGGTCCCGTTGACGAACGTGCCGTTCGCGGACTCCAGGTCGACGATCTCGACGCCGCCGCGCCCGATGAAGATCTCGGCGTGTGACCGGGACGCGAGCAGGTCACCGACGACGACGTCGTTGTCCTGCGAGCGACCGACCGAGCAGCGCCCGACCCGCAGCTTGTGGACGCCCAAGCGCTCGGGCTCGCCCGCCCTGCCGGACGGCTGGCCGGGGATCTCGCCGGTCGGCGCGGGCAGCTGCGGGCCCGGCTGGTAGTCGGGGCCGCCCGGGAAGAGCGTCGGACGGTCGTAGTGCGTGGCGTCCTCCGACGCGTAGCTGCTCAGTGTGATGTACGGCCCGGGCGGGCCACCCAGGCGCAGCCGGACGGGATCGCGGATCTCCAGCCGGCCGACCCGGCGGCCGTCGAGCCAGGTCCCATTCGAGCTGAGGTCGCGCACGACCCAGCAGTCGTCCGCCGGTTCGATGATGATGTGCCGGCGGGAGACCTGCGGATGGTCGATGGTGAGATCGGCGCTCTTGCCCCGGCCGACGACGAACGGCCGGCCATCCGGCACATCCGCCTCCCCCGCGCCGGTGCCGATCTTCAGCGTCGGTAGCACGCACGTCCTTTCCGAGGACTTGAGAGATGTCAGACCTGCAGAATTTGCTTCACCGCAAGCTCGCGCGCCGCGAGGAGCTGGCGGCACAGATGGTACTTCTTCTTACCACTCGTCGTGCGTGGAATAATGCGCCGACGCGCGAGCAGCAGCTGGTCGAGCGGCAGCTCGAGGGCCCGCAGTGCCGCGCGCTGCTCGGCGTCGAGCTCGATCTGGCGCACAATGTTCTCGACGAGTGCGACAACGACGCTGTCCGGATCGTAGATATCCGTGTCCAGCACGATCACCTGGTGCGCGGAACAGCCGAGAATCCGCGCGACCCGCTCCTCGAACAGCGCGGCGAGAAAATTCTGCCCGCGGCGGATGATGACGTGCTTCTTCCGCTCGACGACGAACAGCGCGCCCGCGTGGACGAAGCCGAGGTCCCCGGTCGGGAGCCCGTCGGCCGAGAACGGCACCGACCGGCCGGCCTCGGCGTCGAAGTAGCCGGCGGCGACACTCGACCCGCGCAGCGCTATCTCCCCGAGCACGGCGTCGCCGGCGAGCGGCTCGCCATCGTCTCCGACGATGCTGACCGCCATGCCCGCCAGCGCCGAGCCGACCGAAAAGACGGCGACGCCCCGCTTCGGCGGCTGCGCGCCCGGGCCTATCTCGCCCTCGTCGAGAATCGGCACCGGCTGGCCGACGGCGAGGCCGGCGAGGTCGACGGCGGCGTAGCGCGGCGCGGACCCCGTCGCCATCGTGCCGCCGAGCGTCGACTCGGCCATCCCGTAGCTGGGCACGAAGCTGTCCGCCCGGAAACCGCACGGGCCGAAACGGTCGTGAAAGCTCTGCAGGGCGTCGTGGCGGATCGGTTCCGCGCCGACGACGGCGTGCCGCAGCGCGCCGAGGTCGATCCCTTCGAGGTCGCGGTCGGGTGTCACCCGCGCGGCGTACTCGTAGCCGAAGGTCGGCGCCGCCGTGTCGGTCGCGCGGAAGTCGCTCAACGCGCGGATCCAGCGGCCCGGTCGCCCGACGAACTCCGCGGGCTTCATCAACATCAGCGGGCAGCCATGCAGAAAGGAGAACAGCGTCGCGCCGACGAGTCCCATGTCGTGGTACAGCGGCAGCCAGCTGACGACGCGGGCCTCGGCCCCGCCGCCGACCGCTTCGCCGATCGCGGCGAGGTTCGCGAGCACGTTGGCGTGGGTGACCGCGACGAGCTTGGCGTCCCCCGTGGAGGCGCTGGTCATCTGGAGATAGGCGATGTCGTCCGGCGACGCGGAGATCTCCGGCAACTCGGCCATGCCATAGTCGTCGGCGCCGACCGGCAGTGGCAGAACCGCCGCCGTGTCGGGCAGCCGGCCCCCCTCCGGGGCCATGCCCTGCTCCAGCGCCAGCACGGCGCGGCCGCCGAAACGGCCCGCGGCCTCCGTCGCGGTGCGCAGGAATGCTTCGATGCCGCCCATACCCTTCGGCGCGGGCAGTATCAGGGGCCGGGCGCCCGCACCGATCGCGGCGAAGAAGGCGACCATCGTCGGCAGCGGCTCGCTGGCCGCGATGAGCACCGCAAGGGGCGCCCCGTCGGCGGCCGGCGGTATCCGCCCGCCCAGCCAGGCGCTCATTCCCAGCAGCCGCTCGTAGGGGATCTCCGCGCCACCGAGGACCTGCATCCCGGTGCTCTCGCCCCGGCGACGGGCCGTCGCCGCCACCGCTGCCAGCAGAGTAGCCGCGCTCACCGCGGGTCGCTCCGCGCGGCCATCAGCTTGCCGAGAAGCAGGTCGACGAGCCGCTGGAAGGACGACGCGGCGAACGCGTCGGCGTCCGAGATGCGGATGTCGTAACGGTCCTCGAGCCGGGCCGCCAGCCGGATGAGCGTCAGCGAGTCGATGCCGTAGGCTCGGAACGCCGTGTCGTCGAGCCGGAATTCCTTGGGTTTCGCCGTGCTGTCGAGCGCCTTGATGGTCTCGACGACTTCCTCGAACAGTTCCTGTCTATCCACTGCTTCCTCCAGGGGTCGGGCCGAGCTGCGCGGGATCTGGTCAGTTCTGGTAGACGAGCTTCGCCAACGAGGTGGTGACCCCGGCCGAGGCGGACATGATGAGAATGTTGTCGCCGTTCTTCAGGATCCCGTTCCGCACGGCGTGCGACATGCCCAGCGGCACGGAGGCCGAGACCGTGTTCGCGAAGAGCCGGTGATAAAACTGGACCTTCTCGCGGTCGAGGCCGCACTGGTCGGCGACGTAGCCGCTCATGCCGTCGCTGGCCGCGTGGCCGAAGACGAGGTCCGGGGCGAACTCACAGAACGTCGGGCTCGACTGGTAATGCTCGATCAGCCGGCTCGTGCCGAACTCCATCAGGCGCAGGCCGTAGGAGACGAACCGCAGCGGCTGGACGTCCAGCTCGGGCGCGACCGGCATGCCGAAGTAGCCCTCGAAGTTCGGCAGCGGCACGAAGCACAGGTCCCGTTTCGCACCCCAGGTGCGGAAGTCGATGCCGAACGAGTCCGGGGTGTCCGAGGCGGTCACGATCGTCGCGGTCGCGGCCTCGCCGATCGTGACGCACGGGTGCCAGTGGGCGAACTCCGCCAGCGAGGTCAGCTCGTAACGGTGGCACTCCCGGCCCAGGAACTCCGCATTGATGATCATGACGTTCCGGTACGTGCCGGTGTCCAGATACAGGCGGGCGAGCTGCAGGCCGCGCAGCCAGCTCGCGCAGGCGTCAAGGATGTCGAACCCGGTCGCGCGCCGCAGCCCGAGCAGATCCTGGTAGATGTTCGCCGACGCCGGCTCCATGACGCCGCGGCCGATACCCACGTACAGCACCAGGTCGACGTCGTCGGGGTCGAGTCCCGACGCCGCCAGCGCCCGGCGGCCCGCGCTCGCCGCGAGCTCGGCCGCGCTCTCGCCGGCCGCGCGGTGGTAGCGCACCTGGGTGCCGGTCGACGCGAAGGTGCTCCGGGTGAGCTCCTCGAGCGTGTCCAGGTCGGCCGGCGACAGGTGCGGGGCGCTCGCCGCGCGGACCCGCTCGAGAACCGTGTCGTTCGTCACCTGGAGTGACGGGAGCTCGTGTTCGATTGCCAGGAATCTCATGCCTGTTTCTCTCTGCTCCTTGTTCCGCTTGTTCCGCGCGGCGCGGATCCGCGCAGCTCGGTTCCGCGCGTCAGACGGCGAAGAATCCGCTGGAGGTCATTTCTCGGATGCTCTCGCCGAAGGCCTCCGACACGATCTTCAGATCGCTGTCGGTGTGCGCGTCGTTCAGCAGCATCGTGTGCAGCTCCGGCATGTACACGCCGTGCTTGCGCATGAAGTAGGCGAGCCCGAAGTTCGCCTTGACGTTCGACCCGGCGAGGCGGTCGCGGACCAGCCGCGGCCGGGCGTAGTCGAAGGTGATGGAGAAGATCGAGTGGCCGCCGGTGATGTTGCACGGGATGCCGAGCTCGGCCGCCTGGGAGCTCAGCGCATCGGTCAGCCAGGCGGTCTTGCGGCGCAGCTCGGCGTAGATCTCCGGGTTGTCCCGCAGGTGGCGCAGGACCGCGGCGCCGGCAGCGGCCGTGATGGAGTTGCCGCTCATCGTCCCGCCGACGAAGGCCCGGCCCTCGACGTCGAGGAACGGGTCCGTGGTCGTCCGGGCGATGTCGACGATGTCCGCGCGGCCGACCACCGCCCCGCAGGGCAGGCCCCCTCCGATGATCTTCCCGAGGCAGCTGAGGTCCGGGTAGACCTCCGCGAGGTGCTGCGCTCCGCCGTAGTGGACCCGGAAGCCGGTCACCACTTCGTCGAAGACCAGGAGCACGCCGGCGCGGGTGCAGACCTCGCGCAGCTCGGCGAGGAAGGCCTGGTCGTAGTCAGACAGGGCGGCCGGCATCGGCTCGATGATGACGCAGGCCAGCTCGCCCGCCTGCTCGGCTATCCGCCGCAGCGAGGCCCGCTCGCCGTACTGTAGGACGACCGTGTCGGTCACGACGGGCGCGTGCGCGCCGGCGGAGCCGCGGACCGGCTCAGGCCGGCTCGCCGCGCCGCTGTAGCGGAACCACGAGCTGACCATGCCCTGGTCGGAGAAGCCGTGATAGTGCCCCTCGAACTTGGCCACCCGGTCCTTTCCGGTGAAGGCCCTGGCCATCCGCAGCGCCATCACCACGGCCTCGGTCCCCGAGTTGCTGAGCACCACCTTCGAGCCGGCGCCGAACGCCGCGGCGATGCTCTCGGCGAGGGCGAGCTCGCCGGTGTTGCCGAGCGCGTTCACCGCGCCGCGCGCGGCCGCCCGCGCGATGGCGTCGACCGCGACCGGATGGGCGTAGCCGAGAATATGCGGCCCGTACCCGCAGGACAGATCGATGTACTCGTTCCCGTCAAGGTCGCGGATCTTCGAGCCGGTCGCCTCTTCGATGATGAGGGGAAAGGCGCTCGGCAGCACGAACCGGTCGAGATGCGTCGGCGCGACCAGATAGCCGGCGGCGGCCTGCCGCGCCTGGGTCGACCGGGGAAGACGGGTGCCCAGCTCCCGGTCGAAGCGGTCTCGCAGCTCGTCGCTCAGGTAGGGCGAGAACCGGTCGGTGAACCGCCGGGCGTTGTCCCAGATGTTGACGTCGGGGTCGACCTGGGAGATGAACCCCTCGCCGGTGAGCAGCCCGAGCGCGAGCAGGGAGAAACCGGTGGAGACCCGCGCGCCGTGCCGCCGCAGCAGCCGGGTCGCGTCCTCGAAGAAGTTCATCGTGGACCAGCGGGCCGTCTCCTCCTCGAAGTGGGCGCGCAGGATCCCGGCGAGCTCCTTGCGGTAGTCCGACGCCGCCGGGCCGAGCGCCGCTGGCCGGGCGACGAACGCCCGGGTGAACCGCTCGACCGCCAGCTCCCACTCCTGCCGGACGCAGGCGTAGTAGAAGGCGGA
>Ga0068858_100004201_pt1 | contig 14176 bp, 8 predicted proteins | sample KBSSwiS12_FD_66589 | JGI IMG/M metagenome (GOLD analysis project Ga0068858, IMG submission 66589) | Switchgrass rhizosphere microbial communities from Kellogg Biological Station, Michigan, USA - KBS Switchgrass S1-2 | ecosystem: Host-associated > Plants > Roots > Rhizosphere > Soil ... | reverse complement strand
GTTCGGACAGAACTGGACCGTGGGAGGCGGCCCCGGCTGGGTCGCACAGCCCGCGGTGATGCCCCGGTTGTAGAGGTCCTCGATCCAGTCGGAGAAGGGGAACTCCGGCGTGCTCGGGCACGGGACGTCGGAGAAGATCCCCGTGCAGGGCGGCGGGGCGTAACCCGACGGCTGGGACGCCTTGATCAGGAAGACCGCCATCTCGCTCCGGAGAATCGACCGTTCCGGACAGTACTGGAGGGTCGGGGGGGGACCCGGCTGACTCGCGCAGCCGGCACTGATTCCGCGCGTCGCGAGGTCTTCGATGAAATCGGAGTAGGGGAATTCCGGCGTGACCGGGCACGGGACGTCGGTGAAGAGGCCCGTGCAAGCCGGCGGCACGTAGCCGGGCCCCAGGAACGCCTTGAGCAGGAAGGGAGCCATCTCCTGGCGCAGGTTGTCCCGCAGCGGGCAGAACGTCGTGCCGCCGCCGCACCCCGCCGTGACGCCGAAGTGGAAGATCGTCTCGATCGACGGATAGAACGGATCGGCGGGCGAAACGTCGAGAAAGCTGCCGCCGAGGTGCAGCGTCCAGGTCTTCTTCGCCCCGCTCGGGGTCACCGTCTCCGTGATGGTGCTGTCCCAGTGAGTGGCCGGACGGCCGGCGGAGGCGACGTTCACGGCGTAACAGTCGGCGCCGCAGCTGGCCGTGTCGCCGGCGGCGACGGTGCCGTAGTCGGCGGACGGGTCGAGGATGGAGTAGGTCGATCCGGCGGGCCCGGTGAAGTCGGACATGCCGCCGGTCAAGGTCATCGCCGCCGCGCTCGAATTCCGCCAGCTCGGCGCCACGACGACGGTCTCGTTGGGCTCGAGGACGCCGTTGCCGGCGGCGTCGACCGAGAGCGACACCGGAACGATCGCGACACTGCGCAGGATGACCACGGCGTTGTCGAACCCGTACGGCGGCAGTCCGATCGCGGCCGCGACGTCCGGCCGGCCGTCGCCGTTGAAGTCGGCGACGGAGCCGAGGAGCGGCGCGTTTCCGATGCCGTAGCGCTCTTGCGGGCGCAGCGTTCCGTTGCCCGCGTTCAGGAACACCGAGACGTCGTTCGAGGCGAAGTTGAAGGTCAACAGGTCGACGTGGCCGTCGCCGTCGAAGTCGCCGACGTCGAGATCGTCGCTGATGCGGAGGGTCTCGGCCGTGTTCGAGCCTCGCTGGGTGTGGAGGGGACCGAAAACGCCGCCGCCCAGCCCGAACGCCGTCGCGACCTGGACCTCGTAGACCTCGGTCTGGTTCAGGATCATCCCCACGTCCGGCTTGCCGTCGCCGTTGAAGTCCGCCAGCTTGAACTTGTAGGGAGCGGTGCTGCTCAGGACCGGCGAGCCGAACGAGAAGTTGCCGTTGTTGGGGAAGACTCCCATGGTCGTGTTCAGCGCGGTCACCAGGTCGACGCGCCCGTCGCCGTTGAGGTCCGCGCCCTCGATGCCGCGGGGGAAACCGGCGTTCGAGACGAGGATCGTGACCGGGACGAACACCATGTTGCCGTCGTTGCGGAACACGAAGATCCGCGGCTGCGGAACGGCGGGGCAGCCCTGCTCCTCGGTCAGGACCACGTCGAGGTCGCCGTCGCCGTCCAGATCGAAGGCGTCGATCGAGCCCTGTCCGCAGGAACCGACCGGCTGGACGACGACCGGGCCGAAGGTGCCGTCGCCGTTGTTGACGGCGGTGCCGAAGTTGTAGGGCGGGAAGTCGTCGTCGGGCGCCAGCAGCATGTCGACGAACCCGTCGCCGTTCAGGTCGCGCAGCTTGATCTCGCCGAAGTTCCGCGGCGGCGCGTACTGGTAGGAGTCCCAGAGGAAGAACGTGCCATCGCCGTTGTTCTTCAGGACCATGATCACGGCGTCGTTGACGAGGATGCTGACCAGGTTGTTCGTCACGATGTCGATGTCGCCGTCGTTGTCGATGTCGGCGCTGGCGAAGCCGTCGTTGAACTCGGCGAGCGGGTAGCGGGGCAGGATCGGAAAGCCGCCGCTGCCCGGATTCGCGTGGACGGTCATCGCGGCCGAGAACCCCGCGATCGTGGCGACGTCCACGTTGCCGTCGCCGTTGGCGTCGAGCGCCACGGCGGCGTAGGTCCACTGCTCCGCCTCGTACCGCACGGGAGCTCCGAACCCGCCCAGTCCGTCGGACAGCAAGACCGCGTAGCCGTCGGTCGTGCGTCCCGAGGGCGTCGCCGCGATGACGTCCGGGAAACCATCGTGGTTGAGGTCGGCGGTGGTCAGCGACCAGGGGTCGGGGTCGGCCTCCTGCATGTAATAGATCTCCGCCTCGCCGAACGACCCCAGGCCGTCGTTCCGACGGATGGTGATCGCGCCCTCGGTGATGGGCGGGAACTCGTAGGGGCCGCCGCTGATCAGGTCGGGGTCGCCGTCGTCGTCGAGGTCACGTAGCGCCACGCGAGTCCGGGCGGCCGGGAAGCTTCCGGGCGCCGCCTCGTACGGCACGGGATCGGCGAAGGCTCCGTTCCCGTCGCCGAAGAGGATCGAGACGTAGGTCACGTTGTTGTCCTGGAAGCCTCCCACCGCAAGATCCAGGTGACCGTCGCCGTCGACGTCGGCGGCGGCGAGATCCTCGGCGCGCATGCCCACGGGTATGTCCGTCCGGGGGAGGTAGCCCGCGCCCGCACCGGTCTGCCCGTTGTGTTTGAGGAACGAAACGGTCCGTGCAGCGAAGGCGTAGTTGGCCGTCGCCACATCCGGCTTGCCGTCCCCCGTGAAGTCGGCGACCAGCAGTCCGACCGGGGCCTGCCCGGTCGTGAACTCGAGGGGAGGGGCCAGCGTCCCGCTGCCGTTGTTGCGCCAGACGAGGAGCTTCGTCGCGTCGTCGTTGGCGCCTCGAACGGTGGCGAAGACGTCCAGGTCCCCGTCGGAATCGAAGTCGGCCAGCGCGACCTGCCCCACGGACTGGTTCAGCGGCAGAACGTAATAGACCGGGGCCTGGTAGGTGCCGTCCCCGAGGTTCTCGAGAACCGACACGCCCGGGCCTCCGAAGAAGCTCTGACCGACCACCACGTCCACGTCGCCGTCGCCGTCGAGATCGCCGGCGGCGAGGGAGCTCGGCAGAAAGCCCTGCGGATAGCTCCCGGTCACGAACGCCCGCCACGGCGCCTCCGGCCAGAGCGGAGCCTGAGCCCGTGCCGGAAGTGCCCCGAGGAGCGCCATCGTGACCGCGCCGGCGAAAGCCAGCCGCGCCATCTTTTTCATTTCGGTGGACATTGGGTCCCCTTTCGCCGAGCCGGTCAGAAATCCGGCTTCCTGAACCAAACGCGGGGAATCCGCTCCGAAACGATCACCCGAGCGGCCCTTCAGCGAGCGATCTTTGAGCGGTAGGCGGCCGCGGCCGTGGCGTTCCCCAGTCCCTCGTAGAACCTGACCAGCCGCTCGAGAGCCGCCACGGTCCGGGCGTTCTGCGCTCCGCGCCCCCGCTGGAGGCCCTCGTACCCTTCCACCAGAAGGGGCTCGGCGTCTTTGGCCTCGTGGAGCGTTGCGAGGCAGTCGCCGAGGCGGCTCCGGGCATCCGCGATGCGCCAATTGCCCGCGGGCAGCGCCTTCTCCAGGACCGCCAGCCCCCGGCGCAGCAGATCCTCGGCCTCCGCGCCCGCGCCTGCCGCGAGGCGGATGGACCCGAGCGTCACGAGGGACGCCCCGAAGTCGGCATGGCCCTCCCCCAGGGCCTTTCGGCGGATCTCCATGGCCTCGCGCGCGAGGGGCTCCGCCCTCCCGAGGTCGCCCTGAGCGAGAGACACGTCGGCCAGGTGCGCCAGGACGGTGGCGGTGCGGGGATGCTCGGGACCGAGGGCCTTGCGCTCGACGCGCAGCGCCTCCTCATAGAGCGAGCGCGCCTCCGCGAGGTCCCCCGTCTGCTCCATCAGATCCCCGAGATTGCCGAGGCTCATCGCCACCTGCTCGTGATCCGGACCGAAGAGCCGGCGGCGCATCTCGAGTCCCTCCCGCGCCGCCGCGATCGCGCCTTCGTAGTCGCCGCGACCCCGGAGAATCGATCCCAGGTTGCTGAGCTGAAGCGCGATGTCGGGATGCTCCACGCCGTAGAGCTTGCGCGTGATGCCCAGCGCCTCGCGGGCGTAGGTCTCCGCCTCCGCGAAGCGGTCCTCGTCGCGGAGGACGACGGCCAGGTTGTTCACCTGCCGGGCGAGGTCCGGGTGCACCGGCCCGAAGACCTTCCGGCCGACCGCCAGCGCCTCGCGGTGGGCGGCCTCCGCTTCGGCGAGCTTCCCCGCCTTCCGCAGGACGGAGCCGAGGTTGCTCAGGTCGCTGGCGACGGTTTCGTGGGTGTCGCCGTGGACCTTGCGATGGATGACGAGAGCCCGGCGAAGCCCCGACTCGGCCTCCGGGTATTTCGCCAGCGCAATGAGCGTCGCGCTCAGGTCGTTGAGCGCATCGGCGACGCTGGCATCCTCGTCCCCCAACCGCCCCCGAAGGATGTCCAGCGCCCGCCGCTGGCCCGCCTCCGCGGCGGCGAACTCGCCCCGGTCCTGGTCCAGGAGGGCGAGCGCCAGCAGGCTTTCGGCGACGGCGGGATCCGACGGGCCGCGGAGCCGTTGCCGCAGCGACAGCGACTGCTGCAGGAACGGCTGGGCGCGCTCCTTCAGCCCCAGCCGCTGATAGACCCTGCCGATGACCAGCGCGAGCGAGGCCTGCGTCTCCGGCTGGTGCTCGAGGTCGGCCATCGCGCGCGCGGCGCCCTTGTCCAGGATCTCCCGAGCCGTCAGCGTCTCTCCGCGGGACTCGCTCGGATCGGAGCCGCTGAACACCTGCTCGAGCAGGCCCGTGAGCTTCAGCGCCTTGTCGCGCTCCGCCCGGATCTCGTCCCGCTGGCGGGCGAGCCGCAGGGCCTGCACGGTCATGGTGGCGGCGAGGCCCAGGAGAATCGCCAGTCCCGCCGCCGCCGCGGCGACCCCGGCCCGGTGGCGGAGCACGAACTTGCGTGCGCGATACTCCAGGGTGTCCGGCTGCGCCGCCACGGGCAGCTGCTCGCGATGGCGCCGCAGGTCTTCGGACAGGAGAGCGACCGAGGCATAGCGCCGGGCCGGCTCCTTGCGCAACGCCGTCAGGACGATGTTGTCGAGGTCGCCTCGCAGTTTGCGCCGGAGCTGCAGCGGACGCAGGCCGCGCTCCTCGGCCAACGCCTCCGCCGTGGGCCCCTCTTCTCCGGCGCCATCGGACGGCCGGGAGCTCGCTTCGTCCGTCGTGCGGCCGGCGGCGGCGCTGGGCCGCTCCGGATTCTGCTCGAGGACGGCTCGCTGCAGCGCGTCCGGCCGGGTCGCGGGTACGCGGTAGGGGGATTGACCCGTCAGGAGCACGTACAGCAGGGCGCCCAGAGAGTAGACGTCGGTGGCGGTCGTGATCGCGCCCCCCTCTACCTGCTCCGGGCTGGCGTAGAGCGGCGTCATCAGACGGAGGCCGGTCGCCGTCGCCTCGATCGTTCCGGGATGCTGGGCGCCCTCGAGGAACTTGGCGATGCCGAAGTCGAGCAGGCGCGGCACGCCGCCGGCGGTGACCAGGATGTTCGAGGGCTTGATGTCGCGATGCACCACCAGGTTCTGATGCGCGTACTGCACCGCGGCGCAGACCTGGCGGAAGAGGTCGATCCGGGCGTCGATTCCGAGACGATGGCGGTCGCAGTACCGGTCGATGGGCTCCCCGCCGATGTACTCCATGACCAGGTAGGGCCGCCCGTCGTCGGTGTTGCCGCCGTCCAGGAGCCGCGCGATGCCGGGGTGGTCGAGCGAGGCCAGGATCTGGCGTTCGGCGCGGAACCGCGCCGAGAGGTCGGAGCGGTCCGCGCCATAGGCCAGGACCTTGAGCGCGACCTTCTGCTGGTAGACGTCGTCGGCGCGTACCGCGAGATACACCGTGCTCATGCCGCCCTCGCCGAGCAGAGACTCGACCGCGTAGTGGCCGATCCGCCGGCCGACGAGCGACGCCGGGAAGAGGGGAGGGGACTCCGGGAAGGCGGGTCGTCCGAGAAATTCGCCCGCGCTTTCATCGGCGGCGAGCAGGGACTCGACCTCGCCCCGCATCTCGAGATCCTCGCCGCAGGCGCGCGACAGGAAGGCCGTTCGTTCGCCCGCGGGCAGTGCGGACGCCTCATCGAAGAGCGCCTCGATGCGCCGCCAACGATCCGCCGCAACCACTAGGTTTGCCCCTGGCTCAGGCGCCGAAACAACCAGGCCTTGGCGATGCGGAAGCGGCGGCGCACCGTGGGGTTCGAGACGCCGAGAACCGTCGCGATCTCGTCGTGCTCCAGCCCGCCGAAGAAACGCAGCTCCACGATCTTCGCGAGATCCGCATCGACCTTCTTGAGCTCGAGGAGCGCCTCGTCCACGGCGACGATGCCGTCGTCGCTCGCGGTGGCGATGTCCGGCACCTCTTCGAGCATCGCGCGGCGCAATCCCCCGCCGTGTTTGACGGACGCGCGCCGGCGCGCGTGGTCGGTCAGGATGCGCCGCATCATGTGCGCGGCGATTCCGAAGAAGTGCGCGCGGTTCTGCCAGTCGACGTGGCGCTGGCCGATCAGGCGGAGAAAGGCTTCGTGGATGAGGTCGTGAGTCTGGAGCGTCTGTCCGGGTCTCTCCTGACGGAGATACCGTCCGGCCAGCCGGCGCAGCTCCGTGTACACCACCGACACGAGCTCATCGAGCGCCTGCTCGTCGCCCCCTCGCCACTTGACGAGGAGCAGCGTCACGTCGTGCCGGGACTCATCTCTCCCGCTCTCAGGGTCCTGGGACATACGGGTTTTCCCCAGCATACGTTTCCCGGGCCGTGCCGTGCGTCGATATAACGGAATCTTGATGCGGTCGCTGCGGGACCGGCGGCCAGACGGTTGAGACCCAGAGCTCCTTTCAGCGGCCGCCTAGAACGAGTCCGCGGCGCGAGGAATCTCCGCGAGGGCAGCGGAGGACGCCTCGCGCCGCGGGAGCCGCAGCGAAGCGAGGGGTCAGGCGAGCGGTCGAGCCCCTTTGGGCGAGCCGCTCGCCGGTGGCGAAGCCAGACCCCGAGGGCAGCGAAGGCGACGAGACCGGGCCGCGGCGGTCGCTGCGCGACCGGCGGCCAGACGGTTCGCAACCAGAGCCCTCGACGAGAGGCAATGTCGGTATTGTTCGCGGCGCGCGGAATCTCCCCGGGGGCAGGGGAGGACGCCGCGCGCCGCGGGAGCCGTAGCGAAGCGAGGAATCAGGCGCTCGGTCGAGCCCCTTTGGGCGAGCCGAGCGCCGGTGGCGAAGCCAGATTCCGAGCGGAGCGAAGGCGACGGTTGGTGGAGCTGACCGGGATCGAACCGGCGACCTCGTGAGTGCGATTCACGCGCTCTCCCAAACTGAGCTACAGCCCCACGCGGAAGAGGGCGCGGAGGATAGCACGCCCGCCTGACCGCGGCAAACGACACTTATGATCACGCTCGCGTGGAACACGTCGACGTCGGCGCCTTCCTGCTCGCATTCGCCGTCGCGCTCCTCGGCGCCAAGGTCTTCGGCGATCTCGTCGAGCGCATCGGCCAGCCGTCCGTCCTCGGCGAGCTCCTGGCCGGGGTCGTCCTGGGCCCGTCGGCGCTCGGCCTGGTCCCGCTCTCGGAAGGCGTCTTCCTGCTGTCCGAGATCGGCGTGGTGCTCCTGCTCTTCGAGGTGGGCCTCGCGACCAACCTCGACGAGCTGATCCGGGTCGGCGGACCCGCCCTCGCGGTCGCGCTCGTCGGCATGATCCTGCCTTTCGCCGGCGGATACGCGGTCACGGCGGCGCTCGGCTACGAGACGCTGACCGCCATCTTCGTCGGCGCCGCGCTGACGGCCACGTCGATCGGGATCACGGCGCGGGTCCTCTCGGAGCTCGGCGCGTTGAAGACGCGCGAGGGCCAGATCATCCTGGGCGCCGCGGTCGTCGACGACGTTCTGGGCCTGATCATCCTCGCCATCGTCGGCAAGGTGGCCGAGTCGGGGGCGCTGGAGGTCGGCGCGACGCTCCGCTCGGCGGCGGTCTCGATCCTCTTCCTGATCGCGGCGGTCGTGGTCGGGCTTCCGCTGGCGCGCCGTCTCGTCGGAGTGGTCGGAAATTCGAACGTCCGCGGCATTCTGGTGGCGTCCTCGGTCGCGTTCGCTCTCCTCGTCGCCTGGGCCGCGAAGAAGGCCGACTCGGCGCCGATCGTCGGCGCGTTCGCCGCGGGAACGGCGCTCGCCCGGACGAATCGCCGGCACGACATCGAGGAGGCGCTCCGGCCCGTGGTCGACCTCTTCGCGCCGATCTTCTTCGTCTTCGTTGGCGCGCAGGTCGACGTGCGGCTCCTCAACCCCGCCGTCGCGGAGAACCGTCCCGCCCTCGGGCTGGGTATCGCGCTGGCGGCGGTGGGCTTCGCGGGCAAGTTTCTCGCCGGCTTCTGCGCCTGGGGGAGGATCCGCCGCCCGTTCATCGGCGCGGGCATGGTGCCGCGCGGCGAGGTCGGTCTGATCTTCGCCTCCCTCGGCCTCGCGACGAAGGCGCTGCCGGAACGTGTCTTCGTGGCCGTGCTCGTGGCGGTCTTCGCGACGACGTTCGTGGCGCCGCCGCTCCTGAAGGCGCTTCGTCCGCGGGCGTCGGCCTAGGAGCGCGAGCGGCGGACTACGAGCGGCGCAGATCCGCGAGCGTGGCGTTGAGCAGCGCGCGGCGCTCCGCGTCGAGGCGATAGAAGAGGGGCTCGAGGACGAGCGCGACCCGGTCCTGGCTCTGCGGGTCGATGTGGTACAGACCCGGCGAGAGGGCCTCCACGATGCGCGCGACCGTGATCTCGCGTCCCGGCGCGGCCAGGCGGAAGCCCTCCGCCGCGCCGCCCGTCACCAGGCCCGCGCGCTTCAGGTCCTCGAGCATCGGGCCCGTCTCCGCCGAGGGCGCCTCGGGATCGATCTCGAGCTCGGCGAGCGGCGCGGGCTCGAAGCTCGACATCTTGAGCAGCATCCGGATCGCGCGCTCGGCGCGTCCCGAACGGAAGCGGCCCGACGCGCTCTCGGTGGCCTCCGTCTGCAGGACGTGCGTCAGCTCGACGCCGAGGAGGATGAGGACCCACGCGAAGTAGAGCGAGAGGACCGCGAAGAAGAGGAACGCGAGAGACCCGGTGATCAGGTTCATCCGAAGCAGCCCCTCGACGTAGAGGCTGAAGCAGACGCGCAGGAGCTCGAGCGCGAGGGCGACGGTCGAGCCCGCGACCGCGGCCACCGACCAGCGGACCTTCGCGTTCGGGAGGTAGCGGTAGAGCAGCGTGAGGAAGAACGCCTTCAGGACGAACGGGGCGACCGCCGCGAAGGCGGGGGAGGCGAGAACCGAATCCCAACCCACGTACCGGCGCAGGGCCTTGAGGCCCCAGAAGATTCCGCCCAGCACGAGCGCCAGGGCGACGAGCGCGAACGTGTAGAGGATCAGCCGCGTCAGGCGCGCGCGGCGGCGCGGCGCGCCCCACACCGCGTTGAAGACGCCCTCGACCACGAAGATGAGTCGCACGGAGGCCACGATCAGGAGGAGGAGGCCCACGGTGGAGATCGCGGTGGACTCGCGGACGAAGTCGCCCAGGTTCTCCATGAGCCTCGTCGTCTGGTAGGGCAGGATCGCATTGACCACGGTGAGGATCTGGTCGTCGTTCTCCTGAAAGAACGTGGCGAGGAACAGTGAGAAGGTCACGAGCAGGGGGATGGCGGTCAGGAGCGACGCGAAGGCCAGGGACGCCGCGAGGTCGAGGCCGCGGTCGGCGCGAAAGCCCCGGAACGTCTCCGCCACGACTCGGCGCAGCGACCAGCCGGCGGCCTTTTCACGCGGCGCGACCGCGGTGCTCATGACTCGGGCAAGGGTATATGATCGGAATTCGCTAGAGGGAGGCGATCATGGCGAAAGAGACCCCGTTCGATCGCGCGCGCGACTTCGTCGAGGAGAAAATCGACCGGACCAAGGAGGTCCTCGGCGATTCCTACTCGAAGGCCCGCGATCAGTTCGACGACGTCAGCGAGGATGTCCGCAAGTCGGTCAAGTCGGCCGCGAAGAAGATCGAGAGTGATTACGGTTATCTGTGGGACGACCTGCGCGGCTACGTGCGCGAGAATCCCGGCACCGCGATCGCCGTCTCGGCCGCGGTGGGCTTCGTCCTCGGTTTCCTGATCCGCGGCGACGACGACTAGGCACGAGTCGGTCGTCCGTCGTCGGTGGTCGGTCGTCCGCGCTGCGGCGGAACGGACTACCGGCCGCTGACCACCGACCGCCGGATCTCGGACGGCCGGGAGATAAGATTCCCTCGTGCCCGAATCGACCCTGACGCATCGGCCGCTCTCGACCTTCGCCTCCAGCGCGGGCTGCGCCTGCAAGATCCCCCAGTTCGACCTCGCGGCGCTTCTGCGCAACGTCCCGGGCGCCTCGGATCCCAACCTGCTCGTCGGGAACGCCGAGTCCGACGACGCCGCGGTCTATCGCGTCGCGCCGGGGGCGACCATCGTCCAGACGATCGACTTCTTCACGCCGGTGGTGGACGACCCGCGTCTCTTCGGGCGCATCGCCGCCACGAACGCGCTCTCCGACGTCTACGCGATGCGCGGCCGGCCGCTGCTCGCGCTCGCGGTCGTCGCGTTTCCGATGAAGGTGCTGCCCGGCGCCGTGCTCGAGGAGATCCTCCGCGGCGGCTCCGAGAAGGTCGCGGAGTCCGGCGCGGTGATCGCGGGCGGACACTCCATCGACCACGACATCCCGCTCTACGGGCTCTCCGTGACCGGCGTCGTCGACGAGGCGAAGGTGACGCGAAACGCCGGGGCGCGGCCGGGCGACGCGCTCGTGTTGACGAAGCCGCTCGGGATCGGCATCACGATCCGTGCGGGCCGGATCGACTCGGCGAGCGAAGGCGGCGCCTCGCGGAAGCTGTCGGACGACGCGCTCGAGGAGGCGGTCGGGGTGATGTGCACGCTGAACCGCGCGCCGGTCGAGGCGATGGACGGATTCGACATCCACGCGGCGACGGACGTGACCGGCTTCGGACTCCTCGGCCACGCCTACGAGATGATGGACGCCTCCGGCACGACGGCGGAGTTCGCGCTCTCCCGGATCCCGCTCCTGTCCCAGGTGCGGCGGCTCGTCGCGGAGGGCGTCGCGCCCGGCGGGTCGCGCGCGAACATGCGTCATCTGGCCGAGCGCACCGCAACCGGTCCGGGCGTCGGCGAGGAGGACCTCCTGATCCTCTCGGACGCGCAGACCTCGGGCGGCCTGCTGGTCGCCCTGCCCGCGGAGCAGGCGGAGGCCTTCGCGGCGCGGTGCCGCGAGCGCGGCGCATCGCGCGCGGCGGTCGTCGGGACGGTGAAGCCGCGCGGCGCGAAGCGGCTCGAGGTCGTGAAGGGCTGAAGGAAACCGGAAAGGACGGGGCATGTCAGAGAGCGACGAGCGTGACGGCGGCGATTGGATCGAGATCGCGTCGGTCGGCGACGACGAGGAGGCCGAGATCATCGCCGGCCTGCTCGAGTCCGAGGAGATTCCGTGTGAGATCGAGGGCGCCGACGCCTCGCCCTGGCCCGAGAACCTCGGAGCGCTGGGGAGGGCTAGGGTCATGGTCCCGCCGGACCGCGCCGAGGAGGCCCGCGCGCTGATCGCGGAGCGCGAGCGAGACGCCGAGAGGAACCTGGCCGAAGACGACGGGGCATGAGCTTCCTGACGCCGGGCTCGCGGCTCGGCCGGTTCGAGATCTCCACCGTACTCGGGCAGGGCGCCATGGGCGTCGTCTATCTCGCGAACGATCCGCAGATCGGCCGCCCCGTCGCGATCAAGACGGTGCGGCCGGGGATGGACCGCGACGAGACGGCGATCGAGATCGAGGAGCGGCTGCGCAAGGAGGCCCGCCTCGCCGGCCGCCTTCAGCACCCGAACATCGTCACCATCTACGACGTGGGACGCGACGGCGACGACTACTTCATCGCGATGGAGTACGTCGAGGGCAAGTCGCTGACCCGCTACCTCGTGGCGCCGGACGACCTGCCCCTCAGCGCGAAGATCGCGATCGTCCGGCAGACCGCCGAGGCCCTCGCGCACGCGCACGAGCGCGGCGTGCTCCACCGGGACATCAAGCCGGGGAACATCCTCATCGCGCGCGACGGGCGCGTGAAGGTCACGGACTTCGGGATCGGCCGCTTCACCAACGCGACGACGTCCGACCTGACGCGGACCGGGCAGATGATCGGGAGTCCCGCCTACATGTCGCCGGAGCAGGTGCGCGGGGAGAAGCTGGACGGACGGTCCGACCTCTTCTCGCTGGGCGTCGTGCTCTACGAGCTCTTGACCTCGGTGCGGCCGTTCCCCGGCGAGTCGATCACGACGCTGGTCTACCAGATCCTCCACACCGAGCCGCGCGACCCGCTGGAGCTCAAGGCGAACCTGCCGCCGGCGACCCGCGAGGTCATGGCTCGGCTGCTCGCGAAGCAGCCCGACAAGCGTCCGGCGGACGCGCACGCCTTCCTCAAGGAGCTCTCCCGGATCGAGACGATCCAGCGCGAGTCGGAGATGACGCGCCGCGCGGTGGCGCCGGCGATCGGCGCGAGGACGCCCGCCGCGGCTCCGCCTCCGCCTCCTCCGCCCGCGCCGCCGACCGTGGTTTCGAAATCGTCGCCGGCGGCCGATTCCCCGACGGCCTCATGGCCGCCTCCCGCTGCGCAGGGGCCGCCGCCGCGGCGCGCGTCCGGTCTGCCGATCCTGCTCCTGGCGCTCGCGGTGCTGATCCTCGCGGGCGTCCTGCTCTTGCGCGGCCGCGGAGAGAGGACGATCGCGGCGGGCGCGGCGACGCCTGCCCCGGCGATGCGCGCGACCGCGGCCTCGGCCGTCGCGGCCGCCGCCGCCGCCAATCCGGCCGTCACCGCCTCGGAGACGTCGACGTCTTCCGAGCCCGTCACGCCCATCGCCGAGCTCCCGACGCCGGGGCCGCGCGGGGCCGCCGACGCCTCCGTGGGCGTTCCGCGCTCGGCGGATGGAACGCGCGCCGCCGACGGCGCGGCCGCCACCGCCGCTTCCCGCGCCGGATCGGAGCGGCCGCGTCCGACGCGCGCGGCGGCGGCGCCCCCGCCGGTCGAGGTCGCGCGCGCCGAGCCGGCGCCGCCTCCGCGAGAGCCGTCGGACTCCGGCGCGAGCGCGTCCCGCGTGGACCGCACTTACGCGACGCGCAGGAGCGTCCGCTTCACCTCGAGCCCGGATCAGGCGCGCCTCGTCGTCGACGGCCGCCCCGTCGGAATCGCCGACGACTGGGACAACCGCGGCGGAGGCCGCGCCTTCGAGTTCGACCGCCCCGGGGCGCACGAGGTGCGCATGGAGCTTCCGGGCTACCGGACGCTGCAGCTGCGCATCGACGTCTCGCCCGACGCGGACAAGGACAACATCTCGATCGACGAGGAGCTCGAGCGCATCCAGCGCGTCGGCTACGAGAAGCTCCCCGGCGTCTACGACCGAACGACCGGTGCGGTGGAATTCGTCGTGGAACCGCCCGAGGCGACGGTCTCGGAGGGCGGCAAGGCGCTGGGCGCGGCGTCTTCGTTCGGCGCGGCGTCGCCGCTTCTGCTGCGGGGCCCGCAGGTCCACGACCTCCTGCTCTCGGCGCCCGGCCGCAAGCCGAAGCCGATCCGGATCCTGGTCTCGGGCAACGCCGGGCGCGATCGCGCCGTCGTCAGGGAGAAGCTGAAGGCCGAATAGGCGGCATCGGCACGCCTCTCGGTCGCGTCATCGGGAGGGCTCGATCGTGATCCGGCGCGCCCAGTCCTCGCCCGTCCGGTCCCGGAAGATCCGCACGGTCTTCGGCCCGCCGTAGCGCCGCAGCGCCTCCTCGAAGCCCGCGGCGCCGTCCGACAGATCCGGCGGACCCATCACGAAGGCGTAGAGGATGAACGAGCCGCCGTCGCGGATCTCCTCGTCCCAGGTGAGACCGCGGCGGGAGCGTTCCCGCGTCGCCCCCCAGAAGAGCTCGGTTCCGTACAGGGATCCGCCCGAGATGACGTAGAGAGGATTCTGGAATCCCCAGTTCAGGATCTTGAGCCGGTCCGGCGGCACCGGGTGCGCCTCGAGGTCGCCGCGGAGGTCCGCGATCGCGCTCGAGAAGACCCGCTTGCCGCCGGTCCGCTCGAGGCCCCGCCGGATCCGGAGGTCCTCGACCGGC
>Ga0068858_100004198_pt1 | contig 14181 bp, 14 predicted proteins | sample KBSSwiS12_FD_66589 | JGI IMG/M metagenome (GOLD analysis project Ga0068858, IMG submission 66589) | Switchgrass rhizosphere microbial communities from Kellogg Biological Station, Michigan, USA - KBS Switchgrass S1-2 | ecosystem: Host-associated > Plants > Roots > Rhizosphere > Soil ... | reverse complement strand
CATGTCCCTTACGCGCCCGCTCTCGCGCGCTATGGCATGACACTGAGCTCGTTGCTGTGGGTCGCAGCTGACACCGACGAGGACGGTCGGTGGGCCGCGGAACAACTTCTGCGCGACGGTGCCGCTGCCGTGTTGCTTTGGAGCAAGGCTCAGGAGGATCGTGCCTTGCGGCGATTGCAGCTCGCTGCGGAGGCCGGTAAAGCATGCGCATTCTTGTACAGACCACCCGAGGTTTGGAATAAAGCCTCGAGGCTGAATCGCGCTACCCCTGCAGCACTGAGTCAACCGTCGCCCGCCGCGGTGAGAATCACGCTGTCCGCAACCAACAACGGCAGTGGCATGAGCCTCGATCTCATGAAAGTGCGTGGCGGCCACCCCGGCAAGTTGGTTGTGCCACTCGATCGGCCGGCAGCGTGAGAAAGCATCATGTTGTGGGTTTGTGCGCACTTGCCCCATCTGGCGATGGAGCTGCGGCAGCCGCAGCAGCCAGGACCATTCGCAGTCACGGACGGCACGGGAGCCCGTCGCAAGGTCATTGCATGCAACCAAGCAGCCCTCGAAGCCGGAATAGCTATCGGCATGGACGCTCCCTCGTCAATGATGCGAGAGCCAGAGCTACAAATGTTCGATCGCTCAAAAGCAGATGAGCGGCGCGCAACCCTCGCCCTGGCCTCCTGGGCCCACCAATTCACCAGCGACGTCTGCGTAGAGGTCTCGCGCTGGATGGTGTGGATGGAAGTCGGTTCGAGCCTCAGATACTTCAATAGCCTCACCACGATCTATAACCAGATCCGGAATGGAATCGAACGGTTGGGCTACACCGTATCGCTGGGCATCGCACCCACGATGGAAGCCGCCGCGTTACTGACCCGGCACCCCGACACACTGCCGATCACCAACAAGTCTGAAATACGCAGGACTCTCAACCCAATGCCCCTCGCCGGGCTGGAAATCGGCGCGAAGGCAATCGACCAACTGCACACCACCGGCCTGAGGACCGTCGAGGATCTGCTGGGCGTCCCCGCCGACGCTCTTGCCCGGCGCTTCGGCGAAGAGTTGCCGCACTATTTGCAACGGCTGCTGGGAGAGCGGGCTGATGTGAGGCGACGGCATCGCGCGCCGGCAATCTATCGGCGGCGGTTTGATTTCATGGAGGGAGTCGAGTCCGTTGACGGGCTGCTGTTTCCGCTACGCCGCATTCTCCAGGAATTTGCTGGTTATCTGCGCGGGCGGGACCTGGCCATTCAGCATCTGGCAGTGACACTACAACACCGGGAAAGCGCGGAGACCGTACTGCGACTCGTGACCAGCGCACCTCAACGGAACGCGGCTCACCTGTTTGCGCTGCTGAGAGAAAAGCTGGAGCGCACGACCATTCCGGACTCGGTGATGGCGATCCAACTGAATGCTGGCGAGTTTGTCGAGCCCCGCATTACCCAGGGCGATTTCTTCGACGACCCACAACAGGAAAACGACAACTGGTCCGCCCTTCTCGACAAACTACGCGCCCGACTCGGAGCAGAAGCTATCCGACAGTTGGGGCTGAGTGATGATCACAGGCCGGAAAACGCCTGGTGTGTGCTCTCGGATGACAAGCGAATCGCCCCTGCGGCGGATATCCCGGAAGCAGACAGACCTCTGTGGTTCCTGCACGAGCCCCAACCAATCGATGACCTGCCCCGCTTGATGGGTGCCCCGGAGCGTATAGAGGCCGGATGGTGGAGTGGCCAGGACACCAGTCGTGACTACTATCTGGCACGCACTGAAGAAGGCGCCCATTGGTGGCTGTTTCGGGATGCAGGTACCAATCGCTGGTACCTGCAAGGACTCTGGGCGTGAGCTCCCCGAGTGGAATACGCAGAGCTGCTGTGTCTGACCAACTTCAGCTTCCAGTGGGGAGCGTCCCATCCACGCGAGTTGGTGGAGAGAGCCAAAGAGCTGGGATACGAGGCCCTCGCAATAGCCGATGAGTGTTCCCTCGCCGGCATAGTCCGGGCGCATGAAGCAGCCGAAACAGTCGGCCTTCCCCTCATTGTCGGTAGTCAGTTTCGTTTCGAGGAAGGCGATCGAGTTGCGCTCCTGGCTCCCACGCAGGACGGGTATTCACAGATCTGCGAGCTCATCAGCCAGTCACGTCGCGCCGCCCCCAAGGGCACTTACAGCATCAGTCGCACGGACTTTGAAGGCGGCGCGATATCGGAAACGATCGCCCTTTGGGTACCAGGCAGACAGATCACACCCGCCACTGTTGAGTGGTTCGCACGCCTGCCTGTAGTAACAGCACATCTGGCGCATGCGCATCACCTCCAACAGGACAGCGCCCAACGGCTGGATACACTGCTGGCTTACAGCCAACAATTTGAGCTGAGCTTGACCGCTGTGGGCGATGTTCACTACCACGTCCGCGACCGCCGCCCCTTGCACGACGTGTTGACCGCCATTCGGCTCAAAACAACAGTGGACAAAATCGGCCGCAAAGGGTTTGCCAACGGCGAACGTCATCTGCGACCGCTGAGCACCCTCAGCAAGCTCTATCCACCTGAGCTGCTCGCAACCTCGGTGGAAATCGCGCGACGCTGCACCTTCACTCTGAAAAATCTCCGCTACGAATATCCTGAAGAGCTGGTTCCCCAAGGGATGACCGCCTCCGATCACTTGCGTGCCCTGACAGAAAAGGGAATCAGACGACGTTGGCCTCGAGGACCGACGCCACAGGTTCGGGAACTGATAGAAAAAGAGCTGGTCCTCATCCGGGAACTGCGCTTTGAGCACTACTTCCTGACCGTTGAGGAAATTGTCAACTTCGCACGCCAACAGGGAATCCTCTGCCAGGGACGCGGCAGTGCCGCCAACTCGGCAGTCTGCTACGCGCTGGGCGTAACAGAGGTTGACCCCGCGAGGATGAATCTGCTGCTGGAGCGCTTCATCTCCAAGGAGCGCCATGAGCCACCCGATATCGACATTGATTTTGAGCACCAACGGCGCGAAGAGGTCCTGCAACACATCTATCAGAAGTACGGCAGGCATCGCGCTGCCCTTGCGGCGACCGTCATAACCTACCGACGGCGCATGGCCATTCGAGATGTAGCCCGAGCGCTCGGACTCCCCCTGGATCTCGTGGATGCGCTCGCCAAATCACTGCAGTGGTTTGACGGCACAACCGAGGTTCCTGCTCAGCTCATCAAACTGGGCTTCAATCCGAAATCGCCGATTGCCCTGCTCCTGATGAAGTTGGTCGCGGAGATTGTGGGATTTCCTCGCCACCTGTCGCAGCACGTGGGTGGCTTCGTAATGTCCCAACAACCGCTATCAACTCTTGTTCCCATTGAAAACGCGGCCATGCCCGATCGGACAATCATCCAGTGGGACAAGAATGACCTGGACTCGCTGGGGCTGCTCAAAGTGGACTGTCTCGCGCTCGGCATGATGTCAGCCATCCGTCGGGCAATGGCGCTGAAAGGGAAATTCGAGGGCCGCGAGTTCCACATGCAGGACATCCCTGCTGAAGATCCGGCCACTTACGAGATGCTGTGCAAGGCCGAATCCGTGGGCGTATTCCAGGTTGAATCGCGGGCACAGATGACCATGCTGCCGCGACTCAAACCCCGGTGTTTTTTTGACTTGGTCATTGAAGTGGCCATCATCCGTCCGGGCCCCATCCAGGGCGGGATGGTGAATCCTTATCTGCGGCGGCGGCAGGGCCTGGAGAAAGTCACTTATCCAAACGCGGCGCTGCAGAAGATTCTGGGGCCCACGCTGGGCGTGCCCCTGTTCCAGGAACAGGTCATGGAGATCGCCATGGTAGCCGCCGGCTTTTCCGCCGGTGAGGCCGACAAGGTGCGCCGCTCCATGGCGGCCTGGCAGCGTAAGGGCGGCCTGGCCGACTATCGTGACAAGCTCATGGCCGGAATGCTGGAGCGCGGCTACAGCGCGCAGTTTGCCGAGCAGATCTACAACCAGATCCTCGGGTTCGGATCGTATGGCTTTCCCCAAAGCCACAGCGCCTCATTCGCCTTGTTGGTTTACACGTCCGCGTGGTTGAGACGGCATGCTCCAGCTGCATTTGTTGCGGGGTTGCTCAATAGCTGGCCCATGGGATTTTATGCACCCGCGCAGTTGGTGAATGACGCCCGGCGCAATGGCGTTGTATTTCGAACCGTGGATGTGTTGAGCAGTGACTGGGATTGCACTCTGGAGGCAAACACCAATGGGGCGCCTGAGGTTCGTCTGGGCCTGCGGATGGTTTCCGGCCTGACCGAGGCGCAAGGACAGGCGATAGCGGCGGCACGCCCTTATGCAGACATCGATGAGTTGGCGCACCGGGCCAGGTTATCGCAGCGGGCAATGGAACAGTTGGCCCGTGCCGGGGCGCTTGCAACACTGACCGGCCACAGACGACTGGCACATTGGGGCGCCATCGGAGTCGAGCGTTTGCCAGGAGCGCTTGCTGGCGCATCAGCGCGCGAGCGGCCGTTGGGATTGGCCGCGCCGGGTGAGGGTGAGAATATTATCGCCGACTATCGAGGGATGGGATTGACGCTGGGCCGTCACCCGCTCGCGCTCATTCGCGGCAAGCTCAATCGATTAAAGGTCCGCAAGGCCGCTGATCTCGCAAAGCTCAACAGCGGCATCACCGTCCGGGTCGCCGGGATCGTGACTCACCGCCAACGCCCTGAAACCGCGTCAGGCGTTGTTTTCATGTCGTTGGAAGACGAGACTGGAATGAGCAACCTCATCGTCTGGCCCCGCGTGCAGCAGACTCAACGTGAGGCCGTCTTCGGGGCGCGGCTGATGATTGTGCAGGGGGAGCTTCAGAGTGAGTTGGGAGTCATCCACGTCATTGCGGAGAAGGTCCGCGACTATTCCCATTGGTTGGGCCGCGTCAGAAGCGGGTCACGCGACTTTCGATGAGACGCACACCAGTTATCGGCAAGGGCCGGGCTTGCAGGCAGCGCGCGTTGCGGCACTTCACTGCAATGACCCGGCGTACGCCGCCACATCAATCATGTTATTGATCTTCATCGCCTCAACAACAGGCTTCATGGGCGCACCCGCTGCCCCAGCCCGGGCGCCCGTGCGGAAAGCCACCAACTGCCGCAAAATGTAAGTAGGCGATCGTCCCGCCAACGGCGGAATCACCCCAACACCCTGCAACTTGTCACCATGACAGGTAACGCAGGTGGATTGAGCGACAGAGCTGCCACGGCCGATGCTTCCCATGGGTACGTAGGCAATGTAGAGCAGCCCATCGGCTCGATGCTCGTGGGCCTGGGTATCCTTCGTCAACTCCAGGATGCGCTGCCCCAGCGCCTCAGTGGCAGTGCCGGTCTTTGAAGCGTAAGTCCACCCGACAACATCTGTCTTTGGAACACGAACTGTTTCAATCACACGCGTGCGTTTGGTCATACGCAGCGCGGCGAAGTAGTCGGCAGCGGCGGCCAGATCGGCCGCGGAAAGACTCTTGGACAGCCTGATCATCCCATCCGTCGGAAGATACCCACCCACGGCCGCGCCATGCCGCGCACCACTTTTGAAATATTCAACCTGCTGAATAATGTACTGCGCAGGCAGACCCGCCAAAGGCGCATTCTCAGGCCGCCCTTGCCCTCCAGGCATGTGGCAATAGGCGCAGGCGTAAACATCCGGGGGACGGCCACGCGCGACCACTTCCGGCATGGGCCCATGCGTCGCCGGGTGCCAGTCCGGGACGAAAAACAGATTGCCCAATTGCGCGGCGGTGAATGCAGCGTCGCTGTTGGGCATGTGGATCAGTTTGACACCGTCGGCTGGCAGAGGATCCCCTGACGGAGGGGGCCTGCGGGGAAACAGCCAGTCCGGGACGGCGAACCGAGTCGATTGAGCCGTCGCGACGACGGATGCCAGACAGAGAGCCAGAGCCAGTAGAACGCGCATGATTAACCAGCCTAGCACGCCACCGAGCTGCACGGATTACCGCAAACCACGAGGGGAATAGCGAGCCCGAAGCGATGACAGCAGCCGCCGTCCGCTAAAAGCAGCGAAGCGATGCCGCCCCGGGTCGAAGCGATCCGCGGCAGCCTCACTGGCCTGCGCGTGCGTTGTATGCTGAGGCTCTTCCAGGTCACAGACAGGCACCGGCTTTGTTCAGCGAGGCGACTTTCCTGCCCGGCGGCTCACCTGCATCCAGGCGCGCAGCAGGATGAGCAGTGAGACAGCAGGCCCGTTGTTCCATTCATCGGTGCACCGGGGGTTCTCGACTGAAGTCAGTACGGCCCCCGGCCGGATACTCGCCCGTAAGCGGCCCCTGGAAGTCGATGTCCGGTTCGCCATTCAGCCCGCGGAGATTCATACCCGCGAAGGTGTAGTGCACGCGCACCCCGGGGATGCGATAGTTACCGGCGGAGCCGGCGAGCACTGGCGGGTATCGCGGGCCCATTTTGGAGAAAAATACCGTGCCCTTCCCCCCACCCGGGACGGTGAAGACGGGCGGTACCGGAGTCTCACTAACTCAATCATGGCAGTACGGATGTCGAGCACGTTTGAAGTTTTGTTGGCCGATGGAGTATCGCGGCTGCGGGGTCAGCCGGGAGATTGGCTCGTCGACTATGGTGATGGCAGCCTGGGTGTGGTGGCACCCGCTATTTTCGCTGTAACCTACGAGATTGTTGGCTGACGCGGGCGATGGCGCTTCACCAGGCAATTCAGCGCCTACTGCTGATCGGTGCGCGGTTGGAATCCTTTCCACACGTGCCACCTCCCCAAAAGCCCGCGCGGCTGGCACCGCTTTTTGCGGCTGTTGAAGAGGCCCACCAGCGGTTTGACCAACGCGCCCTCGACTACGGCAATCGGTATCGCAGCGGGTTCTGGGTGATCTACCTGCTCAGCGCCGTCGCGGTATTGTGCGCCGTTTTACCGTTGGCCCTGGGATGGGACAGCCCTTCACATATGTTTCATCCCTACGCGCGGCTTTGGGCCATCTGCGAAGTGGTCATCATCGGGGTCGTGCTTCTGATCTATTGGTTAGGGCACCGCAGCGACTGGCAGGGTGAGTGGTTGAGGGCCCGGACCACCGCGGAGCTGACATCGTATCTGCCGATGCTGGCTCCCATCCTCAACTTCGATTCCCCCGCACTCGAACCCAACTGGTACGTACGGGTATTCGATCCTGGGCAACACCTGCGGACGGCGGACGATGTATCGGTTTTGTGCGCGCAGCTCGAACCCGAGGCTCGCAAGCTGTTGTCCGGCGCGTGGATGGACCCGGAATTCATCCAGGATTACATTCGATGGACGATTGATACCCTGGAAGGTCAAAGGCGCTATCACTCCCGCGTTTCAGCCAAGCAGCATGCTCTGTTGCACCGCGTCCACAGAATCAACGGGACGCTGTTTGGGCTGACGGCCCTGGCGGCTTTGATGCATCTGTTTATTCACGAGTTGTGGTTGTCTCTCGTGACCACCTTCTTCCCGGCGTTGGGTGCCTCCCTCCACGGCGCGATGGCGCAGTCCGAAACCTACCGGCTGGCAGCCACCTCCGAGCGGCTGGCCCGGGACCTGGGAGATGCCATCGCCCGCATACAACACAGCACGTCCCTGCTGACCGGCAACCCCTCGGCCGCCGTAAAAAGCTCGATTGAAGGCGCGCTTGCGCTCATACTGGAAGAACATCAGGACTGGAACCTACTGGTCCGGCCGCACCACCTGCCACTGGCATGACATGAGCCTGCTGGTTCGAATCAATCTCATCCTGGGAGCCACGCTCCTCCTCGCCGCTATTGCGTTGAGTTATGGATGCAGGTCCTTGCTCCAGTCCAACGCTCGTACCGAGGTCATCCGGGAAGCGGCTCTCATGTTGGACAGCGCCCTGGCCATCCGCAATTACACCAGCGCCGAGATCCTTCCCCTGCTGCAAGTGCGGATGAAGTCGGAATTCCCGCCCCAGAGTGTGCCGTTCTACGCCGCGACCCAGAATTTCCTGAAGCTGCGGGAGCAGCATCCGCAATACGCCTACAAGGAGGCGACGCTCAATCCAACCAACCTCCGAGACCGGGCTACCGACTGGGAGGCGGATCTGATCCAGCATTTTCGCAATGATGCGAATACCCGTGAGATCACAGGTGAGCGGGACAACCCAACGGGGCGATCGCTTTATCTCGCCCGGCCCATCCACGTCGATACCGCTTGTCTGGAGTGTCATAGCACCCCGTCCGCCGCTCCTGCCGCGTTGGTGGCCCGTTATGGCAGTGACAACGGGTTCGGGTGGCAGCCACATGAAGTCGTGGGCGCGAGCATCGTCTCAGTGCCATTGACTGCCGCCACGCAGAGTGCGGACTCCGCTTTCCGCATCATCATGATGTGGATTGTGACTGTGATGGTTGCCGCGATGCTCGTGGTCAACGCGGTTGTCTATCTGCTGGTGGTACGGCCGGTCCGTCGGATTGCCACAGTCGCTGATGAGTTGAGTGTGGGCAACACGTCGGCTGGCGACTTTCCTCCAGCGAGCGGCCCTGAGCTGACGGGCCTGGCGCGATCGTTCAACCGGATGCGAATCAGCCTGGAAAAGGCCATGAAGCTGGCAGAGCCGACATGAACGCGCGGGACGTCTTTGTCAGCTATTCACAGGCTGACCGCGAGTGTGCATTCCAACTCGTTGCCCAGCTCGAGTCCCGGCATATCGGTGTGTGGGTCGCGCCTCGCGATATTTCGCCGGCCACGGACTGGGCCGAGGCAATCATTGAAGCGATTTCAGGCGCACGGTTGATGGTGCTGGTGTTTTCCGCCAGTTGCAATTCCTCTCCACAGGTCAGGCGCGAAGTTGAGCGGGCGGTGCATCGGGAGATTCCGATTCTGCCGTTTCGGATCGAGGATGTATTGCCGGCCAGGAGCCTGGAGTATTTCCTCAGCACGCCGCATTGGCTGGATGCATTCCCTCCGCCTCGTGAGCCGCATCTCGAGCGGTTGAGTGCTCACATTGAGAGTATTTTGAATGGCAGTGCCGCCGCGGTTGCCCCTGCGGTGCCGCGAAACCAACTGCTGTCGCTCGATGTAACCGAGATGGAGTCTCTGGAGAGACGACTGGCTTACTACGTGGGGCCGGTTGCCAAGCTGCTCTTGAAGCGGGCGGCGTCAAAAGCGACCAGCCGGGAGGAGCTGACTCAGATGCTGGCTGCCGAAGTGGATGCGGCACCCGCGCGCAAACAATTCCTCGATGCCTGCCGCTACGACCGGCATTAGTCCAGACAACGGAAAGCTCGGCCGGGGCACACTCATGGTCAGCGGTCAGTAAATCCCCAGGTCGAGACCGGCTGCGATGGTGGCTCCGAGCTCTGCACAGCGCGAGAGATCCGCGGCACTGATTTGTTTGGGAGCGAGAATGCTTTCGGGAGTCTGGGCATGTGTACAGACAATCAGGGGGTCCGCGATCGCCTTCAGGCGCCAGCCAGTCGCGATTCGCTCGATCTGGCGGGCCGCGTTGGTTCCATCACTGCCGGCGCAAATAAGGGACGCATAGGGGCGGCCCTGGATCTGATCCAACACGGGATAGTAGGTGCGGTCGAAGAAGTCCTTCATCAGACCTGACATGGCCGCGAGATTCTCCGGGCAGGCGAAGAGATAGCCGCTCGCTTCGAGCAGTGCTTCCGGGCCTGCCGCCGTGGCGACTTCCAGGCGGACGGCAACGCTCGACTCCTGGGTGGCGGCTTTGGCGGCCGCGCTGGCCATCTGGAGGGTGCCACCGGTTTGGGTGTGGTAGACGATGAGTAGTTGCTTCACTTTGTGAGTCTAGCGCGCCGCTCTTGTATGCATATTGGTGTATATGTACTATGGTGCATATGGACGCATTTCAGACCTTGGCTGATCCAACCCGGCGCCAGATCGTAGAGACCCTGCGCGCGGGTGAGCAGCAGGTGAATGGCATCGTAGAGGCATTGGACATTCATCAGTCGGGGGTGTCCCGACATCTGCGATTGCTGCTGGAGTCGGGATTTGTCCAGGTTCGGCCGGAGGGACAGATGCGGTTGTATTCGTTGCGCCCGGAACCGTTTCGGGAGCTGGAGGCCTGGGTTGCCAGCTACCAGCAGGTTTGGGATGCGCGTTTGACGCGCTTTGGCGCGGCCCTGGAGAAACGCAGAGCGCGGAAGAAGAGTGCGGGCCCGCCCGCAGAGAAGGAGGATGATAGTGACGAGTAAGCCTACAGTCCGCGTGGAGCGGAAATACGAAGGTCCGGTCGATGACTTGTGGTGGCTCTGGACCACCAAGGAAGGATTCGAGTCATGGTGGGGGCCCGAGGGCTTTCGCGTCCAGGTGAACAAACTCGATCTGCGCGTAGGCGGCGGCCTGGATTACGACATGATCGCCACCGACCCTCAGCAGATCGCGTGGATGAAGCAGAACAACATGCCGATTTCACACGGCACCCACGGCAAGTTCGTGGAGATCGTGCCTATGAAGCGACTGGGACTCAGCCACATGATTGACTTCATTCCGGGTGTCGAGCCCTACGAGAACACGATGGTCGTCGAGTTCGTGCCGGAAGGGAAAATGGTGAAGATGGTTGTCACCGTTGAGGAGCACAGCACTCCTGAGTGGACCCAGAGGGCTATTGCAGGGTTTGAGAGTCAACTCACCAAGGTGCCAGGCATACTGGCCAAGCGTCGCGGAACCCATTAGAGCAGGAGGCGCCGTGGTTCAACTCGACCACTGCGCCTCCCTTGTACTCAACTCCTCAAAGTATCAGGCACTTTGCCGCCGTTGGCAGCCAGCTTCTGCATCACTGCCTTGTGCAACCATACATTCATGGCAGCGGAGTCATTGGTGTCGCCCCTGTAGCCGAGCTCCGCGGCCAACTCCTTACGATGCTGCAGGCTCGAATCCATGCCGACCAGCTTCATCAGGTCCACAATGGAGGTCTGCCAGTTGAGCTTCTGCGGGCTCTTGGCATTGAGCCCGTTCAGCACCGCTTCGACATCCACTTCCTTCGGCTGCGTTGCCGAGCTTGGCGGCGCGGCGGGGGCAGCGTTGGGCGGATTCGGCTGAGTGCCCGCGGCCCCCGATGGTGAGTTCACCTTAGGAGGAGCCGTCGGAGCCGGGGCAGCTGAGCTGGCATGACCGAAGATTGCATTCTTGAGAGTATCGAACAGGCTCATAACCTCTCCGCGTGGTACAGGCCCCATGGCCCAGGCAAAGAGAACGAGACCAAAGTACTTTGGTTCCGGCCCTGGGATTTTGACGGGCACAGCCCTTGCGGAATAATCACATCCTTCTTCTGGAACTGGCGCCATGGCACAGACAGTCGGCGATTTCCTGGTCGATCGCCTTCACCAATGGGGTGTCCGGATTCTGTTCGGTTATCCCGGTGACGGCATCAATGGTGTCTTTGGTGCGCTCAATCGTGCCAACAAAAAGATCGATTTTGTGCAGGCCCGGCACGAAGAAATGGCAGCGTTCATGGCCTCGGCCTATGCCAAGTTCACCGGTGAGCTGGGCGTTTGCATAGCAACATCAGGGCCCGGTGCAACTCACCTCATCACCGGCCTGTATGACGCGCGGCTCGACCACGTTCCCGTGTTGGCGATCTGCGGGCAACAGGCACGGAACGCTTTGGGCGGCCACTATCAACAGGAAGTCGACCTTCCCAGTGTGTTGAAAGATGTGGCAGGTGCGTTTGTCCAACAGGCCTCGTCCCCCGCTCAAGTACGTCATCTCGTGGACCGTGCTATCCGCATTGCCGTTGGTGAACGGCGAGTGACGGCCATCATTTTACCCAACGACCTGCAGGAGATGCCTTACGAGGAGCCTCCGCGAGCCCACGGCACCGTGCACTCCGGAGTTGGGTTCTCGATTCCCAAGACCGTTCCGTACGAGTCAGACCTGCAGCGCGCGGCGTCTGTTCTCAACAAGGGAAAGAAAGTTGCCATGCTCGTTGGTGCAGGCGCGCTGGGCGCAACCGACGAAGTCATCGCAGTGGCGGACCGCCTGGGCGCTGGTGTCGCCAAAGCCCTCCTCGGAAAGGCTGTTTTGCCAGATGAGTTGCCGTGGGTAACCGGTTCCATAGGCCTGCTGGGCACTGAACCCAGTTACAAGATGATGATGGAGTGTGACACCCTGTTGATGGTCGGCTCCGGATTCCCCTACTCCGAGTTTCTGCCCAAGGAAGGTCAGGCACGGGGAGTCCAGATCGATTTGGCTCCAGACATGTTGTCATTGCGTTACCCGATGGAGGTCAACCTCGTCGGTGACTCAGGAGAGACACTCCGCGCCCTGCTCCCCATGTTGGAATCCAAGCGGGATTCAGGTTGGCGCGACGGGATCGTCAAGAATGTCGGTGAGTGGTGGAAGACACTCGAGAGTCGGGCTATGCAACCGGCCAATCCCGTCAATCCGCAGCGCGTGGCATGGGAATTGTCCTCCAGGTTGCCCGATAGGGTCATCCTGACGAGCGATTCAGGATCCTGCGCCAACTGGTATGCACGTGATGTGAAGATCCGTCGCGGAATGATGGCCTCACTCTCCGGTGGCCTCGCCTCCATGGGTGCAGCCGTGCCTTACGCCATCGCCGCCAAGTTTGCCCACCCCGACTGCCCGGTCATTGCCCTCGTTGGTGATGGCGCCATGCAGATGAACAACATGGCCGAGTTGATTACTGTGGCCAAGTATTGGCAACGCTGGGCAGACAAGCGTTGGATCGTCTGTGTCTTCAACAACCAGGACCTGAACCAGGTCACCTGGGAGCAGCGAGTCATGGAGGGCGATCCGAAGTTCAATGCTTCACAGCAGATTCCGGACGTGCCCTATCATCGCTTTGCAGAGTTGATCGGACTGAAAGGCATTTTTGTTGATAAACCCGACGCCCTCGGGCGCGCGTGGGACGAGGCACTCGCTGCGGACCGACCCGTTGTCCTCGAAGTCAAGACCGATCCCGAAGTGCCGCCGTTACCGCCGCATATCACTTTGCAACAGGCGAAGCATTTTGCTCACGCCATGGTGAAGGGAGATCCCGCCGAACGCGGAATGATTACTGGCGCTGCGCGTCAGTTCCTCAGCAAGCTGCTCCCTCGTAAAAGAACGCGCCGCGACGACTAGGAGTCTGTCCCGCTCGTGAGCGCCGTCGCGAGGCTGGCCCGAAGGCGAGCGGATGCTGCTGCGGGTGCGACCCATTCGTCGCACGGGTAAGACCGCAGGGCCGCACCCTGGGATGCGGGCGGGCGCGCAACCCGGGGGCCGCAGCAGGCGAACATTGGTTAGACGGACCCCTACCTCCATCTCAACGACATACATGACAGGCCAGCGTCCAGGCGACCTACGGCCTCGTTGGGTATGGCGCTGACGGCGTACCCTTCTTGCTGAAGCTTTTCGATCGTCTTCGGGAACCTGTCGCCGACCAGGATAGTGTCATTGAGGCGCAAAGCGTTGGCAGCGGCCCGCTCGGTCTCTGGCACGACCAACTTACGATAGCCATTGAAAATATCAGAGGCAGCCAGCGACGCCGTGCACAGAACATGATCGTCCGCGATGAGCGAGCAGTCTGACTTCAGATGCAGGGTGCCTTTCGGCGTGTGGACGATGCGAGAATCGATGCCGAGCTCCTTCAGGAGCCTGGCAAGTTGCGTCGCACCAGCCTGGTCCGTGCGACTCGACAAACCGATAAACATTCCCGCCGGCGTGAGCAACATGTCGCCACCGTCGGCAAAACCTTCCTCGATAGCGAGCATGCGGCCGAACCGTTGCCGCAGAGGCGTTGCGATTTCCTTTACTTCGCCTTGACGCGAGGGAGCACCGGGCCGGAGCAGGATGGCGGCTCCACTGAAGACCAGGGCCGGGTCCTCGACGAAGATGGAGTCCGGGTAGTCCTCCGAGGGCGGCAGGACGTCGACTGTCAGACCACAGGCTTCAAGGGCTGCGACGTACCGGGCATGCTCCGCCGCGATTGCTTCAAACGTGGGGCGCGGACCGGCCTGAGTGCTGATGCCGTTGACTACGCTGCGCCCGGGGGCACGTACAAGTGCGTTAGTAAAGTTGAATATCATCAATCGCCGCCACTGGCGCCCACATGGGCGAGGAAGTCTCGTTCGGCGATGATATTACGATGGCAACGCCCGTGCGCCCATGATTGGCAGCCAGCGGGACTCGCGGCCCCGATAACCCCGTGCACCAAAGATTGAGGACACGAGCGTACTCGTGCAACAGCTGAGACTCTTAGCTCAC
>Ga0068858_100004193_pt1 | contig 14192 bp, 11 predicted proteins | sample KBSSwiS12_FD_66589 | JGI IMG/M metagenome (GOLD analysis project Ga0068858, IMG submission 66589) | Switchgrass rhizosphere microbial communities from Kellogg Biological Station, Michigan, USA - KBS Switchgrass S1-2 | ecosystem: Host-associated > Plants > Roots > Rhizosphere > Soil ... | reverse complement strand
GACCGCCTCCACGCTTTTCAGCTTCGGCATCGCCACATTATTCAGAAACAGGCGATTGAATTTATCGCCCCACCACCCGGCCAATACGGTAGGCATGGGAACCGGGAGCTCGCCGGGAGCGAGCATGGTCGAGACGTGTATGTTGTCGGAGCCATCCATCTGAACGTCGCCACTGAAGCGATAGGTCATTTCGTCGGCGTACAGATTCATCTGCTGCAGGGAATTGCTAAGAGTGGCCGACATGAGGAACGGAGTCCACTTCTGCTGCACGAACACGCTGAAGTTGAGGTCTTTTTCCTTCACCACGGCGCCGTTTTCGCCGTAGGCGCGTACTTTGACGTGCACCGGAATCACCGGCGCTTCGGCGCCCAACTCGCCCATGATGCCGGTGAAGCGATCCTGGCGCAGAGCGCCGACAACTTCGGTGGCATTGCCCACTTTATTCGGCTGATACGACGAACTCAGGACGGTGAGAATCTCGCTTTTTGCAATCGGCATGTCCACCGGGCCGAGATTGAAGAACTGGTGGCCAAAGGCGAGGACGCGCTTGCCATCGTTATAGGTCACGGTGCCCATGCCGGTGGTGGACATGTCGCCCGAGACTAGAACGCCGCTGACTGACTCGCCCGGATTGAGGGCATGTTCCCATCCCGGCACCGGTTTCGATGTGAGCGTCCCGGCGCTGGCGCCGCCCTGCACCGCGGTAATGCCGATCTGGCGCAGCAGCGGTTCATAAGTATTCAGCGTTTCGGCGGTGAAACCGGAAAACACGAGGGGTGTTTCGATGGGCGTCATCAAGGGCGAGCGCGAAGGCAGGGGAGCCGTGCCGCCGGCCGCCACCAGATGGGCCACGAGTTCGCTCGGCATCTCGTAGGCCGCTGCGGGTTGTGGCGCGGGCAATCTATTGGGAGTGCGCGCGTCGCTCGGGCGCGACTTATCCAGATCCTGGATCTCGAGCATCGATTCGATGGGCGTGATCCCGCAGATTGCATCCGGCGAAAATTGGCTGAGGCGCAGCGCGACGGCGCCGATCAGTTTGCCGTCCACATAAACCGGGCTGCCGCTCATACCGCCGGCGACACCGGTGCGTTCGGCTTTTCCGCCCATCTTGGCCATAATGACGTGCTGGCGCGGGCCCATGGCGTTCTTCCAGACACCGATGATCTCGACCGGCACCGGCTCGGGCGTCATACCGCTGAATACTGTCCAGGCAATGGCGTGCATGCCGGGCTTGACGTCTTTAAGAGGAAGGATTTCCGGCTTACCGGCTTTGGGAGGCGTGAGTTCCGCCGCGGACGCAGACCAGCCGATCTGCAGAACAACCAGGGCTACAACGGCCAGGCAGCTTTTCATAGCGCAGAAAACCTCTCACGTCCGATGCGTCCACTTTACCACGCATACGGCGTAGCGGGCGTTCCAGCGTTCGCCGGCAAATTTTTAGACGCCACGGCGCGGGGGATAGTTCCGGTCCGGGATGCTAGGCGATCGCGCGGTCCTGTGCGCGCGTGCCGATCAGCCGTTCCAGTTTCGATCCCGGGCGAATGATGGTTTCGTTGCGCTCCGGGCCGGTGGAGACGCCGCCGACTTCGACGCCGGTGCGGTCTTCCAGGAACTTCAGGTACGCCTGCGCGTTCTTGGGGAGCTCCTCGTAGCGAGTGATGCCGCGGGTTACGGTTTGCCAACCGTGCAGGTTTTGATACACGGGTTCCAGGGCTTCGAGGGCGCGGTAAGTGGCCGGCATCCCGGTGAGGTCCTGACTTTTCAGGCGGTAGCCGGTGCACACTGGAATTTCCGACAACTGATCCATCACATCCAGCTTCGTGATCAGCAGACTGTCGAACCCGTTGATCATGGCGGTGTAGCGCAGCAGTGGCACGTCGAACCAGCCACAGCGGCGCGGACGCCCGGTGACGGCGCCGAATTCGTTGCCCTCGCGGCGCAGCAATTCGCCGCCAGCGTCATTGGTCTCGGTCGGGAATGGACCGGAACCTACCCGCGTGATATAGGCTTTCGAAACTCCGATTACGCCATGAATTTTTGTCGGCGGAACGCCGGTACCGATGCATGCTCCACCCGCGGTCGCGCTGGAGGAGGTTACAAAGGGATAGGTGCCGTGATCCACATCCAGCATGGTGCCTTGCGCGCCTTCGAACAAGATTCGTTTGCCTTGCGCAATCGCGGCGGCCAACAGGGCTGAGGTGTCGCACACCAGGGGACGGATACGCTCGGCGAGTTCTTCGTATTGCTGGCGGATCTGGGCGTAGTCGATGGTGTCGTGAAGGTTGAAGGTGGCGGCTAAGGTCATCTTGTCTTCGGCCAGGGTGTCATACATGATCCGGAAACTTTCGGGATCAAACAGGTCCGCCACGCGGATGCCGCGGCGTCCGATCTTGTCTTCGTAGCACGGCCCGATGCCGCGGGAAGTGGTGCCGATGGGGATGCGGTTCTCGCGGGCTTCCGACATCTTCTCCACTAGGCGGTGGAACGGGAAAATCACGTGCGCGCGATCGCTGATGCGGAGCTGGCTGCGGACGTCGATGCCGGCGGTTTCGAGCGTGCCGATTTCCTCCAGCAAGGCGCCGAGATCGACCACCACGCCGTTGCCGATGACGGCCTGCACTCCAGGGCGCAGGATTCCGCTGGGGATCAGCTTCAACACGAACTTCTTTTGCCCGATGAAAACCGTATGGCCGGCGTTATGGCCGCCCTGATAGCGCGCCACGATGTCGAAGCGCTCGGCAAACAAATCAACCACTTTGCCTTTGCCTTCGTCGCCCCATTGCGCGCCGAGAACGATGATATTTTGCATTTGGTGTAAGAGTCGCGCCGCAAGATCCTCCGGCGGGCGCACAAGCTTTCATTGTAGCAGCCGGGAAGTGCGTTAACCGGCACAATTCGGTGTATATTAGTTGGCGATCCGATGATAATCCCTACCCGACCGCTCAAGAATTTGCTGGCCGTTTTCATCGCGGCCGCACTGTTCAGTGTGCCGCTGGCTGCGCAAGACCCCGCGAAGGACAAAGCTTGCGAAGTTCCCACGCTGGTTTCAACCGGCGGCGCCGCGCCACGGAATCCTCGTACGCTGGCGATCCGCTGGACTGGCTATTCGAATTTCGAGCTGGCCTACGGCGGTCAAATCATGCTGCTGGACGCTTATTTCGATCGCGGGAGCATGTACGCGCCGCTGGGGTTCAAGGCGGCCGACGTGAAGAAGGCGGATGTGATTCTGATCGGCCACGGGCACCACGATCACATGTCGGATGCAGCATCCGTCGCGATCAGAACCGGCGCGGTTGTGGTCGGCGCTCCACTCACCGTCGCGAAGCTGCAGACGCAGAACCTGGATGCCAAACAGATCCGAACCGTAACCGGGAAGGGCGACGAGGTGCTGAAGTTCGGCAAATTTCAAGTTGAGCCCATTTTGGGGCGCCACGGACAGCCGCCGGCCAATGTGACCAAGGCCTTCAACCAGGCCCTGCAGTCGACGGCGACTCCGCTGACGCCGGAGCAAACCGCCGAGGAGGCGGTTATCCGAAGCCGTGGCACTTCGGACCCGCGAATCGTCGCGGAAGGCACGATCACATATTTGATTACGCTCGACAACGGATTCCGTATCATGTATCGCGATAGCGGCGGGGCCATTACGGAGTATGAGAAAGCTGCGATGCAGCGCATCGGGCGCGTGGACATCGCGATTGCCGCGGTGGCGGCGGAATTTCTTCCCAGCCTCACGGTCCAGCGCGGGCTGGAGTATTTGCGGTTGTACAAGCCTGACGTTTACATTCCGGCCCATTACGATGCGCCTCTTAATGGTCTGTGGCGGACTACCGAACCGATCTTCCAGGCGATGAAGGACGACAAACCCAGCCTGATCACTTACTCGCGGCAATATCGCGAGCCGGTGTGCTTCGATACGACGAAGAAGCCCAAGCCATAGACGAGCGCTACCGTTGGCTGGCTTCGCCGGCGCCCACGCGGCGATTAAATTCCGCGGATCGCTTGCGCGGGACGCTTAACGATTTCCAATCCGCATGCCCGAAGTGCTTGGCGAGGAGCACGATCTGTCCACAATGGTAGGAGTAATGCGCCATCTGGCGATTGATGGCCTGCATCACCGAGTGGGCTTCGCCGCGAATGGTGACGGTTCGCTGCAGATCCGGCTCGGATAGCGGTTCGAGTGCGGTGAATAAGCATTGCCATCCCTGTTCCCAGAGCGTGAGCAACGCATCGCGCGTGGCAGGAGCATCTTCGAATTCGGTGTCCCGATGGCGATCCGATTTCTCGCCATCGCTGGTCAGAAAGTCGGTCCAGCGCGAACGCATGTTGCCTGCCATGTGTTTCACGATGATGGCGATGGAATTCGCTTCGCCGTCCAAAACGGTGAGGAGTTGCTCGTCTGAAACTTGTGCCATGGCTCGCTCCGCCAAGGTCTTGTAGTAGCGGAACAGGTCAATTGAATCCGTCAAGTATGAAGTGGTGAAACGCAGAGCCATATCTGTCATCTTTGCGCGTCCCATGCAGGACCGCAAGGCTCTCCGTGATATACTCGGCTCTCAAAAAGGAGGCGCAGCATGCGTCTGATGTGTTTGACGTTGTTCGTCACGCTGACGGCAATGGCGCAGGTGGATCCCGAATACGTGATCCCCAAGAAAAACCCCTTCGCAACGGCAGCCGATTTGAAAAATGGCCAGCAGCTGTTCATGGGGCAATGCGCGCGCTGCCATGGCTCAAAGGGCGAGGGCGGCAGAGGCGCAGTGCTAGCGCAGCCGCGGTTGCGGCATGCTCCCGATGACGAATCTCTCTTCGTGGTGATCCGGGATGGCATCAAGGGTACCGAGATGCCGGGCGGTTACGCGCTGGATACTCGCGAGACTTGGCAGCTGGTGGCTCACGTTCGCAGTCTGGGGCGCTTGGCTCCCGAGAAGGTCGCGGGAGATCCGAAACACGGTCAGGACCTGTACGGGTCCAAGGGACGCTGCGCGCAATGCCACATCAATAGCGGCCAGGGCGGGAGCCTGGGTCCCGAGCTTACGGAGATCGGCGCGCGACGCAGCGCAGCGCACTTGCGGGCAGCGGTCCTCGACCCGGCGTCTACGTTGCCGGAGGATTTTCTGCAGGTGAGTGCGGTCACTAAGGGCGGTCAAACGGTGACCGGGGTGCGGCTCAACGAAGACATTTTCAGCATCCAGGTCCGCGATCTGAACGGAGGGATTCATTCCTTCATGAAAGATGACCTGAGAGAGCTGCAAAGAGAGACCGGTAAATCGCCGATGCCGAGTTTTCGCGGAGTGTTGTCGGCCTCCGAAGTGGATGATCTGGTCGCCTATCTGGTTTCGCTGCGAGGTAATCAATGAAACGCACGTTATGTTTGTCGGCCGCGGGCCTGTGGCTGTGGGCCGTTTCCCTGCCCCTGGCCGCGCAGGTTTCCTTCGACCGCTTGCGTCAGTCGGATGCTGAGCCCGGTAACTGGCTGACGTACTCGGGAAACTATAGTTCGCATCGCTATTCGGGATTGGATCAGATCACTGGCGCGAATGTGGCACATCTTCGACCGGCGTGGGTGTACCAGATCAATACCACGGAGCGCGTGGAAGCGTCCCCTTTGATAGCCGACGGAATTATGTACCTGAGCGAACCCGGCGGCAGCGTGACCGCGCTCGATACGCTGACTGGGCGGCCGTTGTGGAAGTACACGCGCACCTTGCCCAAGGGCGTGCGCGGGTGCTGCGGCCCGGTGAATCGCGGCGTGGCGATTCTGAACGACATGGTTTATGTCGGCACGTATGACGCTCATCTGGTGGCGCTGGATATCAAGTCGGGCATCGTGCGCTGGGATTCCGAAGTGGCCGATCCGAAATTGGGGCACTCGATCACCGGTGCGCCGCTCGCGTTGCGGGACAAAATCGTGGTGGGAATGGCGGGAGGCGAGTACGGAGTTCGCGGCTTCATCGACGCTTACGATGCGAAGACCGGCAAGCGGGCGTGGCGATTCTGGACCATACCTGGCGCCGGCGAGCCGGGTATCGAAACCTGGGCGGGCGACACCGCGAAGAACGGCGCTGCCACCACTTGGGTGACGGGCGCTTATGATCCCGACCAGAACACCCTCTTTTGGGGAACCGGCAATCCCGGCCCGGACTGGAATGGCGATGCGCGCGCGGGCGACAATCTCTACTCTGACTCTTTGGTCGCGCTGGATGGCGACACGGGAAAACTCAAATGGTATTTCCAATTCACGCCGCACGATCTGCACGATTGGGATTCGACAGAAGTCCCGGTGCTGGCCGACGCGGTAGTGCGCGGCGAGAAGCGCAAGGTGGTGCTGTTCGGGAATCGCAACGCGTTCTATTATGTTCTGGATCGCAACAACGGTAAATTTCTAACCGGCCGCCAGTTCGCCAAGCAAAGCTGGGCCAAGGGGCTGGACGACTCGGGCAAACCGGTGGTGCTTCCGGGGTCATCGCCCACTACCGAAGGAGCGAAGATTTACCCCGATTTGAGCGGCGGGACGAATTGGTTCAGCCCGTCGTTCAGCCCGCGGGCGAATTTGTTCTTTCTGGCAGCACGGGATTCGGGCGCAATCTACTTGAAAGGCAACGCTGAATACAAGCCGGGCGCGCAGTTCAACGGCGGGGGACAGAGTCCGATTGTCGGCGAGCCGCCGATAGGCTTCATCCGCGCACTGAATCCGGACACGGGCGAGCTGAAGTGGGAATTCAAGCTGAATTCGGATGCCAACGCCGGCGTGCTCTCGACGGCGGGAAATCTGGCATTCGCCGGAACCAATGAAGGCGACTTCTTCGCGCTGGATGCGCTCACGGGCCGCGCGGTCTGGCACTTCCAGACGGGCGCGGCGATTAACGCAAACCCGGTCAGCTATCTGAGCGGAGGCAAGCAGCAGGTGGCGATCGCTTCGGGCAATTCGATCTTCGCGTTCGCGCTTGAGCAGTAGGGTCGCACTGCAATGCTCCGCTAGACTTGAGAGCGCAGTGGAGCGAAAGATCTTCTGGATCACTTTTACGATGCTGGGGTTGGTGGCCGATCTCGTGCTGCCGCTGTGGTGGGCGCTGGGAGCCACGATTCCTATTTGCTTTGTGAGCTGGTGGGTGGCTTACCGTAGCGATTGGTTCTAGCTATGATAGCTTCCGATGCCTATGACACGCCGGGATATCAATTTATTATTGCCCTTGCTGGCCAGTACTGCTGCCATCGCGCAAGACAGGAAGAAGCTGCTTTCGGCCACTTTCAAATTCGAAGAATTGCCGGTGAGGGCCGGCGCCGAAAATCGGACACGCGCGGTATTGAACGGCGCCACGCATAAAGGCTCCGCTGTAGAGGTGCATCTAACAGAGTTGGGTCCTGGGATGGCTCCGCATGCGCCGCATAGGCACCCTCACGAAGAGATGGTGTTGGTTCAGTATGGGGAACTGGACGTCACAATCGGTGGCAACACGACGCGTCTGACCCCGGGGTCAGTAGCGTTCGTGGCGTCCAACGAAGAACACGGATGGAAGAATCCGACTGCTGGACGGACGCAATACTTCGTAATCGCGCTGGGCGAGAATCAGGGATAGATCGCAGCCGCGGCCTCAGGGAAGCAGGTATCCACTTTGGGCGAGAATCGCGCGTCCTTCGGGGCCTAGCAAGAATGATCGAAACTGTTTCGCCTCTTCCATGTGTGATGTAGAAGCGACGATTGCCAGGGCTTGCTCGATCGGATGATACAGACCGGCGTCGACCTTCAACACTGCTCCCCGCTCGTGCAGCACCAGCGAATAGGCCGTGAAGGCTGCGTCGGCATTTCCCGTCGCCGCCTGTTGCTTGGCCATGCTGATGCTGTTCGCATAGACCATTTTGTGTTGCAGCGATTCCCATAGGCGGGCGTTTGTCAGTGCTTCGACGGCGGCTTTCCCATAAGGCGCCAGCTTCGGTTGAGCAACGGCGATGAAGCGAATCTTGGGCGCCGCCAAGTCCTGCAACGCCTGAATGCCGGTGGACTCACCGCCGGGAATCCACAACGCCAGTTGGCCCTTTGCATAAACCGCCCGACTGTCCGCAGTAAGCTTTTGCCGGGCAACCAGGAAATCTATGTGTTCCGTATCGGCCGCGGCAAAGACGTCGAAGGGCGCGCCGTTGTCGATCTGCTGAGTCAGCTCGGCAGTGGCACCATAGCTAAACACCACATCGATACCTTTTTCAGCTTTGAACGCCGGGCCTGCCTCGGCGAGCACATCCATAAGGTTGGCGGCGGCCGCTACGGTGAGCTTCCCGGCCGCTTCAGGAGTTCGCTGCGAGGATCCGCACGAGGTGAAGAGCGCAGCTGCGCAAAGGAGCCATCCTGCCGGCCGGGAAAACATAGGGTGTTGCGTTTATTGTATGCCGTCCTGTGAAGATGACATAGTCCACGATGTCGTGCTAACATTACATCGTTATTCTTGCAAAACATGACGACACCTTGCAAAGCATCGCAACTGGTTAGCGTGGGGCTGCTTTTGTGCGTGACTTGCCTCGGCCAAGCGGGCCGCGCCGAGCTGTTTGGAACCATTCTGGATCCCTCCGGGCTCCCGGTGGCGAAGGCCAAGATTGCAGCAGAGGACCAGGCGACCATGGCCGAGTATTCCGCGATTTCGGACGGCCGCGGCGAATATCACATCCTGGGATTGCCACCCAGCCAGTATGTTTTGACGGTCCAGCAGCCGGGCTTCCGGTTGCACCGTCAATCTGGAATCACGTTGCGATTGGCGGATGCGACCACACTTAATGTGACTCTGGAAGTGGGTCAACCTTCGCAGTCCGTCAATGTCACTGCCGCCGCGCCACTGCTGCAAACCGCGAGTGGAGCGATGAGTTTGAATCTGGAAGAAAAAAAAATAACTATATTGCCTTTGGACGGCCGCAATTTCATTCCGTTGCTGACGCTTGCGCCAGGTGTCGCGCTGCCCGGCGCGGGATCGCTTTTTGCCAGGATCAATGGAAGCCGCCCGCGCACTAACGAATACATCTACGACGGCATTAGTGTCCTGCAACCAGAACCGGGCCAAGTGGTTTACTACCCAATCATCGACGGCATGGAAGAGTTCAAACTGAACATCAACGCTTACTCGCCCGAGTATGGCCGGTCAAACGGTGGCACGGTTATGGTCGTAGGGAAGTCTGGCAGCAATCAGTTCCATGGAAGCCTGTTCGAGTTCTTCCGCAATGAGGCGTTGAATGCGCGATATGTCTTCGCACAGCCGGGTCCGAAACCGGAATTCCGGCGTAACCAGTATGGGGTGACATTCGGAGGTCCCATACAAAGCAACAAGACGTTTTTCTTTGCGGATTGGCAGGGCACGCGGCTGCGAACCGGGATCACGCGTTTCAGCGTGGTGCCCACGCTGGCGCAGCGGCAAGGGATTTTCACCCAGCCGATCTTCGATCCTGCAACCTCACCGCACCTGCAGTTTACAAATAACACCGTACCATCAAACCGTTTCGATACCGTGGGGCTTAAAGTCCTGCAGCGCTACCCGTTGCCGAACGTCACCGGTTCGAGCAATTATGTCCGCACCGCCACCGAACCCGACAATCAGGACCAGGCCGATTTTCGGCTCGACCGATACTTCGGTGAAAAGCATCGGGTCTTCGGACGTTATACCCTCTTTCGCGATAACGACTCGCCGGTCACGCCCTTCCCCGACGGAAGCGGGAGTCTGACGGCCGGAGTCATCGGGCACGCAATCACCCACGGCGACGCCTTTGTTGGCGACTACAATTGGGTGTCCTCGGCAACAACCCTGAATCAGGTCCGGGTGGGCTATTCCAGGCGCGATTTCAACCAGACGTCCCTGCAGGACGGCGGGATCACCGTGGCCGGATTGCCGACAAATTCTTTCAGCTCGGTACTGCCGATTTTTACGGTCACCGGACTCCAGCAGATTGGCCCGACCACAGCCGCGAACTCAAACTTTACGACGTCGATTACAGAAGTCCTCGACACATTCACAGTGTTGCGCGGACGCCACACCATTAAGTTCGGAATCGACCTGCGTCGTGAGGCACTGCAGGCACTGAATCCGCCGAATCCCACGGGATCCTTCGCTTTCACGACGACTGGCAGCAATAGTTCCACGGTTTCCGGGAGCGGCAATGCCTTGGCCTCCCTGCTCTTAGGGCAGGTTGGTGCGTTCAGTATCGATGTTCAACGAAAAGTAATTCAGCCACGCGCTCATATTGCCGAGTTTTTTGTCGGCGACGACTGGAAAGTGTCGCCGCGGCTCACGCTCAACATCGGCACCCGCTATACGCTCAACTTCCCGTCGACGGAGGTCGACGATCAGGGGGCGGTTTTCAATCTGCAAACTCAGGTCCTGGATTTTCCGCACACGGCGCGGGAGGTGCATTGGGGAGACTTCGGTCCTCGGGTAGGAATGGCGTATCGAATCGGCGACAACTGGGTGATTCGCTCGGGCTATGGCATGGTCTTCTTCGAGCAATCCGGCATCACAACGCCTTTCACCGTTCCGCAATTTCCTTTCGTTCAGACTCTGGGCCAGCAAACTCAAGACAATGTGAGCGCGGCATTCAAACTATCGAGCGGGCCGACGGTTCAGGTGACCGATCCAAATCCAAATTCCGGTTTGGGACAAGGTGTGTTTGGTGTGGATCGCGGCAACGGATCCGGTTATTCGCAGCAATGGAACTTTACGGTGCAGCGGACGATCGGCAAAGACTGGAACGTGGAAGTTGCCTATCTGGGTTCGAAAAATACCCGGCTCGGCATTCCGGATGCGAATATTAACCAACTGCCCACGCAATATCTGTCCCAGGGCGCAGCGCTGTTGACGAAAGTTACGAATCCGTACTTGGGACAGATTCCGGTGGCGTCGTCTCTCGGAGGAGCGACGATCGCCCAACAGCAACTGCTGCGCCCCTACCCGCGTTTTACCAACGTCGCGCTTTTCCGGGACAATGTGGGGAACTCGACCTACGAGGCCGCAGCCATTAAATTGGAAAAACGGCTATCGCACGGACTCACCATTACTGGTTCGTACACCTTTTCCAAGCTTATTGACGATGCGTCGACTGTGTTCTCGCAGACTATATTCACGGGACCCGTACTGGGCACGACGGGAGCTGCGGACGCCTACAACCGCCACATTGAAAAAGGTGTTTCGACGGGCGACATTCCCCAGGTATTCGGCCTGGGTTGGGTCTTCGACATCCCCCACCTGTGGAAGATTTCCGGATGGCAGATCGGTGGTCTGGTCCGCATGCAAACCGGCGATGCGGTTGCGATTACGCAGGCCACGAATAACAATTCCAGTCTGGGCTTCGCGGTTCAAAGACCGAACAGAATCGGCAACCCCAATGACTTTGCAGGCCGGACGGTGGCCAAGTACTTCGATACCGCCGCGTTCACGACAGCGCCGCAGTTTGTTATCGGATCGAGTTCACGCAACCCGATTCGCGGGCCGGGCCTGCAGAATGCTGACCTGATGATCGGAAAGACTTTTCGCATTCGCGAATCCATGAGTTTTGAGTTCCGCGCGGAAGTCTTTAATGTTTCGAACACGCCGCCTTTGAACGATCCTAACGCGAGCTTCGGAAATGCGGCGTTCGGTTCCATCACCACAGCGGGGAACCCACGCGACTTCGAGTTTGTCGGTAAACTTCATTTTTAGCGGACGGAGTCCTACAATGAGGTAGTCATGTATACAAGACGCTGTTTGATTTTGGACCTCCTCGCGGCGGGTCTTCTGCTGGCGCAAGATTCGCAACCCACTGTGCAAGTCACCGGCGCGGTCAAACAGGCGCTCACTCTATCAGCTGACGATCTGGCGAAAATGCCGCGGGCTAGCGTGAAGACTGTGAGCGGCGGAATGGAGACGGTCTACGACGGTGTGTGGATCCATGAGGTATTGAAGAAGGCGGGTGTTCCGCAGGGCGGTGAACTCCGCGGCAAAGCGCTTTCGAGCTACGTGATCGCCGAAGCGCAGGACGGTTATCAGGTGGTATTCTCGCTCGGCGAACTTGACCCTTCCTTCATCGACAATGAAATTCTGCTGGCAGATACCGCGAATGGCAAGCCGCTATTCGGCGCGCAGGGCCGTTTCCGGCTGGTTGTGCCGAAGGACAAACCGGGAGCACGCTCGATCCGCATGCTCACCAAGATAGAGGTGGTTCAGGTGAGGAAGTAGACGTTGTGAAGTCGCGCGTCGAGAGCCGGCTGGGCCAGATTCGAAAGAGCAGGGGCGTGGGCGCGTCAGACCTGGCACGCCGCGTCAATGTCAGTCGCCAGACAATTTACGCGATCGAAGCCGGGACTTATGTCCCCAATACCGAGGTTGCGCTGAATCTTGCGCGCGAGCTGGAAGTCTCGGTCGATGAGCTCTTTTCGCTACAAGCGGCGGACCGGAAATCGCCGGGCTCTCTTGCTACGGAAATCCTGAGCCCGGAACCACCTGCGAAGGGGCAACCGGTCCGCGTGTGTCAGATGGGATCGCGCTGGGTTAGCGTTCCGGTGAGTGCCTCGCCTTACTACATGCCCGAGGCGGATGGAATTGTCAAGCGAACCAATGGGACCAATGGGCGTGCGGACCTGGTTGTCTTTGCGAAGGACGAGGCGGCTCAGAAACGGCTGCTGCTAGCAGGTTGCGACCCGGCCACGGGTCTGCTTTCGCGCATGGTGGAGAGGATCAGCGGCGTGGAGGTGGTCTCGGCGGCGGCTTCGAGCAAGCTCGCGCTCACTTGGCTCGCAGAGGGGAAAGTACATATCGCGGGATCTCATTTGGAAGACGCGAAGACCGGGGAATTCAATCTGCCGTATCTTCGTAAGCAATTTCCGGGGGAAGAATTCAGCGTGGTCACATTTGCGCGCTGGGAAGAGGGACTGATCCTGGCGTCCGGAAATCCCAAGGGCATTCGGAAGATCGAGGACCTGGCGCGGAAGAACGTCAGGTTTGTGAATCGCGAGCCCGGCTCGGGAAGCCGCGGCCTGCTGGACAAGCTTCTGGAGAAGGCGGGGATGGACGCTCACAAGGTCCAAGGGTATGACCGCATCGCATTCGGACATCTGGCGGCTGCGTATTGCGTGCTCTCGCGGGACGCCGATGCGTGCCTCGCGACCCGTTCCGCCGCTCAAACCTTTGGACTGGATTTCATTCCGCTGCGTAGTGAGCGTTACGATCTAGTGATGCGCAAGCGGACTGTGGATCTTCCGGCTGTCAAGGCTTTCCTGGATGTATTGCAGCGGGCCACGCTGCGCCGCAAGTTAGAGGTACTCGCTGGGTATGACACGTCGGAAACAGGCACGCTGGTTGCTTAGGCACGTCGCCGTCGGGTTCGCCATCGCAGCGAACTTGATGGGCGGCGATTTCGAGTGGAGTTTGCCCAAAGGATTCCCCCGACCCGCGGTCCCTGCCGATAATCCGATGAGCGTGGCCAAGGTCGAACTTGGGCGCTATCTGTTCTACGACAAACGAATGTCGGTGAATGGAAAAGAATCGTGTGGAAGCTGTCACCGGCAGGAATTGGCGTTCACGGATGGGCGCGCCCGTGCCGAAGGGACAACGGGCGAAGCGCATCCAAGAAGCAGCATGAGCCTTGTGAATGTCGCTTACGCGCCGTACCTGACGTGGGCAAACCGGACGATGACTTCCCTCGAAGAGCAGGCGTTGACGCCGATGCTGGGAGAGATTCCTATCGAACTCGGATTGAAAGGCCATGAAGGTGATTTCCTCGAGGCTGCGAAAAGTACGCCGGTCTATCAGCGCTTGTTCCCAGCGGCTTTTCCTGGCGAGAACGATCCGTACACGCTTAAGAATGTGACGAGGGCAATTGCGACTTTCGAGCGTTCGATAATCTCTTTGAGATCACCCTATGACCGCTATCGCTTTGGCGGCGATGCTTCGGCGATATCCGCGGCCGCGAAGCGCGGCGAAATCGTCTTTGCATCCGGCGAGCGCGGCGGCTGCTTTCAGTGCCACGGCGGATGGAACTTCAGCGGCGGAGTCCGCTATGCGGAGTCCGGAGGCTCGGCTCGGGAAACAGAGCCCGGCGGAAGCTTCTTCAATACGGGTGTCTCTCTCTACGCGGCTCCGAATCGGGGCCTGTACGAGCAGACTCAAAGAGACGAGGACCTGGGCAGGTTCAAGGTACCGTCGTTGAGAAACATCGCGGTCACGGCTCCGTATATGCACGACGGGAGCATG
>Ga0068858_100004190_pt1 | contig 14195 bp, 10 predicted proteins | sample KBSSwiS12_FD_66589 | JGI IMG/M metagenome (GOLD analysis project Ga0068858, IMG submission 66589) | Switchgrass rhizosphere microbial communities from Kellogg Biological Station, Michigan, USA - KBS Switchgrass S1-2 | ecosystem: Host-associated > Plants > Roots > Rhizosphere > Soil ... | reverse complement strand
GCGGGCGAAAACGGGCTCGACGAGGAAGCCGAGCGCGCAGCAATCTGGGAGGTCGACACGGCCACCGGAGCGCACCGGATATTCGCGTCGGGCCTGCGCAATCCGAACGGCCTCGCGTGGGAGCCGAAAAGCGGCGCGCTGTGGACCGCGGTCAACGAGCGCGACGAGCTCGGCAGCGATCTCGTCCCCGACTACATGACGACGGTCCGCGACGGCGCCTTCTACGGCTGGCCGTACAGCTACTATGGCGCGCACGTCGACACGCGCGTCGCGCCGCAGCGCCCCGATCTGGTCGCAACGGCCGTCGTTCCCGACTACGCGCTGGGTCCGCACACCGCGTCGCTCGGCCTCGCGTTCGCGGTCGGCACTGCGCTGCCCTCCGCGTTCGCGCAAGGCGCGTTCGTCGGCCAGCACGGTTCGTGGAATCGCCGCCCGCGCAGCGGCTACAAGGTCGTCTTCGTCTCGTTCACTGACGGCAAGCCGTCAGGGCTTCCCGTTGACGTTCTCACCGACTTTGTCGACGCGGCCGGTGAAGCGCGCGGCCGGCCCGTCGGGGTCGCTGTCGATCGCCAGGGCGGGCTGCTCGTCGCCGACGACGTGGGCAACGTCGTCTGGCGCGTCACCGCTGCCGCGCCACGCTAGCCGTCTCGCGCAACTTCCCGACGCGTCGGCGGTCCTAGGCTGCATGCCGGAGCGCGCCGGTCGCGTCCGTGGCAGACATATGCCGGAGCTGTAAGATTCATGCTGCCCGCGACGACCAAGCGACACGCGCAAGCGCCATCCCGTATCGACTGGAGATCCTTCATGACGTTTTCGTCGTTTCAACGCGCGGCCGTGGTTGCCGCCGCGGCCGCCTTCGCCTGCGCAAGCGTGCTGGCCGCGGAAGTCGCGCCCGTTCTTCCGGCGCCGCTCAAGGACATTCCGGCGTCGAAGGCCGTCGCCACCGAAACGGCGGTGTTCGCCGGCGGCTGCTTCTGGGGCGTCGAAGCGGTGTACCGTCACGTGCGCGGGGTGAAGACCGCGGTGTCCGGCTATGCGGGCGGCGCGGCCGCCACGGCGACGTACGAAGTCGTCGGCAGCGGCAGGACCGGTCACGCCGAGTCGGTGGAGGTCACGTACGACCCGGCGCAGGTGTCGTACGGAGAGTTGCTGCGCATCTTCTTCTCCGTCGCGCACGATCCGACGCAGCTGAATCGCCAAGGCCCCGATCACGGCACGCAATATCGCTCGGCGATCTTCACGCGCAACGACGCGCAGATGCAGGTGGCGAAGGCCTACATTGCCCAGCTCGACGCGGCCAAGGTTTTCCCGCAGCCGATCGTCACCGAAGTCACCCCGCTGCCGGCGTTCTACGCGGCCGAGGCCTATCACCAGAACTATCTCGCGCTGCACCCGGACCAGCCGTACATCGTCTACAACGACCTGCCGAAGTTGACGCAGTTGAAGGCGCGCTTCCCGGATCGCTACCTCGCCGCGCGCTGATCGGAGAGCGCCACGTACGCGGTCACTTCCTCGCGGTCGTGATAGAGCTGGCGCACGCGGAGGTCGACTTTCGCGTGCGCCTTTTCGACGCGTGAGCGGATTTCCGCCTCGCAGCGCGTCACTTCGTCGTAGCGGCGCTTCATCGGCAGCTTGAGGTTCACGATCGCGCGACGCGCGAGCCCCTCGGCCATCCAGTCGCCCACCAGCGCGGCGATGCGGATCGGCTGCAGCACGATGTCACAGACGAGCCAGTCGACCGGCGCGCGCGGGCGCCACGCGAGGCCGTCCGCGCGCACGTGTGTCACGCGCGGGTCGATCGCGACGTCGCCTTTGAGCGCCCCGTTGTCGACCGCAGTGACCTTGAGGCCGCGCTGGGCCAGGAGCCACGACCAGCCGCCGGGCGCGGCGCCGAGGTCGACCGCTCGCATCCCGGGCTGCAGCAGGCGCGCCTCGTCCGCCCCGAGAAATACGAGGAGCGCTTCCGCGAGCTTCGCCGCCGAGCGCGACGGTGCGCCGTACGGCAGGCGCAGGCGCGGGATGCCCATCGGCCAGGCGGGCGCCGCGCCGCAAGCGCTGGTGCCGACATAGGCGGTGTCGCCGTCGGGCAGGAACACATGCCCCCGCATTGCGGCGTCGTCCGCCACCAGGCCCCGCTCGCGCAGCATCGTCTCGACCCGCGGGACGAGCGCGCGGGCGAGCGTCGACAATTCCTTGCCGTCGTTCGTGTCCGGAAACTCCAGCCAGACGCCGCGCATCGGCGCCTGTGCCAGCGCGGCGAACGCTGCGACGAGCGGTGTGACGCGATCGGGCCGCTTGACCGTCGTCGCACCACGCAGCGCGTGGGGTCCCGAGCCGGCGAACATCGTCCGGATGAAGACGGGCGCCGCGCGAGCCTGCGCCTGGCGCCAGCGCGCGTCGTCGAGCGTCGGGGCCGACGCGACGACATAGCCGGGCCGCGCGGGGGTGTCGCAAGCGAGCGCGATGCCGGCGGCGTCGCCAAGGCGCGCCAGGTCTGCCGCCGCCTCGCCTTCGAAGGCGGCGCGGCATTGCGCGACGATGACGGGCATGATCGCCGTCGCTACCGCAGCATGAACGACATGGCGGAAAGGCTGTTCAGCACGCGCACCGCGTGACGCATCGTCGGCGCGATGAACTCGAGCGTCGCCGCGTCGATTCGGCGCACGGTCGGCAGCAGGGCGAAGAGGTCGGCGAGCGCCGGGCTCGTCGCCTGCACGCGGATCTGGAACTGCGTCGGCGCCGGAGTGAGCTTGAGCGTCGCGACGCGCATCGCCGCTTCGCGTGCGCCGGCCTCGATCGCATCGCAGGCGGCGGCCGGCGAGAGGCCCGACGCGGCGCGCTGGCCGAGCGCCTTCTTCACCGTCACGCCGACCGCATGCGGAAAGAGCGCCGCAGCTTCGGCGACGAACCGGTCGTCGCCGGTGCACAGCGCAACCGGGGCGCCGTACTCGGCCGCGACGGCGCCGTAGAGGCCCGCTTCGCCCGTCTCGGCGCCGTTGACCGTCACGCGCGCGAACGCGAAGCTGTTGATCGTGTGCGCGAGCACGCCAGCCGCCTGCGCCTTCGCGTGCCAGCCGACCATGAACACCGCGGCGCAACCGTCGTCGACGCCCGCCATCATGCCGAGCTCGCGCGGCTTCCCGACGATGAGCTGCGCGCGCCGGTCGAGCGCGTCCGGCAGCAGGTTGCGGAAGTCGCCGTGCGAGTCGTTGACGACGACGGCCGTCGCGCCGCCGGCCAGTGCGCCGGCAATCGCCGCGTTCGCCTCTGCCGTCATTTGCCGGCGGGCGCGGTCGTACTCGGCGTTGCCGGGTCGCGTCTGCTCGGGATGGACGACGCCGGCTACGCCCTCGATGTCGACCGCGATCAGGATCTTCATCGCACCGGCAGGCGGCTTCAGCGCCGCTCGATCTTGGGGTCGAGCGCGTCGCGCAGCCCGTCGCCCAGCAGGTTGAACGCGAGCACGGTGAGGAAGATGGCAAGAGCCGGGAAGATCGCTTCGTGCGGCGCCGTGATCATGTCGGAGCGCGCGGCATCGAGCATCGCGCCCCACTCGGGCGTCGGCGGCTGCGCGCCGAGACCGAGGAACGACAGGCTGGCAGCCGTGATGATCGACGTGCCGATGCGCAGCGAAAAATAGACGATCACCGCGGAGATCGTCCCGGGAAAGATGTGCCGGGCGATGATCGTCGCGTCGGAGGCGCCGATGCTGCGCGCCGCCTCGATGAACGTGAGGTGCTTCAGCGCGAGCGTGTTGCCGCGGACGAGCCGCGCGAACGTCGGGATGCTGAACACCGCCACTGCCATGATCACGTTGATCATGCCGCCGCCCAGGATCGCAACGATGCCGATCGCGAGCAGGATGCCGGGAAACGCGAACAGCACGTCGCACAGCCGCATCACGATGCGGTCCCACCAGCCGCCGAAATAGCCGGCCGCCAGGCCGAGCAGTGTCCCGATCAGCGCGCCCGCAGCTACCGAGACGAAGCCGGCGGCGAGCGAGATGCGGGCGCCCATCAGGATGCGCGAAAGGATGTCGCGGCCGAGCGCGTCGACACCAAGCCAGTGCTGCCACGACGGCGGCGCGTTCAGCTTGTCGTAGTCGAAGAAATTCTCGGCATCGTAGGGCACGATCCACGGCGCGAACAGCGCGACGACGATCAGCGCGGCGACGAACGCGCCGGCGACGAGCGCAACTTTCTGCCGGCGGAACTTGCGCCAGAACTCCGACCACGGCGAGCGCACGGCGTCGGTGGCGGTGCCGGCCGTGGCGATCGGGGTGTCCGTGGCCGTCGTCACGTCAGCGATACCGGATCACGGGGTTGATGACCCCGTACAGCACGTCGACGATGAGGTTGATCAGGATGAACTCGAGCGAGAACAGCAGCACGAGCGCCTGGATCACCGGGTAGTCGCGCATGTCGACGGCGTCGACGAGCAGCCGGCCGAGTCCCGGCCAGTTGAACACCTTTTCGACGACGATCGATCCGCCGAGCAGGAAGCCGAACTGCAATCCCATCATGGTCACGACGGGAATGAGCGCGTTGCGCATCGCGTGCTTCACGACGACATGCGGCTCGTCGAGGCCCTTGGCCCGGGCTGTGCGCACATAGTCCTCGCCGAGGATGTCGACGAACGACGAGCGGGTGAAGCGCGCCATGATCGCCGCCACGGCCGCGCCGAGCGTCAGCGACGGCAGAAGGTAGTGGCGCCACGTGTCGTTGCCGACGGTAGGCAGCCAGCCGAGCTGCACCGAAAAGACCTGCATGAGAACCATGCCGAGCGCGAACGCCGGAAAGGAGATGCCCGAGACGGCGAGCGTCATGCCGACGCGGTCGGGCCAGCGGTTGCGCCACACGGCCGACAGCACGCCGATGACCATGCCGAAGACCACCGACCACGCCATGCTCCACACGGTGAGCCAGAACGTCGGCCAGAAGCGGTCGCCGATCTCCTCGGCCACCGGGCGCTTCGTCCGCAGCGAACGGCCGAAGTCCCAGTGCGCGACGCCGTTCATGAAGCGCAGGAACTGCTCGGGCATCGGCCGGTCGAGACCGAGGTCCTTGCGGACGAGGTCGACGGTTTCGGGGGTGGCGTCGGGACCGGCGGCAAGGCGCGCCGGATCCCCGGGCAGCAGATGGACGAACAGAAAGACGAGGAGGCCGACGATCAGCAGTGTCGGCAGCAGGCCCAGCAGGCGCTTGGCAATGTACTGGAGCATCGTGGCGTGAGGAACCCGTCACCCCGTCCTGTACCGCGCTGCGCGGGGCGAGGAAAGACGCCGACGTGCGCCGCCGCAACGCCCCCTCCCCGCGCCGCGGGGAGGGGGTAGGAGTGAGGGGCGCACTGCGGAGAACGCTACTTGAGGTCGATCTCGGTAAAGTTGAACGACGCGTCGGGAATCACGTACACGCCGGAAAGTTTCTTGTTGTTCGCCGACAGCAGGCGCTCCGTCACCAGCGGGGCCCATGGCGCGTCGTTCCAGATCGTTTCCTGCGCGTCCTTGTAGAGCTTCGCTTTTTCCGCCGAGTCGGTGGTGAGCTGCGCGCCCTTGATGTCGGCATCCACCTTGGGATTCTTGTAATAGGCCGTATTGAAGAGCTTCGGCGGCCACGAACCGCCGTCGAGCAGCGGGCGCAGCGCCCAGTCCGCTTCGCCGGTCGACGTCGACCATCCGACGTAATAGAGGCGCACCGGCGCGGTGGCCGGATCCTGCCAGCTCTCGACCTTCTCGACGCGCTGGCCGGCTTCGAGCAGCGTGATCTTCGTCTTGATGCCGACCTGCTGGAGCTGCTGCTGGATGAACTGCGTGACCTTGTTCGCCGTGCTGTGGTTGTAAGCCGACCACAGCTCGGTCTCGAAGCCGTTCGGGTAGCCGGCCTCGGTCAGGAGCGCCTTGGCTTTCGCCACGTCGTACGGCCACGGCCCCTGCTTGAGCGCATATTCGACGCCCTGAGGCGCGACGCCGTCGGCCGGTGCGGCGTAGCCGTTGAACGCCACCTTTGCAAGCGCATCCTTGTTGATCGCGTAGGCGATGGCCTGGCGCACCTTCGGGTTGTCGAACGGCTTCTGCTGCGTGTTCATCGACAGATAGCGCAGCACGATCGACGGCGCGGCGACGACATCGAGATCGGGTTTCGCCTTCAGCACGTCCGTGAGCTCGTAGGGGACCGGGAACGTGAAGTGCGCCTCACCCGTCTGCATCAGCGCGGCACGCGAGTTGTTGTCGACCACCGGCTTCCACGTGATCGTGTCGACCTTCGGATAGCCCTTCCTCCAGTAGCCGTCGAACTTGGCGACCTTGAGGTAATCGGTGGCCTTCCATTCGACGAATTTGAACGGACCGGTGCCGACCGGATGGAACGCAATGTCCTTGTTGCCGTATTGCTTCAGCGCTGCCGGGCTGATCATCACCGTCGACGGATGCGCGAGCTGCGCGATGAACGGCGAGAACGGCGTCTTCAGCGTGATGCGCGCCGTGTAGTCGTCGACCGCCTCGACCTTCGCGATGTTGTTGTTGTAGAGGCCGTAGCGCTTCAGCTTGTTGTCCGGGTTGGTCACGCGGTCGAGGTTCGTCTTGACGGCGTCTGCCTTGAAGTCGGTGCCGTCGTGGAACTTGACGCCCTTCTTGAGCTTGACCGTGTAGACGAGTCCGTCCTTGCTGACGTCGTAGCTCTCGGCGAGCACCGGGATCAGCTTCATGTCCTTGTCGAAACCGAAGAGGCCCTCGTAGAACGACTTGGCCATCGCCTGCGACAGCGTGTCGTTGGCGTCGTAGGGGTCCGTCGTGGTGAACGTCGACGCCACGGCGAACACGACGTCCTTGGCGGCGAAGGCCGGCATCGCGGCGAACGCGAGCCCGAAGGCAACGGCGACGGCGGAGCGGAGGAAGTGCTTCATGAAATGGACTCCTTGCGGATCGGTTGCGGATCAGTACAGGCCGCCGACGGGGTGCCGGGCGACGAAATGCCCCGGCCCGACCTCGACGAGCGGCGCGACCACCGGGTCGTCGCCCACCGCCCGGACCGGACTGGGGATTTCCTCGGATGATAGCTCCCTTTTGCCGTGCCGCCGCGCCGGGTCTGCAATGGGGACGGCGCTCATCAGCTTGCGCGTGTAGGCGTGCTGCGGAGCGCCGAACACTGCGCGGCGCGGACCGATCTCGACGATCTGGCCGAGGTACATCACCGCGACGCGGTGACTGATCCGCTCGACGACGGCCATGTCATGCGAGATGAAGAGGTAGGACAGGCCGAATTCCGCCTGCAGGTCGATCAGCAGATTGACGATCTGCGCCTGGATCGAAACGTCGAGCGCCGATACTGCTTCATCGGCGACGATGATGCGCGGGTTGAGCGCGAGCGCGCGGGCGATCGCGATGCGCTGCCGCTGGCCGCCGGAGAACTCGTGCGGATAGCGCTGCGCGTGCTCCGGCGCGAGCCCGACGTGCCGCAGCAGCCACGCGACGCGCTCCTCGGCCTCGCGCCCCTTCGCGACACCGTGAACGTACAGCGGCTCCGCGATCGAAAAGCCGACGGTGAGGCGCGGATCGAGCGACGCGAACGGATCCTGGAAGATCATCTGGATGTCGCGGCGCACCGAGCGCAGCGCCGTGGCGGGCAGGCGCGCGATGTCACGGCCTTCGAACTCCATGCTGCCGCCGTCGATGTCGACGAGACGCAGCAGCGAGCGTCCCGTCGTCGACTTCCCGCAGCCGGATTCGCCGACCAGCGCCAGCGTTTCGCCGGCGGCGAGGTCGAAACTCACGCCCTCGACGGCATGGACGCGCCGCGTCACGCGGCCGAAGAAGCCGCTGCGGAGGTCGAAGCGCGTCTTGAGGCCGCGGACTTCGAGCAGCGGGGCGCGCTGCGGCGGCAGTGCCACCGTGGCGTCCGGGAGCGGCGCGGCCGCATCCGGTCGCGTCCCGTCCATCAGCACGAGCGGGAACTTGCGCGGCGCGTCCTCGCCGGCAAGCGCGCCGAGCTTCGGCACCGCCGAAAGGAGCGCCCGCGTATACGTCGCCTTCGGCGCCGCGAAGATTTGCAGCGCCGTCCCTTCCTCGACCTTCTCGCCACGGTACATCACGACGACACGGTCGGCGACCTCCGCCACCACGCCCATGTCGTGCGTGATGAACATCACCGCCATGTGCATCTCGTCCTGCAGGATGCGGATCAGCGCAAGGATCTGCGCCTGGATCGTGACGTCGAGAGCTGTCGTCGGCTCGTCGGCAATGAGCAGCGCCGGCTTGCACGACAGCGCCATCGCGATCATCACGCGCTGCCGCATGCCGCCGGACAGCTGGTGCGGAAAGCGCGAGAGCATTTGCCGCGCCTCCGGAATGCGCACCTGCTCCAGCATCGACAGCGCCTCGGCGCGCGCCGCCGCCGCATCCTTGCCCTGGTGCAGGCGGATCGATTCCGCGATCTGGTCGCCGACGGTGAACACCGGATTGAGCGACGTCATCGGCTCCTGGAAGATCATCGCGATCTCGGCGCCGCGGATCGCGCGGAGCGTCGCCGGGTCCGCGGTCGCGAGGTCGATCGCGGCACTGCGCGGTCGCGCAAAGCGGAGGCTTCCGCCGACGATCCGGCCGCCGCCGTGCTCGACGAGCCGCATGATCGACAGCGCCGATACCGATTTGCCGGAGCCGGATTCGCCGACGACCGCGACGGTTTCGCCGCGCCCGATCGTGAACGACAGCGCCTTGACCGCCGTGACGACGCGCTCGGTCGTCGCGAACTCGACCGTCAGCCGATCGACATCGAGGATGGGTGACGCGGATTCGGCAGGTGGCAAGGCGCGAGAGGGTTCGGGCGGCGGGCGGGAGTCGCATTATCAGCGACGACCTTCCCCCCGGCAACCGACATCGCGCACGCTCGAATGCGCCCCGCCGGCGGGCTGCCGGCGGCGACTCGCGCTAGTGCAGCAACGACGCCACGGCCTCCATGTCCGCCGAGAGCTCGACGGCATCGTGCGAGTCGACTTCCGGCGACAGGCCGACACGGGCGAACGCGCTGATGGCCGACCAGTTCATTGCGCCGAACGGGTGCTCGGTGCCGATGTAGGTCTGGAGATTGGCTACCATGATGACGTCAACATAGTCCGCGGTGGCGCGGCTGCGCTCGAACGTGAGGTATTCAGCCGGCACGACGACGAGCTCGGGCGGAAAGCGCCACGACGCGAGGATCGCGCGCCCGATCGACGGGTGCAGGTCCTCGATCATCTCGTCGAGCGCGATCACGTCCTGCAGCAGCGACGGATTCTTCTCGGCGTACGTGAGGATCGGCAGCACGCCGATGCGGTGGACGATGCCGGCCAGCGTGGCCTCGTCGGGCTTGAGCCGTGTGTAGTGGCGCGCCAGCACGTGGGCGATGCCGGCGACCGTGGTGCTGCGTGTCCACGTCGCGCGAAGGCGCGTGTCGACGATCGGCGACTTCGAGCGGAACATCTGTCGCATCGCGAGGCTGGTCGCGAGGTTGCTCGTGTAGTTGATGCCAAGGCGGCCGACGGCGGCGCGCAGGTCGTCGATGGCGCGCGGCGCGCGCAGCAGTGCGCTATTCGCGGCCTTGATGATGCCCGCGGACAGTGCGGCGTCCTTCTGGATCAACTTTGCGAGGCGCGCGACGTCGATTTCCGGGTCCTGCGTCGCGTCGCGCACCTGCAGCGCGACCTCGGGCAGCGTGGGCAGCACGAGGCGCCGCGATTCGATCGCTTCGAAAAGGTCGCTGCGGGTACGTTCGATGATGTCGAGCATTCGTTTCTTCCCTTGCGTGTCGCCGCTTACGCCACGTCCGCGAGCTGCGGCATGTCGTCGGGCGCGTTGGCCGCGGATGCGGCGGTATACATGCGATAGCCGTTGCGCCCGCCGCTCTTCGCGCGATACATCGCGGCGTCGGCGTTGCGGAGCAGCGCGGGGACGTCGTCGCCGCCGTCCGGATAGAGCGCGATGCCAATGCTCGCGCCGATGTCGGCGGGTTCGCCGCCTGCGCCGAACGCGGCCTCGACGCCGGAGATGATGCGCTCCGCCACCGTGATGGCCGATTGCGAGTCCGCGATGTTCTCCAGCAGCACGGTGAACTCGTCGCCACCGACGCGGAATGCCGTGTCGCCGGCCCGCACCGATGCGCGCAGCAGGTCGGCCGTCCGCTGCAGCAGCCGGTCGCCGGCCTCGTGGCCATGTCGATCATTGACCTGCTTGAAGCCGTCGAGATCGACATACATGAGGCCGAAGCGCGCGCCCCGCCGGCGCGCGTTCTGCACGAGCTGATGCATGCGCTCGTGGAACGTGCGGCGATTGGGCAGGCCCGTCAGCATGTCGGCGCCGGCCAGGTATTCGAGCTCGCGTTGTGTGGCCTTCAGCGCCGAGATGTCGGTGAACACGCGGATGTAGTTCGTGATGGACCCGTCGTCGCCGTGGGCGCAGGTCGCGGTGATCCACAGCGCGAGCAGCGCGCCGTCCTTGCGCTGGCGTGTGACTTCACCGGTGACGTAGCCGTGCGCCTGCAGGTAGGCCATGCGCGCGTGCGCTTCCACGGTGTCGACCGGGGCGAACGGCGATTCGGCGAGCACCTTGCCGACGACGTCTGCGGGTTCGTAGCCGGTGAGTCGCGTGAAGGCCGCGTTGACCCGCAGGATCCGGTCGTCGGCGTCCGTCAGCATGATGCCGTCGGCGGTCGTCTCGAACACTTTGGACACGAGCCGGAGCTCGCGTGCATGCGCCCACGCACGCCGCTGACTCCGCTTGAGCTGCCAGGCGAGCGCCGTGACGACGACAAAGCAGAGGCCGAACAACCCCGACGCCGCGCTCGCCACGCCGAGGTAGCGCATCCGCCGGCGCTCGAACGCCGCCAGGATCTCCGTCTTCGCCCGCGCGGCGACCACGACGAGGGGAAAGCCGTCGAGGCGGCGATAGGCGACGATGCGCGTGGCGCCGTCCGGGGCGCTCGCCCCCTCGTACGTGCCTGCAGAGACCTTCAGCGCGGCCGGCGTGGCGGCATCGATGGGCATTGGCGCGGCCGTCGCGCTGCCGATCAATGCGCGATAAACGCCGTCGACACCGACGAGCCCGAGCGTGCCCTGCGCGCCGAGATCGTCGCGGGGAAAGTCGACGAACTGCGCCGGATCCGCGCCGAGGAGCACGATGCCGGCAAATGCGCCGTCGGGCCGATTGAGCCGGCGAGTCAGCTGGACGGCGGTCCTGCCGGAAACGCGCAGCGGCACCGGGCCGCTGACCTCGAGCAGGGCGCTGTCCCGCGCCGCATGGCGGCGGAAATACTCGCGGTCGGCGATGTCGATGCCGACGGCATTCGGATCGCTGCTGGCGAGGACGCGCCCGCGGGCGTCCGCCAGGCTGACGACGAGATAGGCGTCCGGGCGGATCAGCCCCTGCGCGAGGGCATTGGTAATGTCGACGCTGCCATGGCGCTCATACAGGTACTTGACGAGACGCGCGGTGAGGTCGGCGTCGCGCAGCGTCCGCAGCGTGCGCTGCTCGAAGGCGGCCGCCAGCGACTGGGTCTCCCGCACTGCGCCGTCGAGGATGACCGCACGCTCCTGGCCGATGCGGTTGACCACCGCGAGCCAGACGAAGAGCAGCAATGCCACGCCGAGGGCGGGCAGCAGCCACCGCAAGCGGTCGGTGCCCCAGCGCAGGAACGTGGCATCGACGGCGCGTCGCGGTCCCGGTGGGCGGCCGGCACGACGCCGACGGTGCGCGAGCGCGCGTGCGAACCGGAATGAGGCACTGTTCATGGCCTCGTGAGCGTAGCGCCGCGAATACGGCGCCCATCCCGGCAACAGCGGTCGAAACCCGCCGCATTTCAGCGCGGCGGGCCGAGGTCAGACCTTCTCGGGCTCCTGCACCGGGCGCTTCATCAGCAACGCGGGCACCGGTCCGCGGCTGCGCAGGCTCGGACTGCCGGGGCCGGCGGGGCGGCCGGCAGTGGTCGCCACGTCGCTGCGCCGCGGCACCAGCGGCTGGTCGGGATTCTTGGCGTAGGCGGCCTCGCGCTCGGCGCGCCGCTCGTCACCGGTCGGCCGGCGTTCGACAAGCGGCGCGGCTTCGCGCGGCGGTCGCGGTTCGCGGGCCGCGCGGGGCTCGCGCGCTTCGCGCGACTCACGGGCCGGGCGTTCGGTGCGCGGCGGACGCTCGAAGCGCGCGCTCGCCGGGTCGAAGCCCTCGGCAGTGACGATGGGCACCTTCTTCTTCAGGAGCTTCTCGATCTCGACCAGGTACTTCTCTTCCTCGGGTCCGACGAAGGACACCGCCTCGCCGATGGCGCCGGCGCGACCGGTGCGGCCGATCCGATGGATGTAATCCTCGGGCACATGCGGCAGCTCGTAGTTGACGACGAGCGGCAGGTCGTCGATGTCGAGGCCGCGCGCGGCGACGTCGGTGGCTACCAGCACCTGCAGCTTGCCTTCCTTGAACGCGTCGAGCGCTTCCATCCGTGCCAGCTGCGTCTTGTCGCCATGAATGGCCGACGTTGCGAGGCCGTCCTTTTCCAGCATGCGCGCAAGCCTGGAAGCGCCATGCTTGGTGCGGACGAAACAGAGCACCTGGCGGAGGTTGCGCGAGCGGACGATATGGGCGAGCAATGCGCGCTTGGCTTCCTGGGGCAGCTTGTACGCAGTCTGCGTGACCGTCTCCGCGGCAGTGTTGCGTCGTGCGACCTCGATCAGCTGCGGCGCGTTCAGGAGCTCGTCGGCCAGCTTCTTGATCTCGTTCGAGAACGTGGCGGAGAAGAGCAGGTTCTGCCGCTTCGCCCGCGGGGGCAGCAGCGACATGATCCGCTTGATGTCGGGAATGAAGCCCATGTCGAGCATCCGGTCGGCCTCGTCGAGGACGAATACCTCGACCTGTCCGAGGTTGACGCTCTTGTGCTCGACGTGATCGAGCAGGCGGCCCGGGGTCGCAACGAGGATCTCGACGCCGGCGCGAACGATCGCGAGTTGCGCCTTGATGTCGACGCCGCCGAAAACGCACGTCGAGCGCAGGCCGGTGTACTTGCCGTATTCCTTGACCGCTTCCTCGACCTGGATCGCGAGCTCACGCGTCGGAGCGAGGATCAGCGCGCGCACCGGATGGCGCGCGGGGGAGGGGCTGGTGTTCGCCTGCGGAAGCAGCTTCTGCAGGATCGGCAGCGCAAAGCCGGCAGTCTTGCCGGTGCCCGTCTGGGCACCGCCCATCACATCGTGGCCCGCGAGGACGACGGGGATGGCCTGCTGCTGGATCGGGGTGGGCGTGGTATAGCCGGATTCGGCGACGGCCCGCAGCAATTCGGGCCGCAGGCCGAGCTCGTCAAAGCTCGTTGCGTTCAATGAAGACTCCTGGCGCGGCCTACCGCGTCGTGCGCGGTTTCCGGTCCAGGCAGCGGACAATTGCGTTGGAGGATCGCCGCGTCGCCGGGCTCCTTGAGAGCGTCTCGACGCGCACGTTTGCAGGGCGGTGACCGGAACGGCCGCCCGATCTACGAATTATACCCTAAGTCGAGGATTTTTCAAAATTTTCATGGCGCGGACCGGCTCGCAGAAGCTATAATTGCCTATTTTGCTGCAGCGCAACCGCTGTTCGCCCCCAACTCTATGCCTACGCCCCGCCCGGACCTGCGCAACATTGCGATCATCGCGCACGTCGACCACGGCAAGACCACGCTCGTCGACAAGCTGCTCGTTCAGGCCGGCACCTTCACCCGCCAGAACCAGATCAGCGAGCGGATGATGGACAGCAACGACATCGAGCGCGAGCGCGGCATCACGATCCTCGCCAAGAACTGCTCGATCCACTACGGCACGACGCAGATCAACATCGTCGACACGCCGGGCCACGCGGACTTCGGGGGGGAGGTCGAGCGCGTGCTGGGGATGGTCGACGGCGTGCTGCTGCTCGTCGACGCCGTCGAAGGGCCGATGCCCCAGACGCGCTTTGTCACGCTGAAGGCATTGCGGCAGGGGCTGGCGCCGATCGTCGTCGTCAACAAGGTCGACCGTCCGGGCGCGCGTCCGGAGTGGGTGGTCAACGAGACGTTCGAGCTTTTCGACCGTCTCGGCGCCACCGACGACCAGCTCGACTTCCCGGTGGTGTACGCCTCCGCGCTCAACGGCTGGTCGACGCTCGACATTGCGGAGGCGAAAGCGGCGACCAAGCCGGTCGACGCGTCGATGAAGCCCCTGTTCGAGACGATCCTCGCGCA
>Ga0068858_100004189_pt1 | contig 14195 bp, 11 predicted proteins | sample KBSSwiS12_FD_66589 | JGI IMG/M metagenome (GOLD analysis project Ga0068858, IMG submission 66589) | Switchgrass rhizosphere microbial communities from Kellogg Biological Station, Michigan, USA - KBS Switchgrass S1-2 | ecosystem: Host-associated > Plants > Roots > Rhizosphere > Soil ... | reverse complement strand
AAGGGTCCTCAGGGCCCGGTTCCGGCCGACCGCCGCTTGACGTCCAGCAGGCTGGCCAGCAGGCCGTTCACGAAGGCTGGGGAGCGGTCGGTCGAGACCGTCTTCGCCAGCTCCACCGCCTCGTCGATCGCGACGCGGTCGGGCACGTCATCCCGCCACACCATTTCCAGGACCGCGATCCGCAGGATGTTGCGGTCGACTGCCGGCATTCGCTCGAGTGTCCAGCCCTCGGCGTGCTCGGCGATGAAACCGTCGATGCGGTCCGCATGCTCGGCGACGTCCCGCACCAGCCCGCGCGCATAGTCGCTGATCGGCGGGTCGTTCTCGACCGACCGCGCGGACAGCGTCTCCAACGGGGAGACGGACCGCACGTCGGCCTCGTAGAGAATGTCGAGCGCGCGCTTGCGGGCCTTGGACCTGGCGCTCAGCTCGTCACCCGGCCGAGGTAGCGCCCGTCGCGGGTGTCGACCTTCACCTTTTCGCCGGTGGTGACGAACAGCGGGACCTGGATCGTCGCGCCGGTCTCCAGCTCGGCCGGCTTGGTGCCGCCGGTGGACCGGTCGCCCTGTAGCCCCGGGTCCGTGTGCGAGATCGTCAGCTCGACGCTGGCCGGGAGCTCGACGTACAGCGGGGCGCCGTCGTGCAGCGCCACCGTCGCCGCGGTGTTCTCCAGCATGTAGTCCGCCGCGGTGCCGACGACCTCCGGCGCGATCGGGATCTGGTCGTAGGACTCGCTGTCCATGAAGACGAACTCGGCGCCGTCGCGGTAGAGGTAGGTCATCTCCCGCTTGTCGACGGTCGCGAACTCCACCTTGACGCCGGCGTTGAACGTCCGGTCGACCACCTTGCCGGTCAGCACGTTCTTCAGGGTGGTGCGGACGAACGCCCCGCCCTTGCCCGGCTTGACGTGCTGGAAGGCGACGACATTCCACAGGACGCCGTCGATGTCGAGCGTCAGGCCGTTCTTCAGGTCGTTCGTGGTAGCCACTTGTCCGAGTCTCCTGTGCCCATGCGGGCCAACTGGGGTGCAGGCCAGGTGCGGCCTTGTGATCCGCTCCGTCGAGGTCGCCGACGAGTTTACCGACGCCAGCCTGGTCCGGACGGCCACCGTCGACTCCAGCGCCTGCCGAGCCGGCCGAGGTTCGCGCCGGACCGGACGAGGATCGCGGTCAGGGGGCACCGCCCGCGCGCGTCGTCGCGACCGCGTCGAAGGCGGCCCGGACCAGCTCCGGGTCCGGGTCGGCCAGCAGCCGCGGCGCGCCCAGCGCGTCGAGGACGACGAAGCGCAACACCCGGCCACGGGACTTCTTGTCGACCCGCATCGCGGCCAGCAGGTCCGGCCAGGCGTCCGCCCGGTAGCCCACCGGCAGGCCGACCCGGAGGAGCAGCTCGCGGTGGCGCGCGGCGACCCCCGCGTCCAGGCCGGCCGCCAGCCGGGACAGCTCGGCGGCGTAGACGAGGCCGACGGACACCGCCGCGCCGTGTCGCCAGCGGTAGTGCTCGACCTTCTCGATCGCGTGCGCCAGCGTGTGGCCGTAGTTGAGGATCTCCCGGCGGCCGGCCTCGCGCGGGTCACCGGAGACGACCTCGGCCTTCACCCGGATCGCCCGTTCGATCAGCTCCGGCAGGTGCGCCGCACCGGTCGGGTCATCGTCCAGCAGGTCGAGAATGCCCGGGTCCGCGATGAAGCCGGCCTTGACGACCTCGGCCAGGCCCGCCTGGACCTCCGGCCTCGGCAGCGTGGCCAGCAGAGCGGTGTCGCAGAGGACCGTGAGCGGCTGGTGGAACGCGCCGACCAGGTTCTTGCCGGCCTCGGTGTCGATGCCCGTCTTGCCGCCGACGGCCGCGTCGACCATCGCGAGCACCGTCGTCGGCACCTGGACGACGTCGACCCCGCGCAGCCAGCACGCGGCGACGAACCCGGCCAGGTCGGTCACCGTGCCGCCGCCGAAGCCGACGACCACGTCATCCCGGGTGAACCCGAGCCGGCCCAGCTCGTCCCAGCAGCGCCCGGCGACGCCGATCTCCTTGGCGGCCTCGCCGTCGGGCACCGCGATCGGATGCGCCTCGACGCCCGCGTCCCGCAGGTCGGCGACCGCGGCGCCGGCCGCCGCGGCCATCGCGGCGGGGTGGATGACGGCCGCCCTAGTCCGGCCGGCGACGGTGCTCGCCAGCCGCCCCACCAGGCCGTCCCCGACGAGGACCTCGTACGGCCGGTCCCCCGCGGGCGCCACCGGCACCCGCACAAGCTCCCGGGCCGGGCCTCTCGTCCCAGTCACCTCGCGACCCCTGTCATCCGCGTGTCCATCCTGTCCTCGTCGTCCGGCCGTGCCCGCTGGGCTGTGTCGCCTGGGGCCGGCCTCGTCAGTGCTCGGCAAGCACGCCCGGCAGTGCGGCGAGCACGGCGTCCGCGACCTCGTCGGGCGTCCGGCCGGCCGTTTCGACGACGGCCGTCGCGACCTCTTCGTAGAACGGCCTGCGCTCGCGCAGCAGCGCCGTCAAACGGGTGCGCGGTGCCTCGATCAGCAGCGGGCGGTCGCGGGCCAGGCCCACCCGTTTCGCGGCCTCATGCACGTCGACGTCCAGGTAGACGACGCGGTGCCCGGCGAGCACCGCGCGCGTCTGCTCGGCGAGCACCGCGCCGCCGCCGAGCGCGAGCACCCCCGGGTGCTCGGCGAGCGCCGCCGCGACGGCCGCCCGCTCGGCGGCGCGGAAGGCCTCCTCGCCGTGCTCGATGAAGATGTCCGAGACGCGCAGACCCATCGCGGCCTCGACGTCCGTGTCGGTGTCGCGCAGTGTCACCCCCAGCCGGCTGGCCAGCAGGCTCCCGACGGTCGTCTTGCCCGCGCCCGGGGCACCGACCAGCACGACCAGCGGCCGCGTCGGCCCTGCGGCCGGCTCGCCCGCGGCCGGCCCGCCCGCGCCGTGTTCGCCGGTCACGACAGGACCGCCAGCGACTTCAGGTAGGACTCGTAGTTGCGGCGGGTCTCCTCGACCGAGTCACCGCCGAACTTCTCCAGCGCCGCGTCGGCGAGCACCAGCGCGACCATCGCCTCGGCGACGACCCCCGCCGCCGGCACCGCGCACACGTCGGAGCGCTGCGCGATCGCGACCGCCGTGTCGCCGGTGGCGACGTCGACGGTCGACAGCGGCCGGGACAGCGTCGAGATCGGCTTCATCGCCGCCCGGACCCGCAGCACCTCGCCGTTCGTCATGCCACCCTCGACGCCGCCAGCCCGGTCGGTCGCCCGTCGTACCTTCTTCACGCCGTTCTCCGGCGCGAGCACCTCGATCTCGTCGTGCGCGGCGGAACCGCGCCGGCGCGCGGTCTCGAACCCGTCGCCGAACTCGACGCCCTTGACCGCCTGAATGCCCATCAGCTCGCCGGCCAGGCGCGCGTCGAGCCGACGGTCGCCCATGACGTAGCTGCCGAGGCCGGGCGGCAGGCCGTAGACCAGTACCTCGATGACGCCGCCGAGCGTGTCCGCGTCCTTGTGGGCCGCGTCGATCTCGGCGACCATCCGGGCGGACGTGTCCGAGTCGGCGCAGCGGCACGGGTCGGCGTCGATCGCCGCGAGCGTTCCGGCCGCCGGCAGCGGCGTCCCCTCCGGGACAGCCACGGCCCCGATCGAGAGCACATGCGACAGGACCTCGACGCCGTACGCCTGCCGCAGGAAGTTCCTGGCGACGGTGCCGAGCGCGACCCGGGCCGCGGTCTCCCGCGCGCTCGCCCGCTCCAGCACCGGCCGGGCGTCGTCGAACCCGTACTTCTGCATGCCGGCGAGGTCGGCGTGACCAGGCCGCGGCCGGGTCAGCGGGGCGTTACGGCCGAGCCCGTCCAGCTCCTCGGGGGCCACCGGGTCCGGCGCCATGACCTTCTGCCACTTGGGCCACTCGGTGTTGCGCACGACGATGCTGACCGGCCCGCCGAGGCTCACGCCGTGGCGCAGCCCGCCGAGCAGCTCCACCTCGTCGCGCTCGAACTTCATCCGGGCCCCCCGGCCGTAGCCGAGCCGGCGGCGCGCCAGATCATCCCCGATGTCCGAGCTGGTCACCCGAATCCCGGCCGGCAGGCCCTCCACGGTCGCCACCAGCGCCGGCCCGTGCGACTCCCCCGCCGTCAACCACCTCACCATGCCCCCAGTCTTTCACGCCGGCCGGCCAACCCGGCCGGCGCTGATCAGGCGGCACCGGTCCGGCCTCAGGCCATGCCAACCCCGAGCAGACCTCCGATACCGAACGCGGCGGCGACGGCCAGCCCGCCGACGACCAGCTGACGGGTGGCGCCGCGACGCGGCGACTGGCCAGCCAGCAGGCTCAGACCCCCGCCGACCCCGGCGAGGGCGAGGGCCGCGAGCAACACCGCCGTGACCGCCGCCGCGGTGCCGGACCCGATCAGGAACGGCAGCACCACGACGAACGCGCCGGCCGTGAACGACGCCGCGCTCGACCCCGCCGTCGCCCACGGCGAGCCGAGCTCGTCCGGGTCCAGGCCGAGCTCCTCGCGGGCGAGGGTGTCCAGCGCCGTCGCCGGATTCTCCATGATCTTGCGGGCGGTCTCCTCCGCCTGTTCCTTCGGCAGGCCCTTGGCCTGGTAGAGCAGCGCCAGCTCACGTTCCTCCCCCTCCGGGAAGTGGCGCAGCTCCTCCTCCTCGAGGCGGACCTCGGCGGCGAACATCTCGCGCTGGCTCGACACCGACACGAACTCACCCGCGCCCATCGAGAACGCCCCGGCGAGCAGCCCGGCGATCCCCGCCAGCAGGATCACCCGGTTGGTCGCCCCGGAGCCGACGAAGCCGAGCACCAAGGAGGCGTTGGACACCAGCCCGTCGTTGACGCCGAACACGGCCGCGCGCAGCGCCCCGGACCGGTCGCCGCGGTGCCAGCGCTCGCTCGCCCCGATGCCGCCCCGCGACACCTCACGCGCCGACATCCCGGCCAGCAGCCGGGCGTGGCGCCGTTCCTCGAGACGCATGCCCGGGGCCGCGGCGATCTCGCCGTCGTAGAGGCCGGCGTTGGCGTTCTCGCTGGCCTCCAGCATCGGCAGCACGGCGGACAGCGAGAACCTGCGGGCGAGCCAGATCACCACCCGCAACCGCAGGCTGCGCCGGTAGCGGAAGGCGGAGGGAACGGGCTCGCCGATGGTGCGCAGCTGGTTCTCCCAGTGGCCGGCGTGCTCGTCCTCTACGTCGGCGAGCTGACGCAGCACCTCGCCCTCCGGACCGTCGCTGACCCCGGCGAGCTCCCGGTACATCGCGGCGGACTCGCGTTCGGAGGCGAGGTAGCCACGGTAGCGGTCGCCTGACGACTCCGCGGCGCGCCGCCGACCAATGCCCCACCGGCCGTTCCACGTGCCGTCGCCCCAGTCGGCGGCATCCCACGCGGCGTCACCCCATTCGGAGTCGTCGCGTGCGGCGTCGTCCCGCATGGCGCCTGCGCTCGCGGCAGGCGGCTGCGCGGCGGGCGGCAACGACCCCGGTCCGGCCGCCGTGTTCTCCCAGCCGGCGGCCGGCGTCGGCTGGCCGACGGACGGCCGGTCCGCCTGGAACCCCGGCGCGTCCAGGTCGGGCGGGAACTCCGGCATCGGCGCGGTTTCCCTGGGATACCGCCGCCACTCGCCCGGCGGGGCGGCCGACTGCGGCACCCTGATCGGACCGCTGGGTGTGTTGACGACGACGAACGGCTCTGCCCGGGGATCGCCCGCCGGGGAGTCAACCTGGGCCGGGGGATACGAATCGGTCGCCCACCAACCACGGCTGTCACTTACCGTCATATGACGGAACCATCCTAGTGTCGGGGCTCCCGCTCACGCAGAGCCGATCCACCCCCACCGATCAGGATTTTAGGGACATTCGGGGGAATACCAACAGAGCCCTCCACGATCTTTGTGCCGCCGTAGTGACGGCTGCCAGTCCACGTCGGAGCGGTCATGCGCCGACGGCGCCGGCCAGGAGGGCCAGGAAGGCGCCGAGGAGGAGGTGCGGGCCGTAGGGGATCGGGTCGGTGCGGCGGGCGCGGCGGGTGGCCAGCAGGAAGGCGGCCCAGAGGCCGGCGGACAGGATGCCGAGAACGAGGCCGAGGGGAACAAGAGACAGCGACATCCAGCCGAGGGCCGCGCCCAGCAGACCGACGAGCTTCACGTCACCCAGGCCCAGACCGCTGCCTGGGATCAGGTGCAGCAGGCCGAAGAAGACCAGGAGCACGGCGGCTCCGACCAGAGACTCGATCGCCCGGGTGGCCTCCCACCAACCGCCGTAGTCGATCCGGTCAACGACGGTGGCGACGCCCAGCAGCGCGGCGAGGATCGGATAGGACGGGAGCACGATCGCGTCCGGGAGCCGGTGGACGCGCGCGTCTACCGCGGCGAGGAGAACGCCGACGACTGTCAGGTACAGGTACGCGGGCAGCCAGCCGAGGGTACCGGCACTTGTCACAGCCACGGTGACTGCGACGACCGCCACCGCCGACCCGAGGCCGAATGTCAGCCGCGACGGCACTCTCCGGCGGACCAGGTCGCCCTCGAAAGGCGGGAAAGCCGCGACAAGCGACGGCCCGAACGCGACAGTAGCCACGACGGCGCCCACCACCAGGATGACCGTGACGACCAGGTTGAAGATCCAGCACACGGGGACTCAGCCGCCGACGGTGCCGCCGGCGGCTTTGTACTCGGCGAGGAGCTGGTCGAACTCCTGGGGGGTGGTGGCGAACTTCGTCTCGCCGTTCGGCATGGAGACGAAGTATTTCCACGATCCGGGGGTGGGGTTGAGGGCCGAGGTCAGGGCCAGGTGGCCGGGGTTGGAGATGGCGCCCGGCGGAAGGCCGCTGATCTTGCGGGTGTTGTACGGGTTGTTCGCCGCCAGCTGGCTCTGCGTCAGCGGGCCCTCGTAGTTGTTCTCGGCGTAGCGGGTCGTCGAGTCCATGCCCAGGGTCGGGAAGTCCCTCTGGTCGTGCAGCCGGTTGTAGATCACCGTGGCGGCCATCGGGTACTCGGGTGGGTTCTTGACCTCCTTCTCCAGGATGGAGGCCACGATGACGACCTCGGCGGGGGTCAGGCCGAGGCGCGCCGCACCGCTTTCCAGGCCGAGGCCGGCCGCCTGGTCGGTGAACTCGTCGACGAACATCTGCAGCGTCTGTGCCGGGGTCGCGGCCGGGTCCAGCAGGTAGGTGGCCGGGTAGAAGTAGCCCTCGACCAGCCCGTTCGCGTAGCTCGGCAGCCTGAGCTTCCCGGCCGGATTACGCACGATGTCCTCGTAGGTGGCGACCGGCACCCCGAGGTGGGCGGACAGCGCCTTGAGCACGGACTGGACGGTCTCGCCCTCGGTGATGGTCAGCCGCAGGGTGTTGGCCGCCGGGTTGAGCAGAAGGGCGAGCGCCTGGGCGGCGCTCATCTGGCGCTTCATCGGGTACTCGCCGGGCTGGATCCGCTCCGCGTCCTGGTCGATCCCGGCCGTGTTGAGGAACGCCTTCCGGGAGGCGATCACTCCCCCGCGGTAGAGCGTGTCCGCGATGTCGGACAGGCTGTCGCCCTCCTTGACCCGGATGGCGACCGCGGTCGTGCCCGGGCCCGGGTAGTCCTTGACCGCCCCGGAGGATCCGCCGCCGCCCAGGTGCGGGAGCAGTGAACCGGCCGCGTAGATCCCGCCACCCAGCACGGCGGCGAGGACGACGAGCGTGACCAGCAGCTTCGGCAGCGCCGACCGGCGCCGCCGCGGCCGGTCGTCCAGGCGGTCATAGCGGTCGTCGTACGCGTCATAGCCAGGTTCGGCGTCGTCGCGCGGGTCTGCATCGTCGTACGGGTTCACCTGTTCGTACGGGTCCACGGGCGCTCTTCCGCTGGGCCGGGTGTCAGTTGTTTGTCGGCGAGAGCGCGCCGGTCGCGCCCCTGCGGGTGAGCGCCTGGGTGCCGGCGGCCAGCAGGACGTCGACGTCGACCTCCCGGCCGGTGTGCAGCGCGACCTGTCCGGCCGCCTGCGCCGCGAGGACGACCATCCCGCCCGCGACCCGCGCGCCCGCCCGGTAGGCGGTGACCGCCAGCGGGGTCGGCCACGGGTGGTAGAGCAGCTCCACCAGGGGGCAGCCGGCCGGCCAGGCCCATTCGGCGAGCTGGTCGGTGACGCCGGCCGGGGTGGTCGACACGACGAGGTCGACCGCGTGGCGCAGCCCGCCGGCGACGATCTCCCACGGCAGCCCGACGACCTCCAGACCGAGCCGCTCGCCGATCTCGGCGAGCGGCTCGACGGCGGCCGCCCGGCGCGCGACGACGCCGACCCGGCGCACCCCGACCGTCCCCAGCGCCGCGACGGCGGCCCGGGCCGTCCCGCCGGCGCCCAGCACCAGCGCCCGGACCGGCGGCGCCGTGAGCGCCGGCTTCGGCGCCGGCGGCCGGGGCGAACCGGCCGGCAGCGCCTCGTGGGCGGCGGGACGAGCTGGGGCGAGCACCTGCAGCAGGGCATGGCGGATGCCGGCGATGTCGGTGTTGTAGCCGGCCAGGACACCATCGGGCTCGACGACGACCGTGTTGAGCGCGCCGACGAGCACGGCCGACTCGTCGGGCCGGTCGACGAGGCCGACCGCCGCCGTCTTCAGCGGCATCGTCAGCGACAGGCCGGCCCAGCAGGGCTCGGACCGAACGCGGTCCAGCATGCTCGGTAGCCCCGCCTCGTCGACCTCGATGGCCGTGTAGGACCAGCCCTGAAGGCCGAGCGCCTGGTAGGCCGCACGGTGCAGCACCGGAGACAGCGAGTGCCCGACCGGCGAGCCGAGCACCGCCGCGCGCCGGCCCGACGGGGACCTGCCCGGCGCGGGCTCGGCCGGCCCCGCCGGGCCGGGCTCAGCCAACGCCGCCCTCGGCCTTGAACCGGGCCTGGGCCGCCGGCCACTCCGACGGGCTCGCGAAGATTGTGATCTTCGACTTCGGCAGCGCGACGAAGTAATACCACGGCTGCCCATCGCCGCCCTGCGGCCCGGTGTACGGGTGCAGCGCCGACGTCAGCGCCCACAGCGCGGGGCTCGCGATCGCGCCCGGGGGCAGCCCCGTGTGCAGGCGGGTGTTGTAGGGGCTCGGGTTGTTCAGGTCGCTCTGGGTGAGCGGCCCGGTGAGCTTCTTGACGGCATACCGGGTCGTCGAGTCCATGTCGAGCTTCTGGAACTTACCGGTCCTGTCGTTCAGCCGGTTGTAGATCACCCGGGAGACCCTCTGGCCGTCCTCCATGCGCGGCACCTCCATCTGGACGATGGAGGCGATGGTGACGATCTGGCCCGGCGTCATCCCCTGCTGCTGCGCGAGCCCCTCGAGGTTGATCTGCTTCGCCTGCACGTTGAAGGCGTCGATGAACATGTTGAGGGTCTGGGCCGGCGTCGCCTTCGGGTCGAGGTCGTAGGTCCCCGGGAACAGGTAGCCCTCGACGAGACCGTCGGCGTAACTCGGCAGGTCCAGCTTGCCGGCCGGATGGTCGATGAGGTCCTGGTAGGTCTGCTTGGGCACGCCGAGCCGGTCGGCCAGCTCGGTGATCAGAAAGTCAGCCGTCCTACCGGGCGCCAGCGTGAAGCGGTAGATCGAGTTCGTGTTGTTCAGCAGCCCGGCCAGCGCCTCCTTGGCGCTCATCTGCATCTTCAGCCGGTAGGTGCCCGGCTGGATCTTCACCGAGTTCGGGTCGCCCGCGGCCGCTGTGATGAACGCGCGCTGGCTCCTGACCACGCCCGCGTCGAACAGCGCCTTCGCGATGTCCGTCGCCGTCGCGCCCTGGACGACCTTCACGTTGACGCTGCCGGTCCCGGGGCCCGGGTAGTCCGGAGCCGACGGCGAACCGGTCAGCCGGCCCAGCACGCGGCCCCCCGCGTAGATGCCGCCGCCGAGCAGCACGGCCAGCACGAGCAGCATCGCGACGAGTTTCGGGGCCGCGCGGCGGCGCCGGGCTCGGTAGCCCTGGTCGTCGCGGAGCCGGGCCGAGTCGAACCGGCGTCTGCCGCCCGCGCCGCGGACGTCGTCGAGGTCGTCATCGTCGAGGTCGTCATCGAGGGAGTCGAGGCCGTCCGGCTGGTCGAACTCGTCCTCGAGGATGTCATCCTGGGCGGCGCGGCGGCCGCGGCGGCCGTCCGGGAAATCGCCGTCCGCCGGGGCGTACAGGTCCTCCGGCGCCTCGATCCGGAAGTTCAGCGCCTCGGTGAGCCTGTCCCCGCCGCCGCGGCGTGCCCGCCGCGCCTGGCGGGGGCCGGCCTCGCCGGGAGACGGCGGCACCGGGCGGGACGGCGGCACCGATCCGGTACCGGGGGCCTCGGCCTGTCTGCTGGGGCCGGTACCGGCCTGCCGCGACCCGTCGCTGTACCGGGCGGTCGGGCCCGGGTACCCGGCGGCCTGCCGCTGCTGGCCCCCGGTCAGGTAGTTCGCCGGCCGAGCGGCAGTACCCGCGCCACCCGCGATGCCAGTGCCGCCGCCGTCGGCCGTGTCGCCGAACGCGGCCGCTCGGGCGGCCACGTCGTAGTCGGCCACCTGAGCCGCCGGTGGGTAGCCGGCGTCCGGGTGGCCCGCGGGCACGGCCGCGTACACGTCGGGACTCACCGGCGCCGCCGCGGCGGGCTCACGCGGCCGGGCGAGGCCGCCGGTCTGGGGGTACGGGTCGGCGAGGTACGGCTCCGTGGTGTAGTGCGCCGCCGGATAGCCGGGGGCCGCCGGCTGCGCGGGCACCTGGGCCGCGACCACCGGCGGGGAGGCCGTCGGCCGCACGGTCTGGTGGCCGCTCTGGCCGACGGCGGGCCCGGCCTGCTGGTACCCGGTGGCAACGAAGGTACCGGTCGACGGGTCGACGCCGACGGTCTGCTGGTAGCCCGTGGGGTACCCGTAGCCGTCCGCCGCGGCCTGGTAGGCGGTGGGCTGCCCGGGCTGCTGGTAGGCGTCCGGGTAGCCGACGACCTGCTGGTAGCCGGTCGGGTGGGCCGCTTCCTGGTAGCCCGTGTGCTGGGCCGCCTCGTGGTAGCCGGTCTGGTGCGGCGACTCCCGGTAGCCGGTTACCGAAGCCGCGTCCTGATAGCCGGCCGGCTGGGCGGCCTCGTGGTAACCCGGCTGGCTCGCGGCGGCGCCCGCGGCCGGGGCGGGGGGCAGGCCGGGCGGCTCGTAGGGGCCGCCGATGAAGGCTGTCGCGTCGTGATAGCCGGTCGCGCCATCGCTGAAGGCGCCGCCGGTCACCGTCGGGCCGCCGTCGTACGCGGTGTACGGATCCGCGACCACCGGGCCGGCGTCGACGCCGTATCCGGCGACGTCCGGGGACTGGTAGGTCGGCCCGGGCTTGGACGCGGCACCGAAGAAGGCCGCTGTCGTGTCGCTGTAGGCCGAGCCTGCGACGGGCTGAGACGCTGCCCACGGAGAAGGGGGTGGCGCAGCGACAGTCGGCTCGGCTGGCGCCGGCTGGGAGACCGCCGGATAGTGGCCGTCTCCGACGCTGAAGCTGTCACCGCCATAGCCGGCCGCCAGGTAGCCACCGGCGAGGCCGGCCGCCGGCTGGCCCTGCGGACCGTCCACTGACAGGCCGCCAATGGCTGGGCCCCCGACAACCGGACCACCACCGACCGTGATGTCCGCAGGTTCGTCAGGGGACCCCACGGCGAACGGATCCACCGGGCGCGTGCCCGTCCGGTGCGCGGCCCACGGGTCGTTCCCGTAGCCGTCCGCGCCCCCGACGCCGTTGTCGAGGTCCCAGCGCTCGCTCACCGATCTTCCGTCGGACCGCCAGCGCCGGGCGCGCCCGGCGCGGCCCGGCGCGCATCCAGCGCGTGTTGCAGGATCTGCACGGCTGCCTCCTGGTCGACGAGACCGCGGCGGGCTCGTGAGCTCAGCCCTCGCTCGGCCATTCTGCGATGCGCCGCCGCCGTCGTCAGCCGCTCGTCGATGAGCCGGACCGGAACCGGGGCGATGCGGTCGGACAACAACCGTGCGTAATGGCGCGCCTGGGTGGCAGCCAGGCCCTCCTCGCCCGAGAGGGTCTTGGGCAGACCGACCACCACCGCCACCGCCCGCCGTTCCACCACGAGCTCGGCCAGCCGCGCGAGATCGCTGTTGTCCGACACGTCGCGACGAAGCGTACCCATCGACACTGCGAGCAGCCCATCAAGGTCACACGCGACAACCCCCACCCGCACCGTGCCGACGTCGACGCCGAGCCAGACGCCGTCCGGGAGCGGGCGGTTCGCGGCCCGATGCCGTGGCTTGCGCGCCCGCGACGGCCCGCCCGCCTCGCTCACCGGCGGTCCTCGTCCGGGGTCAGGACCCGGTCGACGCGGCGACCAGCTCCCGGACCTTGGCCAGCGCCCGGCCCACTCCGGTGACGTCGCCGCCGCCGCCCTGCGCGACGTCCGGCTTGCCGCCGCCCTTGCCGCCCAGCTCGGCCGTCGCCGCCCTGACCAGGTCGCCGGCCTTCAGGCCCAGGCCCCGCGCGCCCTCGGTGGTGACGACGACGAGGAACGCCCGCTCCCCGGCCGCGGACGCGGCCGCGACGACCGCCGGCCGGTCGCTGAGCCGGCCGCGGACGTCGAGCGCGAGCTTGCGCAGGTCGTCGGCGGAGGTGCCGTTCGGCGCCTCGGCGGCGACGAGCGCGACGCCGCCGACGTCGACGGCGCTGCTCGCGAGGCCCGCGGCTCCGGCGAGGACCGCCTCGGCCCGGACCCGCTCCAGTTCCCGCTCGGCGTCGCGCAGCCGGCTGACGACGTCGCCGATCCGGTCGGGCAGCTCGTCGGCGCGGACCTTGAGCAGCCCGGACAGCTGTGAGACGAGCAGGTGCTCGCGGGCCAGGAAGCGGAACGCGTCCAGCCCGACGAGGCCCTCGACCCGGCGGGTGCCCGCGGAGATCGACGACTCGGACAGCAGCTTGACCGCGCCGAGCTGCGCCGAGCGGGCGACGTGTGTGCCGCCGCACAGCTCGCGGGAGTAGTCGCCGACGTCGACGACGCGGACCTGCTCGCCGTACTTCTCGCCGAACAGCGCCATCGCGCCGATCCGGCGCGCCTCGTCCTGGGTCGTCACGAACGCGGTCACGTCCAGGTCCCGCAGCGCGACCTCGTTGACCTCGTCCTCGACATCGGCCAGCACCGCGGCCGGCACGGCGCCCAGCGCGTGGAAGTCGAACCGCAGCCGGCCCGGCGAGTTCAACGAGCCGGCCTGGGTGGCGGACTCGCCGAGCGCGCGGCGGAACGCCGTGTGGACGAGGTGGGTGGCCGTGTGCGAGCGGGAGACCGCCCGGCGGCGGTCCGCGTCGACGGTGACCTCGACCTCGGTGCCCAGCCGGATCTCACCGCGCAGCACCTTGCCGCGGTGCAGCACCAGATCCGGGATCGGCTTCTGCACATCGATGATCTCGACCTCGCCGCCGTCGAAGACGAACCGGCCGAGGTCGGCCTCCTGGCCGCCGGACTCGGCGTAGAACGGCGTGGTGTCGATGACGACGCCGACGTCCTCGCCCTCGCCAGCCGCCGGCACGCCCAGCCCGGTGGCGGCCGAGACCAGGCCGACGACGGTCGCGGTCCTGGTCAGCTCCGTGTAGCCGGTGAAGCTGGTCGGGCCGGAGCGGGCCAGGATCGGGCGGAACACCGACAGGTCGACGTTGCCGATCCGGCGGGCCGCACGGTCGGCCTTCGCGAGCTCCCGCTGGCGGTCCATCAGCCGGCGGAAGCCGGCCTCGTCGACGGTCAGGCCCTGCTCGGCCGCCATCTCCAGCGTCAGGTCAATCGGGAAGCCGTAGGTGTCGTGTAGCTGGAAGGCCTCATCGCCCGCGAGCTGGGTGGCGCCGGCGGACCTCGCCTTGCCGACGGCGACGTCGAAGATCGTCGTGCCGGTGCGCAGCGTCTCCAGGAACGCCCGCTCCTCGCCGACGGCGACCGACGTGATCGCGGCCCCCCGGTCGACCAGCTCGGGGTAGATCGTGCCCATCGCCGACTGGACGACGCCGAACAGGTTCTCCATCACCGGCTCGCGGCCGCCGAGCAGCCGGACGTTGCGCACCGCGCGGCGCAGCATCCGGCGCAGCACGTAGCCGCGGCCCTCGTTGGACGGCATGACACCGTCGGCGATGAGCATCGCGGCGGTACGGGTGTGGTCGGCCACGACGCGCAGCCGGACGTCGTCGGCGTGCTCGGCGCCGTAGCGCCTGCCGGTCAGCTCGCCGGCGCGGTCGAGGACTGGGCGGGAGATGTCGATCTCGTAGAGGTTC
>Ga0068858_100004184_pt1 | contig 14204 bp, 9 predicted proteins | sample KBSSwiS12_FD_66589 | JGI IMG/M metagenome (GOLD analysis project Ga0068858, IMG submission 66589) | Switchgrass rhizosphere microbial communities from Kellogg Biological Station, Michigan, USA - KBS Switchgrass S1-2 | ecosystem: Host-associated > Plants > Roots > Rhizosphere > Soil ... | reverse complement strand
TCGAGCGCTTCCGGATCGGAGGAGAGATCGGGCGGAAGCGTCTTCACCGCGACCTCGCGATCCAGGCGCAGATCCCGCGCGAGATAGACGACGCCCATGCCGCCGCGTCCCAGCTCGCCGTCGATCCGGTACGGACCCAGCCGCTCGCCCGGGGTGAAAAGGGTGGCCGCGGGAGCGGGAGCCTCCACAGCGATGTCCTTGCGGTACGCGGCGCTGACCTGCTCGATCAGCTTGAGCCCCGCGAGCCCGCGCGACTCGCCGACTCGGTTCCAATCCACGGGCGCTCCGTCCGCGACCCGGTCGGCGACGCCGGAGAGCTCCGGGTCGTCAGCCTTCATCGATCCTCCGCGCCAGCTCCGCCAGGGCGCGTGACACCATGACGCGAGCCGCGTCCATGGATGGCTTGCCGAGAGCCTCGGCGATCTGGGCGTGGGAGTACCCGAACTCCACCCTGAGGATCACCGCCTGCTGTTGCTCCTGCGGCAGCGTGGCGAGGGCCTCCTCGAATCGCTGGAGCTGGTCCGCGCCGATCGTGCGTTCCACGACGGAAGGGGTGGAATCGGCGAGATCCTGGTCGAGAGGGAGGAGCGTGCCGGGACCGCGCCCAGCGCGGCGCTGCTCGTCCTTCACCGCGTTCAAAAGGATTTGGCGGAGGTAGGCCAGGAACGCACCCTCGCCTCGGTTCTCGAAGGAATCGATCCGGCGAAAGGCGCGCAGCAGCACGTCTTGCACGAGGTCCTCGGTATCGCGGGCGTCCCGCAGCGTCGAGGGAAACCGGTAGCGGGCCCACCGGCGCAGCGCCGGAAGCAGCCTCGCGAAGAGGCGCTGTCCGGCCAGCGTGTCGCCGGCCCGGGCCCTTGCGATGAGAACGGCCGTCGTCTCGTGGGGCGCCGCGCGGTCGCCCCCACCGGCGACACGCTCGTCCATGATGTCCTCCCGTACGTGGAGGACACACGATGACGGACTCCGTCATCGGGGGTCAAGCTTCCGCTATCGGACGAGCACGATCCGGCGAGTCAGTACATTTCCAAGGTGCTCCAGTCGCGCGAAATAGACTCCAGCGGCGGCCATCTCCCCGGAGCGCGACCGTCCGTCCCACCTGACGACGTTGTGCCCGGCGGGGCGGGTGTCGCTCACGATCGAGCGCACGAGCCGACCCGAGACGTCGTACACCGAAATCGAGGCGCGGCCCGTTGCCGGCAAATCGAAGGCGATCCCGACATTGGCGCGCGCCGGCATCGGCGTGATGCGGAGCGCGAGCTCGAGCGGGGGAACGGTCTCCGTCTCCACGCCGGTGGGACTCACGACGAGTCCCATCACGTGCGCCGTCGCGGTCCCCGCTCCGATGTCGTTGACGCCGATGATCCCAGGGACGTTCTGGGGAGAGTACTGAAGGGATCCGTCGGGGGCGCCCGTGCCGAGCACGCTGTTCACGTTGTATCCCCAGGCGCGCAGCGTGTTGTCCTGCATCAGCGCCATGGCCCACATCGCGTCTCCCGTGACGATCTTCCTCGGATTCACGATGGCGGGAATCAGGGCCGGTGTGTACTGATAAGCCGAGGATCCGTTCCCGATCGCGCCATAGTCTCCGCGGCCCCACGCGTAGGCCTGGCCGGTAGAGCTGATCGCGTATCCGTTGTAGTAGGACGACGCGATCGACTTGATGCCCGTGAGGCCGGACACCTGCACCGGCGAATTCCTCTGGGTCGAGGTCCCGTCGCCGAGATTGCCAAACGCGTTGTAGCCCCACGACCAGACGGTACCGTCGGACTTGAGGGCATAGGACGAGTAGCCGGCGGCCGACACGGCGACGACACCCGTCAGTCCGGGTACCTGCGTCGGGTAGGTGTTGACCGCGTTCGTGTTTCCGAGTCCGAGGCTCCCGAGCCCGCTGTAACCGCAAACCCAGACCGTGCCGTCGGACCGGAGCGCGAGCGTGTGCGAGTAGCCTCCGTCGATGGCGACGAAGCACCCGGGAAACTTCGTCGAGTGAGGCAGGTTCCGGTCATTCTGGGTGGAGTCGCCAAGCTGACCGTAGAAGTTATTGCCCCAGCCCCATATGCTGCCGTCCCGCTTCAGCGCCAGGGCGAAATTGTTCCCGGCGGCGATCCGGAGCACGTTCGTGATCCCGACCTGGAAGGGTGTGTACAGGTTGCTGCCGTAGAACCCGTTCCCCAGCTCGCCGGTGTTTGCCTGTCCCCAGTCGTAGACCGAACCGTCGGACTTGAGCGCCATCGTGAACGTCCGGCCGCCCTCGACCTGGATGATGTTCGTGAGGCCGGTGTAGTTGCCGGCGGGGAGCTGGTAGGTGTTGGTGCCGTTGCCGCACTGCCCGCCATAGTTCTCGCCCCACGACACGTACGGCCGCGCCGGCGTCGGCGGCGCGCTGAACACCGTGATGCGCGTGCTCGCGCTGGTCACGGACTTCGAGCCGTCGCACGTCTTCACGACGCAGTCGTACGTGGCCGTCATCCAGGACGCCACCGGTGAGAGCGTGAGGGTGTTCGTCGCGACTCCGTGGGTGTTCGGGTCGTTCACGAGGTTCCCGCCGTTGGCGCGCCACTGATAGGTCAGGAGGGATCCGTTTCCGTCCACATGGAGCGTGATCGTCTCGCCGGTCCTGGCGATGACGCAGGGGGAGGGTTGCGTCACCACCTTCGGATCGGGAAGCGGGAAGCTGAAGGTTGGCCCCACGTTCATCGTCGTGCTGTAGAGATCCATGTCGAACTGCGGGTAACGTGCTCTGAAGTCGTTCAGGAACATGCCCATGTCCGTGGGATCGTCGTCCTTGAACACCTGGAGGATTTCGTCATAGCCGATGCTCATCGCGTCCCTGGAGCAGTCCGGCGCTGGGTCGTTCGAGTGGTTGTCGTTCGTGCCGTCCTGCATGTCGCGCAGGAGCGCCATGACGAAGCCCTCGGTCCGGCTGTCGTTGTAGGTCATGCCGTCCTGGCATGCGGCGACCCCGTCATTCTTGTACAGGAAGAGAGGGCCCTGATTGTTCTCGACCCACGGGACCTGTCCGTAGCTGGAGATGTAGTCTTCCGTCACGAGCTGCCCGTACCAGTCCGCGAATCCCTCCTGCCATCCCTCGCCCACGTGCTCGGGACACCAGACGCAGTGCCCCGGAGTCGGGTCGTCGCAGAAGCCGTTCTCGTAATCGGGATCGAGCAGATTGCCGAACGTGTAGTGGAGGTGATGGCCGAACTCGTGGGTGTGCGTGAGCTCGTCCCACATGTCGTTCGCGGTGATGTGGATCTCGTTGTAGAAGGTGTCGTACCGGCTCGTGGTGCCGCCATCGGGGAACTGCACGTCCACGGGCGGCGCGTTCATCCCCGCTCGGTCCGACGCGAACCGGTGTGCGCGCGTCACGCTGGTGAAGACGTGGCAGGCCGCGTTGTCGGGCGTCTGGGTGCCCGGGGTCAGGGTGCCGAAGTCGATGAACGTGCCGGTGAAGTTGTTGGTGACCGCCGACTCCCACGAGTAGGTCTCCTCGAGGAGCGAGTCCTCCTGTAAATCGCATGCGTCTCCGGTCGCGATGACCTCGACGTAGATGTCGGGATCGTCGCAGCCCGAGATGTCGCAGTCGTCCCACGACACGGCGCCCTCGAAGTGACCTTGAGTGTCCGTGGTGCCCGACCACATCAATTCATCGAAGACCGCGTCCTGGTCCCAGACCTTGATCTGGATGTGATCCGCCCCTCGCACGGTCCCGTCCGTGCGCGTGTACTTGAAATCGCCCATGAACGCGATGTTCTGGTTTTGGGCACGCTCGGTCGATCCAGGCGCGAGCTTGGGTCGCACGCCAGAGAGCTTGGGGCCCTGGCCGTTCTGGTACTGAAGCTTCCGTTTCCCGAGCGAGTGCGCGTCGAAGCGGCCGCTCCGCTCCACGGGGACGCCGTTGAAGATGGCCCGCACGGTGAGAGGTTGGGTGGGATCGCTCGGAACGGCCCGGAAATTGAGGACGCGCCGCTCTCCGCGGCTCATCGAGGCGTGGGCCGGGGCATCCGAGCTCCGGAGGGTCCAGCCCTGTCCCACGACCTCGAGCTGGTCCAGCGACCCCGGCTTCGCGGCGATGATCTCCACGTGCCCCACGAACTCCTGCCCGGCCTGAGCCGCCTGGGGCTTCTCGCCGAACCAGCGGATCTTCAGGCCGCCGCCTGAAACGGACGCCTGGGCTGAGGTCTGTAACAATAGACAAGCAACCAAGATGGCCAGTGCGACGATGGGCATGGCGTGGCGCGGCGTTCGCATGATTCCCCCCGAAATTTGCGTGTCGCGTGGGATGGTTCACGACTCGAAACGCCGATGGGGGCGGGACCGAACAGGCGGACATGGAAAAATGGAGAACGTCTGGAGGGTACCTAGCGTGGAGGTGCTGGCTTTGGTTCAAACTGTATCCTCGTCGTCCATGTCCTGTTGCTGCAGGTCCTCCATCGGAAAGGCCAGGGGATGAGCTCGATCAACGCTGGGGCGTCTGGCAGGTTCAGCGTCGGAGACTTCACGATCCACCGCCTCGGCTACGGCGCCATGCGGATCACCGGCTCTGGGGTTTGGGGACCGCCAGCCGATCGAAAGGCGGCGCTCGCCACGCTGCGGTGCCTCCCGGAGCTGGGCGTCAACTTCATCGACACGGCGGACAGCTACGGCCCCAACATCTCGGAGGAGCTGATTCGCGAGGCGCTTCATCCGTACGGCGGCCTGCTGATCGCGACCAAGGCCGGCTACCTGCGACCGGGTGCCGGGCAGTGGGTGACGCATGGAGATCCGGACTACCTGATGGCCCAGGCCAGGGGAAGCCTCGAGAGACTGGGTGTCGAGCGGATCCATCTCTGGCAGCTTCATCGCATCGACCCGAAGGTGCCCCGCGACGAACAGTTCGGCGCCGTGCGTCAGCTACTGGACGAAGGCATGATCCAGCACGCGGGACTGAGCGAGGTCTCGGTGGACGACATCGAGGCTGCGCGCCGGGTTTTTCCGGTCGCAACCGTGCAGAACCTGTACAACCTCACCGAGCGGAAGAGCGGGGACGTGCTCGCCTACTGCGCCGCCCACGGGATCGGCTTCATCCCTTGGTATCCGCTCGCTGCCGGCGATCTGGTCGAACCCGAGGGCGCCCTCGCTCGTATCGCAACGGCGCACGGGGCCACGGCGACTCAGGTCGCGCTCGCGTGGCTCCTGCAGAAGAGTCCCGTCATGCTGCCCATCCCGGGGACCTCCCGGGTCGATCACCTCCGGGAGAACGTCGCGGCGGCGGGGCTCTCGCTGACGACTGAGGAGATGGCCGAGCTGGACGCGGTCGTCTGAGCGCGGCTCAAGGAATGTCACACGCAAAAGCGCCCCCAGAGCGCGAGGCTCTGAGGGCGCTTTCTCATTTCGGCGCGAATAGACCTAGAAGAGCCCGATCGCGATTCCGGTCGAAGCGGTGAGCTTGCCACTCTGCCAGGTCTCATCGGTGCTTTCGCCTCCGGCCGTGGTCGTGGCAGTGGTCTGGCCGAACCATCGATAGACACCGGCATGGATTCCGATCCAGTTGTTCACGTCGTACCACGCCCCCACGCCCGTGCGCACTGCGAGCGAGTTCTTGACGGACACATCCTCCAGCGGGACGCCGAGGCGCGCCTGATACGCCTCCCGCGCGGCATTGTCGATGGCGAAGCTATTGAAGGACGGTCCCGCAAGGGCGGACAGCCCAATCTTGAAATCGTTGTGCCGGTAGGCTCGTTCGATCCCGCCGAGCACGACGATGTTCTGGAGCTTTCCCATCCTGGTGTCGGCCCCGCCAATGTCGGTGTTCACATTCGCGTGCGTGTATCCGACGGTGCCACCGAGCCGCCACAACCAGCCTTGCTTGTGTCCCTCGGGATTGCGAGAGAAACGATAGAGAACCGCGGGCGAGGGATTCGTCGTCCTGAATCGGCTATCGGACATGTCGCGCCACCCAAGCGCGGCGCCGATCGATACATGCTTTCCAGTCTGAGCCTGCGCGATCATGGGGAAGAGCCCCACAAGGCACAGGCAGATGAGAGTCTTTTTCATGAGACCCTCCCATGTCGTCCGTAGATGTGAAGTGCCATTGAAGTCCATGGCATCTCCCTTTGTAGGCGTGCTTCATGGCTGTCGTGCTTCATAGCTGTGTGGTGGCAAATTCCAGGCCAGGTATGCGCGCAGGAGGCAATCCGTTGCCGGTTTGTGACTTAGGGCTCGGGTAGCCCATGGGCGTAGATACGCAGCGCTTTGGACCCGAATACAATCAGGCGCGAAGACCACAAATGCGGTGCGACCCGCCGATGCGGTCGCCTCAGTCTCACGAACCGTCGAGGGAACCATGGCTCACCGTGAATTTCACAGGACCGAACACATCGGCTGGCTCCGAGCCGCGGTTCTAGGCGCCAATGACGGTCTCATCTCGACGAGCAGCCTCGTCGTGGGCGTGGCCGCGGCGCAGGCCAGCCGCCAGCCGGTCCTCGTGGCCGCCATGGCGGGAATGGTGGCCGGCGCTCTTTCCATGGCGGCCGGCGAGTACGTGTCCGTCAGCTCTCAGGCCGATACCGAGGCAGCGGACTTGACGCGGGAACGCAGGGAGCTGGCGACGGCTCCGGATTCCGAGAGGGCGGAGCTCTCGGGAATCTACGTGGAGCGCGGGCTATCGCCCGACCTTGCCGACCAGGTGGCGGTGCAGCTCATGGCCAAGGACGCGCTGGCAGCGCACGCGCGGGACGAGCTCGGGATTTCCGAGATGACGCGGGCTCGTCCGCTTCAGGCCGCGCTGGCTTCGGCCGCGGCGTTCGCGGCGGGTGCGCTCCCGCCGGTCCTCCTGGGATGGGCCGTCCCTCTGTCCGTGCTGACGCCGACCATCGTCGTGGTCTCCCTCGCTCTACTCGCGGTTCTCGGTGCGATGGCTGCGAGGCTGGGCGGTGCGCCGCTCGCACGCGGGGCTCTGCGGGTCGCGTTCTGGGGTGTGGTGGCGATGGGGTGCACGGCGCTCGTGGGGCGACTGCTCGGGACCGCGGTGTAGGCGCTACTTCGACCGTTCCAGCTCGACTTCGGTACGCAGAGCCTCGATATCTCGATGGATGAACGCCGCAGCGATCTTCCGTCCGCCGAGCTGGTACGCGATCGCGCAATCGCGTGCCCCGAGCTGTCCCTGCAGCTCCACCTTGTCCCAGCGTTCCGCGTGGCCGATGAACACGAGCGTGAGGTCGTACTGATCGGTCCAGAAGAACGGCACGGCGTCGAAGCGCTCCCGCTTGCCGAGTATGTTTCGCGCGGCGGTCTGGCCTTGGCGCTCGGCCACGACCCAATGCTCCACGCGAATGCGCTCGCCGGTATGCGGGTCCGGCCAGCGGGCGATGTCGCCGGCCGCGAAGACGCCGGGAACGCTGGTCTCGAGATACTCGTTCACCGTCACACCGCGATCGAGAGCCAGCCCCGCCTGCTCGGCGAGCGCGAGGGCGGGCCTCACTCCAACCCCGATGACCACGAAGTCCGCCGCGAGGCGCTCGCCATTCTTCAGCGTGACCTCGCGCTCATCGATCGAGACCGGCACGGTTTCGAGATGGAAGGTCACTCCGTGCTCTTCGTGAAGGGAGCGGATGAACGCTCCCACTTCCGGGCCCAGGATCTTCTGCATCGGGACCGGATCGGGAGCGACGACGTGCACCTCGATGTCCCGAGCGCGAAGGGCGGCCGTCACCTCGAGCCCGATGAAGCTCGCGCCGACGACGACCGCGCGCTTGGAGGTGGCGGCCTTGGCGATCAGAGAATCGCAGTCGGCCAGGGTTCGAAGGTAATGAACGTGGGGAAGGTTGCTGCCCGGGAGGTCGAGACGCACCACGTCGGCTCCCGTCGCGAGAAGCAGCGCGCCAAACTCGACACGAGATCCATCCGCGAGCGCGAGCTGCCGACCGCTCGTATCGATGTTCGTGACGCGGACGCCCAGCTTCAGCTCGATGCGGTGTTCCTTGTAGAACTCCGCGGGTCGGAGGAGTGTGTATTCGGGGGGCACGGTCCCCGCGAGGTAGCCTTTGGAGAGATTGGGGCGGTCGCATGGTGGAGCCGCGTCCGCGCTCAGCATGGTGATGCTGCCTGAGTAGCCTTCCCGTCGGAGTATCTCGGCTGCGGCGTTGCCGGCCGCGCCACCACCGACGATCACGACCGACTCGGGCCCGCCGCTCGTCGTTTGCGGTCTGGTGGGCTCCATCTTCCGGCCGACGTACGCCCGGCCGTCCCTCACCTCCACGGACCAGCACGCGATGGGATCCAGGGCGGGCGCTCGTAGTGCCTCGCCGGTGCGCAGGCTGAAGCAGGCGTGATGCCACGGGCAGCGCACCGTGTCGTCGACCATGAGGCCTTCGGCGAGCGGGCCGCCCCAGTGCGTGCACGTGGCACCCACGGCGAAGACGTCGCTGCCTCGGCGGGCGACGAGAACCGCATCGTCGCCCACGTGCCCGAGCACCATGGCTCCGTCCCCAAGATCGGCGAGCGGAATACCCTGGGCGAGGTCCGGTCCGGACGGCTGTGCCGAATCGCTCATCGTTCCATGCTACCACTGCGGCAAGAGTGGGGGTCAGCCTGACTACTTGTTGTAGGGAGCCTCGCTCACCCAGTGAAACCCGCGATTCAGCAATGCAAACTGCGCGGTGCTGACCTTCTGCAGCCGGGCATTCACGCTATCGCCCTCGATAGCCCCGTGAAGGTCCAGATGCGACGAGTCGGCCCAGCTGTAGGCGAGGGTGGTCTTGACGGTGCTCGTGTCCGGCCAGATGGTGAAGGCGCTCGCCTTGGCGTCGTTCGTCAAACGGTATCGCTCCGTCGACTCGTCCATGTGGCGGATCGTGAGGCGTCCTCGGGTGGAGATACCCACGAGTTTCCAGCGCTGCGAGGAAGGAGCCGTCTCCGGGAGAGGCGCGTGATTGATCCTCAGATCCACCACGTCGTATGCACCGTCGAGTGGATCCCGGGCGTGCCCATCGCCGTACTCCCGCCAGGACTCGTAGGCTTCCTTGGTCGTCGAGAAGAGGAGATAGCCGACGAGGAGGACTTTGCCGGCGAGTCGCAGCCGCGATCCCCATCGCGACCGATGGGGCGTCAAGATCGCGGCGGCGGTTGGACGGTTCCGAACGAAGAAGTCGACGAGCCTTGGAACATCGGGCAGCAGGATGAACGCCGCCATCAGCCAGAGGTGCACGGAGTAGAGCTTCACGGGAACGTCGTAGCAGAAATTGAGCATCACGATGTTCGACATTACCGCGATCACGACGAGAGCGCCGAGCGTGGCCGTGCGACGGAAGAGAAGTAGAAGACCTCCCAGAACCTCGGCGGCCCCGACGAAGATCGTGTATGCGGTCGAAAACCCCATGAAGTTCCAGAGCAGCGCCATGGGGCTCGAGTCGCCATAGGGCTGCATCAATCTCATGTCGCTGATCGCGGGGAACTGGGACTTGAATACCTTGGACATGCCATAGCCGAGCATCGAGGCGGCCAGCACGTACCGGACGTAGACGCGCAGCCAATGTCCCAGGACTTCGTGCTGCTTGGGTCGCACCAGGGCAGTCCAGATGGCAGTGAGGACCAAGGAGGCAACGAGCAAGCATGCCGTCATGAGATAGGCGAAGGTGGTGTCGCCGCTCCCCGTGTCCGCCACCGGCACGTCCTTCAGGTGGAGTACGGTCTTGCCCAGCCAGGGAAGAAACGATTCCCACATGTCGTCATACGGCTTGGAGAAACGCGCGGTGCCGGGCATCCGGCCGATGGGCCAGGGGAAGGAGTAGAGGACGAGGTAGACGCAGGCGAAGCGGAAGCCCAGGCATCGGGCGAAGCTCCAGCGGGGGGGCGGGGTGCTCGATCCGGCCCCAGGGACGGCACTGACGGGCGCGTCCTGCATGGGCCGGACTATAGCACCTGAAGGAGGTCAGGCGATCGAGTCCGCGGAAAGATCCGCGGCGCGTAGCTCCCCGCCAACGTGGATCATCGCACGCGAAGGTTCGCGAAATAGCCGTCCGTGAACGTGTGGGACCACAGTGCGATCGCGCCGTGGGTGACGCCAAGCTTGAGGTCGTTCACGATCAGCGTCGGCTGGGTCGCGCCATTCACGTAGAGCCGCGCGCGCCGTCCCGTGACTTCGACCTTGAGGTGGATCCACACCGCCGGCTCCATGTCCGCGTAGGTCTCATAGCCTCCCGGTGATTCCTGTCGCAGCCGCTGCCAGGGGAACCCAGGAGCCGACGTGTACTGGACCGAGTGATTTCGCCGCTGCTGGTCGTCCGAGCGTCCGTTCGTGGGGCGTATGTAGAAGCATTCGAACGAATCGGGAGACTGCACGTGGAAGGCAAGGCCGATGAACCCGCGTGCATTGGGAACCTGCGGGATCGGGGACCCGGCGACGTCGACCTCGATGACGCCATCGCTGAAATCACTGTTCGGGACGATGGCCAGCATGGAATCGTCGTCGGCTTCATGGCCGATGCGCGACTGCAAGTGGATCGCTCGCTGACCTCGATAGACCACCGTCTCGGCGCGGGCTCCCACGAGCACGAGGTGGTTGAGGTCGAGGGGCCGTTCGCGCCCAAAGGCAAGACCCGGGGTCAGAGGCGCGATGAAGGCTGCGGCAAGGAAAAGCACTCTCATGGGTCGAGAGTCTGGACGTGTTTCGATTCCCATGCCATCCAAGGGCTCATGGTTCCGGTCGAAAAACTCTAGGGACGCGGTGCGCGTTGAATGAGATACCCGCGGCGCGCATCGGGTTGAAAGAAAAGGTCTCGGAGCCACGCCTCGCACACCCGTTAGAGCTCCGGGGCAGCACCTAATGCAGCAGGACCGTCCTCGTCGTCGCGTCCGCCGAAGGCGTCGACACCCGGGTGAAGTAGATCCCTGAGGGCGCTGCCGTCCCGCTCGCCGTGCGTCCGTCCCAGATCAGGCGAGAATCGATGGCGTCCCGCTCTTGCCAGGAGCGAATCAGGCGGCCCTTCACGTCGAAGATCCGCACGGTGCGGCCGCGATCGACTTCGTTGCTGACCTCGAGCACGACCGGCGAAGCCCCGACAGGCGAGACCACGCGCAACGCCATCTTGCCGTGAGTCTCGAGAATGCGAACGGTTGCCTTCGCCTCTATGGCCACGCCGCCAACGAGAGAGCCCGTCAAGGTCACCTCGTGCTCGCCGGGCGCGAGCTGGTTGAACGGCTCCCTCGGGAAGGCGAGAGTCAAATCCGAGATGCCGTCGGAATTGGCGTCCCCGATCCGGGCGGTTTTCTCGACCGGCGCCACGCCCAGGAGTCGCAGCGATCCGGGGTCGACTTCTGTCACCTGATGGTCCGCCCCGAGCTCGAGCATCACGTGCACCCAGGGTGCATGACTCTTGGGCTGGATCACGGGCGGATCGAGCGTGATGGAGGCAATGATCGGTGCCAGGCTCACGAGCAGATTCCGGTGAAAGGCCATGATCGGGTTCGCAAAGGCGCTCGAGTAGCAAACAGCAGCGATGTCCTTTCCCCCGTCGCCATCCATATCGGTCTGGAACAGGAGGGATGTACCAACATAGCCGCCCATCGAACCTCCCATTTCGAACGTTCCGTCGGGCTGTCCGCAAAGTGGTCGGAACCCGTAATCCCCCACGATCAGGTCCGCCCGGCCGTCCGCGTTGAGATCACCCAAGAAGTAGGCAGATGGGTAGGCAGATGGCATCAAGCTGTCCGCTATCGAGGGGGCGGCTCCAGAAAAGGTGCCATCGCCGTGACCCAGGAAGACATGGATCGGGAATGGATCCGCATCGCCGGCGGGTACGCTCCGCACCACAACGGCATCCGCATGGCCGTCCCCGTTCACGTCTCCGACCAGCAGATTCGGAGTGCTGTAGGCGGTGGCTGTCAGAGGCTGTATGGTCGTCGGCGCTCCGAACGTGCCATCGCCATTCGCGAGTCGCACCGTGAAGGATCGGCCATTGCCCGGGCTTGAGGTGACGGGCGTTGAACGCGCGTACGCAGGCAGGTTAGGTGTGTCGGGGCCCGAACGCTCGTCCGGAGGCAGACTAGGTCCGCCGGGTACTGAACGCGCGTACGCGAGCAGGTCGGGAGTGCCGTCGCCATTGACGTCTCGGAGAACCGCGGGATAGAGATCGAAGGTTCGGAAGAGGTTCACGGGTGCGTCCAGCGTGCCGTCTCCGTGGCCCGCCAGGAACGTGACGTTAGCCATCTGGTCAGCCGACCCGAAGCCTATGGGGACCATCAGGAGATCGGGGGAACCGTCGCGGTTCAGATCTCCCACGAGCATCGTGAGGCCCGCCTCCCCCGGCGGGTATTCGACCGTGCGATCGAATCGCTCGCCAAAGGTTCCCCCGGGCAGGCCGCGGAACGCGGAGATCATCATGTGCGTGTAGTCCAAGTAGCGTAGGACCAAGAGATCGGGAATCCCATCTCCCGTGAGGTCGGTCAGCCGGTAATCCTGAATCGGGTACCCGGATGGTGGTGGCCCCATCGAGATTTCCTGCGCCTGAATCACGCCTAGCTCCGGCGTGACCAAATCGACGAGGAACGTGTCCCCTTCGCGCCGGTCCTCATAGAGGACGAGATCCGTTCGCCCGTCACGGTTGAGATCGGCGCCGCGGGCCTTATAGCCCCCGGATGGCAGATTCGCAAATGGGACCTCTTCGAACGATCCGGCCAAGTTCTCGTAGATCAGAAGGATCCCCCCCAATGGAATCACGATATCCGGAGCAGGACCGCCGACCGCCTGCACCACCGTGGGACCCAGATTGAACGGAAGGTTTGGGTAGGAACGAGGCGCGCCGACGTGCCCGTCGGGGCTCCCCAGGAGGACCCGGAACCCACCACCAACACCTTGACTCCACTCGATGGCATCCGGAGTCGAATCGCCGTTGACATCTTTGAACGTCGCGGTGGGAGACCCGTAATAGGCGGGAAGTGCTCCATCCGTGGTCACGGGCTCTGAAAACGTTCCGTCACCGTGGCCGAAGTACAGATCGAGCTGACGACCGAGACCCAGGGCGATGTCCAGATTGCCGTCACCGTTCCAGTCCAACACATCGACGAGCTGGTCGAAGGGAGGGCCCGCGATCGTGTGGAGAGTCATGGGAGACTGAAACCCTCCCGTACCGTCTCCAAGGTAGACCAGTGCCGCGGTCTCGGGCCCGTCCTCGGGCGCGACAACCAGGACGAGATCGCCGAAACCATCTCCGTTCAGATCTTCGGCCCGGATGTATCGCTGATAGTCCTCGTTGGGGAGGACGAGCGTGGGACCATCGGCAAACCCGCCAGTCGAGTTTGCGAGGAACGTGCGCACATGATCCATCAGGTCGTAGGGAAGATCCGGATTCTGCACGAGTGCAACGAGATCGAGCCGATGGTCCCCATTCAGGTCAACCGTCCAGATCCAGTTGAGACCATCCGGAAGACCAGGAACGGGAACAGGCGCATCGAACGTACCGTCGCCATGTCCATACCAAGCCAAGGCAGGGTTGCCTCCGGCGATCAGGTCCAGTTTTCCGTCCATGTTGAGATCGATGGTCCGTACGTAGTTGCCGATGGACGTCGCAGACGAGGGGACATCAGGGGCCGGCGCCATTCCATGGGGAGAACCGAGGTAGATGTGCATCGGGCTGGGCGATGAGTCGTAGCACGATGTCGTCACCAGGTCGGACCAGCCGTCGCCGTTCCAATCCCCGACCGTGAGGTTTGAATTCCCGCCGCATCCCGCGTTGGGGACAACCTCGTATGCACTGGTCAAGGGGATGTCGCAGCCCTGGGCGTGGGCCCTCCTGGGTAGCGCGGCTGCCGAAGACGCGAGCACGAGAGAGGCGGCCAGGATCGGTCGGAGCAGGAAGGAATGGGGACGGAAGAACATGGCGATACCCCCCGGGTGGCGTGCGCATGAGCGGCACAACCATGGAAACGCCGATACACGCACAACCGAACAACCGGGGGTAGAAAAACCTGCCGGGGCCAGCGAGCAGCCCCGGCCAGGCAACGAAGCTGTGGCGGACCTATAACTTCCGAGCCACGCTCCGCTTCACGGCACCCTCCGCGATCCGCCGGAGCTGCGACCGGTACTCGAGCTCCTGTGTCTCCCACTCGTGGAATGACGTCTCACGCTCCTGGCTCAGAGTCTCCATCTCGCGCGAGATCTTCTCCTGTTCGTCCGCGATGGGCTTGTAGGAGTCCTCGATCTCCACGATGGAGGCTTCGAGCTC
>Ga0068858_100004182_pt1 | contig 14205 bp, 10 predicted proteins | sample KBSSwiS12_FD_66589 | JGI IMG/M metagenome (GOLD analysis project Ga0068858, IMG submission 66589) | Switchgrass rhizosphere microbial communities from Kellogg Biological Station, Michigan, USA - KBS Switchgrass S1-2 | ecosystem: Host-associated > Plants > Roots > Rhizosphere > Soil ... | reverse complement strand
CGAGGATGCACCGGCGGCGGCGAGGTGTTCGCATGTTCCGGAGACCGCTGGGGAGTCGGTATCGCTCCGGCGTGATCTCCTCAGCATGGTCACCAAGGATACGGACGGAACTCTTCAGTCTTCAGGAGGTCAGACGACGTGGGTGCCTCACTGCTGGCGGTACTGGTGGTGTCGGTCCTGTTGGCCGCCGTGGCCAGGCGCTTCGATGTGTCGGCGCCGCTCGCGCTCGTGGTCGCAGGCCTGGCGGCGGGCCTGATCCCCGGGTTCAAACAGATCGAGCTCGATCCCGAGTTGGTGCTGTATGTCCTGCTGCCGCCGCTGCTGTGGTCCGCAGGAACGGAGAGCAGCTACGTGGCGCTGCGGCGCAACATCCGGCCGATCGGGCTCCTCGCGGTGGGCCTGCCGCTGGCGACAACGTTGGCGGTCGGCTTCGTGGCCTACAAGACCGTGCCGGAGTTGACGGTCGCGGCGGCCCTCACGCTCGGCGCGATCGTCGCCCCGCCGGACGCGGTGTCCGCAACCGCGATCGGGCGCCGGCTCGGGCTGCCGCGCCGCGTCATGACTCTGCTCGGCGGTGAGAGCCTGCTCAACGACGCGACGGCGCTGACCGCGTACAAGGTGTCGCTCGCCGCGGCTATCGGCACGGCCGCCACGTGGAGCAGGGGCCTCGCGACATTCGCGCTGGCCGCCGTCGGTGGGGTCGTGGTGGGTTTGGCGCTGGGCTTCGTCATCTCGTTCATCCGCTGGCGGCTTGACGATCCGCTCGTGGAGAGCGCGTTGGGCCTGGTGGCGCCGTTCATCATCTACCTCACGGCCGAGCAGATCCACGGTTCGGGAGTGCTCGCGGTCGTCATCGCGGCGCTGATCCTCGGGCAGCACTCGACCCAAGCCAGCTACGCCACCCGGCTGCAGGACACCGCGGTGTGGAAAGCCGTCCAGCTTGTGCTGGAGTCGTTCGCGTTCCTGATGATCGGACTCCAGTTGCCGACGGTGGTGGGCGAGCTGAAAGGCATTACCGCGAAGGTGATCTTGATCTCGTCCGTCGCGGTGTTGGCGACGGTGATCCTGGTCCGGATCGCCTGGGTCTTCCTGTTCGCGTACCTGCCCCGGGTTCTCTTCAAGGCGGTTCGTGAGCGCGAGCCCGCACCGACGCCCGCGCAGGTGTTCGTCGTCGCCTGGGCAGGCATGCGTGGGGTGGTGTCGCTGGCGGCGGCGTTCGGTGTTCCGATGACGACGCTCTCGGGTGCGCCGTTCCCGGGACGTCCGCAGCTGGTATTCCTCACCTTCGTGGTCGTGATCGGCACGCTGCTGTTGCACGGCCTGACGCTGCCGTGGCTGATCCGCAGGCTCGGCGTGCAGGGCGACGAGGCCCGCACCGACGCGATCGCCGCGGCGGCCGCACAGGACAAGGCGGCGCGGGCGGCGGCCGACCGGCTCGACGAGCTCCTCGCCGAGGAGGAGGTCACCGATGTGCACGAGCGGGCCGCAGACGTGTTGCGGGGATGGAACACTCGCAGGCGCAACGCGGCGTGGGAGCGGTTGGGCCGCGACGAGGAGGAGATCGGCGAGAGCCCCGCATCTGCGTTTCGGAGGCTGCGACTGGAAATGCTGGCGGCCGAACGCGCGACGTTCATCGCCGAGCGCGACAACGGGCAGATCGACGACGAAGTGTTGCGGGAGGTGCTCCGCGGACTCGACCTCGAGGAGGCGACGCTCAACCGGGCATAGCGTCGAGTTCGTCGCGGAATGCCCGCATCGCATCGATCACCGCGGTGAAGGTCCGATGTGCCGCGGCGAGATCCTCGTCCGACACGTCGGCCAAGGCCTGCCGGGTGTGCTCGGCCAGCGGCGTGAAAAAGCCGCGGGCGACCTGCAACCCGTGGTCGGCGACCCGCAGGATCACCTTTCGCCTGTCGGCGGGATCGGATTCGCGGCGCACATGACCCGATGCGATCATGCGCTCGACCAGATAGGTGATTGCCGCACCCGACACGCCCATCCGTTGCCGAAGTTCGCCTGCGGTCAGCGGCGCACCCAAATTCTCGGCGACCATGATGTGCAGCAGTGCTCGAAAATCATTGGCGGCCACATCATGTCGGCCCGCGAAGTGCCGCCCTATCTGATCCGACTCGGCCGTGACGGCCCGTACGTCGGCGGCGATGACCGATTCCAACGCAGCGCGGTCGGCCTCGGCCATCGGCACAGCATAGCCGGGTGAGTTTCAGTTGATTAATTGTTAAGTATCTGAAATATTATCGAATATGCTGTCGCACCGCTTCTCTTGGGTGCTGGCGCTCTTGGTGATCGCCGTTTCCGGGGCCTTGATGGCGCTGATCGGCGACGACGCCTCGAGCCAACAGTCGCCGGTACCCGTGCCGACCAGCGCCGAGTCGGCACGGGCCGACGCGCTGCGGGCGCAATTCCCCGGCGGAGACCGTGTTCCGGCCATCGTCGTCGTCAGCAGGCGCGACGGCGAACCGCTCGGCCCGGCCGACCTGGCCGCAGTGCCGCAGGGTCCGCTGCAGATGTCCGGCGACGGTCGCGCCGCTGTGGCCGCGGTACCGATGGACGCGAATCTGTCTGGGTTTGCGCTCAACGATGCGGTCAAGTCGCTCCGCGACTCGGCCACTCGCGGCGTGCCGCCCCATCTGCGCGTCGAGGTCACAGGCGGACCCGCGTTCGGAGCGGACATCGCGAACTCGTTCTCCGGGGCCAACATCACGCTGCTGGCGGTGACGGCTTCCGTCGTCGCGCTGCTGCTGATCGTCACCTACCGCTCGCCGGTGCTGTGGCTGGTGCCGCTCGCGGTGATCGCGTTCGCCGATCGAGTCGCAGCTGTCATCGGCAGTGCGATCGCCGAAGCGGTGGGCATGCAGCCCGACGGTTCGACGTCGGGCATCACCAGCGTGCTGGTGTTCGGGGCCGGCACGAACTATGCACTGCTGCTCATCTCTCGGTACCGAGAGGAATTGGGGCGCACCGATAATGCTCGTACCGCACTGGATGTGGCGGTGCGGCGGGCCGGGCCCGCGATCATCGCGAGTAACGCGACCGTTGTGCTTGCCCTGCTCACCTTGGTGTTCGCCGCAGCGCCGAGCACCAGAAGCCTGGGTGTGCAAGCCGCGTCGGGGTTGGTGATGGCGGCAGTGTTCGTCCTGCTGGTACTGCCACCGTTGCCGGCGTTGTTCGGGAAGCGGTTGTTCTGGCCGTTCATTCCGCACGTCGGCACAAAACCCCTTACCGAGAGCGGTATTTGGCATCGCATTGCCGATGCGGTGGCTCGCAGACCGGGAATCGTCGCGTCGGTCGCCATCGCCGCACTCGCGGCGCTGTGCACTGGACTCTTGACCACACCGACCGGTCTGTCACAGACCGAACAGTTCCGGGTGCAAGCCGAATCGGTCAGCGGCTACCAGACTCTTGCGGCGCACTTCCCCAGCGGGCTGACGGACCCCACCCACGTGATCGGGCCGACCGACCGCGCCGTAGACATCCAACGAGCGATCACGAATACGACTGGAGTCGTGTCCGCAACGCCGGTCGGTCAGTCCGCAGGAGGCCTGACCCAGTGGTCGGTCGTCCTGAACAGCGAACCCGCTTCCGCAGATGTGTTCAAAACAATTGATGCGCTGCGTGATTCCACACACGCTGTCGATCCGAGCGTGTTGGTCGGCGGATCCGATGCCCAGGCAAGAGATGCCGGCGCCGCTGCGTCGCAAGACAGGTTGGTCATCGTCCCACTGATCCTGGTGGTCGTGCTGATCGTGCTCTATGCGCTGCTGCGTTCGGCGCTGGCGCCGTTAGTCCTTGTCGCAGTGACGGTGTTGAGCGCGCTCGCCGCGCTGGGCCTCGGCGGTTGGGCCAGCGTGCATCTGTTCGGCTTTCCCGCGCTGGACAACACCGCCCCGCTGTTCGCGTTCCTGTTCCTGGTGGCGCTAGGTGTCGACTACACGATCTTTCTGGTCACCCGGGCCCGAGAAGAGACACCCGAGCACGGCACGCGAGACGGCATCGTCCGGGCGGTGTCGGCGACCGGTGCCGTCATCACCAGCGCAGGCGTCGTGCTGGCAGCGGTGTTCTGCGTGCTCGGCGTGCTGCCGCTGATCGTGCTCACCCAGGTCGGCATCATCGTGGGCCTCGGGATCCTGCTGGACACCTTCGTCGTCCGCACTGTGATCATTCCGGCCCTGTTCACGCTGATCGGCCCGCGCATCTGGTGGCCCGCGCTTCGGTCAGGCTACGGTGCCAACAATGGAGTTACGCCAGGTCGACACCGTGCTGGGGCGGGTGCACGTTCGCATTAGCGGCACCGGCGAGGCGATGATGTTCTGGCCGAGCCTGCTGATGGCGGGCGACATGTGGGCCGCGCAGGCCGATCACTTCGGCACCGAGCACCAGGTGATCCTCGTCGACCCTCCCGGCTTCGGCGAGAGTCAAAAGCTCACGGCGCCATTCACTTTCGATGATTGCGCACGGTGCATCGTCGACATTCTCGACGACCTCGGCGTGCTGCGAACGCACTTCGTCGGCAACTCGTGGGGCGGCATGATCGGCGGGACGTTCGCAGCCGCGTACCCCGATCGCATCGGCAGCGCGGTGTTGATGAACTGCACCGCGTCGCCTGCGGGTGCACGGCAGAAGATCGAATACGGCTTGCTGTTGCGCATGGCCGGACTGCTCGGCGGAATCCGGCCGCCGCTGACCCGTTCGGTGCTCAAGGCATTCCTCGGCCCTACGACGTTCACCACCCGGCCCGATGTCGTGGCGTTCGTGCGCGACACGGTGCAGCGCGTCGACGTTCGTTCGGGTGGCTGGGCAGTTCGCAGCGTGGTGCCGGCCAGGCCGGACCAACGCGCGTTGCTGAGCCGGGTGAAGACGCCCGTACTGGTCGTCGCCGGTGTCGAGGACGCGACGTTCCCGCTGCCCGAGACGATCGCGATGGCCGAGGCGATACCGGACGCGGCGATCGCCGTGCTGGAAGGGGTCGCGCATCTGGCCGCGCTCGAGAACCCACCCGTTGTGAACAAGCTGATCGAGGAGTTCGTGTTCCGCGGGAGCCCGACACGCTGAATCGAGTAGCCCGATACTCAAGATTCAGACCGGACTGACACGTCAGTATTAGCCGATGTACCGCGTGTTCCTGAGCCATTCGCGGCGGGACAACGCGGCCGCGCAGGCCCTGTTCCGGTGGCTGACGCTGGCCGAGCCGAGCCTGAAGGGCGAGATCTTCCTCGACGTCAACCCGCAGACCGGGTTTGCGCCGGGCGTGCGCTGGAAGTCCGAACTGGCCCGCGCGGTGGACCGCTGCGAGGCGGTGATATGCCTGATCTCCCCTCATTGGGAGGCGTCGGGGGAATGCGTGGCCGAGGCCCGGCTGGCGGAATCTCTGAACAAGCGCGTCTTCTGCGCCCGTATCGACCCCGCGGCCCAGGGCGACCGGGTGCGCGAGTGGCAGATATGTGATCTGTTCACCGACGGTCGCGGTGAGGAGATCACGGTCGAGTCCGATGAGGGCGAACCGGTGGTCTTCAGCGCCGAAGGGTTGGCGCGGCTCCTGCGTGGCCTGCGCGAGGCCGGGATCGGCGCCGAATACTTCCCGTGGCCACCCGAAGACGACCAAAACCGCGCCCCGTATCGGGGGTGGCAGTCGATGGAGGATGCCGACGCGGCAGTATTCTTCGGCCGCGACGCGCAGATCCTGCGCGGCCTGGACGCGCTGCGCGGCATGCGGACGACGGGCGTGGAAAGACTGTTCGTGATCCTCGGCCCGTCGGGGGCGGGCAAGTCGTCGTTCCTGCGCGCCGGTCTGCTCCCCCGGCTGCGGCGCGACCACAGGAACTTCCTGGTGGCCGACATCGTGCGGCCTGAGCGCGCCGCAGTGACCGGCGAAAATGGTCTGGCGCAGGCGATTTGGCAGCTTCGATCACATGCAGGCCCGGGTGGTCCTGCGCTCGGTGACGTCAAAGCCGCCTGCCTGAATAGCGAGACGCCGCAACTCACGGCCTGGTTGCGTGAGGCGCAGCGCGACACTGCAGGCGAGGGCGTGACGCCCACACTGGTGCTTCCCATCGACCAGGGCGAGGAGCTGTTCTCCGCCGACGCGGGCCCGGAAGGCAGCACCTGTCTCGCGCTGCTTGGCGCCCTGCTACAGGCCGGCGCGATCGACGCACTACCGATTGTCGCGGTGATGACCATCCGCGCCGACCGTTACCAGTCTTTGCAGGAGGCGCCCGAGTTCATCGGCGTGCACTCCCGCGAATTCGGTGACTTGAAGCCGATGCCGCTCACCGAGTACAAGGACGTGATCACCGGACCGGCCGAGCGTGCCACCGCGGCGGGCCTGCGCCTGGACCTGGATCCTGCGCTGGTGACGCAGCTGCTCGCCGATGCCACCGGCGGAGCGGACAGCCTGCCGCTGCTCGCCTTGACGCTCTCACGGCTATATCTGGATTACGGCAGCACCGGACAGCTCACGCTGGCCAACTACGAGGCGATGGGCGGAATGGCGCACATCGTCGAGGCCGAGATCGACAAGCTTCTGGCCACCGATCCCGACCACCGAGCACAACAACTCGATACCCTGCGCGCCGCGTTCATTCCCTGGCTGGCCACGGTCGACCCCGACACCGATGCGCCGTCGCGTCGGGTCGCGAGCTGGAACGAGCTGCCACCGGAAAGCCATGAGTTGATCGACGCCATGGTCGTGCGGCGGCTGCTGGTAAAGGACGAGCGCGATGGACAGACCGTGGTCGAAGTCGCATTGGAAAGCCTTCTACGCCAATGGGACTCGCTTGCAACATGGCTGCGTGAGCAGGCTACGGGCCTGAAGCTGGCCGACAGCCTGGACCGCGCCGCGGCGGACTGGGAACGCAACGAGCGCAGCCCGGAATGGCTGATCGGGGGCGTGCGCCTGGCCGCGGCAAAGGAACTGGCCGAATCCCCGGTATTCGGGGAGCGGGTTCGTCGCTCGGCCGAATTCCTCGAGGCGTCGCGTGAACACCAGGACGCCGAAGCCAAGGCGGAATTGCTTACGGCACAAGCGCATGCCGTCGCGCTCCGCAAACGCGCCAGGATCCTGCGGGCCGTGCTCGCCGTGACACTCGTCGTCGCACTGGTCGCCGTGGCGGGCTTCGTGTTCGCCAACAAGAAGCGCCTCGAGGCAGACGCCCGCAGCCGCGACGCGCTCGCGAATGACCTGGTGGCAAACGGCCTGAACAAGCTGACCAACCTGGGGCGGGACCGCGACGATCTCGCTATGCAGTTGATCCTCGCCGCCCGCACTTTTCCGTCGAACAACGCCGTCGAATACCCGATACTCAGCGCCCTTCAGACCGAACGTGACCTGATCAAGATCATCGACGCACACGCGTGGGTGAACGACGTCGCCGTCAGTCCCGACGGCCGTCGCATCGCGGTGGCCTCGCAAGAGGCGGACAACCTGGTGCAGATTTTCGACGCCGACACCGGACAACCCGCGGGCCCACCCTTACGGGGGCATGAAAAGCATGTCCAGAGCATCGCCTACAGCCCCGACGGAGACCGCATCGCCACCGCCAGCAACGACAAGACCGTACGGATCTGGGACGCCCACACCGCACAACCCATCGGGGCCCCCCTGCGCGGCCACGAAGACGTCGTAAACGGCGTCGCCTACAGCCCGGACGGCCACCGCATCGCCACCGCAAGCAACGACAAGACCATACGGTTCTGGGACGTCCACACCGGGCAACCCATCGGGGCACCCCTCCGCGGAGACGTCGAGATCCAAAGCATCGCATTCAGTCCGGACGGGCACCGACTCGTCAGCGGCGACCGCAACGGCCTGGCGCAACGATGGGATGTCGACACCGGCCAGCCTCTGGGAGAGCCGCTATCGACCGGCCAGCGAGCGATCGGCGCGACGGTGGCATTCAGTCCGGACGGTCAGCGCATCGCGGTGGGAGGCGGGATTGACTTCGCCGTGCATCTCTTCGATGCGCAATCCGGCCTTCCCACAGGGCAACTCAGTGGGCACACCAGCACAGTGAACGGCGTCGCATTCAGCCGCGACGGCCGTATCATCGCGACGGGTAGCGACGACCGGACAGTCCGGTTGTGGGACGCGAAAACTCTGCAACCGCTTGGTCCACCGTTGACTGGCCATCAAAACGCCGTCGGTCCCATCGCGTTCAGCCCGGACGGCAAACGGGTGGTCTCGGGCGCAATGGACGACACCGTCAGGGTCTGGGACACAGTCACCGGCCGCCCGCTGACAGGGCACCACGACGCTGTGACGGGGGTGGCATTCAGCCCCGATGGGAAGCGCATCGCCTCCGCCAGCTCCGACAAGACGGTCAGAGTGTGGGACGCGCAGACCCATCAACCGGTCGGCGCACCGCTTGAAGGACACGAGGATTGGATTCTGTCCGTCGCGTTCAGTCCGGATGGACGTCGCATTGCTTCCGCCAGCTCCGACAAGACCGTGCGCATCTGGGATGCCAACACACTCACGCCAGTCAGCCAACCGCTCCGACACGACGCCGCGGTGAACAGCGTCGCGTTCAGCCCGGACGGGCACCTGATCGCAACCGGTGGCGACGACATGACCGTTCGGATCTGGAACGCCGAAACACTCACCCCGATCGGTGAACCGCTCAAGCACGACGCTTCCGTTTACGCTGTCGCCTTCAGCCCAGACAGCCAGCGCATCGCCACAAGCAGCTTCGACAAGACGATGCGTGTGTGGGATGCACATACTGGTCGCCTACTCGTCGGGCCCGTACGGCACGACTATCAGGATCTGCAACTGGCGTTCAGGCCCGACGGGCTCCGCATCATCGCCGGAAGTTTCCGCAACAACGTGACGATCTGGGATGCGCAAACGCTACAGCCCGCAGTTGATCCTCTTGTCTTCGGCGGCGGCATCGTGCCCGCGGCGGTATACAGTCCTGACGGCACTACCGTTGCCGCCACCAGCAGCGACGGCGCAGTTCAGCTCTGGAACGCCCAAACCGGCGTCGCTCTCGGTCCGGCTCTCGCCGGTCACACCGCCAGTGTGAGCAGCGTTGTGTTCAGCCCGGACAGCCGAACAATCGTGACCGGAAGCGCTGACGGAACCTTGCGCGTATGGCCGGTGCCCACGGTGTCGCCAGAAGCACTCTGCGCGAAGCTCACCGCGAACATGAGCCGGGAAACGTGGAAGTCCTGGGTGCCGGGTATGGCGTATCACGACCAGTGCCCCGACCTGCCCGAAAGCGGCGACTAGTTTTCCGCGGGTAGCTTCGAAACATGACCCAAGCGCCGGAGCTGCCGCCGCTGCACATGCGGCGCAATGCGTTCAATCCGACTCCCGAGCTTCGCAAGATCCGTGAGACCGACGGCGTGCGGACCGCCACCAACGCGTTCGGCATGACCGTCTACCTCGTCACCCGCTACGAGGACATCAAGGATGTGCTCTCCGACCACGAACGGTTCTCCAACGCCCGGCCACCGGGTTTCGTCGTTCCGGGCGCGCCGGCGGTCGCCGAGGAGGAACAGGCCAGCGCACGCGCGGGCAATCTACTCGGCCTCGACCCGCCCGAACATCAGCGGCTGCGCCGCATGCTCACGCCTGAGTTCACGATCAGGCGGATGAAGCGGTTGGGGCGGCGCATCGTGGAGATCGTCGACGCGCAACTGGACGCGATGGAAAAGCCAGGACCACCAACGGATTTGGTGGCCAGCTTCGCGCTGCCGATCCCGTCGCTGGTGATCTGCGAGCTGCTCGGCGTGCCGTATGACGACCGCGACGACTTCCAGCGCCGCAGCGCCCGCCAACTCGACCTGTCCATCCCGATTGCGGAACGACTCGAGCTCGTCCGACGAGGTCGCGAATACATGGGCTCGTTGGTCGAGCGTGCGCGCCGACAGCCAGGCGACGACATCCTCGGCATGTTGGTCCGGGAGCACGGCACCGAGCTCACCGACAACGAACTCATCGGCGTCGCAGGCCTATTGCTGCTCGCGGGTCACGAAACCACGTCGAACATGCTCGGCCTTGGCACGCTCGCACTGCTGCGACATCCCGACCAGCTGGTCTCGGTCCGCGACGATCCTGACGCGATCGGGCCCGCCGTCGAGGAGCTGCTGCGCTGGCTGTCGATAGTGCACAGTGCGATTCCGCGCATCACCACCACCGACGTCGAGATCGCCGGAGTACCGATTCCTGCCGGACAACTCGTGTTCGTGTCGCTGCCGTCGGGCAATCGCGACCCCGACTTCATCGACTCGCCGGAGGTGCTCGACATCGGCCGCGGCGCGCCAGGCCATCTGGCGTTCGGCCACGGCGTGCACCACTGCCTGGGCGCCCCGCTGGCCCGGATGGAGATGAGGATCGCGTTCCCCGCGCTGTTGCGCCGCTTCCCCACGCTGGCGCTGGCCGAAGACTTCTCCGATGTGGCGTTCCGGTCGTTTCACTTCATCTACGGTTTGAAATCACTGGAGGTGACGTGGTGAAGGTCCTGCCCGACAGAGACGTCTGTATCAGCGCAGGGAACTGTGTGATGGCGGCCGGCGCCGTCTTCGATCAGGACGAGGACGGTATCGTCGTCATGCTCGTCGACGAGGTGCCCAAGGAGGAAGAGGAGAATGCCCGTGAGGCGGTAAGACTCTGTCCCTCAAAGGCTTTGCGGGTGGAGGATTGACTAGTCGTCGCGGTCGAGATCGACGACGCCTGCTCGCACCAGCAGCAGAATGCTGACCATCAACACCCAGGCCGGGAACGCCAGCGTCAGCCACATGGTGATGTCGCTGGCGATCAAAAGCCCAACCGCGGCAAAATAACTCACCCCGACCAGCCAGCGCGGCATGAGCCCCGTCTTCAGCCATATGGTGGCCAGCGAGATCATGAAGACCGCCGCCATCCGCAACGCGTAGGTCTTCTGCACCGCCAGCAGCACCATCTGCCCGAACGTCGCGACATCGGGATGCGCCGCGGCGTCACTGCGCTCCAGGCCGGCGCCCACACCTGCTGAGACGAATATCATCGCAAGGAACAACAGCCCGCTGCCGAGGAACACGGTCGAGAAGAACTTGTCCTCATAACGCCCTAGCCCGTCGCGCACCACCCCCATGAACCACAGGAACGCGATGCCGGCGAACGGCATGATCGTCGCGGAAATCTTCAGATTGATGCTGCCATCCTTCAGCCACTGCACGCCCGGCTCTGCGCCCTCCGGCAGTGCAAGGCGGATCAACGCGAGGGCTGTTCCAAACAGCAGCGCGAACAGCACACCGGCCACCGCCGCCGCTCGAGGGGTGGACAGGCTGCGCAGTTGACGATCGGGCACGCCGTCATCGTGGCACAGCTACGGCTGGCCGGGCAGCAATCTGATCATCAGCCCGTTCGCTTCTGCGAGCAGGTTGTCCGCCAGGTCGTGCAGTTCCGCGTTGACGAACGCCTTGCGGCCCTCAGTCTCGCGTACCCACCCGCGCGCTGTCAGTGGGGTGTCGATCGGCGTCACCTTGCGGTAGTCGACGTGCAGAAAGGCGGTCCTGCTGATCGGCCGGGCCGCCGCATGGATCACCATGCCGAACACCGAGTCGAACAGCAACGGCAGCACGCCGCCGTGCACCGCATAGTTCCCACCCACGGAGAACCTGCTGAACTGCAGGCTCAACTCGACACCGTCGGGTTCGAACTTGGTCACGCGATACGGCGGCATCAGCAGGCTGCCGGCGCCAGGCAGTGACGGCACGCGGTTGGCGGGGCCGACGCCCTCTGGTGCCTCGAAGGGGCCCAGCAGCTTCACCAGTTCCTCGGCACGGTCGGCGGCCAGATCCCAAGTGTCGCTGTCGGGATCCGCCGACACCGCCAGATCCTGTGCCCGTCGCATCGCGGCGAGGAACCGTCCGAAACCCGGCCCTGGCTCGGCCGCTTCGAAATTCGGGAACCCGCCATGCTTGTCGTATTCGGGATCGACCAGATGCGGATCGTCTGTCACCGCGCCGCCAGGATGTCGCGGCGCACGATGGTCTGGTCGCGACCGGGCCCGACGCCGATACACGAAACATGAGCTCCGGCAAGCTCTTCCAGGCGCAGCACGTAGTCGCGGGCCTTGGCGGGCAGGTCGTCGAACTCGCGAGCTTCGGAGATGTCCTCCCACCAGCCGGGCAGTTCCTCGTAAATCGGCTCAGCGCGGGCGATATCGCTCTGCGTCATCGGCATGTCGTCGACGCGCTTGCCGTCAACGCGATAACCGATGCAGACCGGCACCGTCTCCAGGCTGGACAGCACGTCGAGCTTCGTCAGGAAGTAGTCGGTGATCCCGTTCACCCGAGTGGCGTAGCGAGCGATTACCGCGTCGAACCAGCCACAGCGGCGGCGCCTTCCCGTCGTGACCCCGAACTCACCGCCGGTCTTCGACAGGTACTCACCGTTCTCGTCGAACAACTCGGTGGGGAACGGACCCGAACCAACGCGGGTGGTGTACGCCTTGAGGATGCCCAGCACTGTGGTGATGCGTGTCGGGCCGATGCCCGATCCGACGGCCGCCCCGCCCGCAGTCGGATTCGACGACGTCACAAAGGGATACGTGCCGTGGTCGACGTCGAGTAGCGTGCCCTGCGAGCCTTCCAGCAGCACCGTCTCACCCTTTTCGAGTGCGTCGTTGAGCAGGTAGCGGGTGTCGGCGATGCGGTGCTTGAAACCCTCGGCCTGGGTCAGCAGGTTGTCGACGACCTCGGCGGCATCCAACGCCTTGCGGTTGTAGATCTTGACCAGTACCTGGTTCTTGAATTCCAGTGCAGCCCGGATCTTTTCGGCAAGAAGCATCGGGTCGAGGACGTCGGCGACGCGGATTCCGATGCGGGCGATCTTGTCCTGGTAGCACGGGCCGATACCACGGCCGGTGGTGCCGATCTTCTTGCTGCCCGCGTAACGCTCGACGACCTTGTCGATCGCGACGTGGTAGGGCATCAGTAGGTGCGCGTCGGCGGAGATCAGCAGTCGCTCGGTGTCGACACCGCGATCCTCGAGGCCCTTGAGCTCGGTGAGCAACACCCCTGGATCAACGACCACGCCGTTGCCGATGACGTTCGTGACGCCAGGGGTGAGGATGCCCGACGGAATGAGATGAAGCGCGAAGTTCTCGCCTGTCGGCAGCACCACGGTATGGCCGGCGTTATTGCCACCCTGGTAACGCACGACCCATTGCGCGCGGCCACCGAGTAGATCGGTGGCCTTTCCTTTGCCCTCATCTCCCCATTGGGCGCCGATGAGCACGATTGCCGGCATGGCTTTTTCTCCCGCTTATTGTGCTAAAGCTGAGCCTAAACCCGCTGGTAAAACCATGGTGACTAGCCATACTTACCAGTGGCTGCGCGACCCATCCCCCGACTGGATCGAATCCCTCCATCCGCCCAGGCTCTCCGGTGGCGGTTGGTGGCCGGTGGTTGCCTGTCACGCCCGTTAGGGTAGTGGACTCGTGCGCATGGCCGTGACCTGGCGTGCCGAGAGCAGTCTTTCGACTGGGTGGGCCGAATTGCGCAACCGGGACCGTGGCATGTCCCCGGAACACCCTCAAAGCGTTGGCTTTTCAGTAGCTTCCGACCTTGGCGGCTCCGGAGAGATTGCGAAAAGCACTGAACGACAGACAAGTACGGCCAGATCCGACAGCGAGCTGCCACTGCATTCCCGGTAAGCCGATCCGCCCCCTCCGTTGCGGAGGGGGCGGACATCGGCAATCCGGCTGAGCCTATTTCCCGCCCTTGTCGGCGTCCTTCTTGGTGCCAAGCTTGTGGCCGACAGTGTGGTGGGCACCCTTGGTGGTGCTGCCCTTCGTGGTGCCGCCACCGTTCTCGCTGCCGCCACCGCTGGTCGAGCCGCCGCCATTCTCAGTGCTGCCGCTACCGTTCTCGCTGCTGCCGCCCTTGGTCGTGCCGCCGCCGTTCAGGATGTCCTTGATAACGCCGCCGGGCTTGATGGTGCCGCCCTTGGTGGTGCCACCACCGTTGTTGACGATGCCACTGAGGACTCCGCGCTTGGTGCTGCCTCCCTTGGCGATCGCATCCTGGTCAGACGCATCGCCCTCAACTGACGCTTTGAGCAGCGTGCTCTCCACTGCGGGTGCGGCGGGCGGGTTGCCCGTCACCACCCAGTTCACCGTCTGGACGAACGAGGTCGGCAGGCCCTTGACGACCGAGTTCACGGCCTTTTGGGTCGTGGTCGTGACCGTCGAGGGGATGGCA
>Ga0068858_100004180_pt1 | contig 14208 bp, 13 predicted proteins | sample KBSSwiS12_FD_66589 | JGI IMG/M metagenome (GOLD analysis project Ga0068858, IMG submission 66589) | Switchgrass rhizosphere microbial communities from Kellogg Biological Station, Michigan, USA - KBS Switchgrass S1-2 | ecosystem: Host-associated > Plants > Roots > Rhizosphere > Soil ... | reverse complement strand
CACGAACATCGACAGGGCCGTCATTTTCCCATCATGTATAACATATCTCGTGTAGCATATCGGGGCGTATACTGAATCGCATGAAACTGTGGATGGGAATCCTGTGCTCCGTTTCGGTTGTTCTCGCCGCGGACGCTTCCAGCGCACGCCTGCAGGACGCCGCTAGCAAAGCGGTGGTGATGATTCAGAAGAGCCAAAAGAACTGGTACACCAAGGCCAGTTGCTATTCCTGTCATCAGCAGGTGTTGCCGGCGCTCGCTTTCAAATACGCTCGGGAGCACGGCATCGCCGTTGACGAAGCGGCGGCGCACGCCGACGCAGCTGCTGCCTTCGGTCCCTACTCCAACCTCGAACGGGCGGTGGAGTATACGCATATGATCGATCCTGGCCTTAGCGACGGCTACGGCTTAATTGCGGCGAGCGCTGCGGGAGTGCGTCCCAGCCTGGTCACCGCGGTTTACGCGCGTTTAATTGCGGCGCGGCAGGAGGCGGACGGGCATTGGGAGACGGTCGATGAAAGGCCGCCCCAATCTTATAGCCCGTTCACTGCCACTGCCATTTCTCTGCGCGCGATTCAACTCTACGGGCACCCCAGCCAGAAAGCCGATATCCAGGCACGAACGGAGCGCGCGCGAAACTGGCTGGTGTCGCACCAGCCTCGCGCCACCGAAGAGCGTGTAGACCAGGTGCTAGGAGCCCACTGGGCGGCATCTGATGCGGGCACACTGCAAAAGATGGCCGCCGGGCTGAAGGCCACGCAGCAGTCCGATGGCGGCTGGAGTTCGCTCGATGGCCGCGCCAGCGACGCTTACTCCACCGGACAAGTGCTGCTCGCGCTGCACGAAGCGGCGGGCGTGCCGGTAACCGACCAGGGTTGGCAGCGAGGGATCGATTACTTATTGAAAACTCAGGCTGCGGATGGTTCATGGCACGTCGTATCGCGCCTGCATCCGCCGGCGCCGGTGAGTCCGCCCTATTTTGAGACCGGCCACCCTTACGGCCACGATCAGTTCGTTTCGATGATGGGAGAGAGCGTCGCGGTGATGGCGTTAGCCACGGCTCTCGGCCCCGCTAAGCCCACCCAACCTTTGCTACAGGAAGCCGACCCGGCGGGCATCGAACCGTGGGCCGAAACGCTGCTCTTCGGCAGCACAGCTGATGTAAAGAAACTGCTGGACGGAGGGTTCGATGCAAACTCCACCAGCAAGGCCGGCGGACTCACCGCTCTGATGCTCGCTGCGCCGGACGCCGCGAAGATCAAGTTGTTGCTCGATCACGGTGCGAACGCCGATGCCCGCGCGAAGAACCGCTTCTCGCCCTTGTTGGTCGCCGCGCAGTATCCCGGCTCCAGCGCGGCCATGAATATGTTGCTCGATCACGGCGCGAAAGTGCGCCTGCCCAAGGGCGAGGGCGCGCCGTTGTTCAACGCGTTCCCCATCATGCTCGCCGCCTTTTCCGGCAACTCCGATATACTTGCCCGTCTGCACAAAGAAGGCGACCGCGTGGACGACAAAATGCTCTTCCTCGGCATGTTTCCCGCAACACCTCTATTGGAGCTAGCAGCCACGCAGCGGACCGCCTCCGTCCGTGCGCTGCTGGACTTGGGAGCGAAGGTGGACGAAGCCGATAACGACGGCATCACCATTCTCGGCTGGGCGGCGATCGCCAACCGCGTGGATATGGCGCGTCTGCTGATCGAACGCGGCGCGGACGTGAATCACGTCGACAAGAGAGGGATGACACCGCTGCTCTACGCGGCTTCGATCGACTTTGGCGCTACCGCGATGATCGACCTGCTGCTCAAGTCGGGCGCCCGCGGCAGTGCGCGTACCAAAGAAGGGCTCACGGCGCTAGATCTGGCGCGAAAGTACAACCACACGCATCTGCTGGCGAGTCTGGCGGAGCCGCACGCGTCCCGCTAGCTTCAGCGGAACAGCGTCTTCACGTAGTCCGCGCCCAGGCCGATTTTTTCGTAATGCTCGCCGCACATCGCGATGTAATGGTGCACGTCGAAATAGCCGCAGTGCTCGCCATTCTCATCCAGCCAGATCAGCGGACCACTTACCACGAAGAACACCTTCATCGGATCCTTGTGCTCGTACGCGACTAAAGTGTGCGCTTCGCCTGGAGTCTCATAAATAAAATCACCCGCCGTCGCGGTCCAGTCATGTTCCAGGTAACCCCACTTGCCTGAGATCGTGTACGCGAAGACTTCGTGCGGATGATAGTGCCGGTTCACCAGCCCCGCGCCCTTGGCCATCAAAATGTCGCACCAGCGGTTCTGCCCCGGCGAAATCCACAGCGGCCGCGAGAACACAGTCTCATTGAAAGGTACATACAGCCGCTCGTCGTCGGTGGGCGCGTTGTGCGTATAGACCTCCGGCAGCGCGTCCTTTTGAAACACCTTCTGAATCGGCTTCAGATCTTTCCAGAATTCGGTTGCCGCTGACTCAGGCATGAGCTTCCTCCCTCCTCCAGAGACATTGTATAGAAGCGGGTATATACTTGTACGCCGAACAAGGAGGCACCACCATGGAACGCATCATCGCAACCCTGCTTCAGCAGTTCGAACAAGGAAAGCTCAACCGCCGTCAGCTCATCCAAAGCCTGACCCTGGCCGCCACCGCCGGCGCCGCCGCAACCGCTATCCCCGCAGCCGAAGGCAAGGTGCTCAACGTCACTAACATCAACCACGTTTCCTATCAAGTCAGCGATTACGCGCGGACTCGGGACTTCTACGCCGGCCTGTTCGGCATGAAAGTGTCGGAAGACGACGGCAAGCAGTGCCGCCTATCGTTTGGCAATAACATTCTGGTGGTCCGCAACCGCCAACCCGCGCCCAAGGTCGATCACATCGCCTACACTATCGCCAACTGGGATCAGGAAAAAGAAGCCATCGAAGCCGAGGTCAAGCGCCGCGGATTGAAGGTCGTGCAGGGCGATATCAAAACCAGTCTGCACATTCTTGACCCCGATGGCCTCGGCGTGCAGTTCGGCGGGTTGCGCCAGTAAAGTTTGGCGAACACCGCGGAGGAGTCGCAAGCATGACGAAATCGACGACTGCAGCGGCGATCGCGATTCTGATCGCCGCGTTGAGTGCGCCGCTCGGCGCGCAGTGGCTCAATCAACCCACCCGCGGGCTTGCGCGCACAGCGGACGGCAAAGCGATGCTCGCGGCTCCCGCGCCACACATGGCCGATGGCCATCCCGATTTCTCGGGCGTGTGGACGAAGATCTCGCCCAAGTATAAAAGCAACATCGCGGCCGATCTGAAGCCCGCGGAAATCCAGCCGTGGGCGCAGAAGTTGGTGGAGCAGCGCGCCGAGGATCTCCAAAAGGACTACATGCATGAGTTGTGTTTGCCCTTGGGCCCCGGCTATGCCACCGGCGCTGACAGCACGGGCGCGGAAATGATCAAGATCGTACAGACTCCAAGCTTGATCGTCATTCTTAACCCCGATTTGACGTATCGCCAGGTGTACATGGACGGCCGGGCGCTGGAGAAAACTCCCAATCCGAGTTGGATGGGTTATTCGGTCGGGCACTGGGACGGCAACACGCTGGTGGTGGAGAGCTTCGGATTCAACGACAAGACCTGGCTGGATCACGATGGCCATCCGCACACCGAGGCGCTGCGCATGACCGAGCGCTACACGCGCCGCAACCTCGGCAACCTGGATGTCGAAGTGACGCTCGCCGATCCGGGGGCGTATGCCCGGCCCTGGACCATCAAGGTCCGCGCGGAGCTGGCGCCGGATACGGAGATGATCGAGTTCGTCTGCAACGAAGCCAACAAGAATCGCGAGCATTGGGTCGGCAAGGCCTCCGACGAAGCGAAAAACGCGATAAAGGTTGCGCCGGCAATTCTGGCGACCTACGCGGGCACTTATTTGGAGCAGCCGAGGTTGTGGAGCCCCACGGGCGTCCCCAGGATCGTCACCATCACAGTCTCGGGGGACACGCTGTATGGCGATATGGACGGGCGCGGCAATGCGTCTCTGCTCGCGAAATCGGAAACCGAGTTTTCGGGTCTGTACGGGCTGGAAGTGGAGTTCACTAAGAACGGTTCCGGCGCGCCAGAACAGCTCTTCGTGAAACACGTGTCGGGCAATTACCGGTTCACGCGCAAGAAATAAGCGTCAGCGGAGCGAGGTCCGCTTCCCTTTACTCTTGGCCCGGCCCCGTGCGTTCTTCTCAACGCGCAGCTTCCAGGCCGCGCGCAGAGCACCGGCCAGCACGTCTTCGTTCGCCTGAGCCAGGCGAATGTGGGTCATGCCCATGCGCCCCCAGCCACCGGCGATGGGCAGGAAGACCTCGGGCTGCTCCCGAACGAAGTCCGCCTGGATTTCGGGCGTCAACATCAAGTTGCCGTAGCCCTGCTTTTGCGATGCGAGGGTGGCGAAGATCCTGCCCGCGACGCGGAAGTCGGCCGCCCCCATATGCGAACCCTCCTCGGCGCCTTCGAGACTCAACGCAATCCGGCGAAAATCCGCGGGCGTCACTCGTTTTCCCGGGCAGGCCGGCCCCCCGTGACGAGCCGCCGCAACACCCCTGACCCCAGCCACCACAGGGCCGCGATGATGACGAGCAGCATCAGCCAGCGCAGTGCTCCGGCCAGAAAAGCGGCGTTGATTTCGGGCCACTCGAAGCGGAACTGGCGCAGCCGGTCGAAGCGCTCCGTCATCCAGTGCCATGCAGTATGCGCCACCAGAGCCGACAAAATGATGGTGCCCATGCGCTCCGCCACCACGTAGCGGAACACCAATTCGAGCGACGGTACCAGCACCGCCAGCACCAGAAGCTGTCCCAGTTCTACGCCGATATTGAATGATAGTAGCGATGTCAGCAGGTGGTCGCCCGCGAACTGTAGCGTTTGTTTTAGTGCGAAGGAGAATCCGAAGCCGTGCACCAGTCCGAAGCCGAACGCGATCATCCAGCGCTGCCTTACAGTGCTGGTGGTCACAATGTTTTCGAGCGCCATGTAGACGATCGAAGCAGCGATCAGGGTCTCGATCAGCGGCGGAAACCACAGCGCGTCGGGTCCAAGGTTGTAAGCTGACGCGATGAGTGTGATCGAATGCGCCACCGTGAACGCGGTCACCACCGGAATCAGTCCGCGGAAGCGCCGGAACGGAATCACCAGGCACAGCAGGAACAAAAGGTGGTCCGTGCCGTCGAGGATGTGCAGGAAGCCTTCGCGCACGAAGCGCAGGGATGCTTGATACCAGCGTGGGTCCAGCTTCACGATGCCTGGATCGTTGTCGAACTCAAATGCGCGCACCAGGTAGTTCCCGCCGCCTTGCGGGACCAGAAACCGTAGCGCCGTTAGCGTGCGTACGCCCAGGCGGTCAAGGCCCGGATGGATCGCGAATTCCGAGCGCTCGGATTGGATTGGATACTCGAACAACACGTCCAGCATGGTCTGGTTCCACACCACGTTGGTATCCAGCGGCAGCCCGGCGCCGGTTACATGAGCCAGGGCGTCTTCATAGGTGGCAAACGATTTGTCCGATTCGAGCGACACCGTCGTTGCCATAACCCTGGGCTTGGGCAAGCGAACGTCGCCCTCGTAGAGCGCAATCGCGTCGGAGATCCACAGCGTGGCGGCGTCTGCCAGCAACGGACTGGTGCGCGAGAGATCCAAATATCCCGGGCCCTTCTGCGGAAATTCGACGTCGCGCATGGCCTTCATGGGCGCGCGCACCAGGAGGCGCAGGCGTTGTCCCTCGGGCTTGAGGAACGCCTGCACCGTGACGTCGTTCGGAATGTCGTGAGCCCCCGCGGTGAGGGCCGCCGCCAGGGCGATCATCGCCAGACGCATGCAATTCAACCGTGTCTGGTATAGTATCTCAACATGAAACGGAACCTCTGCATCGGAACAGCGTTTCTCACTACCATTGTTGCGCTCGGAATCGGCTCCAGCATCCTCGGCCGCAAGGCCGAAGCCTCCGCCGTCCAGGCGCCGCGTTTTGAAGTCGATCCTATGTGGCCCAAGCCACTGCCCAACCATTGGGTGATGGGCAACACCATTGGCGTATCGGTCGACGCCAGCGATCACGTGTGGATCATTCACCGCGCCGGCTCGCTCGAAGCCAAAGAAATTTACGCGGTCACCAACCCCCCGGGTGCCACCTGCTGTCTTCCCGCGCCGCCGGTGCTCGAATTCGATCAGGAGGGTAACCTCATCGGCCACTGGGGCGGACCCGGCCAGGGCTACGATTGGCCCGATTCGAACCACGGCATCACGGTCGACTACAAAGGCAACGTGTGGATCGGCGGCAACGGCCGGGGTCCGCAGCCCAAGGGCGAAGCGCCCGTCGAGGGCCAGGCTCCGCCGGCGGGGCTGTTCAAGGACAACGAGATTCTCAAGTTCACGCAGGACGGAAAGTTTCTGATGCAGATCGGCAAACCCGGCCAGAGCAAGGGCAGCAACGATATCGACAATCTGAAAGGCCCTGCCAAGATGTTCGTCGATCGCAAGACCAACGAACTGTATGTCGCCGACGGTTACGGCAATCATCGCGTGATCGTGTTCGACGCCGACTCCGGCAAGTACAAGCGCCACTGGGGCGCGTACGGCAAGAAGCCCGACGATACCAACCTGGGCAATTACAACCCGGACGCGCCCATCGCGCAGCAGTTTCGCAACCCAGTGCATTGCGCCGAGCTCTCGAATGACAACCTGCTGTATGTCTGCGACCGCGTCAACGACCGCATCCAAGTCTTCAAACCAGACGGGAGCTTCATCAAGGAGGTCTTCATCGCCAAGCGCACCTTGGGTGACGGTTCGGTGTGGGATATCGCCTTCTCGAAGGATCCGCAGCAAAAGTACATTTACTTGGCAGACGGCGCCAACGAAAAGGTGTACGTAATGCTGCGCGATTCGCTGGAGATCCTGACCAGCTTCGGCGACGGCGGACGCCAACCCGGCCAGTTCTATGCAGTCCACAGCATCGCGACGGATTCGAAGGGTAACGTCTACACCACGGAAACCTACCGCGGCCAGCGCGTGCAGCGCTTCAACTACAAGGGCATCGCGGCCGTTACAAAGATGGACCAGGGAGTGGTCTGGCCCGGAAAGAAATAGACCATGCGAACTCTTGCACTAGCAGTGGTGCTGTCGCTCCCGGCGGCCGCGCAGCACATGCCGCGCGGTAGCGCTACCGACGTATCGAAAGCGGAAATCGAAGCCACCGTGCAGCGGACCGCGACGGCTCCGGTGAGCGACCAGGCGATACGCGTGGTCAGCATCAACAACGAGTACAACGTCGGCGTCGGCGTGGTGCATCGCGCCAAGACCGCGGGCCGCGATATTGGCGGCGGCATCGAGCACAGCCAGATCACTGAGGTCTATCACGTGATCTCAGGCAATGGAACCTTTGTGACCGGAGGCACGATCACGGACGCTAAGGAGACCGCGCCCGATACACCGGTAGTGAAGGTGCTCAATGGCCCTTCGACTGGAGGCGGTCCGGTGCAAGGCGGAGTGAGCCGCAAGATCGGCCCCGGCGACGTAGTCATCATCCCGCCCAACACACCGCATTGGTTCACCGAGATCACTACCGATCAGATTGTGTACTTGGTGGTGCGCGTCGATCCCCACAAGGTGCTGCCTGCCGGGTACGGAGCGAAATAATCCGCTCCTACTTGGCAGCGATGCGGATCAGCTTCAGCACTTCGGTGCGGCTCGACAAGTCCGCTTGCCCCGCCGGGAATCGATTGACACTCAGGATGTAACAGAGAATCAGCGCGTTGGTGTCGCGGTTCAGCGATTGCGGATTGTTCAGCGGCATGCTGGTACGGATGCGCTCAAACAGATCGCCCACCGTCAGCCCGTTCCAGTTGGAAAGAAACTCACCGCCCGCCAGCGGCGGGGCCTGCTCGCCGCCGCTGAGTGAGTCGCCATGGCACGCCATGCAGTGCTGGTTGTAGAGAGACTGTCCGCGCTTGGCTTGGTCCTCGGTATAGACGCCGTCCCACACTGAGCGCGTCGGCGCTTCTTGCGCGAGCGCGAACACGCCCGTGAGAGCCACTACAGCCCACCTCATCACTCCGCCGCCGGCAGGCTGAAGGCGATGTACTCGCCCGAGTAAGCGCCGCCGCTGACGGCCACCACGATGTACTGCTTGCCTTTCACCATGTACGTCATGATGCCGCCGCTCTGTTGCGCGGGCATGTACACTGCGCCTACTTCTTTGCCGCTGGCCTTGTCGTAAGCCCGCAACATCGCGCCGCGCGGATGATCGGCTGTCGTGGTCACCTGCGGATCGCCTGCCAGCACCAGCGTCTTGGTCACCGCCGTGACCACGCCGCCCGCTTGCCCGGTGCGCGGCAGCGTCATGCCTTTGAGCAGTGGATGATTGCGCACCACATCCGGCGTCTCGCCGTGCGCCACTTGCCAGGTGATCTCGCCCTTATCCAAGTTGATTGCCGACAAAGTTCCATAGGGCGGCTTCATCAGCGGCAGTCCTTGCACATTGAGTGGATTCACGGGCGCCGGAGCCGGAGCGGGCGTGCGAGGCAGCGGCGCTGCATCGGAGCCAGCGTTCTCGCCCGGCCCTCTGGCGATGCGGATCTCTTGACCCTCAGTCCCCAGGATGTAGTTCATGTCGGAGATGTCCTTCGGCGCGGGAACCAATCCGATGGGCGTGAGACTGGCGTTGCTTGCCGATACGTACACCGTGTGCGTCTCCGGATCGTAAGACCCGCCATACCAATTGGTGCCGCCGGCCGCGGTGCCCAGAGTCAGCGTCGCCAGCGGACCATTGGTCTTAGACGCCACCGGCGGCGTGAAAATGGGACCCAGCTTGTACTTCGCGGCGATGGTCTGCGCTTGATCCCGTATCGCGGGCGTGAAATCCACCAGGATGTCCGGCGTCACGCCGTTGCGGCTATAGGGCGGAGGCTTGGTCGGGAACGGCTGTGTCGGCGAATACCACTCGCCGGGCACATCGCCCTTCTCGACGGGACGCTCTTCGATGGGCCACACCGGCTGTCCACTCACGCGATCGAACACGTAAAGGATGCCTTGCTTGGTCGGCTGCGCGACGGCTTTGATGGCACGGCCGTTGACGTTGATGTCCGCCAGCAGCGGCGCGGAGGAGATGTCCATGTCCCACAGGGGATGATGCACCAACTGGTAAAACCACTTGCGCTGTCCGGTCTTGAGATCGACGCACACCAGACTCTCGCCATACAAGTTGTTCCCGGGACGATGGCCGCCGAAGTAGTCGCCCGTGGGCGACTCCACGGGGAGATACACCAGACCCAATTGCTCGTCGACGGTGATCTGCGTCCACACGCCGGTATTGCCGGTGTACTCGGCAGAGCCTTTTTCCCAGGTTTCGTAGCCGGGCTCGGTCTTCGTGGGAATCGTATGGAAGATCCACAAGCGCTTGCCCGTGCGCACATCGAAGCCGCGCACGAAGCCCTTGTTGTTGTGCATGCTCTTGGGCGTCATGCCTTCGCGGAAGGCCGCGCCAATGATGATGGTGTCCTTGGCCACCACCGGCGCGGACTGCAGTCCGATCTCGCCGTTCACCAGATCGATCGACTGGTCGTCTTCGAGTTTGAGATCGACCGTGCCTTCCTTGCCGAAAGTCTTGACTAGCGCACCGGTCTTGGCGTCCAGGCAGATGAGCCGGTAGCCCGGCGTGACGTAGAGGATGCGTTCTTCCTTGCCGTCGGTCCAATACGCGAGGCCGCGGCCGGAGAGTTGCCGGGGCGCAGCCGCGCCGCGCGCGCCTTCGTGCTCACCGTGCACCCACAGCAGTTCGCCGGTCGCCGCGTCGAGTGCAATGGCCGCGCGCCGTGAGCCTGCGGTAGCGTACAGCACGCCGTTGATCATCAACGGCGTTCCTTCGAGCTTGAACTCGGGACGGTTGCCGATGCTGTCGGTCTTGAAACGCCACGCGATTTCGAGCTTGCTGAAGTTCGAGCCGTTGATCTGATCGAGAGCCCGGTAGCGCGACGCGGCCAGATCCGCGCCGTGCGTGGGCCACTCGGTGTCTTTGAAGCGCGCCTGTGCGGAAAGCACCACAGCTGCGCTTAGAAATGCACCTAGGAATGCTTTGGTCATGCGATATGCGCTCCTTGCGTGTCTACGTACACGGCGTACAAGGACTGGCTGCCCGCCATGAACAAGCGGTTACGCTTGGTACCGCCGAAGCACACGTTGGCGCAGGTTTCGGGCATGCGGATCATCCCGATGCGCTCGCCTGCGGGTGTGATCACCTGCACCCCGGGACGTGCGCCGGCCCAGATGTTGCCGTCGACGTCGCAGCGGATTCCGTCGGCCGCGCTGGGCACTCCGCTGCCGGGGATGTCCAGTTGGATAAAACGTTTTCCATTGCGAAGGGCCTTGCCCTCGAGATCGAATACCCAGATCTGGCGCGCGCTGCCGGTGTCCGCGACATAGACCTTCTTATAGTCGGGCGAGAAGCAGATGCCGTTGGGGCCATCGGTTTCGTCGAAGACTTTGTCGAGCTGGCCGGTCTTCGGATCGGCGCGGTACACGGCGGGCTTGGTTTCAGACTCGGCTTTGAACCCCTCGTAGTTGCCGCGGATGCCGTAAGTGGGATCAGTGAACCAGATGCCGCCGTCGGGATGCACCACGATGTCGTTGGGCGAGTTGAGGCGCTTGCCTTCGAACTTGTCGGCGATCACGGTGACAGCGCCTGAGTGCTCATAGCGGGACACGCGACGGCCGCCGTGCTCGCAGGAAAGCTGGCGGCCTTCGTAATCGAAGGTGTTGCCATTGCTATAGCCCGACGGATTGCGGAACACGGTCACGTGCGCGTCTTCCTCAAGCCAGCGCATCTGCACGTTGTTGGGGATGTCGCTCCAGACCAGATAGCGTCCCTCACCGTTCCACGCAGGGCCTTCGGCCCAACTGGTTCCCGTGTGCAGGCGCTTGATGATGGTGTTGCCGATAATGTAGCGGCGGAAGCGGTTGTCGAGGGCGACGATGTCGGGGTCGGGATACTGCACGGGGGGATCGCCGGACCAGTCGCGCGGTGTGGGGATGGGGGAGATGCGCGCGGGCTGCTGCGCTCGCGCGGCCGGGAGGAGTGCGGCTCCGCTTAGAGCGGACATCAGGAATGATCGGCGATCTGTCAGGTTGGCCATAACCGTTAGGTATACCGCAGGCTGGGGTGGGATGCCAGCAGGATGGCCAACGTCGGCGATTGGTTGTGATAAACTTCCGAATTCCGTTCGACACTTTCCAGGAGGTGCTCATGAGATTTCATCTTGCGCTCGTAATGCTGTGCGCTGCGCTGCCGGCTGCCGCGCAGCAACTTACTCCGGCGCAAATGAACGCGAAGGCCAAGGCGCAGAACGTACCGGAGATTCCGTTTGACTCGGCGCCGAATTTTTTGAAGCTGCCGGCGAACCTGTATTTGGGTGAGGGCATCGGCGTGGCGACCAATTCGAAGGGCCACATCTTCGTCTATACGCGCAGTCAGGAGACGCGTCTGTTTGAGTTCGATCAGAAGGGTGTGTTCGTGCGCGAAATAGGCGAGGGGCTGTACGGATTCGTGTTTGCGCACGCGGTCCGCGTGGATAAAGACGACAATATCTGGGCCGTGGACGAAGGCTCCAACATGGTCATCAAGTTCAACCCCGCGGGGCAGGTGGTGATGCTGCTGGGGAGGCGGCCGGAATCGGTGGAGGGGTTGGAACGGACGCCAGCGGGGAATGCTCCAGTGCCTCCGGCGCAACCTTATTTGTTCAACCGGCCGACGGATGTGGCGTGGGATGCGGCGGGGAACATTTTTGTTTCTGATGGCTACGGGAATTCGCGCGTCGTGAAATACGACAAGAACGGGCGCTTCATTGCGACAGCGGGGACGAAGGGGGCGGGGCAAGGGCAATTGAATCTGCCGCACTCGATTGCGACCGACGCCAAGGGCAATGTATACGTGGGCGACCGCAGCAACAGACGTATTGAGGTGTTCGACAACGATCTGACATTCAAGGCGATTTACGATAACGTGGGCGCGCCGTGGGCGCTATGCGTTACGCCGGGACCGCATCAATATCTTTACAGCTCCAATTCAAATCCGGATAACAACAACGCGGAAATCGCGGCCGTGACCGGCGACATTTACAAGATGGAGCTGGACGGTACGGTGGTGGGCAAATTCGGCAAGGCGGGCAAGCAACTGGGGTCGTTCACCACCGTGCATGAGATCGATTGCCGCAATGAAAACGAATTGCTGGTTTCTGAAATCACAGGCTGGCGGGTACAGAAGTTGACACTGCATCCGGAGAAAGTTGCGAAGTAGGAGACTGCCATGAGACTAATCACACTGCTCCTCTTTGTCGCGACGCTTTCGGCGCAGAGTATTCCGGAAATCCCGTATGATTCGGCGCCGAATCTGCTGAAAATGCCGCCGCACATTTATCTGGGCGAGGCGGCCGGGGTCGCCACCAATTCCAAGGGAAACATTTTCGTTTACACGCGTACCGGATCGAGCAACGCCGTCATGGGCGGTTCGCGCACCTTCACTCACGGCGGGGCGCGGCTGTTTGAGTTCGCTCCGAACGGGACGTTCCTGCGCGAAATCGGGCAGGGCGTGTATGGATTTCTGTTCGCTCACGTGGTGCGCATCGATCCCCAGGACAACATTTGGGTGGTGGATGAAGGCTCCAGCATGGTGATCAAGTTCGATCCGGCGGGGCGCATTCTGCTCACTCTGGGGCGCAAGCCGGAGGCGGTTCGCGTGCCGGCGGGAGAGGCTGGCGAAGGCGGTGGTCCGGGCGGGCGCGGCGGGCTTCCAGGCGCGGGGGTCAAGGGCGATAATTTCAACCGGCCTACCGACGTGGCCTGGGATGCAGCGGGCAACATCTTTGTATCCGACGGCTACGGCAATTCGCGCGTGGCGAAGTTCGATAAGAACGGGATGTTTATCAAGTCCTGGGGCTCGAAGGGGACGGAGCCGGGACAGTTCGATCTGCTGCACACCATTGCGGTCGACCCGCAGGGGAACGTCTACGTGGGCGACCGGTCGAACAAGCGCATTCAAGTCTTCGACAACGACGGAAATTTCAAAACGCAATACACGAATGTCGGCGCGCCTTACGCGATCTGCATTTCCTCGGGAGCGCATCCGTATCTGTTCACTTCCAATTCGAATCCCAGCACTTCGATGGATAACGGCGAGATTTACAAGATGGAACTCGACGGGCGGATCGTGGGCAAGTTCGGCAAGGCGGGGAAGCTGATCAAGGAGCTGGGCACGGTGCATGAGATCGATTGCCGCAATCCGAACGAGATCTTCGCGGGAGAGCTGACGAATTGGCGGGTGCAGAAGCTGGTATTGCATCCGACTCCATGAAGACGCTCGGCACCTTCTTGCTGTTGGCGCTGGCGGCAAGCGCGCAAACGCTTGCGCCACCGGGGTTTCATCATCTGCATCTGAACTCTGTTGACCCGGAAAAGGCTATCGACTTTTACACGCGTCAGTTCCCTAGCACGGAGAAGTCATCATTTGCGGGCGCGCCGGCGCTGAAATCGGGCAAGGTGTATGTGTTATTCACCAAGGTGAGGACTCCGCCGCCGACTGCTCCGCAGACAGCGATCTGGCATTTTGGCTGGCACGTGGTGGACGTGCAGAAGAACAAGACCGAGTATCTGGAACGCAAGGTCAAGCTGCTTCCGTTGTACACGACGGACGAGGGCGGATCGGTCTTCGTGAGTAGCGACACGTGGCCGGGCGTGGGAGGGTCGCTGGGGTTGACCAAGGCGCAGATCGCGGACGCGAAGGCCAAGGGTGTGCAGCCGACGCATGGCGCGGGATTCGCGTACCTCGAAGCACCGGACGGCGCCGTCATTGAATACCAGGGGAACATGCCGGCGGAACGCTTCAATCACGTGCACATGTTCCAGCATGATCCGTATTGCGCGGAGCTGTGGTATCACGAGCACCTGAACGCACCCAGCCGTTCCACTTATACGGAAGCCACTTGCAAGGTGGCACGGCCCGAGCTGTCTTGGCCGTCGCTCGAACGTGCGGGCATGTTGCGGCAACCGGCGGGGGTCACGTTCGACGATGTAGCGCTAACATGGCACGTGCAGCAGGACGAGCGGCCGCTGACGCCGACGCGCGGGCATCTTTACGATCACGTCGGGTTGAGCGTGCGCGATCTGGATGCGTGGATCGCTAAGCTGCGCGCGGAACACGTGAAGTTTCTCACCAAGACTTA
>Ga0068858_100004172_pt1 | contig 14220 bp, 14 predicted proteins | sample KBSSwiS12_FD_66589 | JGI IMG/M metagenome (GOLD analysis project Ga0068858, IMG submission 66589) | Switchgrass rhizosphere microbial communities from Kellogg Biological Station, Michigan, USA - KBS Switchgrass S1-2 | ecosystem: Host-associated > Plants > Roots > Rhizosphere > Soil ... | reverse complement strand
GATAGAAGCGTTCTAAATAGCGTTTGAGCGAGCGCACGCCGGCCGGGTTGTGAGCGCCGTCGAGCAGGATGTCGGGGTTGGGCGAGATGTGTTCCAAGCGTCCCGGCCAGCGCGTTTCGGCGATGCCCTTCGGCGATACGCCTAGCGTTTCGAGCGCCAGTGCGGCGGTGACCGCGTTGTCGACTTGATGCTCTCCGGCGAGTGGGCATTCGATTCCGGAAAAGCGGCTGCCGCGCGCGTCGATCTCCAGATCGCGGATCTGGAAATCCGCGGCGCGCTTTGCGGGAATGCCGAGTTCGGCGGCTTTCGCGTCGAGCACGGCCGCGGCTTCCGGACGCTGCCGCGCGAATACCGCCGGGACACCACGCTTCAAGATTCCGGCCTTTTCGGCGGCAATGGACTCGATGGTGTTGCCCAGGAACACCTGGTGGTCCATGTCGATGGGAGTGATGACGGTGAGCGCCGGGTCGACGATGTTGGTTGCGTCGAGTCTGCCGCCCAGACCGACTTCGATCACTGCCGTCTTCACGCTCAGCTCACGGAATAACCAGAACGCCATGGCGGCGACGGTTTCGAAATAACTGGGATGCGCGTCGAGATCGAGCGAGCCGGCGGCTTGGTGGACCACGTCGAACGCTCGCGAAAACTGGGTTTGCAAGACCGGGATGCCGTCGATCTGAATGCGCTCGGTGGGTTCGACCAAGTGGGGCGAGGTGAACAGCCCCGTGCGGACGCCCGCCGCGCGCAAGCCCGCGGCGATCATGGCGCTGGTGGAACCCTTACCGTTGGTCCCGGCGACATGGACCACGCGGTACGTCTTTTCCGGATTGCCCAAGGCGTCGAGAACCGCGCGGATGCGGTCCAGGCCCAGCTTGGCGGTCTTCATTTCGTTGCCCAGCGCGTACAGGAACTGGACGGAATCGGGATAGTTCATGTGCTTAACTTTCAATGGTATCCGAGCAGACGCGTAATCCCCTAAACCATTTTTATTCCGCTATGTTCATAATGAAGAGGACTCGATTCCCGCCCCGGTCCAACTTTTTCCGAGTGGGGGGCGTCTTTACGAACGGAGCAAACGTTGATCTTTCGCGAGGTTGAAGATCGCGACCTGATCGCCAAAGCGCGGCAGGGAGACGTGGAGGCGTATAACCTTCTCGTATCCCGGTGGGAGAAGCGTATCTTCAACTATCTGCTGCGGTTGGTGTCGAATCGCGAGGATGCACTCGATCTTAGCCAGGAAACTTTCTTGAAAGCGTATCAGAACCTCCGCAAACTCGACGATCCGGCGCGCTTTTCGGCGTGGCTGTTCCGCATCGCTCACAACGAGGCGTTTTCGTTGCTGCGGCGGAGGAAACCGGAGAGCGAGCTTTCCGAGCCGCGTCCGCGCGATTTTGGCGGGCGGATGTTGCCGATCGAATTGTCGCTGGCGGTGGAGAGCGCGCTGAAGGTGCTGAGTGAAGATCAACGCGAAGCAGTCTTGTTGAAGGTCTACCAGGGGTTCAAGTTCGATGAAATGGCGGAGATTCTGGAAATTCCTGTCTCCACCGTGAAGTCGCGCTTGTACACCGCGCTCGACCTGCTCAAGGCCACGCTGGCTCCGGCGGTATTACGTAAAGACGGGGGGATGGCGTTATGAGTTGCAAGCTGGGGGATGCGAGACCGGATTGGAAGTCGTATGCGCTGGGTGAGTTGGACTCGCGCGCACGGCAGGAGGCGGAAAATCACGTGGCCGCGTGTGCCGATTGCCAGGACGAACTGGCTGGGTTGCGGGTGACGCTGGACGCGATGGCGACGCTGCGCGAGGAAGAGCTGCCGCGGCGGATTGCGTTCGTCTCCGATAAAGTTTTCGAGCCGCGCTGGTATGAAAAGTTATTCTTGCGGCCATCCTTTGCGGCGGCGGCAGTGATTGCGGCGGCGATTCTGGTGCACGCTTTCGTGCGGCCGGTGGGTGTGCCGGCGAACGTTACGGCGCAAGTGGATACGCGGGCGATGGAAGCTCGCGTGAGCGCTGAAGTTACAGCGCGGTTGCAGAGCGAAATGGCGACAGTGGTGAACGCGGCGGTTAGCAAAGCGGTCGCCGACACGGAAAAGCACGACGACCAGCGCACTGCCTTGCTGCTCTCGGCCACGGAACAGCGCTACTCCGACGCCGCGGATTTTCTCAACAAACAAGTAACGCGTATGTATGCCCTGAATACCGGGGCGGGAGTTCGCTAAATGAAGATCTTCACTTTGAAACACTTCTCGACTTTGCAGTACCTAACGAAGCCTTTCCTCCTCCTTGTGATTGCCGCCTCAGCAATGGCAAGTGATGCGCCGCGCGTGCCAAGGAACACGCTGGCTGCGACGGAAAAGAAACTCGATAACAGCTTCACCAAGTTATGGAGTGACAATCCGTTCGTAGTAATGGGTCCCACGCGCGGCGTTTATTTAGAAGGTTACGGCGCAGTGTTCACGGCGGAAGTGAATTTAGTGGCGGGTCCCGTGCTCGGCATCATGACGCCGCCCATGACCAAACAGGATATCGCGCAGCACAAGCAGAAAAAGATCGCGCGCATTCCGGAGTTGAAGAAGGCGCTGGCGAAGGCGCTGGCCGATACCGCGGCGTCTCCGGAAATGGCGGCGGTGCCGCCCGAGGAGCAGATCGTGCTGGTGGCCTTCCTCTCGCATTTCCCCTGGGAAGACCTGGACGGAATGCCCGCGCAAATCGCGATGCAGGGATCGAAGAAGCAGTTGATGGAAGCGCAGCGCCTGGGTGGTGCGGCCCTTGAATCCGCCATTCACGCCGTGCAGTACTAACGCCCATGCGGCTTGGCGAACTCCTAATCCAGAAACATCTGATCACCGGCGAAGACCTGGACCGCGCGCTCGAGTTGCAGCGCGAGCGCGGCGATAAGCTGGGCAAGATTCTGGTGGATCTGGGCTTTGTGGCGGCGCGCGATGTATTGCTCGCGTTGTCGGAACAGTTGCAGGTGCCGCTGCTCGCGATTGAAGGGCCACCGGCGGTTTCGCCTGAGACGGAAACTCTCTCCCCCAAGTTTCTGCGCCAGTTCCGCTGCCTGCCGGTGATGCTGCACGACCACACGGTCACGCTGGCGATGGCCGATCCCCTGGATTTTGAGACGCGTTCGACGGTGGCCGCGTGCACGGGTCTGACGGTGAACCCAGCGCTCGCGGGAGAGCAGGAAATTCTCGACGCCATCGACCGCTATTACGGGCAGACCGAGAAGAACGAAACTGAGTTGGCGACTCCTGTGGGTGAAGCCAGCGAAGATCTGGAACAGCTTCGCGACATGGCCAGCGAGGCGCCGGTGATCCGCCTGGTGAACGCCATGATCGCGCAGGCGGTGGAGAAGCGCGCGAGCGACATTCACATCGAGCCGTTCGAAAAAGAATTCCGCGTGCGCTACCGTGTGGACGGCGTGCTGGTGAATCAGGACGCGCCGCCGCGCGAGTTGAAAGCAGCGATTATTTCGCGCGTGAAGCTGATGGCGCGCTTGAATATCGCGGAACGCCGTTTGCCGCAGGACGGCCGCATCAAGGTGAAGACGCTGGGCCGCGAAGTCGATTTGCGCGTTTCGACATTGCCTACGCTTTATGGTGAAAGCGTTGTCATGCGTCTGCTCGATCGCTCGGCGGGCGATTTTTACGATCTGGAACGGCTGGGCTTCGACGAGCACATGTTGTCGCGCATGCAACATTACACGTCCCTGCCGCACGGTATTTTCCTGGTCACGGGCCCGACCGGTAGCGGCAAATCGACCACGCTGTATTCGGCGTTGAAGCGCATCAACCAGACCGACAAGAAGATCATCACCATTGAAGACCCCGTCGAATATCAGATGGACGGGATCAACCAGATCCACGTGAATCCGCAGATCGGCTTGACCTTCGCGCAGGGGCTGCGCCACATTGTGCGCCAGGATCCGGATGTCATCATGGTGGGCGAAATTCGCGATCGCGAGACGGCCGATATCGCCATACGCTCGGCGCTTACCGGACACTTCGTGTATTCGACGCTGCACACTAACGATGCTCCTAGCGCCATTACGCGCTTGACCGACATGGGCGTGGAGAATTACCTGATCACGTCGTCACTGACGGCTGTGTTGGCGCAGCGTCTGGTGCGTGTGATTTGTGATCAGTGCAAGGTTCCCGGCGGCACTGCAGTGACTCCAGAAGGCGAGACCATCAACGTTTTCCGCGGCACGGGCTGCGAGGCGTGTTTCAACACCGGCTATCGCGGGCGCTTGGGAATTTTTGAAATGATGGAACTGAACGAGGAACTACGCGCGTCCATCATGCGCAATGAGGATTCGGGCCGGATCACGGAAATTGCACGCCGCCACGGCATGCAGAATCTTCGCGAAGATGGTTGGAATAAAGTGCGCCGCGGCATGACCTCGGCGGATGAAGTGATGCGCGTGACACAGGAATTATAAATGGCGACAGCCTACTTTTTTCGGGCGGTGGCGGCGGACGGCAAACTCCGCACGGGCACGCTGTCAGCCGAAACCGATCGCCACGTCGCCGCTGAACTGAAGCGCCAGGGTTTGATCCCGGTGTATGTCGGCCTGGAACAAAAGGCCGGCAACGCGCTCAAGATTCCGGCGTTCCAGCGCGGCAGGCGCAAGGACATTCTGTTCTTCACGCAAGAGTTGGCCACGCTGCTCAACGCCGGCGTACCGCTTGACCGTGCGCTGTCGATCACCGCGGAGCTGACCGAACACGCGAATTTCCGCACGCTGGTGCTGGACATCGTCCGCTTGATTAAAGGCGGCAAATCGCTGGCCGATAGTCTGGCGGCGCATCCCATCTATTTTTCCGATCTCTATGTCAATATGGTGCGCGCGGGCGAGGCCTCCGGGTCGCTGTCGCAGATCTTCGACCGCCTGGCTGAGTTCGAGCGTACTCGCGATGACTTGCGCAGTTACATTGTGAGCTCCCTGATTTACCCCGGGCTGCTCACCATCGTGGGCATTTCGTCCATCATTGTTTTGCTGGAGTTCGTGGTACCGCGCTTCGCGCAAATCTTTTCCGATCCGCGCATGACCATTCCGGTGCCTACGCAGATGCTGCTGGCCACCAGCCGCTACTTGCAGATGTATTGGCTGCCGGGCGCCATTGTGCTGGCGGCGGTGATCATCTCGTTAGTCACTTATATACGCACTGCCAACGGGGCCATGTGGTGGGACACGTTCCGCCTGCGCATGCCGGTGTTGGGCGACGCGCTGCGCAAGGCTGAGACGGCTCGATTCGCGCGCGCGATGGGGACACTGGTCGCGGCCAGCGTGCCGCTGGTGCAATCGATCGGTATCGCGCGCGGGATTTTGAATAACCGGCGCATCGCGGGGTCGCTCGAACGTGTGATCACCGGCGTGAAGCGTGGCGAAGGCATCGCGGGGCCGCTCTCGAAAGCCGGCGAATTTCCTCCGCTGGCCGCGCATCTGTTGAGCGTCGGCGAGGAAACCGGACACCTGGACGCCATGTTCGTGCGCATGGCCGACATCTACGAAACGGAAACGCGCAGCGCCATCCGGCGCTTCACTTCGCTGTTTGAACCGCTGATCATTTTAGTGATGGGACTGTTGATCGGCACTTTGATTTTGAGCTTGATGCTGGCCATCACCAGCATCAATGACATTGCGGGCTAGAAGGAGATCAAAAAAATGGGGACACCCTTTCCTGTCCACCGCCGGGTATGCCGGTCATTGCGGGGTAATCGTAAGGGGGACAGGATAGAGTGTCCCCATTTTTCCCAACGCGGTATCACGCTGATTGAAATGCTGGTGGTGGTGACCATCATCGCGCTGTTCGCGGCCCTTGTGGGTCCCAAGCTGTTCGGCAACGTGGATAAGGCCAAGCGTACGCAAGTGCACGCGCAGATCAATTCGTTCATGACGGCGCTGGGTTCTTACAAACTAGATACCGGGAATTTTCCCACCACCGATTTGGGCTTGAACGCGCTGCGCGTGAAGCCGGACGGACTGGATCAGTGGGCGGGGCCCTATCTGCCACAGGACGCGCCGGACGACCCTTGGGGCCATCACTATCTCTACAAATTCCCCGGCGATCACGGAGATGAACCGGACATCGTTTCGCTGGGCGCCGACGGCCAGCCTGGCGGAGAAGGGAACAACGCCGACATTGTCAGTTGGAGCAATAAATAGGCGGCAAGCGGGCATCACGCTCATCGAGCTGCTGATCGTGCTGACCCTGATCGCGCTGCTGACGGGCATCGCTTTCCCGAGCGCGGCGGCCGGCGTAGAGTCTCTGCGTCTACGCTCGGTGTCGGACACGGTGGTGAGTTTTCTCAATACCGCGATCGATCGCGCGAGCCGCCGCCAGCAAGTGATTGAGGTGTGGATTTCTCCGCAAGACAACGTGTTGATTTCGCGCTCGCCGGACCTGGAATTTTCGCGCCGCCTGGAATTGCCGGCGGGATATCGCATCCTCACGGTTCTGCCGGCTGCCGAAGTGAATCCGGATGAGCCGCGCCGCTTTCTGCTGTATCCGGGCGGCGGCGTGCCGCGCATCGGTGTCGAGATTGGGAACCGCTCCGGAAACAAGCGCATGGTCAGCGTCGATCCGTTCACCGAATTAACGCGCGCGGAGAAGGCGCCATGAGCGTTCGCCGACAAGCTGGATTTACGTTGCTGGAAGTGCTGGTGGCGACGCTCATCATGGGCATCGCCGTCGCCGGCATTTTGAACGGCATGGCGGGAGCGTCGCGCAACGCGGCGCGTCTCACGGACATCGACCGCGCGACGCTGCTGGCGAGGCAGAAGATGGACGAGCTGTTGATCGATCGCGCCGCGCCGCGCAACCAAGACATTGCCGCGGAGTTCGATCCCACGCTCACGGGGGGCGTGCGCTCCGGATGGCACGCTCGCGTCACGCCGTTTGAAGCCACGCCGGGGGCCAGCGGTTTGTGGGATCTCGACCGCGTGGAACTTGAAATCTGGTGGATGAGCGGGCAAACGCGCCGCACTTACGCGCTGGAAGGATTTCGCCGCAACATCCTGCAGAAAGGGGACCGGCAATTCTGATGCATCAGCGGTCCATAGATCGCAACCAGCGCGGCGTGACGCTGCTGGAACTCATGATTGCGGTCACTTTGGTGGCGGGCCTGTCGACGGGCATGCTCATGGCCATGCGCACCAGCTTGATGACCTATGACAAGACCGCCAAGAAACTGGAATCCAACCGCCGCTTCGTGAAGACCCAGCAGATTTTGTCGAATCAGATTGCGGCGGTAATTCCGACGCAGGGGCTGTGCGTGCCGGCCGAGGGCCAGACCATCGCGGTGGCTTCTTTTCTGAGTGGGTCAGTGGATGCGTTGCGGCTGATCACTAGTTATTCCATTGCGGAAGGCGCGCGCGGCTATCCGCAGATCGTCGAATATCGAGCGCTCCCGGGCGACCACGGCGGGGTGCGCCTGGTGGCGACCGAGCATCCTTACACAGGCCCCGCGAGCACCACTCCGTTTTGTGGCACTGCGCCGGCGCCAGGCGGAACGGTGTATGTGCTGGCGGAAAATCTGGCTTACTGCCGGTTTTCGTATCACGAGCCGTACAACCAAAACACGTTTCTCGAAACTCCCTGGCTCCCACTGTGGGACAGACCCGTGCTGCCCGGGGGAGTGCACATTGAGATGCGGCCGGCGGTGCCCGCGAGCGGCGGGCTTTCCATATTGAACGTGACAGTTCCTATCATGGTCGACCGCGACCCGCGATCGGTGTATGACGACCGCTACTAATCGTCGACGGCAACGCTCGCGCGGCGGCGCGCTGCTGGCGGTGCTATGGCTCTCGGCAGGGCTGGCTGCCATCGCTCTCTCGGTTTCGTCCAACGTGCGTTCGGAAACGGATCGCGTTTCGACGGCGGGTGACGGCCTGCGCGCGTCCTATCTGGCTTCGGGTGCGCTCGAACGCGGAATCTTGTGGGTGCTGTGGGGCAATTCGGGTTTCAATTATGCCGCGCCCGATGGGCTGCCACGCTTCTGGAACTCCAATATGCGGCGCCTTCCCATGCGTTTTCCGAGCGGCGATGCGCTGGTCGAAGTGATCCCGGAAAATTCCAAGCTGAATCTCAATACGGCCGATCCCGAGGATCTCTATCGCGTGATCTTCGCGGTGAGCGGGGACCCGGTGCGCGCGCGGCGGATCGCGGACGGCATTGTAGACTGGCGAACTCCTTCGACAAGTCCCAGCATTTTCGACCAATACTATTTCAGCCTGGGTCCGACTTTTCGGGCGCGGCACGCGTCTTTTGTGGAGATAGAGGAATTACTGCTGGTGCAGGGGATGAGTCCCGAGCTGTTCTACGGAAATTACACCGCGGGGCCGGACGGGCGCCTGTACGCGCGCGGAGGTCTGCGCGATTGCCTGTCCCCCTGGGGATCGCAGGGGCCGTTCGATGTGAATACCGCGAGTCCCGCGCTGCTGGAAGCCATGGGCATGACGCCGGAGGCGACAGCAGTCATCGTCGCCCGCCGCCAGCAGCAGCCTTTTCAAAACCCCCAGGAGACTGGTCCGCTTCCTCCGCGCATTGCCCTGGGTAACGGATTCACGATTTATACGCTGCGCGCCAGCGCGCGCCTGCGCCGCAGCGATGGCACGTATTCCGAAGTCGTGCGCACGGCCGCGGCCACCGTCAAATTGTTCGATCCAAGAAAAGCCCCGCGCGAGATGGATGTTTTGCGCTGGTACGACGATGCCTGGTCGCAAGCCGCGATCCCGCCGTATGCGGGAATGGCGATCCGCGGCGGCAATGTTCCCGGGCAACCGGGGTTTGCGGGAGAGGCGCAACCATGAGCGTCTTGCGAACGCTAATCCCCAGCGGGCTGCGCAAGTGGCTGGCGCTCGGCCACGGCGTAGGTATCGAAGTGGTGGGACCGCATGGCGGAGAGTCCCTGCGCGTCACTGCGGTGCGCGTGCATCCGGGCGGAGCGCGCGTGGTGGGCACGCTTTCCTTCGACGATGCGATGCATCATGCCGCTGGCGTGTGGGGCACCGAGTATGCGGCGTTCCTTCGCAAACATGGCTGCGCTCACGTGGCGGCTACTGTTTTGCTGCCGCGCCGCGAGGTGATGGTGCGGCATTTGTCACTCCCCGGTGTGTCCGACAAAGACCTACCCGCGGCCATCGAGTTTCAGATGGACGGCTTGCATCCTTACCCCGAAGAAGAGGTGGCTTCGAGCTGGGCGCGAATTCCGGGCACGTCATCGGTGCTGGTGGCGATCACGCGGCGGGCGGTGATCGAGCGCTTTGTCACGCTGTTCGGGGAAGCCGGCATTCAAGTGGGCGCGTTCACATGTTCGGCGGCGGTGATCCATGCCGCGCTGCGCATGTTTCGCGCGGAGCTTCCGCCTTCTGGTCTGCTGGCGTATGAGAGCACCGAATCCGGTTATGAAATTTACGGCGAGAGCGCGAGCCGCGCGGTATTCTCGGCCAGTTTCGCGGTGCCACTGGAAAGAGCCGCGGCAATGGCGGCAGCGGAATTGCGTTTGGAACCGGAGACCGCGCCCGTCAATTTGGACTCGCTGCTGAACGCGGCTCCGGCGTTGCCGTATGCGGCGGCGCTGACCTCGGCGTGCCCGCTGATGGCGCTGCCGCTCAATCTGCTTCCCGCCGACCTGCGGCCATCCGGCTCGCGCTGGTTGTGGATTCCTTCGGCCGCTTTGGGCGCGGCGGTGCTGTTGCTCGCCGCGGCACTGGGATTATTCCCGCGCTACGACAACTCACGCTATCTGGCTTCGTTGAATGCCGAGATTGCCAGGATCGCCCCGACTGCGAGCCGTGCCACGGCGCTCGATCGCCAAACCGAAAGCGCGCGGCGTAACACGCTCGAACTCGACGAACTGCGCGCCCGCACCAAGGCCGATCTGGATGTACTGAACGAGATGACGCGCATTCTGACGCCTCCCGCGTGGCTCAATCTTTTGGAAATTACGCGCACGCAGGTGACACTCGCCGGCGAAACCGCGCAGGCCGCGCCGCTGCTGCAAACCATCGACGCCTCGCTGTTGTTTAAGGGTTCGGAGTTCGTGATTCCGCCCTCGCGCGTGAACAACGCCGAGACGTTTCGCATTCGCACCAACCGGGAGGCCGGTAAATGAACCTGCGCCCACGCGATCGCCGCGCTTTGGCTTGGCTGGCTGTTTCCGCGCTGCTGGGGTTGATCGTCTATTTCTGGCCCACCAGCGAGGGCGCAGTAGCCGTGGTGGCTCCCGTGGGTGATCCGGTGACGCTCGCGGAAACGCGCCTGGCACGTTTGCGCGAGTCCGCGGCCACGGTTCCCGCGAAAGAAAACGTGTTCAAGAAAGTTGCCGCCGATCTCGCCGTGCGCGAAAAGGGAATCATTCAGGCGGAGACTGCCGCGCAGGCGCAGGCGCTATTGATCCAGATCATCCGTCGCCTGGGCGCCGCCGAAAATCCGGCCATCGATATTCGTTCCACGGAGCTGAATCCCATTCGTCCGTTTGGCGATTCTTATGGCGAAGCCAGTGTCGCGGTGCAGATCGAATGCCGCATCGATCAATTGGTGAACCTGCTGGCATCCCTGGAGACGCAGCCCGAACTGGTGGCTACCAGTGACCTGCGCGTGCTTTCCTCGAACGCCAAAGAGAAGACGGTAGCCGTGCGCGTGACCATCTCGGGCGTGGTGCCGCGCCGCTTAGTTCCAGAGAAAACGCAGTCGGGGAAGAAAACGGGAGGGACTGGGTTGTGAATCGCCGAATCGTCTTGTTGAACCTCGCCTTACTCGCTTTGGTAGGGGCGTTGGGGTGGATTCTGCGCGCGAATTGGCTCGAAGCGCAAGCTCGCGAGCGTGCCGTGCTGCTGCGCAAAATTGCGCCCAAGGCGGTGCTGGCGCCGCCCGGTCTCCCGGGCGTAAAAGCCGCGGCGCCGGCCGACTATATCGATGTCGCGAGCAAAATGCTGTTCTCGAAGGACCGCAACCCGACCGTGATCGTGGAGCCGCCCAAGCCCGCACCCGAGCCAGTGATGCCTGCGCTCCCCAACTACAACGGGCAGATGGCGATTGGCGAGCAGCCGGTGATTTTTCTGAGCACGAACAATGTGCAGAGCAGCTATCACGCCGGTGAGCGGATCGGCGATTTCAAGGTTGTGAGTTTCGACGAGGATAATATCGCCTTTGAGTGGAAAGGCAAAAGTATCGAACGCAAACTGGAAGAATTGCGGCCGAAGCAGGTCCTGGCGCAAACAGGCCCCAGCGGGAACACGGGCTCGAAACCGCCGGCTGCGGGCGCTGCTCCCGCTAGCGTCGCGGCGGCGCCTGAGGCAAGCGCGCCCGCGGCCCGCAGTAATCCCGTGACTTCGTTAAGCGGGACGAGCGCCTCTAAAACCGGCGATGCCAACAGCACGAGTAGCGTCAGCGAGGACGGCATGTTAGGCCCGGAATTAACCGGAGGCTTTCGCGCGTGTGTTCCCGCCGATACTTCGCCCACCGGCACCATTCATTCGGGATACAGAAAGGTTCAGTCTATGAGCATATTTGGTCCGTCTTGCGATTGGGAGCCCGTTAAATGAGAATTTGGCGTTCCATGATGGTTTCGGGGATCGCGCTTTCCCTGGCGGTTTTCGTGCTGATCGACTGGGGGGGCAAGGCCTTCGCGCAAGCCCCACCAGCGCAACCCGCGCCCGCTCAGGCGGCTCCGGCGCCCGTGCCCATCGGCAACCTACAACTGCAAAATACTTCGTTAGTGGAAGTGATCAATCAACTCGCGCGCCAGTTGAAGATCAACTACATTCTGGATCCCGCGGTGCGCGGCACGGTGGTGTTGAACACCTACGGCAGCACCGCCAACCTGGACGCGCGCAGCCTGCTGGATCTGATCCTGCGCATCAACGGCGCCGCCATGATTCAAGAGGGCGAGATCTACCGCATCCTGCCTCTCAAGGACGCGCCCAAGATGCCGTTGCGTCCGCAAATGAACGCGCAGAATATCCCGGAAGACGACCAGATCATGCTGAATCTGGTGTTCCTGAAATATGTGACGGTAGATGAACTCACCAAAGTATTGGGCGAGTTCCTGGGTGAAAACGCCTCCCTTTTTTCCTACGCCCCTTCCAATCTGCTGTTCATTCTCGATAGCCGGCGCAATATGCGGCGGACCATGGAGTTGATCGATTTGTTCGACAGCGACAGTTTTGCGAACCAGCGTGTCCGCCTTTTTGAAGTGAAGAATACCCGTCCCTCTGACCTGGTGAAGGACCTGGAGAGCGTTCTAAAAGCGGTCTCGCTGGACGGCAAGAACGTGACCATTCGTTTTCTTCCGGTGGACCGCATCAACACGCTGATCGCCGTGGCGCCCAATCCGGGAGTGTTCGACACCATAGAAGTCTGGCTGAAGAAGCTAGACATTCCGGTGAAGATCGCTGTGGGCGGCGGCAGTGAAAATCACGTGTACCGTTTGCGCTACGGGCGTGCCGAGTGCGTGGCCATGGCTTTGAATCAGCTCTATGGCATAGGCGGAAACACAGGAAGCTATGGCGGCTACCCCGGTATGGGCTACGGAAGCGGTTTTGGCGGATTCGGAGGAGGCGGTGGGCCGTACGGCGGCGGGAACTACGGTTTCCCCAATACCTATGCCGCGACCGGCGGTGGCATGAATAACAACAGCACCTACGGGAACGGCAACAACTTCAATAACAACTTTGGCGGCATGGGGCAATGCCCGGGAATGGGCACGGGCGGTTATCAGGGCAGCGGTGGCGGCTACGGCTACCCGGTGTTTGGCGGGTATGCCGCACAAGTGCCGGCTGCCACTACGGGTCAAGCCGGTACCCCTTCCATCGTAGGAAGCGGCGCGCCGCTGGCGCCGGCTGCCGCTACGGGACAGACCGCCGATAGTAAGCCGGCCGTTCGCATCGTAGCCAACCCCCTCGACAACGCACTGCTCATACAGGCGACTCCCGAACAATATCAGGGGATTCTCAGTATCCTCAAAGATCTCGATGTCCCGCCGCGCCAGATTTTGCTCGAAGCGAAAATCTATTCGGTGAGTCTCACGGGATCTTTCGCTGGCGGCGTCTCTGCGCAATTCCAGCGGGTGACCAATTCGGATAAGTCGCTATTGGCAACCTTGGGCGCTGCCTCCGGCGTGACCTCGCTCACCATGCAAATGGGTTTTCTGGTGGGCCGCAGCAAGGAGCTTCTAGCTTTCCTCAACTTGTCGGAGAACGTCGGCCGCACGACGATACTATCCGAGCCCAGCCTGATCGCCACCGATAGCATTCCTGCCACCATCAACGTCGGCACGCAAGTTCCCGTGCAGACCTCGTCGTCGACCACCGTGGCCGGTTCGAGCACGGTCACCAACTCGATCTCGTCGCAAAACACCGGCATCACCATGCAGGTGAATGCGCGCATCAATCCCAGCGGGGTGGTCACGCTGGTGGTCAATCAGGAGGTCAGCGCGCCGGCAGCCGGGAGCGGCACGCTGACGCCCTCCTTCGATCAGCAAGTGGTGCAGACGCAGGTCACGGTGCAGGACGGCGATACCATCGCCATCGGCGGCCTGATCAGCGACACCACCACCTCTGGCTCCAGCGGCATTCCGTATCTGTCGCGGCTCCCAGGAGTCGGGTTGCTGTTCGGCAACAAGAGCAGCTCGCATGCCCGGAGCGAACTCATCATCTTTATGACACCCCATGTGATTCTGGACGAGAGCGACCTGATCGAGGCCAGCAACGAACTGCGCGACCGAGTCAAGAAGCTGCAAAAGTACGTTAAGCTGCTTTAATATTGGCCTAAGGTGAAAACCTCCCTCCACCCGCAAAAATCACCAGTCGCCCCCGCAAATTCGCCGTTCTCTGGGCCGCCCCGGCGGTTAGGGCCCAAAAAACGGGCAAACTATACTCGGCAATGACACTTTTGCCTTGACGGGACCTGTTCGGCAATGGTATCAATAAGTCTGACTGCGTCCAAGGGTTTCACAGCAGTTGTTAGTTGTATTTCAGGGCAGGGCGGCGTACGTGCCGTCATTCCCGCGAGCACAGAACAAAAAAGAAGTAGAGAAGTCGGTCAAGATGAGCTGGATTACTAACATAGCAGTCGAGCGGAGATCAGCCAGAGGTGAAGTGCGGCTGGGAAGCTCGGTTCCCGAGGTTCTTCAAAGCTAAGGGGATTGCAGATTGAGGCTCAGGTTGAACAAGAGAACTTCCATCAATTCAATTCCAACAATTCACAAGGAGA
>Ga0068858_100004170_pt1 | contig 14223 bp, 12 predicted proteins | sample KBSSwiS12_FD_66589 | JGI IMG/M metagenome (GOLD analysis project Ga0068858, IMG submission 66589) | Switchgrass rhizosphere microbial communities from Kellogg Biological Station, Michigan, USA - KBS Switchgrass S1-2 | ecosystem: Host-associated > Plants > Roots > Rhizosphere > Soil ... | reverse complement strand
AGAAGCCGCAGACCTTCCCGCAGAATTTCACTTTGGGACTGGTAGTGGCCGGTCTTGAGGAGGTCGGCAACGAATTGGTCGAAGACCGATCCGAGATTCACGTTCATATCCTGAACGATACCGCGATTAACAATAACTGTCAATTATTGACAATCTACACGTAAGTCTTGCCTTGAGGTTGGATTGGGCTTCTGCGGCTCACGCCCGATCGACAATTGCAAGTGGCAACTAGTAGAGCAGGAGGCTTTATCGCCATGGTTGAAAACAGAGAATTAGGAAGGCAGAGAATTGAAGAGATCACAGTGGGCTTGCGCCTAAAGGTTTCGAAGTTCGAATGGATCGAAAATGTCGAGACTGATACTTACTTGTTACGGATGACGGGAGGCCTCGCACTACGAATTGCTCAGAGCGCCGTTGATCAAGCGGCGGACGAGCCTAGCGCACTTCGCCGGCTGAAGGTCGAGATTGAGAGGGCGCTGCGAGAGTCGGAGTCAGGATCGGCGGTAGGGTTCGTGATGGAGGTTTGACGATTTCGCGGTGGCCGGTCCGCATTTCGGGTAATCGCGGCGTCCGCTACTTCACCCAACCGCATGGTACCCAGCAGGTCTGCCTTGCTGCTTGCCCTCGGCAGGGCTCACACGGCAGTAGCCGGTAGTCCCTTCGAGACGCTTCACGTGTGCGCCTGCATCAACCAAAAAACCACAACCGAAGGTGACCAATTCCGCCACCTTCTTCCGTTTTTCTAAGCCCTCGAGGGACATCGCTTGGACAAATTGCTCGGAGCACTTCCGGTCCGCCCCAAGAAAGATCGAAGCGTTCCCATTACTGATCGTCGGCAGGCTTCGAAGATACGCGGCTTGGGTGGCGCGTGCCTTGTTTTCAACTTGTGCCGGTGTAGGCTTCGATAGCAGCGCCCAGGGTACCCAACCCCACCCATAAGCAACGCCCTCAACTTGAACCATCGCGCAAGTACCCTCCTCGTCGCGGACTTCCACTGGAGTCTCGCCTTCGTAGTAATACCAATTCGCTTTGGAGTCAGCCTTTACCTGTTCTTTGTTCGCGCGCTCATCGAACAACGCGACCGCAGAAGCGCAACTGTCGGCCAGTGGCCACACGTTCCAGCCCTTCGGCAAGTTTAGGGTATTGTTCTGTTCGGCCGCTGACATCCAGGAGGCCACGAGAATCGACGCAATGACAAGCCGACCCATGTTTGGCAGCATAACACTACCCGTCATCCGTTTGCGCTTTTGGCAACCTATGCGATGGCCCGCTATAGCGTAGAATTGACGCAGAATCTATGAAAATCACTCGTGGAATTGTCATCCTCGCAAGCGCCATCGCCCTTGTGTTCGTGCTTTCCGTCACGGGCTTCGCCCTCGCCCGCCCCGGCATTGAATTCAAGATTTTCCAGTTCCCCGCCGACAAAATCCCGCGCATCGACGGCGACACGTCGGATTGGTCCATGGTTCCCGACTCCTATTCGATCGGCATGGATCAGCTCAAGGAAACCGTAAAAGGCCGCGGCTTCAACTACGACAAAAAAGACCTCGACGTGAAGGTCAAAGTCGGCTGGGTGAAGGGTCTCAATCGCCTGTACTTCTTGTACGAAGCCTACGATAATTTTTGGGATTTCGACGATCACAGCCGCCATAACGACATCTTTGAACTGGTCGTCGACGGCGATCTCTCGGGCGGCCCGCTCATCACCACTCTGCATCCGAATTCGAAGCTGATCGGCGACGATGCGTTCTTCCAGTTGCACGGCGTGCACGCGCAGAACTATCACATCTTCACGCCTGCGCCGGAGCGCGACTGGGCTTTCGTCTGGGGCGCCCAGCCGTGGATCAAGGAACTCCCGTGGGCCAACGCGGCTTACAACTACAATTTCAAGCACGGCGAATCCGGCAAGCTCACTCTCGAGTTCTGGATTACGCCGTTCGACTATGCTCCCATCGACGGGCCGGAGCGCGCCGTGGTCTCAAAGCTCATCGAAAACAAGCTGATCGGAATGTCGTGGGCGGTGCTGGATTATGATGGTCCCGAAGAAAAGGATTACAAGGGATTCTGGAATCTCTCGCACACCGAACATATGTACGGCAATGCCGACGAACTCGTCGCCTTTCGCCTGATGCCGCTGGAGGCGAAGTTTCAGAAGCCCATCGACGCCCACTGGTCATTCAAGATTCTCGACATGGATCGCCGCCTGCTGGCTTTCCAGGACGAATCCACCGGCAAAATCACTTCCTGGCGCTGGGATTTCGGCGATGGCACCAGTTCGACCGAGCAGCATCCGCTTCATCAGTACCAAAAAGCCGGCGAATACACCGTAAATCTGTATATCGAAGGTCCCGGCGGCAAGTCCCGCTGGACTAAGGTTCGCAACGTCGCGGTCCGCTAGCCCGGCCTGGTCGCTGGGGGGCCCTGCCAAATGGGGGGGTTGCTACCGGCCGCGCAGGCACCCATAATTATAAGGCGTTTAGATCCTGTATCTTTAGGGGGCCAAGACTGCTTCCCATGACAAAAAAACTCGGCATTACACGAAATCGCTGGGTATTCGGAATGGGGCTCGCGTCCCTGTTGGTTAGCGCCGGCATTGGCATCGCTGCCTCGGGTCATGAAACTCCGCTGGCGGATGCAGTCGAGCGCGGCGACAAGCAGGCGATCGCGTCGCTGTTGAAGAGCGGCGCCGATGTCAACGCAACGCAGAGCGACGGCGCGACCGCGCTGCATTGGGCGGCCTACCTGAACGATGCCGAATCGACCGCATTGCTGCTGCGCGCTGGCGCGAAAGTGGACGTGAAAAACGACCTCGGCGTCACTCCCCTGGCGCTGGCTGCGCAACAGGGCGGTGCCGCTGTCATCGAGCAACTTCTCAAAGCAGGCGCGAAGCCGAACGACCCTATTAATTTCGTCGACGCCGGCGAAACCCCGCTGATGCACGCCGCCCGAGCCGGCAGTGTCGACGCCGTGAAGGTGCTCGCGAAAGCCGGCGCTGACCTCAACGCTAAAGAGACCTGGAACGGACAGACCGCGATGATGTGGGCGGCAGCCGAGGGGCACGCTCCGGTCATTGAGAACCTGATCGAGTTCGGAGCCGACATGCACGCAAGGTCCAACGCCGGAACCACCGCCTTCATGTTCGCGGTGCGAAAAGGCGACCGGGCTTCGGTCAAAACCATGCTGGCGCATGGCGCGGACGTGAACGAAAAGCGGACCGATCTTGCCACTCCGCTGCTGGTAGCAATCATCAATGGCTATGAAGACATCGTGGAACTGCTGCTCGACAAGGGAGCCGATCCCAACGCCGAAGGCGGCTCGACCGAATTGACGGTGCAGGGGATGCACGCTAAACCGCAGAAGATCGTGCTCAAGACCCCCAGCTTCCGCGAGCAGCTGCGCGACGTTGGCACCGAAGGCGGAAATGGAAAGAACAACACCTTCGGCAAGCCGCTGCAGGCCGCCGTGCACGTCGCCAACTGGCACATTAGCGATGAATTCATTTCAGCGAACGTGGACCGGCTGGCCATCATCAAAGCGCTGGTGGCACACGGCGCCGACGTCAACGGACGCAATACGGACATGGAACCCAGGTGGTCGGGCGCCAGGTATCGCCATCGTCTGGTGGGCGCAACCGCATTCCTGTTCGCGGCCAAAGTCGCCGATGTTGAGGCGATGCGCTTGCTGTTGAAGCTGGGTGCGGATCCTAAGATCAACACGGGCGTCAACATCACGCCGCTCATGGCAGCCGCGGGTATCGCGTGGGCCTCCAATCAGGAGCGGGCCAGCGAAGAGCAAGTGCTCGAAGCCGTCAAGATGCTGGTGGAAGAGTTGGGCGCCGACGTCAACTTCGTCGCGGACACTGGTGAAACCGCGATGCACGCAGCGGCCTACCGCGGCGCCAACAACGTGGTGCAGTATCTCTTCGATAAAGGTGCAAAGCTTGACGTAGTCGACAAGAGCGGACGCACGCCGCTGACCATCGCCGAAGGCGTCGAGTACGGAAATTCGTTCGCCGCCATGCCGCAGACGGCCGTATTGCTGCGCAAGCTTGGGGCAAAAGAGATTCCGTGTCCGAAACTGTGCCCGAACATGATCCTGGAAGAAAACCTGCCGCCCGAAGAGCCTAAGAAAGCCGACGAGTCTAAGAAAGCCGAGGAGGCCAAGAAATGAGACGCCGCCTGGCCGTAATTGCCGCATCGTGTTTCTTCGTCGCCGTCGCGTATAACCTGCGCGGCAGCCCGCAGCAAAGCAGCGATACGGCGTCCCCGCACGCGTCCCCGGTCGCGGATCGCCAAGCCGTTCTCACCAAGTACTGCTTCATGTGCCACAACGAGAAGATGAAGTCCGGTGGCCTAGCGCTCAGCACTTTGGATCTGACGAACCTGGGCAAGAATCCTGAGAAGTGGGAGAAGGTAGTTCGCAAGCTGCGTACCGGCGCCATGCCTCCAGGCAAAATGCCGCGGCCCGACAAAGCGACTACCGAGACCATCGTTTCCGCCATCGAAACCGATCTCGACCGGGCTGCGCTCGACAATCCCAATCCCGGCCGCCCGTCACTGCAGCGCCTGAACCGCTCCGAATATCGCAATGCCATCCGCGATCTTTTGGCTCTCGATATCGACGCCGCTTCCATGCTGCCGGCCGACGCCGCGGGCTACGGATTCGACAATAACGCCGACGCCCTGTCGCTGTCTCCAGCGCTCACCGAACGCTACCTCGGCGCGGCGGCGAAAATCAGCCAGATGGCGCTGTCACGGCCGCGCGGCTTGCCAACGCCCGAAACCTTCTTCGTCCCAACCGATCGCAATCAGTCGGTCCGCGTCAGCGACGAGCTTCCCTTTGGCTCTCGTGGCGGACTTGCCGTGCACTACTATTTTCCGGCTGACGGAGAGTACCTGTTTGAAATGCGCCCGAAAGAGAGCGGCGTCGCCGGCGGATTTGAAGGCATCACCGAAGAAATAGATCACGTCGAGCTCAGGCTGGACGACGTAAAGGTTTGGTCCGGTACTATCGGCGGGCCCGAGTTCGCGCGCAAGCGCGGACCTAAAGCCGCCGCCGGCCCTACCGAAGAGGAGATCAATAAGAAGGTCCTCGACGGACTCACGTTCCACGTGCCGGTTAAGGCCGGTGAGCATTTGATACAGGCTTACTTCATAGCCAAGACCGAGGCGTATGTCGAAGATCTGTTCGACCCGTCCATACGGCGCGAGAACTATCGCAACCCCTCCGGCCCGCCTAAACTTTCCACATTGACGGTCACCGGACCTCAGTCCGGAACAGCCAAGGTCTCAGAAACGCCCAGCCGCCAACGAATTTTGCTCTGTGCCCCGCAGACAGCGAAGGATGAAGTGTGTGCGAAGAAGATCATCGCGAGCCTGGCGCGGCGCGCGTACCGGCGTCCGCTGACCGATGCCGATCTACAGGTGCCTCTGGCGTCATTCCGCAGCGGCTTGGCCCGCGCCGGATTTGAGTCGGGCGTCGAGATGGCTTTGCGCAGCATCCTGGTGAGCCCCAACTTCCTGTTCCGTTTCGAGGATCAACCAGCGGGCCTTGCCGACCATGCCCCCTATCGCATCACGGATCTGGAACTGGCATCGCGGCTCTCGTTCTTCCTGTGGAGCACCATCCCGGATGACGAACTCCTGGGAGTCGCGGAGAAGAAGACTCTGCATCAGCCCGAAGTCCTGCAAAAGCAGGTGCACCGGATGCTGGCCGACGCGCGCTCACAGGCGCTGGTCGACAACTTCGCCGGCCAGTGGCTGTTCATCCGCAATGTGACCACGCACCAGCCGAGTCCCGAGATCCTATTCCATTTCGACGACAATCTGCGCCAGGCCTTCGAACAGGAAACGCAGTTGTTCTTCAACAGCATCATCCGCGAGAATCGCAGCGTGATAGACCTGCTCGACGCCAACTACACATTCCTGAACCAGCGCCTCGCCGAGCACTACGGAATCCAGGGCGTGCGTGGCGAACGATTCCGGCGCGTCGAGCTTCCCGAAGACAGCCCCCGCCGCGGCCTGCTCGGAAAAGGCTCCACTCTGATGGCGACCTCGTATGCGAATCGGACCTCGCCGGTCGTCCGCGGAAAATGGATTTTGGACAACATCTTCGGCGCGCCGCCTCCTCCCCCGCCGCCCAACGTTCCGCTGCTTAAAGAGGAGCGAGATCCGCGTAAAGTTCTGCCCATGCGCGAGCAGATGGCCGCGCACCGCGCCAACCCCGTATGCGCCGGCTGCCATGCGCAGATGGATCAACTGGGGTTCTCGCTCGAAAACTTCGACGGAATCGGCGAATGGCGCGACATTTATGCGTCTGGAGCGCGTGTCGACGCCTCGGCCGAGCTACCGGACGGCACCAAGTTCAACGGGCCTGCGGAACTGCGGCAGGTGCTGCGCAAGCGGTCTGACGACTTCGTGACCACCGTCACCGAGCGACTCTTAACCTATTCATTGGGGAGGGGCCTCGACGCCACCGACTCCCCCGCGGTGCGCAAGATTAAGCGTGAAGCCGCGCCCGACAACTACCGGTTTGAATCGCTGATTCAGGCGATTGTCACGAGTACCCCGTTTGAAATGAGAACGGCTCAGGTAAGCACGGAATAGAGAAATCTGATATTTTTGCTAATAGCAGGAGGCTGACAGATGGTGATCACGAAGACAGCATTACAGCGCCGGACGTTCATTCGCGGAATCGGGGCTGTCGTGGCGTTGCCGCTACTGGACGCCATGATTCCCGCCATGCGGGCCCAGTCCAAGGGGACGCCGCGCTTCACCGCGATCTACTTCGGCAACGGCGCGAACATGTTCGAGTGGACGCCGCCTACCGAGGGCGCCGGATTCGAGTTCTCCTCGACTTTGAAGCCTCTGGAACCGTTCCGCAGCCGGGTCAACGTCTTCACGGGCCTGGATAACTTCCAGGCGACGGATCAAGGCGACGTTGGCGGGCAGCATCCGCGCGCCGCGCCGGCCTTCATGAGCTGCGCGCACCCCAAGCAGACCGAGGGCGCCGATGTACGTGCCGGCAAGACCGTCGATCAATATATCGCCGATAAGATCTGCCAGGACACCAAGCTTTCATCGCTCGAAGTCTCCGTCGACCGCAACGACGTCGTCGGCGCCTGCGATCACGGCTACGCCTGCGCCTACATGAACTCGCTCGCCTGGAAATCGCCGACCAGCCCGCTCCCCACCGAGACGAATCCGCGTTTCGTCTTCGAGCGCATGTTCGGCATCGGAGCCACCACCGAGGAGCGCTTGGCCCGAACCAACGAGGACCGCAGCATTCTGGATGGCCTCACGCAGGAGATCTCGACTCTGCGCGGAAAACTCGGCGCTCGCGATCGCACCAAACTCGGCGAATATTTCGACGCCGTGCGCGACGTCGAGCAGCGTATCGTTAAGAGCGAATCCACCAACAGCACCTTCGAAGTGCCTTCGCAGCCGGTGGGAGTGCCCGCTAGCTTCCGCGAATACGCCGAGCTGATGTTCGACCTCCAAGTCCTGGCGTTCCAGGCGGACATCACCCGCGTCAGCACGTTCATGATGGCGCGCGAAAACATCAATCGCTCCTATCCCGAGATCGGCTTGCCGGAAGCGCATCACTCCATGTCGCACCACGACAACAATCCCGACAAGTTGAAGGCCTACGCCAAGCTGAACCACTATCACGCCGACACGCTCGCCTATTACCTAAAGAGGCTCGACTCGATTCAGGACGGCGACGGCACACTGCTGGATCACACGGCAGTGCTTTACGGCGGCGGCATGAGCGACGCCAACGTCCACAACAACTACAACGTCCCAGTAGTGGTGGTGGGCGGCAAGACCGTGCAGCTCAAGGGCGACCGTCACGTCAAATTTGAAAAGGGAACGCCGCTCGCGAACCTCATGCTGGGCCTGATCGATCGCTTCGGTGTGCACGTCGAGAAGTTTGGCGACAGCACGCGCGAGATCGATCTATTGACGATCTAAGCCGTTACACAATTTACACGCGCGCCCGGACTTACGGGCGCGCCCATTTCTTTAACACATCCAGCTCGGCACTAGACAGCTTTGCGTCATGGTGCATCCACAAATACTTAGGTGGCGGCATGACATGAATCCGCGTGGCTTGGGCGATTTCCGTCGCGAAGTCGCGCCGTTCCTCGTCGCTGTACTCGTTCCAGCGCGACAGGTCCATGACCGCGCGGGCGTTGTCTACATCGGCGTGAATCTGCCACGAAACTGGCGGTAAGTTCGAATACCAGGGCCATTTAGTTTCCTCCGAGTGGCAGTCGGCGCACGCCCGCAGAACGATGTTCCGCACCGCAGGAGGCGCGTCGAAGCCGCTCAAGCGATATTGCTTGCCCGAGCCTGCAGTCCTTGCGCCAGCGGTGTTGCCGGTTGCCAGCATCAGCCCGGCCGAGAGAATCACCGCCGATCCCAAGATGCCGCGTTTCCAGAGCACAGAAGTGGATCTAGTCATGCTTCTTGGATGCGGCAGCCGAAGGGAGGTTTGTGAACAGGTTGTCAAATAACCGTGAAGCGGAGCTGCCGCTAGCCGCTTATGTTAAGAGCGAATACTTTACCGCGCCAGCGCAAATTCATGCTGCCGCCGGTGATGCGGCCCATCGTGCTCGCCCGTGGATTTAAAGCTCTCATAGCGGCCGTCGCCCGCTTCGACGCGCACCCGCTGCATGAGCGCGTTCTGCGCCTCTTCCGCCATCGGGATCGTACGTGCCACGTCCACCGCGAACTTCAACTGCTCCATAGTCGTGATGCCCACCACCTGACTCGTCACCGCCTGGCTGAGCGCAAACCCTAGCAGGTCTGCAGCCCCGACGTTCATGTTCTCCAGCACCCGCCCGCGCGGCCAGCCGCCCCCGAAACTCTTCATGCCGATCGCCGCCACGCCCTTCTCATGGCACACCGGAATCACCTGATTGAGAAAGCTGCGGTAGTGCGAGTCCATTACGTTAATAGGCATCTGGCACGAGTCCCACGCATGCGGCATCCCTAGCGCCTTCAGGTGAATCCGCGGATCCTTGTGACCCGTGAACCCGATATACCGCACCTTCCCGGCCTGCTGCGCTTCGACAGCCGCCCGCACCGCGCCGCGCTCGAACAACCAGTCCGGGTCGTTATCGTACGACAACTCATGGAACTGCCACAGATCCAAATAGTCGGTCTGGAACCGGCGCAGGCTCTGCTCCAGATTGCGCAGCGACCCGTCATAGTCGCGCTCGCAATTCTTGGTCATCAGGAACACCTGCTTGCGCTTGCCATCGATCGCCAGCGCCCGGCCCATTGCCTCCTCCGCGTAGCCGTCGTGATATTCCCAGGCATTGTCGAAGAAATCGACGCCCAGATCGATGGCGGCATGCATGATGCGGATGGATTCGCGCTCATCGGTCTTCTCCAGCGCCGGCTTCGCGACCACGTGCCAGCCGCCCAGGCACAGCAGCGAAACACTTTCCGCCGTCCGTCCGAAAGGCCTCCGCGGAACACTGGTGCCACGAATAAAAGTCTGGGAGGCCAAAGCCTGCTGCGCGAGCTGCTGAACGGTTTGTGATCTCACAATATGGCTACTTTAACGCAATCCAAAGCCTGACGCTGGCGATTCACGCCTTCACCTCGAACTTGTAAATACTTTCCATGAGAATCCATTTCTCACCCGGCTTCGCCCTCGGCAATGGCTTCTGGAAATTCCACATGAGCTGCTCCCACTCCTGCACCTTGGGATTGTCGCGGTCGAGCTGCGCTTTCTTCTCAAACGAAAACCGCTCGTCGACTTCCAGGATCATCACCAGTCGCGTATCCAATAGATACAGCTCCAGGTCCCGAATCCCAGCCTGGCGCAAGCTATCCGTAACCTCCGGCCACACTGCCTGATGATGCCGCCGATACTCGCGAATCAATTCCGGATCGTCCTTCAGGTCCAGCGTCAGGCAATAGCGCCGCGTCATGCTTCATGCCTCCGTACGGCGAAACTCAGGATGTAGATGTAGCACACCAGCGGCACGATCAGCGCCCGCTGGATGTTGGTGGCGTCCGATACATAACCCATGGTCACCGGCAGAACCGCACCGCCGATGATCGACATCACCAGCAGTGACGACCCGAGTTTGGTATACGCACCCAGGCCTTTGATGCTCAGCGCGAAGATGGTCGGAAACATGATCGAGTGGAAGAAGCCGATCAGCACCACCGCGTAAATCGGAATGCTTCCCGTGGTGGCCAGAGCCACCGTGACGCAGATCAGACACGCCACCGCGAATGCCGCTAGCAGCCGCGACGCCGGAATGTACTTCATCATGGCCGAACCCGCGAATCGTCCGATCATGAACCCGAGCAAGTGCCACTTCAAGTAACCGGCCGCGGCCTTGTCCGCTGTTCCAGGCACCAGATACTCCGCCAGCCGGATGATAAAGCTCGCGACTCCGACCTGCGCGCCCACATAGAAGAACTGCGCCAGCACGCCGCGCACCAGGTGCGGATGTTTCCAGACCTCGCTCAACCGCTGCGGCTCAGGAGCGTCGTCCTGCACCTCCGGCAGTTTCGTAAAGTAAATCATCGCTGCCACCGCGAGAAAGATGGAAGCGATGATCAGGTACGGGATTCTAACCGTACTCGCCTCGTCCATTTGCGCCGACTGCGACTCCGTGTTCGTAAGAATGAACGCGGCGCCTATGACCGGCGTGATCACCGCGCCCACCGAATTGAACGACTGCGCCAGATTCAATCGCCGCTCGGCCGATCCCGGCGGTCCCAGCACCGTGACGTAAGGATTCGCCGCCACTTCGAGAAAACTCTGCCCACAAGCCATCACGAACAGCGCGAGCAGAAAGAACCAGTAGACCAGAACGGTGGCGGCCGGGATGAACAATAAGGCGCCCGTCGCGCACAGCGCCAAGCCAGTCAGAATCCCTTTCTTATATCCGATGCGCTCCATCAGCCGCCCCGCCGGTAGCGCCGCCAGAAAGTAGCCTCCAAAGAAAGCGCTCTGTATCAGGGACGATTGCAGATCCGTCAACCGGAATGCCTTTTTCAGATGCGGGATCAGGACGTCGTTGAGATTGACCCCCAGCGCCCACAGGAAGAACAGGCTGGTGATCAGCACCAGCGGCAGGACGTACTTACGTTCCGTCAGTGGTGCGGACGCGGCGGACGTGTTCGCTGTTGTCATGCCAACGCACGATCCAGATGCACGTAACCCCCGTCGACAAACAGGTGTTGGCCCGTGATGTGGCTAGCCTTCGCGGAAATCAGAAACGTCACCATAGACGCGATCTCGTCCGGCGTCGTCATTCTCTTACCCAAGGGAATCCGCGCGACGATGCCAGCCAGTTTCTCTTCGGGATCGGGGAATGTCTGCAGCCAGCTGCGATATAGCGGCGTCATCACCTCCGCGGGAACCACCGCGTTGCTGCGAATGCCGTAGGGTGCCAGCTCGACCGCCCACTCGCGCGTCAATGCCAGGATCGCGCCCTTCGACGAAGCATAGCCAGACGTGTCTCCCTGCCCCGTAATCGCCGTCTTCGAGGCGATGTTCACGATCGATCCGCGAGATTCTTTCAGCGCCGCGAGCGCGTAGTGCGCCATGTTGTAGTAGTGCAGCAAATTCCGTTGGAGCGACGCGGCGTAATCAGCGGGGCTCCCGCGCTCCAGGCCCACACGATCATTCACACCGGCATTATTCACCAGCGCGTCGAGCCTTCCGAAGTGTTCCAGCGTCTGATCCACCGCCCTCTTGCAATTCTCCGCCGACGTCAAGTCGCCCGCGACCACGTAAACCTCGCCCCCCACTTCTTGCTGCGCGAAGCGATCGGCGATGACAGCGGACGCACCTTCGCTCACCACGGCGCGCACGATAGCAGCGCCGATTCCCGACGCTCCTCCCGTAACCAGTACGACCTTGCCTTTGAGCTCCAGATCCATGAGGCTACTTCGAAACGTTCTTGTAGACCTTGCCGTTCCTCATCACAAACACCACCCGCCGGACCGCGGTGATGTCCTTGAGCGGATCTCCCGCAACCGCTACGATATCCGCCGCCATATTCGGCGCGATGGAACCGATCTTGTCGCCCAGCCGCAGCGACTCAGCCGCCACAGAAGTTCCGCTGACGATCGCGTCCATGGGCGGCTGCCCCCCGTCCTTTACGCGGTAAATAAACTCCTCCGCGTTGTGGCCATGCGCCCCGGCTGTCGCATCGGTACCGATCACCAGCTTTATGTGCAGCGCCATCGAGCGTTTCAACACATCAGCTACCTGCGGGATCGCCTTCTGCATGAATGCGAATCCTTCTTCGGTGAAGTTTCCGATTCCCAGGAACTTGGGCTTGTTGTCAAGGTAGTTGTGAAACACCAAAAAGTTCGGATCGAAGTAAACGCCGTGGCTGGCGATCAACTTCAGTGTCTCGTCGTCCAGCAGCACGCCGTGCTCAATCGAACTGCAGCCGGCCAGCACCGCGGCCTTGGCTCCACTCGAAGCATGCGCGTGCGCCACCGACCGCAATCCCACCGCCGCCGCTTCGCTGCAAGCCGCACGAATTTGGTCGTCGGACATCGTCTGCTTTCCACCATCCCGAATGGACGCCGTCGCGAACAGCTTGATCACGTCCGCGCCATCGGCTTTCGCTTTCCTCACGAACGCGCGGATCTGCTCGGGAGAGCCGGTGTTATCGTAAATCGCGCGCAAGGACGTAATGATCCGCGGTCCGGGAATCTGTCCGGAGTTAATCAGATCGCGAACCGGCCCGTCCACCTCCGCGCCGACGCTCTGAACGGTGGTGAAGCCACCCATTAAAGTGGCGTAAGCGCCGGCTTCCGCATACAGCGCCCTGACCTCGGGAGTCTCTTTACTGGCACTCCCATCGTCCAGACGGTTGTTCGCATCGAAGTGCCATGCGAAATGGACGTGCGTGTCGATCCAGCCCGGCATCACGGTCAATCCGGAGAGATCGTAAGTCGCTTTCTCACCAGGGCCCGCAAGCCGCAAAATCTTTCCGTCCTCGATGACGATGCTTCTGTTTGTGAGAGTCTGGCCTTTGCCGTCCAGGATCGTGGAGGTTTTCAGCACCACCGGCTGGGCCGCCGCCCAAGTGGCGCAGAGAAGGAAGCACAGGTTTATGTTTCGTGGCATAGTTGTGAACCATCCTACTATGTGCGCGCCCCGCATCGGGTACACTTAGCTGATCCAAATGAACGGCCGCATCCTTCTCTGGTCCATCACCTCCGCCCTCGCCGGATTTCTCTTCGGGTTCGACACCGTAGTCATATCCGGCGCGGAACAAAGCATTCAGGCGCAGTGGGGCCTGGGAGCCGGAATCCACGGAATCGTGATGGCATCGGCCCTATACGGCACGGTGCTGGGCTCGCTGATCGGCGGCTGGCCGACGGATCGCTTCGGGCGCAAGCCCACGCTGCTGTTCATCGGCATTCTCTATATCGTTGGCGCCATCGGCTCGGCCCTTGCCAACGACCCAATCGTCTTCATAGCCGCGCGCGTCATCGGCGGACTGGGTATCGGCATCTCAACGGTGGCGGCCCCGCTCTACATTTCCGAAATCGCGCCACCCAAGTATCGCGGACGCCTGGCCGGGATGTTTCAGTTCAACATCGTCTTCGGCATTCTGATGGCATTCTTGTCCAACGCGTTGCTGGCCGGAATTGGCGAAAATGCCTGGCGCTGGATGCTGGGCGTGGCCACGTTTCCTTCCCTCGCTTATGCCGCGCTGTGCTTCGGCCTCCCCGAAAGCCCCCGCTGGCTGCTCGGCAAGAAGAATGACCGCGAGGCCGGCATGCAGGTACTCCGCCTCATCGAGCCTACAGCTTCCGAAGCTCAGATCGCCAGCGACGCCGACGCGATCCTGGCCGCGTCCTCCCAGCAAATCTCAAAGGGCAGATTCTGGACGCGCCAGCTTCGCACTCCCATTATCCTGGCCTTCCTCATCGCGTTCTTCAATCAGCTTTCCGGCATCAACGCGATTCTCTACTTCGCCCCGCGCATCTTCGAGCTGACCGGGTTGGCGGCCAAGGCCGCACTGCTGCAATCTGTCGGCATTGGCGTGACCAACCTCATCTTCACCTTCGTCGGACTCTGGCTCATCGACCGCCTGGGCCGCCGAACCCTGCTCTTCATTGGCTCCTTCGGCTACATCGGTTCTTTGGGCTTGACGGCCTGGGCCTTCTTCACGAATCACTACAGCATTGTGCCGGCCTGCATCTTCGCCTTCATCGCCGC
>Ga0068858_100004165_pt1 | contig 14230 bp, 12 predicted proteins | sample KBSSwiS12_FD_66589 | JGI IMG/M metagenome (GOLD analysis project Ga0068858, IMG submission 66589) | Switchgrass rhizosphere microbial communities from Kellogg Biological Station, Michigan, USA - KBS Switchgrass S1-2 | ecosystem: Host-associated > Plants > Roots > Rhizosphere > Soil ... | reverse complement strand
TGGAAGCGGCCGACGCAGTAGGCGCAGACCTGGCGGTCGCGCGCGAACAGCTTCGGATTGCTGAGCGCCGGCGAGCGACGCCACGCCCGGCTCGGCACCGACCCCTTGACCGCGATGATCGGATGCACGTCGATCCGCGACTGCAGCCCGGTGCGGCGCTGGGTGCCGCCGCGCAGCACGTGGAAGGCGTCGCCGAGCGTCCAGGCGACGCCGTCGCTGGCGTAGAGGACCGCCGCCTCCTTCGTCGAGATCCAGGCTTGCGGACGGCCCGACATGTCGAGCTGCAGCACTTCCATCGAGGGAGAAGCGTAATGCATGGCGATGCAGCGCTCAAGCCGCGCCCCGGCGGCACGACGTGCGGGCGCGACGTCGTGCACGCGGCGCGACGGCGCGGCACGGAGCGTTCGAGGTGTTACCGGGGGTACAGGCCGCGTCGTCGCGCCAGCAGCCGGGTCAGGCCGAGCAGCGCGCCGATGTTCGGCGCGTCGATGCCGACGCGCGCGGCGATCTCGTGCACCGCGGTGACGAGCGCGTCGAGCTCGATCGCGCGGCCGGCTTCGACGTCCTGCAGCATCGACGTCTTGAAGCCGCCGAGCTCGCGCGTCAGCGCGAGCCGTTCGTCGCCGAGCTGTGCGATCGGACAGCCGATCTGCGCGCCGATCGCCGCCGCCTCGGCCATGGAGCGCAGCAGGAACGCGCGAACGAGGGGGTCGTCGAGGATCGCGTCGGTGAGCGCCCCGGTCAGCGCCGAGACCGGGTTCATCGTCATGTTGCCCCAGAGCTTGTACCAGACGTCCTTGCGCACGTCGTCGCTCGCCTCGGCGCGAAAGCCCGCGCTCGCGAGCGCCGCGCAGACGGCGGCGACCCGGGGCGACCTGCCTCCCGCGGGCTCGCCGACGATCAGCCGCTCGCCGACGCCGTGCCGGATGCGCCCGGGCGACGGCGAAGAGGCGGTCAGGTGGACGACGCAGCCGAGCACCTGCGCCAGCGGCAACGCGGCGATCAGCTCGCCACCGGGATCGACGCTTTCGAGCGGCGGCTCGTCCGGCAGCGCAGCGGGCAGGAACCACCAGGGGACGCCGTTCATCGCCGGCAGCACGACCGTCTGCGGGCCGATCAGCGGCGCCATCGCCGGCACGGCGGCGGCGAGCGCAGGCGCCTTCACGGCGATCACGACGAGCTCGTGGACGCCGAGGCCCGCGGCGTCGTCGCTCGCGGCGAGCGGGACCGCGACCGACGTGCCGCCGCTGTCGAGCTGGAGGCCCTGCGCGCGGACGCGCGCGAGCGTCTCGCCGCGCGCCAGCGCCGCGACCTCGTGGCCCGCGCGGGCGAGCCGCGCCGCGAGCAGCCCGCCGACGGCGCCGAGGCCGACCACTGCGATCTTCATCGCCGCGACCGGCGCGAAGGCCGACAAATCGACACCAATCGCCCGGCGCCGGCGCCGCTGCTGGGCCGGCAATCCGGCAAAATAGCACGATCGTTCGTTTTCATCTTCCGGCTCCTTCCGCCGTTTTCGCCGTGCCTCCGACTCCACTGCTCGACGACATTCCCGATTCGGCGCAGTCCGTCCGCCCGCTCCTCAAGGGACGGCAGACGCGTGCCGCGATTCTCGACGCTGCGCTCGCGCTGGCGTCGCACAGCGGCCTCGAGGGCCTGTCGATCGGCGCGCTCGCCGAGGTGACCGGCATGAGCAAGTCGGGGGTCTTCGCCCACTTCGGCTCGCGCGAGGAACTGCAGATCTCGGTCGTCCGCGAGTACCACCGCAAGTTCGAGGAAGAGGTGTTCCGCCCCGCGCTCGCCGAACCGCGCGGCCTGCCGCGCCTGAGCGCGCTGTTCGCCAACTGGGTGCGCCGCGTCTCGCTCGAGATCGATTCCGGCTGCATCTACATCAGCGGCGCCGTCGAGTTCGACGACCGCCCGGGGCCGGTGCGCGACGCCCTCGTCGCGATGGTGCAGACGTGGCAGCAGGCGCTCGACCGCGCGATCCGCGCCGCGGTCGACGAGGGCCACCTGCGCGCCGACACCGACGCCGGCCAGCTCCTGTTCGAGATGCACGGCCTCATTCTTGCGCTCCATCACGACGCGCGCTTCCTCCGCCACGCCGGCGCCGAGGAGCGAGCGCGCGCCGCGTTCGCGCGCCTCGTCGCGCACGCCTCGCCGGTCGGCGCGGCGCGCGGCTGACCGCCTTTCGATCCACCCCGGGAGTCTTCATGCCGACCTACGCCCCGCCGCTGCGCGACATGCGCTTCGTCCTGCACGAGGTGCTCGACGCCGTCGGCACCCTGAAGGCGCTGCCCGCGCACGCGGATGTCGATGCCGACACGATCGACGCGATTCTCGAGGAAGCCGGCAAGTTCGCGAGCGAGGTCCTGGTGCCGCTGAACCTGGTCGGCGACATCGAAGGCTGCACGCTCGACGCGAAGACGCACGAGGTGAAGACGCCGACCGGATTCGCGGCCGCGTACGCGAAGTACGTCGAAGGCGGCTGGCCGGCGCTGACTTCCGACCCGGCGTTCGGCGGCCAGGGGCTGCCGCACGTCGTCGGGCAGTGCCTGTTCGAGATGATGAACTCGGCGAACCAGGCGTGGACGATGTACCCCGGCCTCTCGCACGGCGCCTACGAGTGCCTGCACACGCACGGGTCGGACGCGCAGAAGCGGCTCTACCTCGGCAAGCTGACGAGCGGCGAGTGGACGGGCACGATGTGCCTGACCGAGCCGCAGTGCGGAACCGACCTCGGCATGCTGCGCACGAAGGCCGAGCCGCAAGCCGACGGCAGCTACCGCCTGACCGGCAACAAGATCTTCATCTCGGCGGGCGAGCACGACATGGCCGGGAACATCGTCCACCTCGTCCTCGCCCGCCTGCCGGACGCACCGGGCGGTTCGAAGGGGATCTCGCTTTTCGTCGTGCCGAAGTGGAAGGTCAAGGCCGACGGCACGCTCGGCGAGCGCAACGCGATCTGGTGCGGCGGGCTCGAGCACAAGATGGGGATCCACGGCAACGCGACGGCGCAGATCGTCCTCGACGGCGCCGAGGGGACGCTCGTCGGCGAGCCCAACAAGGGCCTGCCGGCGATGTTCGTGATGATGAACGCGGCGCGGCTCGGCGTCGGCATGCAGTCGCTCGGCCTCACCGAAGTCGCCTACCAGAACGCCGCTGCGTACGCCAAGGAGCGGCTGCAGATGCGCTCGCTTTCGGGACCGAAGGCGCCCGACAAGCCCGCCGATCCGATCATCGTCCACCCCGACGTGCGCAGGATGCTGCTGACGGCGCGCGCCTATGCCGAGGGCGGCCGCGCGCTCGCGCTGTTCACGACGCTGATCCTCGACCGCGAGCTGGCGAGCGCGGACGCCGCGGAGCGCCAGGAATGCGCCGACTTCGTCGCCCTGCTGACGCCGATCGTCAAGGCGTTCTTCACCGACAACGCCTGGATCGCGACCTCGCAATGCCTCCAGGTCTTCGGCGGCCACGGCTACATTCGCGAGTCCGGGATGGAGCAGTTCGTCCGCGACGCCCGGATCAACATGATCTACGAGGGGACGAACACGATCCAGTCGCTGGACCTGCTCGGCCGCAAGGTGCTCTCCGACAACGGCGCGAAGCTGAAGAAGTTCGGCCGGCTGATCGCCGACTTCGTCGAGGAAGAAGGCACGAGCGAGGAGATGCAGGAGTTCGTCAACCCCCTCGCCGATCTCGGCGAGAAGGTGACGAAACTGACGACCGAAGTCGGCATGAAGGCGTTCAAGAACGCCGACGAGGTCGGCGCCGCCGCGGTCGACTACCTGCGCGTCTGCGGCCATCTCGTCTTTGCATTCATGTGGGCGAAGATGGCCAAGGTCGCGCTCGCGAAGCAGTCGTCGGGCGATCCGTTCTACGCCGCCAAGCTGCAGACGGCGCGCTTCTACTTCGCCAAGCTGCTGCCCGAGACGGCGGCGCTCATCCGCACCGCGCGCGCCGGCGCCGCGCCGATGATGGACTTCGACGCGGCGCTGTTCTGACCCGGAGCCGAGCCATGACCACCGCCCCGATGCGCGCCTTGGCGGCTGCGTGCCTGTTCGCCTGCGCCGGCGTGCCTGCGTACGCGCAGTCGACTCCGGCCGGACTCTGGAAGACGGTCGACGACGCGACGAGAAAGGAGAAGTCGCTCGTTCGCATCGTCGAGACGAACGGCGTCTACACCGGCAAGGTCGAGAAGATCACCGACCCCGACGCGCCGAAGGACGCGACCTGCAAGGACTGCAGCGACGACCGCAAGGACAAGCCCGTCGTCGGCATGACGATCATCCGCAACGTCAAGGCGAACGGCGAGGACAAGGCGGTGTTCGACGGCGGCGACATCCTCGATCCCAACAACGGCAAGGTCTACCGCGTGCGGCTGCGGCCGTTCGACGAAGGCAGGAAGCTCGAGGTGCGCGGCTACCTCGGGCCCTTCTATCGCAACCAGACCTGGCAGCGCGTCGAATAGCGCGCGCACGGAGAACGCATGAACCGCTTTCAAGTCCGCAAGGTCGCCGTCCTCGGCGCCGGAGTCATGGGCGCGCAGATCGCAGCGCACCTCGTCAACGTCCGCGTCCCGGTGGTGCTGTTCGACCTGCCGGCCAGGGACGGGCCGAAGAACGGGATCGTCACGAAGGCGATCGACAACCTGAAGAAGCTCAAGCCCGCGCCGCTCGGCATCGCCGAGGATGCCGTCTTCATCGAGCCGGCGAACTACGAGGAGCAGCTCGACCGGCTTTTCGAGTGCGACCTCGTGATCGAGGCGATCGCCGAGAGGATGGACTGGAAGCTCGACCTCTACCGCAAGGTGGCGCCGAAGATCGCGCCGCACGCGATCGTCGCGAGCAACACGTCGGGGCTGAGCATCACCAGGCTCTCGGAGGTGCTGCCGGAGGAGATCCGGCCGCGCTTCTGCGGCATCCACTTCTTCAACCCGCCGCGCTACATGGCGCTCGTCGAGCTGATCGCGACGCCGACGACCGAGCCGAGGATCCTCGACGATCTCGAGGCGTTCGTGACGACCGCGCTCGGCAAGTCGGTCGTCCGCGCCAAGGACACGCCGAACTTCATCGCCAACCGCGTCGGCATCGCCGGCATGCTGGCGACGATGAAGGAGGCCGAGCACTACGGCCTGACGTTCGACGTCGTCGACGACCTCACGGGCAAGAAGCTCGGCCGCGCGAGCTCGGGGACGTTCCGGACCGCCGACGTCGTCGGCCTCGACACGATGGCGCACGTCGTCAAGACGCTGCAGGACAACCTCGGCCCGGGGCAGGGCGACGACCCGTTCTTCGCGAGCTTCGCGACGCCGCCGGTCCTGCAGAAGCTGCTCGATGCCGGCAGCCTCGGCCAGAAGACGGGAGCAGGGTTCTACAAGAAGGTCGGCAAGGACATCCAGCGCTTCGATCCCGCGACGGGCGAGTACGTCGCGGGCGGCGGCAAGGCCGACGAGATCGTGGCGCGGATGCTGAAGAAGCCGCCGGCCGAGCGGCTCAAGCTCCTCCACGACGCGAAGAACCCGCAGGCGCAGTTCGTGTGGTCGATCCTGCGCGATTCGTTCCACTACGCCGCGGTCCACCTCGCCGACGTCGCCGAGACGGCGCGCGACATCGACTTCGCGATGCGCTGGGGCTTCGGCACGAGCCAGGGCCCGTTCGAGCTCTGGCAGCAGGCCGGCTGGAAGCAGGTCGCCGAGTGGGTGCAGCAGGACATCGACGCCGGCAAGGCGCTTTCGAGCGTGCCCTTGCCCAAGTGGGTGTTCGAAGGTCCGGTCGCCGACAACGGCGGCGTGCACAGCCGGCAAGGCTCGTGGAGCGCTGCCGAAGGCAGGTTCGTCGCGCCGCGCGACCTGCCGGTCTACCAGCGCCAGCCGTTCCGCGAAAGCGTCTTCGGCGCCGACGCGCCTTCGCCGCTGCAGGCGGGAACGGAAGTGTTCCGGAACGACGAGATCCGCGTCTGGACGCTCGACGGCGAGGTGCTGATCGCGAGCATCACGGCAAAGCTCCACCTCATCAGCCCGGCGGTGCTCGAAGGCCTGCTGAAGGCGGTCGACGTCGCCGAGCGTGAGTACAAGGCCCTCGTCATCTGGTCGCCCGACGACGTCTTCTCGGCGGGAGCCAACCTCGAAGCGCTGATGCCGATCTTCATGAAGAGCGGCGGCAAGGGAATCGTTCCCGAGGTCAAGAAGATGCAGGACGCGATGCTGCGCATCCGCTATGCCAACGTCCCGGTCGTCGCCGCGGTGCGCGGCATCGCGCTCGGCGGCGGCTGCGAGATCGCGATCCACTGCGCGCGCCGCGTCGCGGCGATGGAGAGCTACATGGGCTTCGTCGAGGTCGGCGTCGGGCTGATTCCGGGCGGCGGCGGCCTCGCGTACGTCGCGCGGCGCGCCGCCGAGATGGCGTCGGCGGGCGGTGCCAACGTCGACCTGCTCAAGTTCCTCACCGAGGGCTTCACGAGCGCGGCCCAGGCCAGGGTCGGCACGAGCGCGATCGAGAGCAGGAAGCTCGGCTATCTGATCGACGGCGACATCGTCGTCCCGCACAAGGACGAGCTGCTCCACGTCGCGACCGCGCAGGCCAAGGCGATGCACGAGAGCGGCTGGCGGCCGCCGCTCAGGGCGGCGTTCCCGGTCGCAGGCCGCAACGCGATCGCGACGATCGAGGTCCAGCTCGTCAACCTGCGCGACGGCGGCTTCATCAGCGCGCACGACTACCACATCGCGTCGCGGATCGCCGAGGTCGTCTCGGGCGGCGACGTCGACGCCGGCTCGCTCGCGACCGAGGAATACCTGATGGCGATGGAGCGCGAGCGCTTCTGCGCTCTGCTCGACCACCCGAAGACGCAGGAACGGATCATGGGCATGCTGCAGAGCGGCAAGCCCGTTCGCAACTAGGAGCGCGAGATGTCGACCAGACAGGTGCAGGACGCGTACATCGTCGCCGCAACGCGGACGCCGATCGGCAAGGCGCCGCGCGGCGCGTTTCGCAACACGCGGCCCGACGATCTGCTCGTCGCCGCGATCAGGAGCGCGATGAAGCAGGTGCCGTCGCTCGACCCCGGGCGGATCGAGGACGCGATCGTCGGCTGCTCGTTTCCGGAAGCCGAGCAGGGCATGAACATGGCGCGGATCGCAGTCGCCCTCTGCGGCTTTCCGAAGCCGGTCGGCGGCGTCACCGTCAACCGCTTCTGCGCGTCGGGGCTGACCGCGGTGCAGATGGCCGCCGACCGCATTCGCGTCGGCGAGGCCGACGTGCTGATCGCCGGCGGCGCCGAGTCGATGAGCCTGGTGCCGATGGGCGGCAACAAGCCGTCGTTCAACCCCGCGATCCTCGCCCGCGACGAGAACGTCGGCATCGCCTACGGCATGGGGCTGACCGCGGAGAAGGTCGCGCTGCAGTGGAAGGTGAGCCGCGAAGCGCAGGACGCGTTCTCGCTCGAGTCGCACCGCCGCGCGCTCGCCGCGCAGGCAGCGGGCGAGTTCGCCGACGAGATCACGCCGATCGACGTGATCGAGCGTTTCCCCGAGCTGGCGACCGGCGGCCAGGGAACGCGCACGAAGACGATCTCGCTCGACGAAGGTCCGCGCCCCGACACCTCGATCGAAGGGCTCGCGAAGCTGCGGCCCGTCTTCGCCGCGGCGAAGGATCCGACCGGCAAGGGCACCGGGATGGGCAGCGTCACCGCCGGCAACAGTTCGCAGACGAGCGACGGCGCCGGCGCCCTGATCCTCGCGAGCGAGAAGGCGGTCAAGCAGTTCGACCTCAAGCCGCTCGCGCGCTTCGTCAGCTTCGCGGCGCGCGGCGTGCCGCCCGAGATCATGGGCATCGGCCCGATCGAGGCGATCCCGGCGGCGCTCGCGTACGCGGGCCTCAAGCTCGACGACATCGGCTGGATCGAGCTCAACGAGGCATTCGCCGCGCAGTCGCTCGCGGTGATCAACACCGTCGGGCTCGATCCGGCGAAGGTCAATCCGATGGGGGGCGCGATCGCGCTCGGCCACCCGCTCGGCGCGACCGGCGCGATCCGCTCGGCCACCGTCGTCCACGCGCTGCGCCGGCGCAACCTCAGGTACGGCATGGTGACGATGTGCGTCGGCACCGGCCAGGGCGCGGCGGGAATCTTCGAGCGCGTCTGAGCGCGCCGGCCCACGAACAGCGAGGAGATCTGCATGGCCATCAAGACCGCCGTCATCGACGGTGTCGCGACGATCGAGATCGCGCGACCGGAGAAGAAGAACGCGCTGACCGGAGCGATGTACCTCGCGCTCGCGCAGGCGCTCGACGCCGCGCGCGAGGACGACGCGGTGCGCGCGGTTCTCATCGCCGGGCAGCCGGGCATCTTCACGTCGGGCAACGACATCGAGGACTTCGTCAAGCGGCCGGCCAACCTCCAGGAGGCACCGTCGTTCGCGTTCATGAAGGCGCTGATGGGCTGCGACAAGCCGGTGATCGCCGCTGTCACCGGCGCCGCGATCGGGATCGGCACGACGATGCTGCTGCATTGCGACTTCGTCTACGTCTCCGACGAGGCGCGGCTCGCGCTGCCGTTCGTCACGCTCGGCCTCGTTCCCGAGTTCGCGTCGAGCCTGATCGTCCCGCAGCTGATGGGCAACGTCCGCGCCGCGGAGAAGCTCCTGCTCGGCGATCCGTTCAGCGCCGCCGAGGCGGTCGAATGCGGGATCGCGAACGCGGTGCTGCCCGCGGGCGAGGTCGTCAAGCACGCGCGCCGCGTCGCCGAGCGCTTCAACGCGCTGCCGCCGGGCGCGGTGCGCGCGACCAAGCGGCTGCTGCGGCGGCATCGCGCCGAGACGCTGCTCGAGACGATCGCCGCCGAAGGCGAGGTCTTCGGCGCGCGCCTGCAGAGCCCGGAAGCGAAGGAAGCGTTCAGTGCCTTCTTCGACAAGCGCAAGCCCGACTTCTCGCGCTTCTGACCGCCTCGACGGCGTCGCGCATCCGGCGACCGCGCTCGCGATCAAGGTCGCGCTCGCGCCGCTCCTCGTCGGCCAGGCGATCGCGATACGGCGGCGTGCGCTCGTCCTTCCAGAGGCCGAAGGCGACCGCGAAGGCGTCCTCGGCGGCGCCGGCGCAGCGCCGCTTCGCCTTCTCGTCGCCGGCGACTCGTCGGCGGCCGGGGTCGGCGTCGCGCGCCAGGACGACGCGGTGATCGGCCATCTCGTGCGCGCGCTGCACCGCGCGATCGAGCGACCCGTCGCCTGGGCGCTGCGTGCTCGCACCGGGCTGACGACGCGCGGCGTGCACGCGCTGCTGCGCGAGGCACCGGCATTTCCCGCCGAGATCGCGGTCGTCATCAGCGGCGTCAACGACGTCATCGACCAGGTGCCGACGAGGCGCGCGGTGCGCGACCGCGCCGCGCTCGCCGACTGGCTGCTCGGCGCGGGCGGTGCGCGCCACGTCGTCTTCGCGCCGCTGCCGCCGATCGATCGCTTTCCGCTCCTGCCCGAGCCGCTGCGCCGCGTCCTCGGCGGCGACGCGCGCCGCCACGACGACGCCCTCGCGCGCTGGGCGGCGACGAGGAGCGACGTGTCGCACGCGACGATCGCGGTCGACCTCGACGCCGCCGGCATGGCGCGTGACGGCTTTCATCCCGGCGAGCCCGTCTACCGCGCGTGCGGCGAGGCGCTCGCCCTGCACGTCGCCCGGATCGCGGCGCGATGACGGCGACGCTGCGCTGGCGCGTCGGCGCCGTCACCGTGACGCGGATCGTCGAGTCGGAGGGATCGTCGCCGCCGACGTTCCTGTTCGCGAGCCTGAGCGCCGAGCAGGTGCGCTCGCACGCGTCGCTGCGACCGCACTTCGCGACCGCCGAGGGCAGGCTGATCGCGTCGATCCACATGTTCGTCGTCGAGTCGCGCGGCCAGACGATCGTCGTCGACACCTGCGTCGGCAACGACAAGGAGCGCGTGCTGCCGGCGTGGAACCGCCTGAGCGGACCGTTTCTTGCCGACTTCGCCGCCGCCGGCTTCGCGGCCGACCGCATCGACTTCGTCGTCTGCACCCACTTGCACTCCGACCACGTCGGCTGGAACACCCGGCTCGTCGACGGTCGCTGGGTGCCGACGTTCGCCCGCGCGCGCTACCTCGCGAGCCGCACCGAGTACGACCACCTGCGCGCGGTCGACGCCGCCGCCGAGCGGCAGCTGCTCGCCGACTCGGTGCAGCCGGTCGTCGACGCGGGCCTGTTCGACTGGGTCGACAGCTCCCACGCGATCACCGACGAGGTCCGGCTCGAGCCGACGCCGGGCCACACGCCGGGGCACGTCAGCGTGCGCATCCGCTCGCACGGCGCCGAGGCGGTCATCACCGGCGACCTCATGCACCACCCGGTGCAGTGCAACGACCCGAGCGTCTGCTCGAACTTCGACGCCGACCGCGCGCAGGCGCTGGCGACGCGCGTCCGCTTCCTGCGCGAGCAGGCCGACCGCGACGTCCTCGTCCTCGGCACGCACTTCGCCGCGCCGACCGGCGGACGGATCGTGTCGGCCGGCGCGGCGTTTCGCTTCGCCGGCGACGACGCGACCGCCAGCTGAGCCGCGCGCTCAGCGCGGCGGCAGCGGTCGGGGCTCGCCCTGGGCGTCGATGGCGACGTACGTCAGCGTCGCCTCGGTCACCTTGACGACGCGCAGGTTCGCGGGGTTGCGCTCGGCGAACACCTCGACGCTCACCGTCACCGACGTGCGGCCGATCCGTTCGATGCGCGCGTAGAAGCTCAGGAGGTCGGCGATCGAGACCGGTTGCTTGAAGACGAACTCGTTGACCGCGACGGTCGCGATCCGGCCCTTCGCGATCCTGGCCGGAAGGATGGAGCCGGCGACGTCGACTTGCGCCATGATCCAGCCGCCGAAGATGTCGCCGTTGCCGTTGGCGTCGGCCGGCATCGGCATCACCCGCATGACGAGCTGGCGGTCGCCCTCCAGCTGCATCGGCGCGATGCCGGCGACGGGCGCGGCGTCGGTGCTTGAAATCTCGGGCATATTGCTCCACCTCGATCGGCGACGCGCCGATTCTTTCATCAAACCCTCCGCCGCCACGCCCTCCGCGATGCGCCACGCCAGCCTGTCGGCGCCGCCGCCCGCCTCGATCGTCGCCGCGGCGGACGGCCAGCGGCGCTCCGACTGGAGGACGATCGCCCGGCTCGTTCCGTACGTCTGGGCGTGGCGCTGGCGCGTGCTCGTCGCGCTCGGCTGCCTCGTCGGCGCGAAGCTCGCCAACATCGGCGTCCCGCTCGTCCTCAAGCGCCTCGTCGACGCGCTCGCGCTCAAGCCCGGCGAGCCGGCGAGCGTGCTCGTCGTCCCGGTCGCGCTCCTCGTCGCGTACGCCTTGCTGCGCATCTCGATCACGCTCTTCACCGAGATGCGCGAGTTCCTCTTCTATCCCGTCGCGGCGCGGATCGCGCGGCGCGTCTCGCTCGAGGCGTTCGAGCACCTGCTGCAGCTGAGCCTCAGGTTCCACCTCGAGCGGCAGACCGGCGGCGTCTCGCGCGACATCGAGCGCGGCTCGCGCTCGATCCAGTCGCTGCTCAACTACACGATCTACAACATCCTGCCGACGCTGGTCGAGATCACGATGGTGATCGTCCTGCTGGCGGCGAAGTTCGACGGCTGGTTCGCCGCGATCACGTTCGGCGCGCTCGTCGTCTATGTCGCGTTCACCGTCTCGGTGACCGAGTGGCGGACGGCGTATCGCCGCGCCATGAACGAGCAGGACTCGAAGGCGAACACGAAGGCGCTCGATGCGCTCCTCAACTACGAGACGGTCAAGTACTTCTCGAACGAGGCCTTCGAGCAGGCGCGCTACGACGAGAACCTGCAGCGGCTCGAGAAGGCCTCGGTGAAGTCGCAGACGTCGCTGTCGCTGCTCAACCTCGGCCAGAGCCTGATCATCGCGACCGCGGTGACGCTGCTCGTCTGGCGGGCGACGCTCGGCGTCGTCGCCGGCACGATGACGCTCGGCGACCTCGTGCTCGTCAACGCGCTGATGATCCAGCTCTACATCCCGCTCAACTTCCTCGGCGTCATCTACCGCGAGATCAAGCAGTCGCTGACCGACCTCGAGAAGATGTTCGCGCTGCTCAGCCAGCACCGCGAGGTCGCCGACGCGCCCGACGCCAGCCCGCTCGTCGTCCACGGCGCAGGACCTGGCTCGCCGTGCGGCTCGGTGCGCTTCGACGACGTCCGCTTCGGCTACGACCCCGATCGCGAGATCCTGCATGGCGTCAGCTTCGAGATCCCGGCCGGCAAGACGGTCGCCGTCGTCGGCCCGTCGGGGTCGGGCAAGAGCACGCTCGCGCGGCTGCTGTTCCGCTTCTACGACGTCCAGTCCGGGCGGATCGCGATCGACGGCCAGGACATCCGCAGCGTCACCCAGAAGAGCCTGCGCGAGGCGATCGGCATCGTCCCGCAGGACACCGTGCTCTTCAACGACACGGTCGAATACAACATCGCGTACGGCCGCACGGGCGCCGACCGCGGCGCGGTCGAGCGCGCCGCGCGCTCGGCGCACATCCACGCCTTCATCGCGTCGACTCCGAAGGGATACGAAACGATGGTCGGCGAGCGCGGCCTCAAGCTCTCGGGCGGCGAGAAGCAGCGCGTCGCGATCGCCCGCACGCTGCTGAAGAACCCGCCGATCATGGTCTTCGACGAGGCGACCTCGGCGCTCGACTCGGCGAACGAGCGCGCGATCCAGGCCGAGCTGCAGAGCGCGGCGAGGAACCGCACCGCGCTCGTCATCGCGCACCGGCTGTCGACGGTGGTCGACGCGCACCAGATCCTGGTGATGGACGACGGCCGGATCGTCGAGCGCGGCAGCCACGCCGACCTCGTCGCCCGCGGCGGCCGGTACGCCGAGATGTGGCAGCTGCAGCAGAGCGCGAGCGAGACCGCGGACGCCTGAGCGTTGCGGGACCGCTCGCTTCGTCTCCGGCAAAACCCTCGGTCGGCGCGTTTCGCCGCCGGAGCGGTCGGCGGCCGTGCCTAGAATTTCGTTGCATCCCCACTGGTTCGTTTCGAGCCTTCCCCAACCTCCCCAGGAGACCGCATGAAGAAGTCGTTTCTGGCGGGCGCCGCCGTTGCCGTCTCGGCGCTGGCCGTCGCCGGCGCCGCGCACGCCGAGGACACGCTCAAGAAGATCAAGGACACCGGCACGATCACCGAAGGCGTGCGCGAGTCCTCCGGAGCTCTCGCCTTCACCCTCGGCGACGGCAAGTACACGGGCTTCCACTACGACGTCTGCGCGCACATCATCGACGACATCAAGAAGCAGCTCGGCATGTCGAAGCTCGACGTCAAGTACCAGCCGGTGACGTCGCAGAACCGCATCCCGCTGGTGCAGAACGGCACCGTCGACCTCGAGTGCGGCTCCACCACGAACAACGCCGCGCGCCAGAAGGACGTCGCGTTCGCTCCGGCGCTCTACATCGAGGAGGTGCGCATCGCGGTCAAGAAGAGCTCGGGCATCAAGGGCATCGCCGATCTCAACGGCAAGACCGTCGCGACGACGACCGGCACGACCTCGGTGCAGCTGCTGCGCAAGAACAAGCGTGCGCAGGGGATGGACTTCAAGGAGCTCAACGGCAAGGACCACTCCGACAGCTTCCTGCTGCTCGAGTCCGGCCGTGCCGACGCGTTCGTCATGGACGGCCAGATCCTCGCCGGCCTGATCTCGAAGGCGAAGAACCCGGCCGACTTCGCGATCGTCGGCGAGCCGCTCAGCGTCGAGCCCATCGCGATCATGTACCGCAAGGACGACCCGGCGTTCAAGAAGATCGTCGACGACAGCGTCCGTGCGATGGCCAAGAGCGGCGACGTCGCCAAGCTCTACGACAAGTGGTTCATGCAGCCGATCCCGCCGGGCAACACGAAGGTCAACCTGCCGCCGAGCGACGCGACGAAGGCGGCGTGGGCGAACCCGACCGACAAGCCGCTCGAGGAGTACACCCAGCCCTGAGCACCCGTCTCCGGCATCGGCCGGAGCGCCGCCTGAGGTAAGTCCTAGCGCGTCCGGCGCGGGCTTTGCTTACAGTGCGGCCAGCGCGGCGCGGAGCCATCCGCGCCGCGCTTTTCGTTTTCGCGGCGGCGAACAAGAACAGGGCGGCACGCCAGGAGGGGAGTTCGCTTGGGCAAGTGGGACTGGCAGGTCTTCCTGCGCGACACCGGCGGCGGCGAGACGTACCTGCGCTGGATGATGTCGGCGTGGGGCTGGACGCTCTC
>Ga0068858_100004162_pt1 | contig 14234 bp, 10 predicted proteins | sample KBSSwiS12_FD_66589 | JGI IMG/M metagenome (GOLD analysis project Ga0068858, IMG submission 66589) | Switchgrass rhizosphere microbial communities from Kellogg Biological Station, Michigan, USA - KBS Switchgrass S1-2 | ecosystem: Host-associated > Plants > Roots > Rhizosphere > Soil ... | reverse complement strand
GACCCCAATTGAGGATGCCTGCGTTCGCGACGACGATGTCGAGGCGCCCGAACTGCTCCAGTGCATCGGCCACCACCCGCTGTTGTCCGGCGGCATCGCGGACGTCGACCTCGTCGGCGAGGATCTTGCGGCCCTCGCCTTCGACCAGGCTCACCGTTTCGGCCAGGTCCTCCGGCGCGGCGGGCGGGTATCCGTTGTGTTCGGTGACCGGCGCGCACGCATCGATCGCCACGATGTCTGCGCCCGCCCGCGCCAGCCGGATGCAGTGCGAACGACCTTGTCCGCGTGCGGCTCCCGTCACATAGGCGACCTTGCCTGCCAGTGGTGCTTCGTGATCGGTCATGCCGACAGCTCCTTCGCTAGTGGTGTGCTTGGGGCGGTGCGCCGGGAGAAGTCGTAATCGGACAGCGGCGAGCTTCGCGCGAACCGGCGCGAACCGGTGATGGTCTGGGGTCGGTAATAGAGCGTGTCGCGCTGCGAGTTGATGAAGTACGTGTTCAGCCCCGCGCACGCGGTGTAGTACAGGTGCGCGGTCTTGCCGCGTCGCCGCATGAGAGTGTTCCACCGGTTGAAGGCGTCCTGGCTGACCGCGACGACAATGATGTCTTTGCGGCGGGCCTCCTCGATCATCCGTACCGCGTGCGCCGCCATGGTTTCCACGAAGTCCATCCAGGCGAAGCCGACGAAGCCAAGCGGCCCTACGATCTCCCACCGGTTTGGCAGGCGAGGATGGGCTGTGCCCGCGTAGCTCTGCAAACCGTGCGCGCGATAGTACTCGGCGAGGTCGAACCCGTTGGAGCCCAATACAGTTCCAGGCCGATAGGTCTCCGGATCGGTCCACAGTTCGTAGCCGGTGGCCGGCACGAGCAGGTCGGCGGGATGATCGACACCGTCGATGGTGCGCACGCCGGATCGAGTGATGCGCTGGATCGGCGTGATGATCAGGTTCGTCGTCGGATTGTTCAGCGCGGGCAGAAAGCTGCTGGAGATGACGGGACGCTTGGCCATGATGCCGTAGTGGGGGACCAGCGCCTTACGGGTCGCCGGGTCGTGGACAACGGCGCGCAACAGCAACCGGTACAGCGTCCGGCAGTACATGTCGTAAAACGGCATTATGCGTGCGAGCACGCGGTCGGGCAGTCTCGAGAACAGGTGCACGATCGGGGCGACCATGAAGGCGTCCATCGCCAGCCGTCCGGCAACATTCACGGTGTCGACCACGCCCGGCATCCGCAGGATGCGGCGCATCAGAGGAGGGATGTCGAAGTCGATCTTGGGCAACACCCACGCCGGGGTCCGCTGGTAGACATCGAGATTGGCGGCTTCTGCGGATAACGCCGCCGCGATCTGCACGCCGCTTGACCCGGTTCCGATCACCGCGATCCGCTTGCCGCGGGTGTCATAGTCGTCGTCCCACGCGTTGGGGCGAAGGACGGTGCCCTCGAAGTCTTCGATGCCGTCGATGTCGACGGTCGGCTTGGCGTTTACGTAGCCGCCTACGGAACTGATCAGAAAGCGTGCTGTGACATCGGCGTGCCCCCGAATCTTCAACCGCCAGAACCCGGCGTCGTCGTCCCACTTCTGTTGGAGGACTTCGGCGTTGGCTTGCAGGTATTCGTAAAGGCCGAGTCGGCGCGCGGTGTCTTGTAGGTAGCGATACAGCTCTGGTCCTGGCGCGAAAAACCGGCTCCAGCCGGCGTTGGGGGCGAATGACAGCTGGTACCACAGGGCGGGGATGTCCACAGCCAGGCCGGGATAGTGGTTATCGCGCCACGTGCCGCCGAAGTCGGCGGCGCGCTCGAGAATGACGAAGTTCGTGATGCCCTTCGAGCGGAGCAGGTGTGCAGCCGAGACCCCGCCGGGCCCGGCGCCGATGATGGCGACCTCGTACGTCGACTCAGACACGGGACGCTCCCGTCAACCCCTCCACGATGTGTTCGGCCACGAATCGGCGCACCGCGCGGGCGCTGTCCAGGTTCACGCCGATCGGTGGCAACAGCTCGAAGCTCAACAGCATTCGCACAATCCATTCGCTCGCCCGTCCGGGATCCACCCCGGCTCCGACTTCTCCCCGTTGCTGCGCTGCGCGCACCCGCGGCTTCCACAACTCGATGGAACGCTTCATCAGGTCGTCGCCGATGTTGCGCAGCAGCAGCACGAGGATGCTTTCATTGATGCCGCGCGGTGCCACCGAGTCCGAGCTCTGCCGGTGCGCGCAGACCACAACGGCGGCGGCTGCGACCTGATCGGCCAGTGTCGACTCCTTGTCGACCTCCGCCGCCATCGTCTCGGTGAACACCGAAGCCAGGTAGTCGAGAGCGGTCTTGATCGCGTGGTCGCGGCTGCCCAGCGCGTTGTGCACGGTGCCGCGGGAGACACCTGCCGCCTCGGCGACGGCGGTCAGACTGAATTGGCGGGGGCCAAGCCGACGGAGCGTCGCGCTGGTGGCCGCAAGCAGCGCCGGAGACACCGATCGCGTGGGCCCAGCGGCGCGCATTTGAACACATTAGCGATATCTGTTCAATGTGGTCAATCGTTAGACTCTGCTGCAATGGCCGGTGACAGGTTGCGGCGCCGCCTGGTGGTTGCAAAGAATCCGCCCGGGCGGTGGTGGTTCTCCGCACGAGCGGCGCTGTGTCTCGCGGCGCCGGTGGCGATCGGGTGGGCGCTGGGCGACACGACTGCCGGGCTCACCGCCACCATCGGCGGTTTCACCGCGCTGTATGGAAGCAACAGGCCGTATGTCAGCCGCTCCGTCCACCTGGCCGTGGTCGCAACGGGTTTCGCCGCTGCGGTGGCATTGGGGGACTGGGCGGCCGGCGTGCCGTGGTTGGGCGTGCTTGCGGTATCGGTCATCGCGATGGTTGCGACATTGCTCTGCAATGCGCTCGCAACGGGACCGCCGGGTGCATACATGTTCGTCCTCGCGTGCGCGGCAGGTACCGGTGCCGCCACCGCACATGTGCCGAGTTGGCGCATCGGCTTGCTGGTGCTCGGCGGTGGTGCGCTGGCCTGGATTGTTCACATGGCCGGCGCGCTGCGCGGGATGCGGAGACCTGAGAAAGCTGTGGTGTCCGCCGCCGCTGAGGCCGTCCGCCGATACGTCGACGCGATCGGCACGCCTGATGAGGCGTCCACGCGGCACATCGCCGCCCAGGCTCTGCACCGCTCGTGGGTGATCCTGGTGAATTTTCAGCCCGCGGGGGTAGCACCGGGGCCGACGCTGCGGCGGCTGCGTGCCGTCAACCGGGACCTCCACGTGATCTTCGCCGGTGCCATGGCATCGGCGGCAGAAAACAGGCCGGTGGACAAGGCGTCGTTGGAGCGCATAGCCCGGCTCGCCGATACGAATCGACTCGCGCCGCGGGCTCGGGTCGAGGGCATTCCGCTGGGGCGTCCGGGCCCAAGCTTGCTGATCCGCCAGGCGGTCCGCCCGCGGTCGGGTCAGCTGCTCGTCGTCGTGCGAGTCGGAATCGCGGTCCTCATCGCGGGCGGCATCGCCGCGCTGCTTGGCATCGACCGCAGCTACTGGGCGATGGCGGCGGCAGTTCTCGTGTTGCACCAGGGCTTTGACCGCCGTCGCACGTTGCGCCGCGGCATCGAACGTTCGATCGGTACGTGGGTCGGCCTGGTGCTGGCCGGCCTCCTGCTCGCGATGAATCCGCAGGGGTTGTGGCTGGCGGGAATCCTCGCGTTGCTGCAGTTCACGGTCGAGATGCTGGTCATCCCCATCTATGCCGTCGCGGCGGTGTTCATCACGCCGGCAGCACTTCTGATCGCCGCAGGCGGTCACCCCGTCGGCGACGTGGCGGACCTTCTGCTGGTGCGGGGCGTCGACACGCTGATCGGTGCGGTGGTGGCCATCGGTGTGTACCTGGTGACGGCGCGCCGCCATGATGTCGTCAAGTTGTCCGAAGCCGTCGCGCAAACGCTGGACTCGGCCGCCGGGGTGGCGCCTCACCTTGCCGCAGCGACGGTGACGACTCCAGAGGCGTTGGCAGCGAGACGCGACCTACAGCTTCGCGCGTTCGAGTTGCAACAGGCATACCAAGCCGCGGATGCCGGTTCACGCCGAATGCGTGCTGCCGCGGAGGAGTTGTGGCCCGCGGTCGTGGCGACCGCGGACTTCGCATATCGGACGCTTGCGATGTGCTGGGCATGTGAGCAGCAATCCGCGGACACGGCGGGCGAAACATCTTGGTCGCGAACCGAACTCGAACGATTCTGTGGAGTAACCGCCAGCCTTGCCGGTGCCGTACGGACGGGGACGCAGCCCCAGGATCTGGATCCGATGCCGGTACACGGCTTCGCCGAACTCGCGTTGGTGCGCGACTGTCTGCATCCAGTCAATGACTGACGTCGTAGGCGTGGTGGACGATGTCGTGTAGATGGTAAGTCGAGATCGTCGCGATGGTGAATTCGCTGCCGTTGCTGCGTAAGCCCCGCCGTGTCCACGCGTCGGCAGGCACATTGGCGTAGGTGTCGGCCACGGCGTTCGCCGCGTCGAACAGTTCGGTCGCAACCACGGCAGGGTCCTGGGAGGCATAGTCATCGGCGATCGCCGTCTCGTCCTGGTCCCAGTTCGGGAACTGCGGTTCATCCTCGGAAAGCATCAAACCGACGCGGCGGTCGAAGATTCGGTGCACATCGCGGACGTGGCAGCCGTATTCCAGCGTGGACCACACGGTGGGTTGGCGTCGCGTGCGAACGCCAGGCTCGTTGAGCCTGGCCACCCAGTCGGCAGCGTCGCTGCGGATCTTTCCGGCGACCTCGGTGGGATGAACCATCGCGGGATCGAATCCGCACTCGGGGCACGGCTGGGTCAGGACCCAGGTCCAGTCCTTGGTGTCGGGGTCGATGGGCTCGTGTGTCACGGCATCAGTGTGGCAGCCACCTCACGGATCCGGTCGCCGGCACCCGACGGGATCGGCTCGCCATGGCCGAAGCGGGCCGTTTCGATCTCGAGGTCGGCCAGTCGATGGAACGACGCCACGGTTCGGGCCCGATCCTGAGTGATCTCCGCACCGCCGCCGAGGTCGAGCACATCGCCGTCGACCAACTCCCGATCCACTGGCACAGGCGGTGCGGTGTCGGACAGCCCGGCCGAGACCCGTTGATAGATGGGCACTTCCCAGTCTTCGAACACGGGCGGCGGCACCGCCGCGCCCGTCCAGATCGCGGCCGCGTCGCCGGCGCCGGCAAGTACCGCCGCTCTCCGCTCGCCATGTGCATTTCGCCCGCCGAGCCGATGTGGTCGACGTGGCTGCTACCGACCCGGGGAAGTGGATCAGCTAGCGGCGAAATCGGCGATCAGCGCAGACCTGAGCACGTCCAGCGGCAGTCCACCGAGATCCAGTGCGCGACTGTGGAATTCCTTCAACGACAGGCCCCGGCCGACCATCTCGTCGCGCAGCTGCTGCCAGATCCGCTGGCCGATCGCATACGACGGCGCCTGTCCGGGCCAGCCGAGGTAGCGGTCCAGTTCGAAGCGCAGGTTCTCCTCGGCCATCGCGCTGTGTGACTGTAGGAACACCCACGCCCGCCCGGCGTCCCAGACGCCGCCGTCCGGAGCCGTCAGCCCGCAGTGCACCCCGATATCGATCGCCACCCGCGCAGCGCGGAAGCGTTGGGCGTCCAGCATCCCCATCCGGTTGCCTGCATCATCGAGCCAGCCGAGGTCGGCCATCAAGCGCTCCGCGTAAAGCGCCCATCCCTCGCCGTGCCCCGATACCCAGCAGCCCACCCGCCGCCACCGGTTCAGTCGCTCTGACGAGACGACCGCCCGCCCCATCTGAAGGTGATGCCCCGGCACGCCCTCATGAAACACCGTGGTGGTTTCCTGCCAGGTGTGAAATGCGTCGACGCCCGGCGGGACCGACCACCACATGCGGCCGGGACGAGTCAGGTCCTCCGACGGCCCGGTGTAGTAGATGCCGCCCGTCTGAGTCGGCGCGATGCGGCATTCCAACGTGCGCAGGGCCTGCGGGATATCGAAGTGCTTGTCGGCAAGTGATTCCACCGCACGGTCGGAGAGGTTCTGCATCCACGTCCGCAGCGCGTCGGTGCCGTTCACCAGGTAGCGCGGCTCGTCGTCCAGCCGGCGCAATGTGTCGCTGACCGACACCCCGGGATAGAGCCGGTTCGCGATCGATTCCTGTTCGGCAACAATGCTTTCCAATTGCCCCAGGCCCCACTGATAGGTCTCGTCGAGGTCGACTGCGGTGCCGAGGAACTCTCGCGACAGCAACCCGTAGACGTCGCGCCCGAACGCGTCCTGATGCCGAGCGTGCGGTGCGATTTCGTCGCGTAGCGCCGTCGCGAGCGTGCCGTACGCGTCCGCGGCCGCCGAGGCGTGCCGTTGCAACTCCGCTTGCAGCACAGCGTTTTCCGGAGCCGCGTCGGCCACCATCTCCACGAACAACTGCTGGATCTGGCCCGCCTGCTCGATGCAACGCGTGACCTGCCTGGCGGCGGGCGCGCGTCCGGCCGTCACCGCCGCGTGCAGTGCCTCGATGTAGCCCGCGACCCGGTCAGGCACCTTCGACATCCGGCGCCCGATCAGCGCCCAATCCTCGTCGGTCTCGGTGGCCATCAGATCGAACACGTCGCGCATGGACTGCAGCGGCGACGCGATCACGTTCAGATCGCCGACATCCAGATGCGCGTCATGCAGCGCGATTTGCAGACCGAGTCGTTCGCGCATCGCCGCGATGGTGACATGGTCGACCTCGTCGGCCGCGGTCGTTTCGCCCAGTTCGCGTAGTGCGTATCGGGCCGCGTCGACCCGGGCTGCTACACCGTCGGGGGAGTAGTCGGTGACGTCGTCATCGTGCCCGACGATACCCATTTCCGTTGCCGCGCATGGATCCAGCGACGCGAACGTGTCGAGGTAGCGTTCGGCGACGGCGTCTACGGCTGTGGGACGCCTAACCAAGGTTGTTGGTCGCGAAGGTGTCGCACTTGTTGGGGTCACCGGTCTGGTACCCGATGGTGAACCACTTCTGTCGCTCCGCAGATGACCCGTGGGTCCACTGCTCGGGGTTGATCCGGCCCGTCGCCTGCTTCTGGATCCGGTCGTCACCCACCGACGAGGCAGCCGACAGCGCATCGGCAATGTCCTTGTCGCTCAACGGCTCGAGATACGGCACACCGGTGCTCTCCTGTTTGGTGATGGCCGCGTAGTGCGCCCACACTCCGGCGTAACAGTCGGCCTGGAGTTCGGTACGCACACCCGCGCCCTGGGCACCGGTCGGATCCTGCTGTGCGCGGCCGAGGATGCCTTGCAGATCCTGGACATGGTGGCCGTACTCATGGGCCACGACATACTCCTGCGCCAACGGCCCACCGCTGGAACCGAACTGGTCTACGAGCACCTGGAAGAAGTCGGTGTCGAAGTATGCGGTCTTGTCCACCGGGCAATAGAACGGGCCGACTTCACTGGTCGCTGGTCCGCATCCGGTCTGAACCGAACCGTGAAACAGCATGGTATGCGGCGGCGTGTACCCGCGCAGCAGCTGCTGCCACACGCCGTCCACCGAGTTGGTCGTCGCCGCGACGCGGCACTCCACATACTTGTTGGCGTCCGCGCCGGTCTTGCAGTGGCTCAGGTCGTATCCCGGTGCCTCGACGCCCCCAGTGTCGATCTCCTGTTGCTGGGGGATCACCGAGCTGGGGTCGACGCCGAGGAACAGCGCGATCACCACGATCAACAATCCACCCAGACCACCGCCGATCGCGATCCCGCGGCCCGGCCCGCGCCCACCGCCCGTGGAGATGTTGCTGGTGTCGATCTGCATACCCTCGTTGAAGGTCATTGCACCGCTCCGTCGCTCGCCACACCCTGTTTGGACCCAGGTGCACCAAGCTTTGCACACTACGATTTAGGCGTGGCAGTCCTTCTCGGACATTCGACCATCGCGCATACCGGACTTGGAGATCTACGCGGCACCACCGAGGGCGGCGTCGGGGTCTGGCGCGGCGTGCCATACGCCGAGCAGCCCGTCGGCGACCGCCGGTTTCTGGCGCCGGCACCGCTGCGTCCGTGGTCCGGGGTGCGCGAGGCGCTCGAGCACGGACCGCTCCCGCCGCAGGGCAAGTCGTTCGTCGGCGGCGGTCGCGACGATCCCAAGGTTCGTGACGAAGCGTGCCTGACCCTGACGGTCTGGTCACCCGATACCAGTGGCTCGCTGCCAGTGATGGTGTGGATTCCCGGCGGCGCGTTCGTATTCGGCGCAGGCCAGTTCCAGCTCTACAACGGGTCGCGGTTGGCCGCGAATGGAAACGTGGTCGTGGTCAACATCACCTATCGGATTGGGGTGTTCGGCGGCTTCGAACTCAGCGACCTGGGCGACGGATTCGACGACAACCTCGCGCTGCGTGACCAGATGGCCGCGTTGCGATGGATCAGGGAGAACATCGCGGCGTTCGGCGGTGATCCCGACCGGGTGACCGTGTTCGGCGAATCGGCCGGGGCGACGTCGGTGCTGGCGTTGTTGGCCAGCCCCGCGGCCGACGGCCTGTTCCGTCGAGCGATCGCGCAGAGTCCCGCGCTGCCGTTGATCGCCGACCGCGAACAACGGGCAAGGCAGGCGCACGAGTTCCTCAACCGGCTGGGTGTCAGCGCCGCCGAGGTGAAGGGGCTGCCGCAGCGGCAACTACGCCGCGCCGCGGGCATGCTGCAGCTCAAGAGTGCCGCGGCGACGCCGACGCTGGCCTACGGACTGACCTACGGCGTCGACCTGTTGCCGACCCATCCGGTCGACGCCGCCCGCGAGGGCACGCTGGCGCGGGTGCCGCTGATCATCGGCACCAACAGCCACGAGGCGTCGATGTTCGCGTGGACCAAGCCGCCGATGCTGCCCACGACCACCGCGTCGATCGACGCCTACCTGGGTCGCGTGGCGCCCGACGCCAAGGACCGCGTGCTCGCCGCATATCCGGACTACCCGCGCAGGCGCGCGCTCATCGCGTTCGGCTCGGACGTGATGTTCGGCGGCCCGGCGTGGGCGTTCGCCGACACGTACAGCGCCATCGCGCCGACGCACGTGTACCGGTTCGACCATTTCGGTTGGAGCCTGCGAATTCTCGGCCTCGGCGCCACTCACGGCAGCGAGATTGTGCACATCCAACACAGCTACGCCTCGTTCATCGGCCGCAAGCTGCATCCGCTCGGGCGACGGCTGCAGCCGCCCGTCGGCAGGCGCATGCAGCGCGCATGGCTGGACTTCGCGGCCAAGGGCTGGGACACAGGCGAAATCCATTGGTCCAGTGGGCACCATTGGCCGATCTACGACACGGCGCACCGCTTCACCCGCATCATCATGACGGCCCGCGACATGGTGGTCGAGGATCCAGACGCCGAACGCCGCAAGGCCTGGGTCGGCCTGTACTAGGCCGTAGTCGCGTAGCGCTTGTCGGCGTAGTCGCGCAAGTTGTGCAGGAACCTCGGGAACATCCGCGCCATCACCGGCCCGCCGAGCACCCAGGTCAGATTGCGGCCCGCGGCCGTCGGCACGACGCGCTAGTCCTCCGCGAACGCCGCGATGCTGCGGGTCGACGCGTGGTTGAACCGAAAGGCCATGTGGCTGTGCGGTTCCCAGGCCAAGAACTCTCCCCCGCAAGCGGGTGGGGGTACCCCCAGCTTGCGAGGGGGAGTACCCCCACATCACCGACGATGCCGCCACGCATGTCGACGGTCCGCGTGGTACCGACGCCGTGCGGCTGCGGGCTGGTCCACGTCACCTTGGTGATCACCGTGGCCCAATGCGGCCATGACCCGGCGTCGTCGAGCACCTCGAACACCTGCTCGGGCGTGATCGTCAGATCGACTGTGCTGACGAAGCGGAACGGTGCACCGGCGATGAAGTCCAGGCCGACGCGTTCACGTTGGTGGATGGCCATACACAGTAGAGCAGGGTGTCTAGCCGGGGCCGTCGCTTGCGGCTGCGAGCAACGGCACCACCACCTCGCTGATCGGGGTCGCGAGCCCGTGGGCCGCCGCCTTGCGCAGGATGACGCCGTTGCGGATGTCCCATTCCAGCGGCTTGCCGGCTTCCCGGTCGGTGAGCATCGACGTGGTGATGTCCGCCGGCGACTGCGCCAGCATGTCCACGATTTCGTCGATCACCTCGTCGCCGAGGTCGGCACCCTCGGCGCGGGCCACGGCCAGACATTCGGCCAGATACCGACGTCCGAGGGCGGCCACGTCGTCGCGGCGGAAGATGCCCGACCGCCTGCCGGTCAACACCATGAATCCGACCACCGAGTTGACCAGCAGCTTCCGCCACGCGGCGGTGCTGAAGTCGGGGTCCAGCTCGACCGTCACCCCTGCGCCTCGCAACAACTCCGCGAGCGTCGCGGCCGCCTCGGTGTCGGGCAGCACCAGCCGCGGCTGGTTGCGCACCCGCACCCAGCCGTCTGGCTGGATCTCCGACGAGATCCACACGGCGGCCGGCACGACGGGGGACGAGGGGCAGAATCGCCCCACCCGGTCCAGCTGTTCGACGCCGTTCTGCAGGGCACATACCACCGTGTGCGCGTCACACAGTCGCGCCAACCAGGCTCCGGCCTGCTCGTTCTGGGTGTCCTTGACGGCGACAAACACCACGTCAATTGGGCCGTCGACGTCGCCGGGATCGGTGTACACGGGCCCCGGCAGCAGGATCGGATCCTGGTCGTCGGGCCGGACCTCGATCGATTCGCGCGCGGTGTGCCCGCACAGCAGGACTGGGTGACCGGCGGCGTGCAGATATGCGGCGACGGTCGCGCCGATGGCCCCGGGTCCGATGAGTGCAATGCTGGTGCCCACGAACGCCAAGCTACCGCCGGTTTGGCCCCCTCTACACTGTGGCAGTCGTCTCTTCAGGCCTTTCACAAGGAGTTTTTGTGCTGCGCACACACGCCGCCGGTTCGCTGCGGACTACCGATGCCGGGCAGAAGGTGACCCTCGCCGGCTGGGTGGCGCGGCGCCGCGACCACGGCGGCGTCATATTCATCGACCTGCGCGACGCGTCAGGCGTGTCGCAGGTGGTGTTCCGCGAAGGTGACGTGCTGGCCCAGGCGCACCGGCTGCGCGCGGAGTTCTGCATCGCCGTCGACGGTGTCGTCGAGATCCGGCCTGAGGGAAACGCCAACCCCGAGATCGCCACCGGTGACATTGAGGTCAACGCAACGTCGCTGACCGTGCTGGGGGAGAGCGCGCCTCTGCCGTTCCAGCTCGACGAGCCTGCAGGCGAAGAGGCGAGGCTGAAGTACCGCTACCTCGATTTGCGGCGCGAGGGTCCGGGTGGCGCAATTCGGTTGCGCTCCAAGGCGAATGCCGCCGCCCGCGAGGTGCTGTCCCGGCACGACTTCGTCGAGATCGAAACGCCGACGATGACGCGGTCGACGCCCGAGGGGGCCCGCGACTTCCTGGTGCCCGCGCGGCTGCAGCCGGGGACGTTCTATGCGCTGCCGCAGAGCCCGCAGCTGTTCAAGCAGCTGCTGATGGTTGCGGGGATGGAGCGCTACTACCAGATCGCGCGGTGCTACCGCGACGAGGACTTCCGCGCCGACAGGCAACCCGAGTTCACCCAGCTCGACATGGAGCTCAGCTTCGTCGACACCGAGGACGTCATCGCGATCTCCGAGCAGATCATCAAGGCGTTGTGGGCGCTGATCGGCTACGACGTGCCGTTGCCGCTGCCGCGGATGACCTACGCCGACGCGATGCGTCTCTATGGCTCCGACAAACCCGATCTGCGGTTCGGACTGGAACTCGTGGAGTGCACCGACTTCTTCAAGGACACCCCGTTCCGCGTGTTCCAGGCGCCCTATGTCGGGGCCGTCGTCATGCCGGGCGGGGCGTCGCAGCCGCGCCGCACGCTCGACGGCTGGCAGGAGTTCGCCAAGCAGCGCGGCCACCGCGGGCTGGCCTACGTGCTGGTGGACGACGACGGCACGCTGGGCGGCCCCGTCGCCAAGAACCTTTCCGACGCCGAGCGCGACGGGTTGGCCGTCCATGTCGGCGCGTCACCCGGTGACTGCGTCTTCTTCTCCGCCGGACCGGCCAAGTCGTCGCGGGCGCTGCTCGGCGCGGTCCGCATCGAGATTGCCAAGCGGCAGGACCTGATCGACCCCAACGCGTGGGCGTTCACCTGGGTGGTCGACCCGCCGCTGTTCGAACCCGCCGACGAGGCGACCGCACACGGCGACGTCGCCGTCGGGTCGGGCGCCTGGACGGCGGTGCACCACGCGTTCACCGCGCCCAAGCCGGAGTTCGAGGACAGCATCGACACCGATCCTGGCCTCGTGCCGGCCGACGCGTACGACGTGGTGTGCAACGGCAACGAGATCGGCGGCGGCTCGATTCGTATCCACCGCCGCGACATTCAGGAACGGGTGTTCGCGGTGATGGGCCTTGACAAGGCCGAAGCCGAGGAGAAGTTCGGATTCCTCTTGGAAGCGTTCACATTCGGCGCGCCGCCGCACGGCGGCATCGCGTTCGGGTGGGACCGGATCAACGCGCTGCTGTCGGACATGGATTCGATCCGTGAGGTCATCGCTTTCCCGAAGTCGGGCGGTGGCGTCGATCCGCTGACCGGTGCACCCGCGCCGATCACGCCGCAGCAGCGCAAGGAGTCCGGAATCGACGCCAAGCCCGCGAAGGACGGCTAGGCGGCCGTTTCCGGCGTGCGCGTCGGCAAGAAGAAGCCACGCAGCGCGTTGGCAATTCGCGCGCGGACGGGCGCGCCGGAGAGTGCCACGTCGACCATGGTCAACGACTGGTGTGTGTGGCCGCGGGCACGGACGTGCTCGACTGGGACGCCTGCCGCATCGAGTGCAGCGGCGTACGCCTTACCTTCATCCCGTAGGGGATCGAACTCGGCCGTGACCACGATCGCAGGCGGCAACCCGGACAGATCGCCCGCGCACAAGGGCGCGAAGCGGGGATCGCGTCGATCGGCCGGGTCGATGTAGTGGTCGTAACACCACTGGGCCAGCGCGGTGGTGAGACCGTAGCCGTCCGCATTCTCGACGTAGGAGGCGCGTGTCAGGTCGCCGTCGGTTGGCGGCGTCAGCAATACCTGCCCGACGATGTGTGGTCCACCCGCGTCCCGGGTGAGCCGGGAAACCACCGCCGCGAGATTGCCACCCGCGCTCCAGCCGCACACCGCGAGCCGTCCCGGCATACCGCCGAGTGCCTCGGCATTGTCGGCGACCCACCGCACCGCGGCCATGGCGTCATCGACTGCGGCGGGGAATCGGTGCTCCGGCGCATGACGGTAGTCCGCCGAGATGACGATCGCGTCGCTGCGCACGCACAGGTCCCGGCACAGCGGATCGTCCGAGACAGCGTCGCCCACAACCCAACCCCCGCCGTGGAAGAACACGACGATCGGGTGCGGGCCCGGGGTCGGCGGCCGATAAAGCCGGTACGCCAGGTCGCCTGTCGCTCCGGGTAGTACACCATCGACGATCTCGCCGACGTCCGGTCCAGGCGGACGAGTCGTTGACATCTGAGCGTAGAAGGCGCGGGCCTCGTCAACTGGCATCGAATCCAGGGTCGGCAGATTCATTGCCGCCATCTGGATGAGGATCATCTCCACGTCCGGTTGCAACCGGCGCACCAAGCCGTCGTTGCACATCGAGCCCTCGGGGCCGGACAGCTTGAAGCCCAGATAGTCACGTGCGACCACCTCGTCACAGGTGGCCCGGTAGAAGTCGACTCCCGCAGGGTAGGGCAGAAATACCCGCGGTTTGCCTGGCACGTTGGCACCCATGTACCAAGAGTTGGCGGCGGGGAAGAGCGTGATGTCGGCGCAGTCGTTGACGTGTTGCGTCCACCCCGCTTCGGCCGTTGCCGTCGGCTCGATGGCGGCGAAGCCGTGTGCGCGGAGGTGACCGAGGCAGTCGAGCACCCAGTCCACGTGCTGCTCGATCGAGACGGCCATGTTCGACAGCACCGAAGGACTTCCGGGTCCGGTGATGAGAAACAGATTCGGGAAGCCGGCCGTGGTCAACCCGAGATACGTCTGCGGCCCGTCTGCCCATTTGTCCATCAACGCCGCGTCGTCACGGCCCGTGATGTCGACGGCCGTAATCGCACCCGTCACGGCGTCGAAGCCGGTGGCGAAGACGATCGCGTCGAAGGTGAAGGCTTCGTGGGCGGTGTCGATGCCGGTTTCTGTGATTTGTCGGATCGGATGCTTTCGGACGTTGACAAGGCGCACGTGCGGCAGGTTGTAGGTGGCGTA
>Ga0068858_100004156_pt1 | contig 14245 bp, 14 predicted proteins | sample KBSSwiS12_FD_66589 | JGI IMG/M metagenome (GOLD analysis project Ga0068858, IMG submission 66589) | Switchgrass rhizosphere microbial communities from Kellogg Biological Station, Michigan, USA - KBS Switchgrass S1-2 | ecosystem: Host-associated > Plants > Roots > Rhizosphere > Soil ... | reverse complement strand
ATCGAGCATGTTGGGCACGATCAGCGCGGCGAGCACGCCGATGATGACGAGCACGACCATCAGCTCGATCAGCGTGAAGCCGCGGCCGCGCGCGCGCCTCGGTTGCAGCAGTGGTGCCATCGACATCGTCGTCCCGTGCGGTGTTACCGCTCCGACGCCCGGAGCGGCAAAGCGTTCCATGATAATCGCCGCATGTTCGCTCGACTGTCGGCGTTCGTGATCTGGTCGCTCGTCGGCGCCTGCGCGATCTTCTGGGCGATGCGTCTCGCGGCGAGTCCGCCGCAGGTGCCGACGTATGCGGTCGCGGTCGGCAATGCCGCTGCCGTGCGCGGCGACCTCGGCCGCCTGTTCGGCGTCGCGCCGCGGGTCGCTGCCGGTCCGCAGGTTGCGCCGGAAGCGCCGTCGCGCTTCAAGCTGGTCGGCGTGATGGCGCCGCGCAATCCGGCGGCACAGGCCGAGCCCGGGCACGGCGTCGCGCTGATCGCGGTCGACGGCAAGCCGCCCAAGCCCTACGCGGTCGGCGCGCGCCTCGACAACGACCTCGTGCTCCAGTCGGTCGACCTGCGCACCGCGTCGCTCGGGTCGGAACAGGGCGGACGCAAGGTCGTCCTCGAGCTGCCGACCCTGCCGCCGCCGCATTCCGGCGTGCTGCCGCCGCCGGGCGGAGCCGCGCTCGCGCGTCCGTCCGCGCCGGGCGTCGTCGCGCCGCCGGCCATCGGCGTGCCGCAGCCGCCGCTGTCGGCGCCGACGCAGGCGCCGACAGCTCCGGTGGCGCCTGGCGGCCTGCCGGCGCCGGGCGGCCTGACGACGCAGTAGTCGCCTCGCCTCAGGCGAGGAACAGCCGGTACGCGGGGTTCGCGGTCTCGTCGGCGCACGGATACGCGAGCGTCGCGAGGAACTCGCGGAAGCGCGCGCCGTCGGCATCGGGGACCTGCATCCCGACCAGGATGCGGCCGTAGTCGGCGCCCTGGTTGCGGTAGTGGAACAGGCTGATGTTCCAGGTCGCGGGCATGCTGGAGAGAAAGCGCATCAGCGCGCCCGGCCGTTCCGGGAAGACGAAGCGGTACAGGCGCTCGTCGTCGGCGAGCGCGGTGCGACCGCCGACCATGTAGCGCACGTGTTCCTTCGCGAGCTCGTCGCCGGTGAGGTCGAGCGCCGGGAAGCCGTGGCTCTCGAACTCGCGCGCGAGCAGTGCCGACTCGGCGCGATCGACGGTGGCGATGCCGACGAAGACGTGGGCGACCTTCGGATCCGAGATGCGATAGTTGAACTCGGTCACCGCACGCGGCCCGATCAGCTCGCAGAAACGGCGGAAGCTGCCGCGTTCCTCGGGGATCGTCACCGCGAAGAGCGCCTCGCGCTCCTCGCCGACCTCGGCGCGCTCGGCGACGAAGCGCAGCCGGTCGAAGTTCATGTTCGCACCGCAGGTGATCGCGACGTACGTCTCGCCCTGGCTGCCGTGCCGGTGCACGTACTCCTTGATCGCCGCGACGCCGAGCGCGCCGGCCGGCTCGAGGATGCTGCGCGTGTCCTCGAAGACGTCCTTGATCGCGGCGCACGCCGCGTCGGTGTCGATGACGATCCACTCGTCGACGAGTTCGCGCGCGAGCCGGAACGTCTCGCTGCCGACCTGCCGCACCGCGGTGCCGTCGGAGAAGAGGCCGACGTCGGCGAGCTCGACGCGCCGGCCGGCGTCGATCGAGCGGATCATCGCGTCGGAGTCGTTCATCTGCACGCCGACGATGCGGATCTCGGGGCGCACGGCCTTCACGTACGAGGCGATTCCCGCGATCAGCCCGCCGCCGCCGACGGCGACGAAGATCGCGTCGATCGGACCCTGGTGCTGGCGCAGGATCTCCATCGCGATCGTGCCCTGGCCGGCGATCACGTCGGGATCGTCGAACGGATGGACGAACGTCAGGGCGCGCTCCTGCTCGAGCTCGCGGGCGCGCGCGTAGGCATCCGAGTAGCTGTCGCCGAACAGAACGACTTCGGCGCCGAGGGCGCGGACCGCAGCGGTCTTCAGCGACGGCGTCGTCGTCGGCATGACGACGAGGGCGTTGCAGCCGAGGCGCTGCGCTGCGAGCGCAACGCCTTGCGCATGGTTGCCGGCCGACGCGCAGATGACGCCGCGCGCGAGCGCATCGGGCGCGAGATGCGCCATCTTGTTGTAGGCGCCGCGCAGCTTGAAGCTGAACACGGCCTGCGTGTCCTCGCGCTTGAGCAGCACGTCGCTGCCGAGCCGCTCCGACAGCCGCGGCGCGCGCTCGAGCGCCGACTCGATCGCGACGTCGTAGACGCGCGCGGTCAGGATCTTCTGCAGATAGCCTGCGGTCTCGAGCGGGCGCTTGGGCGGATTCTTGCGGGCGGCGGTCGCCATGCGTTGGCCTTCGCCGGGCGGCGATTGCGGCAGCGCATCATACGCGTGGGCACTCCCGCGCCGGCGCTCGCGGGGGCACAGAAAAAGGCCCGAGACGTCGCCGTCTCGGGCCGAATCCACCAATGAAGAAGGTGGAGGAGACAATCTGCCCGATCCGGTCGCCCATCGTCGTCGCGGGGCGCTGGCGAAGATCGAGTGGAACCAGTGTAGGCGCTTTTTTGCTGCACTGCAATATGGAGCACGGGCATGGAATGCACGATCGACTGGCTGGCCGCCAACGGCATGGCGTTCAGCGCCGAGACCGGAAGCGGTCACCTGCTGACGATGGACGGCGCCCCGGATGGCGGTGGCCGCAACCTCGCACCGCGGCCGATGGAAACGGTGCTCGCCGGCACCGGCGCTTGCGCCGCCTACGACGTCGTGCTGATCCTCAAGCGCGGCCGTCACGACGTGCGCAGCTGCCGCGTCCGCGTCAAGTCCGAGCGTGCGACCGATGACCCGAAGGTGTTCACCGCGATCCACCTTCACTTCGTCGTCGGCGGCAATCGACTCGCCGCCGCCGCGGTCGAGCGGGCGATCGCGCTTTCGCACGACCGCTACTGCTCGGCGACGATCATGCTCGCCAAGACGGCGGCCATCACGACGAGCTACGAGATCGTCGAGGGCGGCGACGCTCAGACGTAGTGCGCAGTCGTCGTCATCACTTTGGCGGCGGCGCGCATCGCCCAGCGCACGGGCGCCGGCAGCGGCACCGCGCCGGCGTGCTCGGCAGCCATCGCGTGACCGGCTTCGTCGTCCTTCATCTGGGCGACGATCGCACGCGACGCTTCGTCGCCGAGCGGGAGGCGGTCGAGGTGGCCTTCGAGATGGCGTTCGACCTGTCGCTCGGTCTCGACGAGAAAGCCGAGGCTTCGCGCATCGCCAGCGCGCGCCGCGACCAGGCCGATCGCAAAGGCGCCCGCGTACCAGAGCGGATTGAGCAAGCTCGGCCGGGCGCCGAGCTCGGCGAGGCGCTCGGCGGTCCAGGCGAGGTGGTCGGTCTCTTCGGCGGCAGCCTGCTGGAACTGGCGGCGCAGCCCCGGGTCGCTGGCGGCCAGCGCCTGTGCGCTGTAGAGCGCTTGTGCGCACACCTCGCCGACGTGGTTGACGCGCATGAGTGCGCCGGCCTCGCGGCGTTCGACGTCATCGAGCGCGTCGCCGGGTCGGCTCGGGATCGGCTTGGGCCGCGCCGCCTGCGGCGTCGTTGTCAGCGCACGCAGGGCATGGTCGACCACTGCCAGCAGGCGGTCGCCAGGGGAGAGTCGGATGTTGTTCAAGAGGGTCGGCAGGATAGCGCGACGGCGTCGACCGGTCCGGTGAACGCCTCGTTGTGCCGAGACAACATAAGGCCCTTTTTTGTCGGGCAAGGCTTTCCAGCCTCGGATCGCTCTGGTGCAATACGTCCAACTTCCCGCTGAGGAGGTTGTGCCTGATCTGCTCCAGCGCGGGTTTTCGGTGATCGGGACCTCTTGTTCAACCTAGGAGATAGTTGCAATGAAAAAATCTCTGCTCGCTCTCGCTGTATTGGGCGCTTATGCGGGCGTCGCGTCGGCACAGTCGTCGGTCACCCTGTACGGTACCGTCGACCTCAACGGCCGCTATGTCAAGCAAGACGTCACGTCGGGCGAAAGCAAGCGTTGGAGCCTGGGCCGCGACGGTATCAACAGCAGCCAGCTCGGTTTCCGCGGCATCGAAGATCTGGGCGGCGGCCTGAAGGCCGGCTTCCTGCTCCTCTCGAGCGTGGGCGCCGACTCCGGCGACATCGGCGCGGGCCAGTCGGCCACGGGTTCGGGCAAGTTCTGGACTCGCCGTGCGACGGTCAGCCTCTTCAGCAACGCCGGTGAGTTGCGCCTCGGTCGCGACTACACCCCGACGTTCTGGAACAACACGATCTTCGACGCGTTCGGCACCAACGGTCTCGGCGACTCCACCGGTGGCGTCATCCAGATGCCGGCGACGACGTTCGTCCGCGCCGACAACTCGGTCGGCTACCACCTGCCGGCGAACATCGGCGGGTTCTACGGCCAGTTCATGATGGCTGCCTCCGAAGCCGGTCAGGCCGGTCAGTCGAGCAACAACGGTCGCTACCTCGGTGGTCGTGTCGGCTTCGCTGCCGGTCCGTTCGACGTCGCGTTCGCCTACGCGCAGCAACGAACCGCGGGGGGCGTCGCCAACACCGATCAGGACACCTGGAACATCGGCGGTTCCTGGGACTTCGGCTTCCTGAAGCTGTTGGGCTACTACGACCACGACAAGCGCGACAACACCGGCAAGGAAGACCGCTGGTCGATCAGCACGGTGATCCCGCTCGGACAGGGCGAGATCCACCTCGGCTACGACGAGAGCAAGCTCGACCTCGATCAGGCGCTGGTGTGCGTGACGCCCCCTGGCGGTGGCCCGTGCCCCGGCGTTACCAACAAGCAGAAGAAGTTCGCGGCGACGTACCAGTACAACCTGTCGAAGCGGACCGCCATGTACGGCACGATCGCGCTGCTGGACAACGGCGACCAGGCGAGGGCTAGCATCTCGCCGCAGGGCACGGGCGCGGTCACTGGGGTGTCGGAGTTCGGTGGCAAGTCGAAGGGCTTCGAGCTCGGCATCCGCCACTTCTTCTGATCCCAGCGCTCGCGCGAGCGAGCTCCCGATCTTGAAGGCCGCCTCCGGGCGGCCTTTTTCATGCCGAGGCGAATGCGGGCAATCCCCTTTGACGCTCGCCGTGCGTTTTGTTGTCATCACGGGGCCGCGCAACGACGACGCCCGAATCGCCCGAGGTCGCGCCAGGGCGCGCCGCTTCCCGGGAGTGAGCCTCGGTCCGATCGGTTCCCGGCTCGCATGCTCGCCTTCGTCTTTCGCCGTCTCGTCCAAGCCGTCCTCGTCATGCTGACGGTGGCGTTCATCGCTTTCATGCTGTTCCAGTACGTCGGCGATCCGGTGACGAACATCCTCGGCCAGGACGCGACTCCCGAGCAGCGGCGCCAGCTGCGCTCCGATCTCGGCCTCGACAGCCCGTTTCCGGTCCAGTTCGCGCGCTTCGTCGGCAACGCGGTCCGCGGCGAGTTCGGGCTCAGCCTGCGCCAGGGTCGCAAGGTCTCGTCGCTGATCGCCGAGCGGCTGCCGGCGACGCTCGAGCTGACGCTGCTCGCCGCGGTTCTCGCCCTCGCGATCGGGATCCCGATGGGCGTCTACTCCGCGCTCAAGCGCGGCACGTTCGCGTCGCAGGCGATGATGACGGCGTCGCTGATCGGCGTCTCGCTGCCGACGTTTCTCATCGGCATCCTCCTCATCCTCGTCTTCGCCGTCACGCTGAAGTGGCTGCCGAGCTTCGGCCGCGGCGAAGTCGAGGCCTTCGGGCCGTGGACGACCGGGATGACGAGCGTCGACGGCTGGCGCCATCTGATCCTGCCGGCGATCACGCTCGCCATCTTCCAGCTGACGCTGATCATGCGGCTCGTGCGCTCGGAGATGCTCGAGGTGCTGCGCACCGACTACATCAAGTTCGCGCGCGCGCGCGGGCTCTCCGACCGCGCGGTCTACTTCCGCCACGCCCTCAAGAACACGCTCGTTCCGGTCGTGACGATCACCGGCCTGCAGATCGGCGGTCTGATCGCATTCGCGATCATCACCGAGACGGTCTTCCAGTGGCCCGGCATGGGGCTGCTCTTCATCCAGGCGGTGCAGTTCGCCGACATCCCCGTGATGGCGGCGTACCTGTGCCTGATCGCGCTCATCTTCGTGATCATCAACCTCGTCGTCGATCTCCTGTACTTCGCAGTCGATCCGCGGCTGCGCGTCGAGCGCACCGCGCTCGCGCACTGATTCGCCGTCAAGAAGGAAACGCTCCATGAAAAGAATCGCTCCTTGGCTGTTCGCCGCGACGCTCGCTGTCGTCGCGCCGCTCTCCGAGGGCGTCACGCTGCGCGTCGCGAATCAGGGCGACGTGCAGTCGATGGACCCGCACTCGCTCAACGAGAGCCTGCAGCTGAGCTTCACCGGCAGCGTCTACGAGCCGCTGATCGAGCGCGACAAGAACATGGGGCTGACGCCGGCGCTCGCGGTCAAGTGGACGCAGACCAGCCCGACCGTGTGGCGCTTCGACCTGCGGCCGAACGTCAAATTCCACGACGGCACGCCTTTCACGGCCGACGACGTGGTGTTCACATTCAGGCGCGCCGCCGGCGAAGGCTCGGACATGAAGGGCATCACCAATCCCATCAAGGAGGTGCGCAGGGTCGGCGATCTCGCGGTCGAGATCGAGACGACGGCGCCGTACCCGATCCTGCCCGACACCGTCACGAGACTCGCGATCATGAGCAAGAAGTGGTGCGAGGACAACAAGGCCGAGCGCCCGGTCGACCGCCGCAAGGGGATCGAGAACACGGCGAGCTTCAAGTCGAACGGCACCGGCCCGTTCCGCCTGAAGGAGCGCCAGCCCTCGGTGCGCACGGTGCTCATCAAGAACTTCAACTGGTGGGGCAAGGCCGACGGCAACGTCGACGAGGTCGTCTTCACGCCGATCGGCAACGATGCGACCCGCGTGGCGGCGCTGCTGTCGGGCGAGGTCGACGTGATGGAGCCGGTGCCGCTGCAGGACATCGAGCGTGTCAAGGCCGCCGGCATCAGCGTGCTGCAGGGCCCGGAGCTGCGCACGATCTTCCTCGGCATGGACCAGAAGCGCGACGAGCTCCAGTTCAGCAGCGTCAAGGGCAAGAACCCCTTCAAGGACGTCCGCGTGCGCCGCGCGTTCTACCAGGCGATCGACGAGGAGACGATCAAGTCGCGCGTCATGCGCGGCGCAGCGTCACCGACCGGGCTCATGGTCGGCCCTGCAGTGCGGGGCTTTCAGCCCGACATGAACAAGCGCCCGGCGTACGACCCCGAGGCGGCGAAGAAGCTGCTCGCCGAGGCGGGGTATCCGAATGGGTTCGAGGTCGGCATGAACTGCCCGAACGACCGCTACGTCAACGACGCCGCGATCTGCCAGGCGGTCGCGGCCAACCTCGCGCGCATCGGCGTCAAGGTCAACCTCATGACCGAGACGAAGGTGACGTACTTCCCGAAGATCCTGCGCCGCGACACGAGCTTCTACCTGCTCGGCTGGACGCCGAGCACCGTCGATTCGCACGACGTCCTCAGCTCGATCATGGCGACGCCGACCGACAAGGGCCAGGGCCAGTTCAACCTCGGCGCGTACAGCAACCCGAAGCTCGACGAGCTGACGCTGAAGGTCCAGTCGGAAACTGACCAGAAGAAGCGCAACGACATGATCCGCGAGGCGTTCCGGATTCACCAAGAGGACGTCGGCCACATCCCGCTGCACCAGCAGACGCTCGCCTGGGCGACGGCGAAGAACGTGCAGCTGGTGCAGCTGCCGAGCAACGACATGTACTTCAAGTGGATCACGCTGAAGTCCAGCCCCAAGTAGGAGACGCGGCCGCGCTCGCGCCGGGAGGCGACGCCGCCCCGGTGCGGCGCGACGTCGCGCCAGCGGCGCTCGCGGTCGCGCCGGCGCCGGGCCGCTGGGCGCGCTTTCTCGACGGCGATGTCTGGCACTCGTTTCGCAGCTCGCCCACCGCGATCGCCGCCGCGCTCGTCGCCGCCGTCTGCTTCTTCGCCGCAGTGTTCGCCAACGTCATCGCGCCGCACGACCCGTTCAACCTCGCGACGCTCGAGCTCGGCGATTCGATGCTGCCGCCGGCGTGGCTGCAAGGCGGCACCGCCAAGTATCTGTTCGGCACCGACGAGCAGGGCCGCGACGTGCTGTCGGCGCTCATGTTCGGCGCGCGCATCTCGCTCTTCGTCGGCGGCGCCTCGGTCGTGCTGTCGCTTTTCGTCGGCGTCAGCCTCGGCCTCGTGTCGGGCTACGTCGGCGGCCGCATCGACGCGCTCATCATGCGCGTCTGCGACGTCATGCTGTCGTTTCCGTCGATCCTGATTGCGCTCCTTTTCGCGGGTGTCGGCCACGCGCTGTTCCCGAACGCGAACGACTCGCTCGCCTTCGGCGTCGTCATCGTCGCGATCGCGCTGCCCGGCTGGGTGCAGTACGCGCGCGCAGTGCGCGGCTCGACGATGGTCGAGCGCCACAAGGAGTATGTCCAGGCGGCGCGCGTCATCGGCGTGCCGCCGTGGCGCATCATGTTGCGCCACGTCCTGCCCAACGTCATGGGGCCGGTGCTCGTGCTGTCGACGATCCAGGTCGCGGTCGCCATCCTCGCCGAGGCGACGCTGTCGTTCCTCGGCGTCGGCGTCTCGCCGACGTCGCCCTCGCTCGGCACATTCATTAACGAGGGCAACAAACAGCTTTTCAGCGGCGCCTGGTGGCTTGTGATATTCCCTGGTGCCACACTCGTGCTCATCGCGCTCAGCATCAACCTGTTCGGGGACTGGCTGCGCGATGCCTTGAACCCGCGCCTGCGCTGATCCCCGCGGCGAGACGCCACCCGCCAGGAGCCGAACCGATGCGCCTCTCTCCGAATTCCCTGCTGCGCGCCTTCGCCGCGCTCGGTGTCGTCGCGCTCGCCGCGTGCGCGAGCACCGAATACCACTACTCGCAGCTGTACGGCCAGCGCTACTACAAGACGCCGCTCGACACCTACCCGGTGACGATCGTTCGCGTCGACGGCAAGGACACGACGTTGCGTCCGGTCCTCGTCGATCCGGGGCTGCGCCGGATCACCGTGCAGGGGCCGCCCGGCGGCGCCAGCCGGCTCGGCGAGGAGCGCGAGTTCGCGCTCGACGTCCGGCCGTGCACGCGCTACTACCTGGTCGCGGTGCGCGACAACCGCCTCGACGCCGACTTCGCCGTCAGGGTCGACTATGAGGAGCCGGTCGGCGGCTGCACTCCGCCGCCGGCGAAAAGCTAGCGGGATGGCGGCGCCGCTCCTCGAAGTCGAGCACCTGCGCGTCGAGTTCCCCGGCCGCCGCGGGCGGCTGGTGGCGCTCGACGACGTCTCGTTCTCGATCGCGCCCGGGGAAATCCTCGGCGTCGTCGGCGAGTCGGGCGCGGGCAAGTCGCTGACAGGCGCGGCGATCATCGGCCTGCTCGATCCGCCGGGGCGGATCGCTGGCGGCGAAATCCGCTTCGAAGGCGCACGGATCGACCAGCTGCCGTACGAGGACATGCGCAAGCTCCGCGGGCGGCGGATCGGCGCGATCTTCCAGGATCCGCTGACGTCGCTCGATCCGCTCTACACGGTCGGCCAGCAGCTGGTCGAGACGATCCGCACGCACGTCGAGCTCGGCGCCGCCGAAGCGCGCCGTCGCGCCGTCCGGCTGCTGCAGGAGACCGGCATCCCTGCCGCGGAAGAGCGTCTCGACCACTACCCGCACCAGTTCTCGGGCGGCATGCGGCAACGCGTCGTCATCGCGCTGGCGCTCGCCGGCGAGCCGCGCCTGATCGTCGCCGACGAGCCGACGACCGCGCTCGACGTCTCGATCCAGGCGCAGATCATCGCGCTGCTCAAGCGCCTCTGCCGCGAGCACGGCGCCGCGGTGATGCTCGTGACCCACGACATGGGCGTGATCGCCGAGACCTGCGACCGCGTCGCAGTCATGTACGCCGGCAGGATCGTCGAGGTCGGGCCGGTCGCCGCCGTCATCCACGCCCCCGCGCATCCGTACACCGCCGGCCTGATGGGCTCGATCCCGGCGATGGACGAGGACCGGCCGCGGCTGCTGCAGATCGACGGCGCGATGCCGCGCCTGAACGCGATCCCATCCGGCTGCGCGTTCCATCCGCGCTGCCCGCACGCCTTCGCGCCGTGCACGAGCGCGCGGCCCGAGCTGCTCGCCGCGGGCGCGACGCACGCGGCATGCTGGCTGCACGCGCCGGCGCTGCGGGCGGCGGCGTGACGGCCGCGGCGCTGGTCGAGGTCGAAGGCCTCGCGAAGACCTTCGACGTCTCGCTGCCGTGGCTGAACCGCGTCGCCGAGCGCAAGCAGCGCCAGTTCGTCCACGCCGTCGACGACGTCGCCTTCACGATCGCGCGCGGCCGCACGCTGGCGCTGGTCGGTGAATCCGGCTGCGGCAAGAGCACGGTCGCGCGGCTCCTGGTCGGCCTCTACGCGCCGACACGCGGCCGCGTCATCTTCGACGGCGTCGACGCCGCCACGACGCGCCGCCCGGCCGCGATCCGCCGGCGCATGCAGATGATCTTCCAGGACCCGTACGCGAGCCTGAATCCGCGCTGGAAGGTCAAGGACATCGTCGCCGAGCCGCTGCGCGAGCACGGCTTCGCCGGCGGCGTGCCACCGGCGGCGAGCGCGCGCGAGTCGCGGCAGCGGATCGACGCGCGCGTCGAGGAGCTGCTCGCGTCGGTCGGACTCGCCGCCGCCGACGCCGAGAAGTTTCCGCACCAGTTCTCGGGCGGCCAGCGACAGCGCATCTCGATCGCGCGCGCTCTTGCGACCGAGCCCGAGTTCCTCGTCTGCGACGAGCCGACCTCCGCGCTCGACGTCTCGGTGCAGGCGCAGGTCCTCAACATCATGAAGGAGCTGCAGGCGAGAAGCGGCCTCACCTATCTCTTCATCTCGCACAACCTCGCCGTCGTCCGCCACGTCGGCGACGAGGTCGGCGTGATGTACCTCGGTCGCATCGTCGAGCTCGCCGGCAAGGCGCTCCTGTTCGCGCGGCCGCGCCATCCGTACACGCGGATGCTGCTCGACGCGATCCCCGACATCCACATGAGCGGCCGTGCGCGAACGCCGGTGCAGGGCGAGGTGCCGAACCCCCTGCAGCCGCCGCCCGGATGCGCGTTTCATCCGCGCTGCCCGCACGCCAACGAGCGCTGTCGCGTCGAGCGTCCGGCACTGCTCGCCATCGACGGCGTGCGCGTCGCGTGCCACGCCGTCGAGGAGCGGCGGATCTAGCCGATCGCGACGGCGATCAGCGGCGATCCTTCGGCGACAGCAGGCGTTCGCCGCGCATCAGGTCGGCGACGGTCTCGCGCTCGCGGATCAGCGTCGCCTCGCCGCCGGCGACGAGGACCTCGGCGGCGCGCGGACGCGTGTTGTAGTTGCTCGCCATGCTCATCGCGTAAGCGCCGGCCGAGAGCACGGCGACGACGTCGCCCGGCGCGACGGCGAGCCGACGGTCGCGGCCGAGCCAGTCGCCGGACTCGCAGACCGGGCCGACGACGTCCCACGTCGCCGGCTGCGCCCTCCTGCGGCGGCACTCGACGATCTCCATCCAGGCGTCGTACATCGCCGGACGGACGAGGTCGTTCATCGCCGCATCGACTACGCAGAAGTTGCGCTCCTCGCCGTGCTTCAGATAGAGCACCTCGCTCAGCAGCAGACCGGCGTTGCCGACGAGCGAGCGTCCCGGCTCGAGGACGATCTTCCGGCTGCCCATGCCGCGGGCGTCGACGCGCGCGAGCAGCCGTGCGACGAGCTCGCCGGCGTCCGGCGGCGACTCGTCGCGGTAGCGGATGCCGAGGCCGCCGCCGACGTCGAGGTGGGCGAGGGCGATGCCGTCGGCCTCGACGACGGCGACCAGATCGAGCAGGCGGTCGAGGGCGTCGAGGTAGGGCTCGGCGTCGACGATCTGCGAGCCGATGTGGCTGTCGATGCCGACCACCTCGAGCGCGGGCAGGCGCGCGGCGCGCGCGAAGGCGGCGCGCGCCTCGTCATGCGCGATCCCGAACTTGTTGGCGCGCAGCCCGGTCGAGATGTACGGGTGCGTCATCGGATCGACGTCGGGGTTGACGCGCAGGCTGACGCGCGCGCGCCTGCCGGCGCCGGCGGCGACCTCGCTCAGCCGCTCGAGCTCGGCGACGCTCTCGACGTTGAAGCAGAGCACGCCTGCGGCGAGCGCCCGCGCCATCTCGGCGCGCGTCTTGCCGACGCCTGAGAAGACGACGAGCGCCGGGTCGCCGCCAGCGGCGAGGACGCGCTCGAGCTCGCCACCCGAGACGATGTCGAAGCCGACGCCGCGCTCGGCGAACCACTGCAGGATCGCGAGCGTCGAGTTCGCCTTGACCGCGTAGCAGAGCAGGTGATCGCGCCCGGCGAGTGCGCTCTGGTACGACGCCAGCGCGCGTGCCATCGCCGCGCTCGAGTAGACGTAGAGCGGCGTGCCGAAGCGGCAGGCGAGCTCGACGGCGGCAACGCCTTCGACGAAGAGCTCGCCGTCGCGCTCGGCGATCTCGGGTGCACCGGGCAGCGTCATGGCGGCGTCCCGGGTGCCGACGTCGGCACCGCGGCGGGGATCGCGGTCGCGGTGCCGGGAGCGACATCGGCGGCGATCGCTGGCGGCGCCGGCTTCACGCCGATCAGCGGCCCCTTCTGGCCGCACGCCGCGAGCAGGGCGAGCGCGGCCGCGGCGAGCGCGAGTGCGGCGCCCGGAACTACACTGCCGTAGCGCCTCGACATGGCGCGATTATCGACCGTGACTCCGCTCCGCCACGACGACCTCAGCGACGCCGAGTACGACCGGCGCGCACGCAGCGTCCTTGCCGCCGTCGAGGCGGCGAGCGATCGCTTCCTGCAGGACGAGGTCATCGACATCGACACCAGCCGCACCGGCGGACTGCTCGAGCTCGCGTTCCCGAACGGCAGCAAGGTCGTCCTCAACACGCAGCCGCCGCTGCACGAGCTCTGGCTCGCCGCCGGCGCCGGGGGCTTTCACTTCCGCGTCGTCGGCGATCGCTGGATCGACCGCGACGGCCGCGAGCTGTTCGACGTGCTCTCGGAATGCGCGAGCGAGCAGGCCGGGCAGCCGCTGCGCTTCGCTGCCTGAGGCGGCGCGTCAGCGCCGGAACAGGTCGAGGATGCTGTTGCGTTCCTCGTCGCTCGGCGGCGTCGGCGCCGCCTTGTCCTCGAGGCCGAGGCTGCTCACGCCGGCGCCGCGCGCGTACTCGTCGTAGTACCACTCGCCGCCGACCTGGACGACGCCATCGGGCGGCGCGGGCTCCTGCACCGGGACGCCGCGCAGCATGACCGACATGTAGTCGATCCAGACCGGCAGCGCGAGCCCGCCGCCGGTCTCGCGGTCACCGAGCTTGCGCGGCTCGTCGTAGCCGATCCAGACGACGCCGACGACGTTCTTCTGCCAGCCGGCGAACCAGGCATCGTGCGAATCGTTCGTCGTCCCGGTCTTGCCGTAGATGTCGGGGCGCTTCAGCGCCGCGCCGGCCTTCGCCGCCGTGCCGGAGTGCGTCACCTCCTGCAGCAGGCTGGTCATGATGAACGCGTTGCGCGGCTCGATCGTTCGCGCCGCCTCGTCGAGGACCGGCACGCGCGCCTCGTTGATGACGTGCCCCTTGCTGTCGGTGACGCGGCTGATGAGGAGCGGATTGACGCGGTAGCCGCCGTTGGCGAAGACGCTGTACGCGGACGCCATCTGCAGCGGCGTCACCGCGCCGGCGCCGAGCGCCATCGGCAGGTAGGCGGGGTGCTTGTCGGCGTCGAAGCCGAAGCGCTTGATCCACTGCTGCGCGTACGGCGGACCGATCGACTTCAGGATCCGGATCGAGATCATGTTCTTCGACTTGGCGAGGCCGCGGCGCACCGTCATCGGGCCGTCGTAGGTGCCGTCGTAGTTCTTCGGCTCCCACGGCTGGCTGCCGGTCGTGCCGGCGTCGAAGAAGAGCGGCGCGTCGTTGATGACCGTCGCCGGAGTGAAGCCCTTCTCGAGCGCCGCCGAGTAGATGAACGGCTTGAAGCTCGACCCGGGCTGGCGCCACGCCTGCGTCACGTGATTGAACTTGCTCTTCGAGTAGTCGAAGCCGCCGACCATCGCCCGAATGCTGCCGGTGCGCGGGTCCATCGCGACGAACGCGCCTTCGACCTCGGGCAGCTGGGTGATCGACCAGTCGCCCTTGGCGCCGCG
>Ga0068858_100004151_pt1 | contig 14253 bp, 8 predicted proteins | sample KBSSwiS12_FD_66589 | JGI IMG/M metagenome (GOLD analysis project Ga0068858, IMG submission 66589) | Switchgrass rhizosphere microbial communities from Kellogg Biological Station, Michigan, USA - KBS Switchgrass S1-2 | ecosystem: Host-associated > Plants > Roots > Rhizosphere > Soil ... | reverse complement strand
TGCGTCTCGTCGAACTTGACTCCCATGGCCTTCGCGATCTTCATCTGAATTTCGGCGGCATAAACGCGCTGGCGGTGTTCGTGCTCGGTCCAATCGAGAGTGAATCGAAGTAAAGGGTCGCCCATCTTGTCGCTGTACTGCGGATCCAGGTCCATGAAATTGTGGCGATACGCCAGGTGCTCTCCGGTGAATCCGATGCCCGAGACTTTGTCCCGCCAGGCGAGCGATGCGGCCTTCCATTCCGAGCCCCACCTGGTTTTCACCGTCCCGGCCGGGTACGCCTCGAAGGAGTTGATGGGCCGGTTTCCCGAGCTGCCGACGGAGATGGTTCCTCCGCGCACAATTCCTTCCGATCCATCGAGAGCGTGATCCCCGTCGAAATCGGCGATCATCATGCCCAGCGCGCCGCTTCCCATGAATGCGTTCAGAGGACGATCGAAGAAGAGGCGCGTCCCGCTGCCGCCTACCTGGTGGGTCAGGTTTTTGCCGAGCGTTCCCTTCGCCGTGAGCGGATCGTAAGGTACGCCGATTTTCGAGAGCGCCAGCAGCCTCACATTGTTCAAAGTGAATGTAGCGAGCACCACCGCGCCGGCGGGTTGAAAGACCTCTTCCCCGTTGGCATCGACATACTGCACGCCCGTAGCGTGACCGTCTTTATGAACCACGCGTCTCACCCAGCATCCGGTGCGCATCGTGAAGGTCTTACGGCGGGCGAGCACTGGAAGAAGCGTATTCGTGGGCTGCGCTTTCGCTCCAATCATGCAGCCGAAGCGCTCGCAATAGCCGCAATAGGCGCAACCGGGGCGCACAATTCCGTCGGGATTGCGGTAAGTCTCGCTGGCATTCGCCGCCGGATGCGGATAGGGATGATATCCGAGTTTCTCCACCGCTTCCTTGAACTGCAATCCGGCGTAAGTTGTCTTCAGAGGGGGCAGGGGATATTCGCTCGTGCGAGGCCCTTCGAAAACGTTACCGCCCGCTAGCTTTTGCCCGCGAAGGTTGCCGGCCTTGCCGCTGACGCCCAGCATCTGTTCGCCGCGCCAATAGTGGGGCTCGAGGTCGTTGTAGGTAACGCCCCAATCCTGCACCGCCAGATTTTCGGGCAGATGGGCCGCTCCGAACTTTTCTCTCAAGTGCGTCGCCAATACGAACTGGGTTTCAAGGAACCGAAAGGAATTGCCGTTCCAGTGTTCCCCCGCGCCGCCCACGCCTGAGCCGGGGAGAAACGATCCATACTGCCGGACGGGAACGGACGGGTCCTGTGTTGAGTGCCGATGCGTGATGGTCTCGTCTGCGATGTTCTGCATCAGCCGCACGCGGATCGCGTAGTCGAGCTCGTCCATTCCTTCCACGTAGTCGGCGGTTTTGCGCGGCGCGCCGCGCTCCAGAATCAAAACCGAGAGCGACGTGCGGCCGGTGATTTCTTTCGCCATCGCCAGACCGGTCCAGCCCCCGCCGACGATGGCAACGTTTACAGGCTTGAGTGTTTTCATCTTCGCGCCGTCCTGTATCCTATCATTCTGCGCGGATGACGGGGATGCAGGGGCCTAGCGCTGCTGTCCTTTCGAACCAGCTGTTATAGCGACCGCAGGAAATTCAGAAGATCCTGCTTGTTGCCGATGGACAAGCCATTGAAGTTAATGATGACGGCATTGGCCTCGGATCCTGGGTCCGTGCCCCCGGCGGCGTGCGATTGAATAGCAGAATTCAAGTCACTGGTTCTTCCGTCATGCAGGAAGAACACTCTTTGTCCCAGCCCCCACAGCGGCGCGGTACGGAATTCGTTGGGGCCGGCGGCGCCCTGCGCAATCCCGTCGCCCAGCACGCCCATGTTGTGAACCAGCAAGTCCGAATACAGATTCGCTGATGTATTGGCAAGGGCGGCCGTATCGTGCCTGCCAGTCGGCAGAGATGGCATATGGCAACCAGTGCACCCTGCGATGCCGAATTGCGTTCTTCCATTGTTGATGGAGGCGGCGGTCACGCTCCCGTACGAACTGACCGCGGTGGGGGGAGCCAGGAACCGCATGAAGCTCCCAAACGCGATGGTGTCGCCCGGAACTTGTTGCGGCTGCGTCAGCTCGTAATGCGTGTGATCTTGTGCGGCAGGCATCGCGCGGCAAGGCAGGGGATCCTGAACCCCGCTCTCGCCCCGCTCATCGGGAAATAGTTCGTTAGTTATGCCCTGTTCGACGTTGTAGGGTTCGCCGGCAAAAATCACCAGCGACTTGTTTTGGGCCTTCCAGCCGAAGCGCGAAATGGTTCCGTCATTGCCGTTGCGGTTGGCATGGCCGGTAATCCCGAATGGCTTGGCAGCGGCCTCGTTCGCCGCGATGGTGGAATCCGAGATGGCCTCGATCAAGCCGGCGCCGAAGACGGGAGTCGGAATCCGGAAGATCACATCTCCGGTTCCAACGTGTGTTGCGAAGTCCGGCTGCGAGATCACGCAACCCGCGGGTGTGTCGCTGCGTCCCGCGATGGTAAAGAGATCGTGCACGCCGCCATCCGACTTGAAGCGCGCCTCTCGGACCGGTCCATTGCTGCTGATGATGTTCAGGATCATCAGGAGATTAACCTGGGAGCTTGGCGCAACACTAATCTGCGGATTGATGCGCGGGCTCGACCCTCCAATTGCAGGGAAGGCGTGACATCCGGCGCAACTGTCCAGATTGAACCTGGGACCGAGCCCGGACTCAGTGTTTGGGACGCTTCCCGTGACAGACTGAACCTCGCTGAACTGATCTTGCCCGGAGGCGAAGAACTTGCGCTCCTTCAGAGTGAGGCCGGTAATGGAGGCACCCGCGCCGGCAGCGCCTGCGCGCACACCGGGGTCAGTTTGCGCGAGCGCCAGCCCCGCCAGGCCCAGCAGCCCAAATGCAATCCTGATCGAACCGTTCGAGGATATTCGCAGATACACTTCGACCTCCCTGCCGTTCGAGAAAAATTACGGATCGGCCGCGAAGTGCAACGGGGATCGTCCGTTCGATCCACGTCAGCGGTTACGGTTGGCTATTTCAAAAAACTCGTGAGACGAAAGTACCATCGGTCCTGGAAAAGTGTCAACGCAAAAACACCCCTAGGATGGGATTACGATAGTGCTGCTAAGTCGCGTACGACTTGCATTTTGTGCGCGCCGGATTGGTTGAAGTGGCTGCGTGTGGTTGCCGGCGCTTGGCTACTTCGCGAGTGGCGGCAGCGTAGTGAAAGCGGGTTTGGGCGTGGTGCGGATGCCCACGACGCCGATCTGGCCGCCTGCCGGTGTGCCGAACTCCAATGTGCCGCGAATGTTCGCGGTCACCGGGAACTGGGTGGACATCACAAACGCATTATGCCCATTCGCAGCCAAGCCGATGGACCCCGTACCGATCTGCGCGCCGCTTTCGTCGCGAATGATGACCGGCACGGTGGCCGCCTGCGTCGAAGCGTTGTTGACGGCCACACCGGTGACGACTCCACCGGTATTGTCGAATGCCAGCAGGTAAGCATTGGCTGCACGATTCTCCAATAGCACGACGGCTTCCTGTCCATTCGAGTGATGAAAGATCACGAAGCCGCTGACCTTACCATCGGTGGTGAGTTGCATCGAACCGACTTGCACGGGAGTAGTATCCGGGCCGGTGCTTTCCATCACCAGAGTCGCGTTGGCGGCGAGCGTGCGGTCGACGGCGGAACCCGAGATGCCGCTGCCGCCTTGCGGGAACGTCAGTGGCAGGGTCAAAGGACTTCCGTTGTCGTCGTAGAAGCGGAGGTGCGCCTGCGCGGAGCTGCCGCCGGTGTTGACCAGCACGATCGTAGTCTTCCAGTGATTCGCTACCGCAATGTGGGCCGCCGACCCGCCGCTGTTGCTGATGTTGGCCAGCACGGGAATGGTGGTGAGAGTCCCGGGTGGCGTGGAGCGTATTCCCAGGGCGCTGATTTGGCCGCCCGAGGGCGTGAAGAATTCGATGGTGCCGCGCTTGCCGGCGGTGACGGGATATCGAGCCGCCATCACAAAAGAAGTGTGGCCCCCGCCGGGAAGGGGGATGGAATCGGTGCCTATCTGTATTCCCTTGTCGTCACGGACAGTCACATTCACATTCCCTGCCGCGGCGGAGACATTTGTCAGAGCCACACCGAGCGCCGCGCCGCTGGTGTTGTCGAAGGCCAGGACGTAGGAACTGGCGTTGCGGGTTTCGATCGGCACCACGGCTTCCTGGCCGGTTGGGATTAGGTGGAAGATGGCGAAGCCGCCCACCGTTCCGGTTGCGGCCAGCTGTGCGGAGCCGACCTGCACTGGAACGCTGGCGGGGCCGCCACCGTTGATCACCAGCGAGGCACTGGGAATGATGGCACGGTCGAGCGAAGACGCCAGCAAAGCGCCAGAGCCTGACTGCGGAAAAGTGAATTGAACCGGCAACGGCATCCCGCCATCGTCGAACAGGCTGAGGCGGGCTTGCGCTGAAAACAAACTGCTGTTGACCAGAGTGAAACTGGTAGTCCAGTTCTCGGCTGCGGCGATATGCGGCATCGAGCCGATCAAGTTCATGCCGAAGATCGAGTTGGAGATCTGGAATGGCAAGGCGTTTGAAACCAGCCCATGCACTTGATCGTCCAGTTCCACTTGATTGTCCTGAACGGTGATTTGAGCAGTGCCGGGACCCGCTACGTCCGGGCTTTGAATCGAGGCAATGACCTCACTGGAACTGATCCACGTCGTGCTGCGATCCGCGCCGTTCCACTGGACGACCGTGTTCCTGGTGAGGTTCGTGCCAATGACTGTCAATATAAAGGCAGGCCCACCAGCCCCACGAGTCGAGGGATCCAGCGAAGTGATGGACGGGGGTGTGGGTCCTTGGCGGTCCAACTCAAAGGTGCCACTGTTCCCGGGGCCGGCATTAGAGAGGGGAATCTGCCAGGTGCCCGTGATTCGGCCACTTGCCACCGAACCGTTGAACGTCTGAAGAATGTTGGGGTCACCCAGAAAACTGGTGGCTTGGAAGAAGACGTCGGCGCCGCCTAGAGTGCCCGAAAGCGGAGAGGACTGCGAGGAGCCGAGGTTCGAACCGCCCGTAATCGACCCAGAGAGATTGGCGCCGGTTTGGGCGAAGGTCACCGAAAATACCGAGCGAACACCAAACCTGTCCTCGACCATGGCGCCGGTCCAGGGTCCGTTAACGTTCGCTTGGCCGAACAGGGAAACCGCAACGAAGAAGCAAGCAATGGCAGGCCGCAGAATAGTCACGGGATTTCGCTCTACTGCCGGCTCCGCTGGCGAATGTGCAGTCCGCTGCACCACACAATGACAGTACAATCTCGGAGAAGTGGCGTCTAGAGTATCTTACGCATATTCGGTACTAGCAAGGCCATGGGCTCGTATGCCGCCTCAGCTTCTTCAGCGGTCTGGCGGGTGCACTGCTAATACATCCCTGTTATCGGGACATTTCACTCTAGCTACTTCGCCAATGCGGGCAGCGTCGTGTATGTATGCGCGGCGCCGGTGGGGATGCGAATGCCCAAAGCTCCGATGTGCGCGCCGAAAGGAGTATTGAACTCGATGGTGCCGCGGATATTGGCCGTCGAGAGATATTTGTCGATCCCCAGCGTGAACTGGGTGTGACCATTTGCGTTCAAGGTAAGGTTGTCGAAGCCGAGGGGGGCGCCGGCTGAATCGCGAATCGTCACGGGAATCTGCACCGGTCCTGCTGACACTGCGTTCACCGCGATTCCGGTAGCGGTCCCGTTGGTGTTGTCGAAAGCGATGATGTAGCCGTTTGCATTACGGCTCTCCAGCGGCACGACTGCTTCTTGATCGTTGTGGCGGAAGATCACAAAGCCGCTGATGTTTCCGGCCGTAGTGAGTTGCGCCGATCCAGTAAGGAGGTTGGTTGCCCCCTCACTCACGATCACCAGCGTTGCTCCGGCCGCCAGATTTTGGGTAACGAAAGAAGCCACGGTGGGCGGGCCGCCGCTGGCTTGCGGGAATGCCAGCGGCAGCGGCAGCGGGGCACCGGTTTGATCGCCGAAGAAGTTGAGCGTGAATTGCGCCGCGCTGGTTCCGGTGTTGACCAGCACGAAAGTAGTTTGCCAGCCGTCGCCGCCCGATGCCAGGTGCGCGATGCTGCCGCCGCCGGTTCCGACGTTAGCCAGCGCCGGAATGGTGGTGAGCGCGTTATTGGGCGGCGTGAAGCGCAAACCCAGCACGCTGATCTGGCCGCCTGGGAGTGTGTCGAACTCGACGGTGCCGCGTTTGTTGGCCGTCACCGGGAAGCCCACCGAGAGAACGAACGAAAAGTGACCGTTGCCCGCCAGCGAGATGCTGGCGCTGGGGGCGCTGATCACCGCACCAGTCTCATCGCGGATAATCACGGGAACGATGGTGTTTGCCGCCGATACATTCACTAAAGCCACACCCAGCACCAAGCCGTTGGTGTTGTCGAAGGCCAATAAATAGGAGCTGGCATTGCGCGTTTCCAGAGGCACCACGGCTTCCTGCGTAGTTACGATCTGGTGGAAAATGGCGAAACCGTCCACTGCAGCTGTAGCGGACAGTTGCAACGAGCCCACCAACACCGGTGGCGTCTGCGATCCGGCGGTGTTGACGATCAGTGAGCCATTTGCAGGCAGCGTCCGGTCGATAGAAGCCGCTTGCAGCGGAAGGCCGCCGGGCGGCGGAAACACCAGGGGCACCGCCAGCGGACCGTTGCCCGAGGGATCAATCGCGTCGCCGAAAAAACTCAGCCGGGCGGTCGCCGGACTGTTTCCTTTGTCGACCAGGGTGAACGCCGTGGTCCAGTTTTCCTGGGCCGCCAGATGCGCCAGCGAGCCGATGAAATTCAAGCCGGGGATGGAAGCTGCTTCTTGCTCCACCTGGAAGGGAACGCCTGTGAGTGACATGGCGGCGGTGCGGTCACCGGCTGCATTTGCCTGAACCTGATAGCCCACCGACCCACTGCCCGTGCCCGTGGTGGCGGTAGTAGGAACAACCCAGCTTGGAATATTGAAAAGCGACCAGGAGCAGCCTGGCGCAGTGTTGATGTTGATGGCCGCGGTTCCTCCTGCCGCCCCAAAACCTTGTCCGTTGGGACTCAGTCCATAAGTACACTGCGGGCTAGCGGAAGGGAGTTGCAGTTGAATCGAGAAGCCGCCGAAACTTACCGTGTCGTTGCTGGTCGGGGCCGCGCCCGTTGCCGTGAGCGTCACCGTCAGGTTGCTCACCGCCGGGAAGCTGATTTGACCCGTCACGTTTCCGGTGATGCTCGACGATGGGAAGGTAGGGCAATTCAAGACCAAAGGCGGGCCCGTCGCGGAAAGCGTCAAGCTATAGGTTGCCGCGCCCTTGACGCCACAGGTAATGCTCGCGCTCGCTCCAGTGATGGTTGGTTGCCCGGTGGCGGTCACGAAACTGAGGGTTTCGGTGAGCGATTGGAGAGTGCCAATGCCAGGGCCTGTGCGCTGTACGGGAGGCGTTTGGGTTAGCTCGAAGCCGGGATTCCGGGGATCTGCGATGAATGCAGACGTGGGAGCGCCGCCGCCTCCTGCAAACAAATTCCCAGCCGGCGCATTGATCAAGAGCAGGGTGCCGGCGATGGAGCACGGGTATACGCTGCCGCCGATGGTGCACGGCGAATTGGGCAAAATGTAGCCGATCTGGACGACATATCCCGCGGCGTCAAAATCTCCGTTTGGGGAATTCAATTGGCCGCTGACCGTGGCGATGGGACCGCCGGGGCTGGCGAACGAGACGCTATCCAGCGCGCCACCGACGGCAGTGAACCCGGCCATCTGAAAATCCAGCAGGAGCGCTCCCTGCGATGGGTTATACAGAAACGGCGTGGTAAAGGAAATAACGATGTCGAAGGAGCAAGCTGTGGGGAACGCGCAGCCGGCACTATTAAGCGCGACCGGCCCCGAGTACACGAGCGTGCTGTCCAGACCAACGTTCTCCTGGAAATAGTTTGAAATCTGAGTTTTGCCGCCGCTTGCATTCGGAAAGTATGGGCTGGTTGAAAGATAGAGATTTAGAGACGAGACCGTGGCGTTCGCCGCTCCGGTTCCGGGGAAAGCTCTCAGCGCAATCTGATTGATCAGGATCGGATTGGATTGGAACTGGTCAGGCCCGATTACCTGCTGCCGGCGGATGTTCGTATTCGTTCCGGCCAGGATGCCGGGGAATGTTCCAGGCAGACTCGCTTGCGCATTTGGCGCGACTACAAATGTGTTAGCGGGAGCCGCTGCAGACAAGACGCCCAAAATAACGATCAACCTGGTTACGGTCATGACGAAGCCTTTCGCTGAGAAATCGCGCCTGGAACCAACCCCGGGGAAGGCAATAGACGTCGCTTCCCGGTGGTCTGCTTATAAGGATATTCCAGGGTACGCGACTGTTACCAATATCAGGAGGAAAGAGTCGGGAATTCCCGGCGAGAGGATGAGTGCTTCCCGGCAAAATCGGTTACTGAGCATAGCCGCGATCGTCCAGCAGGGACTGATCAATGGCGGGGGGTGAACATCCGGCGGGGGCTGAACATCAAAGCGCCACCCCTGCGAAAGAAGCGATAATCAGCTTTGCCCCATGAATGCTGACGAGCGCGGCGAAAAACCACAAGGGGATAGCAATCCCGACCCAACTGGAGAATCTCCACAGACTGACGCCGATTCCTCCGCTGGGCAGCTTGCGCCACCTCCCGCCATACCAGCAAGTGAAGCTCCCGATAGAACCAATACACCACTCCAAGGCAACAAAAATCCAACCATTCAACTTATTTGGGAAGTGCGACTGGTTGAGCTGCTTGCCCTTGTAGTAAATGTTGGCTTGGCTATTGTTGGAATCGTGGCCTTGTGTATTTACAGTGGTCAATTGAAGGTCATGGAAGGGCAACTGGACGCTACGCGAGCCAGTATTTATCAAACAAGAATCATACTGCGGGAATCCCAAATTCAAGCTATTGCAGCTAGGAATTCCGCCGAAACTGCCGCTGCTGCTCTTAAATCTTCTGTAACTTCCTTCAGGCAACAGGCTAGGCCATACATCGTCAATGAGACGACACGCATAAACGCCACACCAACTACTGGTCTGATAGTGGGCATTGAGTCGGTCGTAAGGAACACCGGAACGACTCCAGCGCTTCAAATGCGCCTTAAGCAAAACTTCGATTTCCAATCCAAACTTCCTTGTGTCTTTAACCCCACTACGAAGATCTCGGGAAGCGATCCAGCGATAGAAGTTGGCGCTGGACTGCAAAGATCGGTAAGGGTTTTCGGAGAACGAGCGCTTAATGCGAAGGAGGCAGATGATATTGAGAAAGGAAGATCTTTTATCTGTTACTCCGCCATCTTTCAATATAAAGACATCTTCAGGGACGATCATACCACTGAGTCGTGTGGATACTATCGTCCCCCTCGACCCGGAACCGTGAGCGGACAAGCGGATCTGTTTCTCTATGCGTGCCCGTCCCACAACAAAGTTGAATAGAACTAGAAATAATAGAAACCTAGCCTGTCTCAGCCATCCTAGCCGCGGCTCCACAGGTGAGTCAAGTAATTTGTTGCCCTAATAAGGGGTTACATTGAACTTGGGGATTCCTTATGCTCGACATCACCAAAGATATTCAATCGCTTGCTACCTTTCGCCGCCGCTCGGGCGACTTTATGAAGCAGCTCAAGAGGAGCAAGCGCCAGGTTATCCTGACGGTTAAAGGCAAAGCGGCTGCGATTGTACAGGACGCCGAGGCCTACCAGCGGTTGCTCGATATCGCCGCATATGCGGACGCTTACGAGGGTATCCGACAAGGCCTCGATGAAGCTCGGCAAGGGAGAGGCCGCGACATCGAAGAGTTCTTTGCGGATTTTGAAGCGAGGCATGGCATACCGGGTTAGGATTATTCCACGCGCGCAGCGGGATCTTTTGCGCCTGTTTGTAAGGATCAAAGCTCGATCTTCGGATGCCGCTCTCCTCTGGTACCGCGGGCTTAAGGAAACGATTCGAAGCCTCCAAAATTACCCGCAGCGCTGTCCCACAACTCCCGAAAACAAAGACCTAAGGCACCTGCTTTACGGCATAAGCCAAACGTTTATCGTGTGATTTACCGTGTGGGGGAAAAACAGAAGGAAGTGGATATTCTTTATATCCGCCATGGTGCCCGGCAACATTTCAAGACCGGCGATCTTAAGTGACTCTTGCGGACCACATCTGTTGTAACTGCATTCCGCACCAGATATACTTTCGCTGAGCCGGCTGAGTCCGGATTCAGAGAGGATTCGCTTCTAAATGCGACCTATCTTATGCGCGGTCCTGTTCGGCGCGGCATCTTTTTCCGCGCTCGCTGCCTCGTGCGAGGGCCTGAGCTCCCTTCAACTTCCCGACACGAAAATCACTCTCGCTCAGACGGTAGCTTCCGGCGGTTTTGTGCCCGCGAACGGACGCGCGGGAAAAAGCGCGGCCAATCCCTATGAATCCGTGCCGGCCTTCTGCCGCGTCGCCGCTACCTTGACGCCATCCAAAGACTCCGATATCAAGATCGAAGTCTGGCTACCGGTCAGCGGCTGGAACCAGAAATTCCAGGCCGTCGGTAATGGAGGCTGGGCAGGCGCCATCGGTTATAACAATCTGGCGCAAGGCGTGAAGGATGGATACGCCACCGCCGGCACCGACACCGGCCACAGCGAAAACAGCGGGTCCTTTGTCCTCGGTCATCCGGAGAAGCTGACCGATTTCGCCTGGCGTTCGGAACACGAGATGGCGGTGAAAGGCAAAGCCATCGTCGCGGCGTTTTACGGAACTGCGGCGAAACGATCTTACTGGAATGGCTGCTCCACCGGCGGGCGGCAGGCGCTGAAAGAAGCCCAGATGTTTCCCGAGGATTTCGACGGGATCATCGCGGGCGCCCCGGCCAACCGCAACCTGACCCAATTCTGGGACGGCGTGCTGATGTTCAAGGAACCCGGCAGTCAGATTCCGGCGAGCAAGTTCCCGATGCTTCACCGGGCCGTGGTCAACGCCTGCGACGCGAAGGATGGGCTGGAGGACGGACTTATCTCGGATCCAAGAAAGTGCGATTTTGACCCCGTGGTTCTGCTCTGCAAAGCCGGGGACGGTCCCACCTGCCTGACTGATAAACAGGTCGAGACTGCTCGCAAGATGTATGAGCCGGTCAGGAATCCGCGCACGGGACGGGAGCTTGGCCCAGCTTTGGCGCGAGGCAGCGAACTGAACTGGGGCTTCATGGGGAACGGCCCGGACCCCTACCTGGTTGCCCTGGATCAATTGAAATACGTGGTGTTCAAAGACGCGAATTGGGACTGGCGCACCTTCGATCTGGCCAGAGATGGCCAACGCTACTGGGCTCGGGAAAATCTGCCCATGAACGCGACCGATCCGAATATGAGGCCATTTTTTGCGCACAACGGAAAACTGCTGATGTACCAGGGATTCGGCGATCCGAATGTTTCGCCCTTCCAGACCATGGCCTACTACCAGAACGTTGTCGACAATTTAGGAGGCCCGGCCAAAGCGAGCGACAGCGTCCGGCTCTTTTTCGCGCCCGGCATGGGTCACTGCGGCGGCGGAGACGGTCCCAATGAATTCGACAAAATCAACGCGCTTGATCGCTGGGTGGAGAAGAACGAAGCTCCGCAAACCCTGACGGCTTCGCAGCGCGTGGACGGGAAGGTGACACGGACACGTCCCCTCTGTCCGTTTCCGCAGATGGCCGTATACAAGGGGTCGGGCAGCGTGGACGACGCGGCGAACTTCAGCTGCCGCGCGCAGTAGGCCGGATGAAAATACCGGATTGTGGGAAACTTCCGGATGCGCCGCCATCCAGGTCCTTTACGTTTTAAGAACGATCACGATATGATTTGCTAACGCTTGGCGGCTAGTCCTTGCGGAGCAAACATAGGTTCGAAAGGGGGGAGACTATCATGGCTGACCCAGCCGCATCCTTGCCCGCGAATCCCGCGCCGCTGGGGCTGGCCGGATTTGGACTGACCACGGTGGTTCTGAGTTCCATTAACGCCGGCTTGTTGACGGGAGACGCGCCCACGCTCACTGCCGTCGTGGTGCCGCTCGCGTTCTCGTTTGGCGGCGTGGGCCAACTCATCGCCGGGGTCCTAGAGTACAAGAACGGAAACACCTTTGGAACCGTGGCTTTTACTTCCTATGGATTATTTTGGTGGTGGTACGCGTTCCTGCTGTGGACCGCGGGAGCGGGCTGGATCAAGCCGCCAGCCGGCAATGCGGTGGGTCTAACGCTTCTCATGTGGGGCGTTTTCACACTTTACATGTGGATTCCGACATTCCGCCTGAATCTGTGTTTGTGGACCGTATTCCTCTTTCTCTGGATCACGTTCTTCCTGCTTGCGGCCGGAGATCTGGGTATGGGCCCAGCTTGGCGAGTGGCTGGAGGCTGGCTCGGCCTGGTTACGGGTTTGGACGCTTTGTACCTTTCGTTCGCCGAAGTCACCAATGCCACTGCGAGGAAGACCGTGCTTCCAGTGGGACAGTCGATATTCAAAGGGTAGCCGGGCCTTAGTTGCTGGTTGGCGGGCTGTGATTCACTTCTGTGCAAGCGGCTTCCGCGGGCGGCGAAGACAAAAATGTTTCATGCTCGTTTTAGCCCCAATTCGGCCCGATCGCTGTATACTTGAAGCGAAAATGGAGGCAAAATGCGTTTTCAAGATCTCACCTTCGTAGCTGTGCTGGCGGCTGTTCTGTCTCTTACACCGGGGCGAATCGCGGCCCAGACAAGAACGGGAAGCGCAAAAGCCAAGACGGCGGGCCAGACTTGGACGCCGCCCCGCGCCGCCGACGGCCACGCGGACCTCCAGGGATTCTGGGCGAATAATAACGCAACACCACTCCAACGGCCGAAGGCGTTAGAAAGCCGAACGACTCTTACGGACGCGGAAGTGGCTGCGCTTAGAAAGAAGGCCGCTGAGCTCTACGACGGTAAGGGTGACACGGAGTTCGGCGACACGGTTTTCGAGACGGTGTGGACAGCAGTACAGAATGGGGAAACCGGCACCCACAAAAAGGGGCTCAATGGCGTGGACGCAAAAACCGGGTTCGACGCCTCCACCGGCGACTACAGCTCGGCCTGGATTGTCGGCAGGGACTGGGACAACAGAACCTCGCTCATCATAGATCCGCCCAATGGCCGCCTCCCGGAGATGACACTGGCGGGGAAGCAGGCACAAGCTAACCGCAAATCGTATGACGAGTCGTCGGTGGGCGGAAGGCGCCCCGATAGCTACGAGGATCTATCGCTGGGGGTGCGATGTATCACGTTCGGTTCACCGCGGCTTCAAGCAGGTTACAACAGCTATTATCAGATTCTGCAGACGCGAGAAGCGGTAGCCATCCAAATGGAGATGGCTCACGACGTCCGCATCATTCCGCTCGATGGGCGTCCGCATCTTCCATCAGCGATTCCGACATGGCTGGGTGACTCGCGCGGCAATTGGGAAGGCGACACGCTCGTAGTCGAAACGACCAACTATAGGGCAGGAGCCTTCATGAATGCCAGCGCGAAGCTCCACGTGATCGAGCGCTTTACGCGCACAGGTCCAGATGTTCTTCAGTATCAGGTTACCATCGATGACCCCGAGACTTGGACGAAACCGTGGACTGTAATGATCCCTTTGCGGCATTCCAAAGAGCCGATTTACGAGTACGCGTGCCACGAGGGGAATTACGGTATGGGAGGCATTCTTGCGGGAGCCCGCACTGAAGATCAGAAAGAACAGGAAAAGGCAAGAACTACTGCCCCGAGGTAATACTTCGCGGGTTGACCGCAGCGCGTTCTTTCCACTGCATCCAGGGTGTGGCGTGACCCTCTTTCGGAGAACGGTCTAACGGAATGAAAAACTATTGGGTCTTACTGTCGCTATTATCCATTCCGGGTGGAGCCCTGGCGCAGGATCTGGCCGCGGGTCAGAAGCAGTTTGCCGCTCTATGCTCCGGCTGCCATGGATCGGATGGCGGCGGCGGAGAGCATGGCCCGAACATCGTGGACCTGGGCAGGCGCGGTGCGGGCCGAGGCGCACGGGAGAACCTGCCCGAAGTGATCAAGAACGGAACAGAAGGTGGAATGCCCGCATTTCCGCTTCCCGAAAACCAGATCGCCAACTTGGTGTCCTATATCCGGGATCTGCGCGCACCCGCCGCCGAACGGCCGGTGCAAGGCAACACCGGGAACGGCGCGCGTTTTTTCGCTGGAAAGGGCGACTGCGCGCGCTGCCATATGGTGAACGGAAGCGGCGGAACGCTGGGCCCCG
>Ga0068858_100004150_pt1 | contig 14256 bp, 11 predicted proteins | sample KBSSwiS12_FD_66589 | JGI IMG/M metagenome (GOLD analysis project Ga0068858, IMG submission 66589) | Switchgrass rhizosphere microbial communities from Kellogg Biological Station, Michigan, USA - KBS Switchgrass S1-2 | ecosystem: Host-associated > Plants > Roots > Rhizosphere > Soil ... | reverse complement strand
CCCTTGAGATTGGACTCCAGCGTCGCCACGTAATCGGCGCGCCAGGAGATGGCGTTCGCCAGGTAGGAGACCTCGAGCGGCTCCTCGCCGGCGCCGTTCGACCGGATGCGCCAGACGAGCGAGGGTCGCGTGATCAGTCCCTCCGCGGGCTCCCGGAGCGCGACGTGGCGGATCTCCGCTCGATTCATCACCAGCACCGTGCCGGGCGTCTCGCGGAGGACGAGCGAGGTGGGATCGTACGAGAGCAGCGTGCCGCGCTTGATCTGATCGTTGGTACTCACGATCTCGACGTCGCGATTCAGGTAGCGCTCGAGGAGACGATCCGCGGTCGCGAGATCGTAGCGGAAGTCCTGGGAGAGGATGTCGATGCTGCGCTTGCCCAGGGGGCGAAGCCGCACGGAGGTCGGCTCGGTGGTGGCGGCCACGTCGGTGAAGCGAAGCTCCGAGGTGCCGCTCTTGATCGTGAACTGCCGGCGGTCGCGCACGAGCGCGAGGTTGTCGTTGTAGATCGAGAGAGACAGGTCGCGCTGCTTCCCCGCCTCCGTGGACAACGGCACGTCGGCCGACTTCGCCGACGATTGCGCCAGAGCCGGAGCCACGCCGAGCACGCCGACCAGCGCCAGAAACGCCAAACCAAACGCCCCCTGAATCACCCTCATCGCTTGAGAACCTCCAGGTTCTTCTCCAACTTCTCCTTCGTCGATCCGAGCGTCTCGAACTTCTCCCGCTCGCGGTCGACCACCTCCTTCTTGGCCTTGCCCAGAAAGTCGTCGTTCTGGAGCTTGCGCCGCGTGATGTCGAACTCCCGCAGCACGCGCTCGTATTCCTTCTGGAGCCGCTTCAGCTCCACGTCCACGTCGATCAACCCCGCGAGAGGCAGAAAGATCTCGTGCTGCCGCACCACCGCGGACGCGGCGACCTCGGGCTTGTGCACGTGCGGTCCGACTTCCAGAGACTCGCCTCGTCCTAGAAGCATGATCCACTCGCGCTGCTCCCGGATGATGTCGGCCTCGTGCCCCTCCGCGCGGATCAGGATCGGCGCCTTCCGCGCGGGGGCGATGTTCATTTCGGAACGCAGATTCCGAACCGCGCCCACGATTTCCTTCAGCAAAGCGATCCGTGCCTCGGCGGCCGGGTGCGAGCCGGCTCGCGTGGTCGTGGGCCACTCGGCCACGGACACGTCGCCCTCCACGCCTGCTAGCGCGTGCCACAGCTCTTCGGTGAGGAACGGCATGAACGGATGCAGGAGGCGCAAGACTGTCGAAAACACCTGGGTGACGGTGTACCGCACGGCCATGGCGTCCGAAGTACCGGGGTCCGCGTAGAGCCTCGGCTTGGCCAGCTCCAGGTACCAGTCGCAGAGCTCGCGCCACGTGAAGTCGTAGACGTCCTTTGCGGCGTCGCCGATTCGATACGTCTTGAGATTCCGCGTACAGGAGCGCGCGGTGGCCGCGGCCCGGCTCAGAATCCAGAGGTCCGCATCGTTGAGAACCGGCCGCGCCTTCGCCTCATCCGGCACGAAGCCGTCGAGGTGCGGCTGCACGAGCCGGAACGCGTTCCAGAGCTTGTTCGCGAAGTGCCGCCCGAGATCCACCTTTTCGTCCGAGAAGCCGTGGATGTCGTTCCCCTGCGGCGACAGGAGGACGAGCGTCATGCGGAGCGAGTCCGAGCCGTAGCGGTCCATCAGCTCGAGCGGGTCGGACGAATTGCCGAGCGACTTCGAGAGCTTCCGCCCCTGCGCGTCCCGCACGATGCCGTGCAGGTAGACCTGCTTGAATGGGCAGCTCCCCATGAACTCGAACCCGGCCATCACCATGCGCGCCACCCAGAAGAAGATGATGTCGGGCCCGGTGACGAGCACGGACGACGGGTAGAAGCGGTCGAGATCGGGCGTCTGCTCGGGCCAGCCGAGCGTGGAGAACGGCCAGAGCCACGACGAGAACCACGTGTCGAGCACGTCCTCGTCCTGTTTCAACGCCGCGTTGCCGCACTTGGGGCAGGTGGCCGGAGTCCCCACCTCGACGATCTGCTCCGCGCATCCTTCGCAGGTCCACACCGGGATGCGATGGCCCCACCAGAGCTGCCTCGAGATGCACCAGTCGCGAATTCCTTCGAGCCAGCGGAGGTACACCTTCTCCCACCGCCGCGGCACGATCGCGAGCTCGCCCTTCTCGATCGCCGCGTACGCGGGCTCGGCGAGCGGCTTCATCCTCACGAACCACTGGAGCGAGAGGTACGGCTCCACGATGGTGTCGCAACGGTCGCAGTGCCCCACCGCGTGACGGTGCGGCTCCACCTTCACGAGGAGGCCGCGGTCCTCGAGCGCCGCCACGATGCGCTGGCGCGCGTCCTCGCGCGTGAGCCCGCGGAAGTCCCCCGCGTTCTCGTTCATCACCGCGCTCTCGTCCATCACCTTGATCGGCGTGAGCCCGTGGCGCTGCCCCATCTCGAAGTCGTTGGGGTCGTGCGCGGGGGTGATCTTCACCGCCCCCGTGCCGAACTTGGGATCCACCGAATCGTCGAGGATGATCGGCATCTCGCGGCGGAGGAACGGCAGGATCGCGGTCTTCCCATGGAGAGGCGCGTAGCGCTTGTCCTTCGGGTGCACCGCCACCGCCACGTCGCCGAGCATCGTCTCCGGCCGCGTGGTCGCCACCGCGAGCTTCCGCTTCGAATCCTTCACCGGATACTGGATCGTGTAGAGCTTGCCGTCCGTCTCGACGTGGTTCACTTCCTCATCGGACAGCGCGGTGTGGCAGCGCGGGCACCAGTTGATGATCCGGTTGCCGCGGTAGATGAGCCCCTTCCTGTAGAGGCGCACGAAGACCTCGCGCACCGCGCGCGACAGGCCCTCGTCCATGGTGAAGCGCTCGCGCGACCAGTCCACGGAGTCGCCCAGGCGCTTCATCTGCTCGGTGATGCGCTTGTGGTAGATCTCCTTCCACTTCCAGACCTCCTCCACGAACGCCTCGCGCCCGAGATCGAAGCGGGTCTTCCCCTGCTCCGCGAGGCGCTTCTCCACCACGTTCTGCGTGGCGATGCCGGCGTGGTCGGTGCCCGGGAGCCACAGGGTCGGCACGCCCGTCATCCGCTGCCAGCGGGTCAGGAGGTCCTGGATCGTGTGGTCGAACACATGTCCGAAGTGGAGGCTCCCGGTCACGTTGGGAGGCGGGATCGTGATGACGAACGGAGTCCCATCCCCGTCCCTTGGGCGGAAATACCCCCGGCTCACCCAGTGGTCGTACCACCGGCGCTCGACCTCGGTCGGATCGTAGTTCTTGGGTAGCTCGGATGGGCTCATCGCAGGGCTCGGCGTGCCTCCGCCTGCGGGTTCGTGGTGCCACCCGCGGCCGGGTCTAAGTTTCGCGTTTCCAAGTGAATCGAAGACGGTATCATAGGGCTTCCGAAGGGGTCAAATCGCCCCGAACCCGTCCGCCCAGCCCCTTGCCGGGGCGCCGCTTCCACCCTATCATCGCCGAGCCTCATGAATCCCGAACGCTCGACCGATACGCGACTTCCGTCCCGCGACGACCTGGTGGCCCTCCTCCACGAGCACACGGAGGGGCCGGGGCTCCGGAAGCACATGCTGTCCGTGGAGGCCGCCATGCGGGCCTATGCCCGCAAGATGGGGGCTGACGAGGAGCTCTGGGGGGCGACCGGGCTGCTCCACGACTTCGATTACGAGAAGCACCCGTCGAAGGAGGAGCACCCGTTCGTTGGATGCCGGATCCTCACGGAGCGCGGGTTCCCGCCTGAGATGATCGAGGCGATCCTGGGGCACGCGTCCTACAGCGGCACGCCCAGGGTGACGCCGATGGCACGCGCGCTGTTCGCGAGCGACGAGCTCTGCGGGATCATCACCGCGACCGCGCTGGTGCAGCCCGGGAAGACCTTGGCCGAGGTCACCACGGATTCGGTGCTTCGAAAGATGAAGAAGAAGGAATTTGCGCGATCGGTGAATCGCGACGAGATCGAGGAGGGGGCGCGCGAGCTGGGCGTCCCGCTCGAGGAGCACGTCGCCTTCGTGCTCGCGGCGCTGCAGGAGGCCGCGCCTTCGCTCGGATTGTGAGTGCGGTTCGCGCTGTGAGTTTGGTCGCCGTTTCCCCTACGGAGGTCCGCCCATGAGCCCCACCCGGAAGAAGACGCGCGGCAACGGACACGCGCCGGATCCCGAGCCCATGGGCGCGCCTCAGGCCAAGCCTGACGTCGTCGCGCTCGAGCGCTACTTGAAGTCGATCGGAGTCGACGGCGACCGCGATCCGGAGTATTCCGTGACCGCGGCTTTGCTGTCCGAGCTCTTGGTGGAGCGTACGTCGGGGTTGCGAGGAGAGCCGCCGATGCTCCGGCCCCTCGCCTACACGGGCAAGGCGGGGCAGCTCGTGTCCTTGGAAGGATTCACGGTGTACGGTTTCTGCCCGCACCATCTCGTCCCCTACATCGCCGAGGCCGGCGTGCGCTACGTTCCACGGGAGCAGGTCGCCGGTGCGGGTGCGCTCGTTCGCTTCGTTCGCGACCTGGCGCGCATCCCGATGCTCCAGGAATCCTTGACGCAGAGAATCGCCGACGGCATCCACGACTTCCTCGATCCCGCCGGCGTCCAGGTCTGGATGCGGGCGCGCCATCTCTGCATGGAGCTGCGTGGCGCCGGATCGCACGCTCGGTTGGTGACCGAGGCGCGCCGCGGCGAGCCTCTCCCCTCGGTCGCGGCCGCGGCGCACGCCGGCCCTACCTCCTGACGGTGGCTTCGGTCTCGGTCGTCCTTCCCACGCGGGATCGCCCCGCGTTCCTGCTCGAGGCGCTCGAGATGGTGCGGCGGCAGACGCATCTCGAGATGGAGCTCGTGCTGGTGCGCGATGGCGGCGCCCCCTTCAGCGAGGAGGGACGCGCGGCCGCGGACAGCCTCGAGTTCCCCACGATCTTCGAGGAGCGGGACGAGGGCGAGGGTTTGGCCCAGGCCAGGAATCGCGGAATTGCGCGCGCCCGTGCGGACGTGGTGGCTTTTCTCGACGATGACGATCTCTGGGAGCCCGATCACGTGAAGCGGCTCGCCGCGGCCTTCGATCGCGATGTGGAGGCCGTGGTGGCCTACTCGGACGCGACGATCGAGCGTGATGGCGACCGGAGAGTGCTCGCCATGCCGTTCGATGTCGGAGTGTTCGGCCGGAACGGGTTCATCCCGCCGAGCGCGTTCGCCGCGCGGCGCTCCGCGTTCGTGGAATACGGCGAGTTCGACGCCACGATGCCGTACTCCGAAGACTGGGACTGGCTGCTAAGGGTGGCGCACCGCGGCGGAAAGATCGTGCGCGTGCCGGGCACGACCGCGACCATCCGCATCCACGGCGACGGCTTGAGCCAGCTCAAGCCCGACCGTCTGGCGGAGCGACAGCGCTGCCTCGATCTCCTGAGCTCACGGTATGGCCTCGGGCGGATCGAGCCGAAGACGTTCTGGGAAGTGGCTGCAGATCTCCGGCGAGCGACCCGCTCCTCGACCTGACCTCATGGGCCGGCCGGAACGCGTCGACGCACTGATCGTCGGAGCCGGCGTCGCCGGCATCGCCGCGGGAATCTGGCTGCGCGACCTCGGGGTCGAGGCCGTGATCTTCGAGGAAGCTCTTCAGCCCGGCGGCCAGCTCCACGAGATCCACGCTCCCACCATCAACTACCTGCTGGCTCGCGGATGGGACGGCCCGCGCTTGGCGGCGGGAGTCGTCGCGGACGCGCGCGCGTGGGAATTGCGAATCGAGGTCGGTGCGCCGGTGGAGTCGATCAACGTGCGTCAGCGGTCCGCGATTCGCGGCGGACAGAGGTTCGTCGGCTCGACGCTGGTCGTCGCGACGGGATTGAGGCGCCGAAGTCTCGGTGTCCCGGGAGAGCGCGAGCTGGCGGGGCACGGCGTGAGCGTCTCCGCCAATCGCGATCGCACCGCGTACGCCGGGCGGCCCGTGGTGGTGGTCGGAGGCGGCACGGCCGGTGTGGAGGACGCGCTTCTGTGCGCCGAGACCGGCTCCCCCGTGACGCTGCTACATCACAGCTCCCGGTTCCGAGCGCGGAGCGATTTCCTCGAACGGGCCAGGAAGACTCGCGGAATCAAGATCGTCACGAGCGCGCGCGTGACACGGATCCTGGGCGATGCCGAGGTGAGCGGCGTGGAATATCGCGTGCGCGGCGCGGCGAAGCCGCGCGTGCTGCCTGCTGACGCCGTCTTCGTGCGAATCGGATGGGAGCCGCGGAGCGAGCTCCTGCGCGGTCAGCTTCGTATGGATCGCGCCGGCTACGTGGTGGCGGGCGTTGGCGGCGTCACGAACGTGCCGCGCGTCTACGCGATTGGCGATGTCTGCTCGCCGAGGTCGCCGTCGATGGCAAACGCGGAAGGACAGGGATCGGCGGCGGCGTGGGAGATCGCGAGGCTGCTGAAGCGGGTGGGTTGATTCAGTGGGTGGTCGAAGGGTGCGCGAAGGCTGCCGGGTGGCTCGAGGCTAGAACCGCGTTCCGCCGCTCCACCGACCAACGCGCGAACGCACCGGGACCGGACAAAGCCATCGCGGCGGATGGATCGGGCTGAGTGGCCACCGGTTCGAGGAGACGCTCCCATCCAGTCGTCTGGAGGAAGTAGGTGCACGCCTGCCCGGCGCTGGGCGGGGGCGCGCGGAACGCGAGCTGCACCGTGTCTCCGGGCGCGACCCCGAACACCTCCCAGTCCTCCATGATCAGCGGACCGCGCACGTCGCGGTGACGCGCACTAAAGGCGCGCTCGGGGCGTACCTCCTGGACGAGGAGATCAGGATCCGGGAAGGAGTCTAGGGCGACCTGGTCGATGCGCCAGAAGCCCGGCGTCTCGTCGAGCCGGACGCGGACGGTCCAGCCGACGGTTCGTGACAGATCGAGCGGGATCGTCATCGTGCCCGGAGTGCTCTCCGTCACGCCCCCCTGCTCCTCCCATCCCCCCACCGTCCACACCGACGCGCGGAGCACGGAGTCTCCGTGAACGATCGTACGAACACGCTTCGCCTCCGTGGTGTCCGTCTGGACGAGCTTGAGCCACTGGTCTCGGTCGTAGCCCCGGCCCTGGACCACGGAGCGGAGCATTTCCTTCGCCCAGGGTGTGAGGCTCGACCTGATGACGAGCCGGGGGTGAATGACACGGGCCGGCCGGGTGAACTCGAGCTCCATACCGTCCGTTGGATCTTGTTCCGACCGCTGTCGTGTGGCTCCCTCCCACGCGTCTCCGTCGTTCTTGGAGACGAGAGGGAGCAGGTCGGAGCCGTCACGCCCTTGCGCGCGGAGGGGAGGGCTGAGCGGTCCAACCGCGTGCATGTGCCCGAGCGGGTCCGGAGCGACATCGAGGGTGGAATCGTGATCGACCGCGATCACGGTGACGGCGTCGATGACGGCCAGGGTCGGGCCGGAGCCGATGCCGCGGAAGAGGAGAAAGCCCTGGTCCAGGTAGGGGGACGTGAGGCGGTGCAGGTCGCGCCGCATGAGCGGACGCGCGATGGCTCCTTCGCAGGGGGTCGTCTCGAATTTGTAGCGGGAGCCGTCCCAGCTCTCGAGGGTTGATGCCTTGGCGGTGAGGGCGATGATGGCCGTGCTGAGCTGTAGAACGAGATGGGTCCAAAAGCGGCACCGCATGCAGCGATCGTAGCACGGGGCGCTCGAGGCCGGATTGGATGGCTCGGCTAGTCCGCGTACTAGGTGATGATGATTGCCAGAATCGAGACGACGGCTGCGGGGATTCCAGCCCTCCTGCCCCCTACTCCAGCGACTGCGAGACAGCCACGGCCAGGACGGACACGAGGGCAGCGAAGATGCCCGGAACTCCCCCGATCTTGGGACCGAAGTACCACCAGGTCTGCCTCGCTGTGTGGCCGTTCGCGTCCAGCATCTCGACAGTCTGGAACTGAGTCGTGGCCCCGATCCATCCGTCGGTCAGGATCGTGACTTCCGCGACGAAGCCCTTCGATTCCGGTACATCACCGTTCGATGGGGATGTACTGATATATCCTGGCGCGATGTCGACATAGGTGCTCGATCCCAGCGACCGGCGGGCGCGCACCTTGAATCCTGCGATGGTCAGGTCGTCGTTGCCACCCAGGAAGACGGACAAGCCCACTCCGTAATGTTGACCGAGCTTACCCATGCCGCCCAGATCGGCTAGGAACAACCGAGGGTTGACGATGTCAGCTCCGTAACCGGTATCGGCGAAGTATTTCGACTCCCCGACGCGCACCATCCATGAACCCTGCATGAGGAAATGGGAGAACGATCGGCGACGGGGCGCGGCTTCCTCGCCGACCACGAAATCGGAAATCGGTATGGATTTGAGTGTGTCGGGATTCGAGCCCGATTCAATCCCGATCACATCGTGCCCGTCGAGCACGACCTGGGTTAGGTCGTTGCCCTCACTGTCCCGGATCTTGGCCACTCTGTTCGTTGAGATATGTGCGACGTGACCGGTGGGGCCTACGACCTGAAGCACGTCGTTCCAGCCGAGGTGGATCCGGTCGGCGGAGTAGGAATGACCGTCCGTGGTCTCGACGGAGAGGGGGAGAACTGCCGAGATCTTCTCTGGGGAGGCGGACGCACGGAGCGTAGCCGTCATCACGACAAGGACCAGCCCCGTGCCCAGCGAGAATCGTCGCATCAACGGAGGTGGTCTCCCCGTTTTCGAAACCGGCCCTGCGTTAGAACGAAGTATACACCATCGTCACGAGCGCGCGCGTGACACGGATCCTGGGCGATGCCGAGGCGTGGGAGATCGCGAGGCTGCTGAAGCGGGTGGGTTGATTCAGTGGGACGCCAGCCTGGTCTGGCTAATCCGTGTACTTCGTGATGATGATGGCCAGAATCGAGACGACGGCCCCGGGGACTCCGGGAAGTGCCCGAGGGTCAAGGACTGTATTCCGTGATGCTGTGCGCCGCGGCAACGGTCAAGGCAGACAGGAACATGGCCGGCCCAGCAGCGTAACCTCCCAGCTTCAAACCACAGTACCAAGCCCATTCGGTATGACTTCCACTCATCTCCGGACTCATGGATCGTTCCCGCGCCTCGACAAGTCCCGTCAGGGACAACCATGAATGGAAGGTGAGCCCTGTTTCGCAAACGAACGCAGGCGCGAAGTTATGCGCGATGTAGTCATCGTCGCTCGCCAGCACGACGCCAGGCGCCACGTCGAGGACGAGGTCACGATTAAGGAGGCGTCGCCCCCACGTCTTCAGTCCAACGTTCCGAACCTCGTCGTCACCGGAAAAGAAAACTGTCCCTCCGATGCCATATCGATCTCCGACCTTCCACAGTCCGCCCACGTCGATCTGCGTCAGCAGGATTCCGCTTCGGTTGTCGTCGAAGCTGCCGACCCGCCTGAAGAAACTGCCCTGCGCGATTTTGGCTCGCAGCGGGGAATGGTAGGTGCGGACCTTGAGAACTCGCGGTGGCTCTACGAAGGCAGGCTGAGTACCGAGATGCTTTCGCCCGTTCACGACTGGACGGGTGACATCTTGGCCCGTCGAATCGAGAACTGCAGCTACTCGGTTCGCATGAATGAAGCGGTCATGTCCGAATCGATCTGTGATCCGGACGTAATCGTTCCACCAAGATCTCACGAATGCTGCGGGGACTGACTCGCCGTCCTTGAGCTCCACTCGGTATGGCTCCGAGATTGGATAAGACTCTGTTTCGGACCGATCCACGGACGTGGAATCGGCGAACGCGGGCGAGAATGCGAGGACAATCGCGGATGCGGCAAGAACCAATAGTGCGTCCGCCCTGGGAAGGAAATGCCATGCGGATCGCGACTGGAATCGTTGGCGCTCGTCCATGACGAAAGCGCCTCCCGCTTGAATCCGGCTGCTACGTCCTAGGGGATGCTAGACGGGAGCGGTTGGGCTTCGCAACCGATACCTTGGGATACTACACCCGCTCGACGAAGCTCCCGTCCCGCGTGTCGATCTTCACCCGATCGCCGATCGACATGTGCTGCGGCACCTTGACCGTGAGGCCCGTGTTGAGCTTCGCCTGCTTGGGGGACGACGAAATCGTCGCGCCCTTGAGCACGGGATCGGTCTCGACGATCTCGAGCTCCACGAACATCGGGAGATCGACCGCGACCGGCCTGCCCTCGTAGTAGGACATTTCGATCATCATGCCGTCGACGAGGTAGTTCACGGCGTCGCCGAGAGACTCGGACGTGACGTTCAGCATCTCGTAGTTCTCGGTATTCATGAACGTGAACTCATCGCCGGAGCGATAGAGGTACTGGAGCGGGTGGTGTTCCAGGTCGGCGCGCTCGACCTTGTCCTCCGAGCGGAACCGGTGCTCCACCTGCGAGCCGGTGATGATGTTCACCATCTTGGCGTGAACCATGCCCCGCCAGTTGCCGGGGGTGACATGGAGCACGTTCGACACGCGGCAAGGCTTGCCGTCGTGGACGATCACCATGCCGGCCTTGATCTGGGTCGCCGCAATCACGGAATTGTCTCCTCAGTGTTGGGAAATCGGTGGCAGCCGCTTAGTATACGCGACTCACCTCAGGGGGGCAACCGGATGGAGACGGACATCGCGGGGCCGCGCGGGTGCGGGGTCGGTGCCAGGGCCGGCATCGCTGCACGGCGGGGCTCATGGACCTAGGGCTCATCCTCCGCGGCATCGTGATCGGCTTCTCGATCGCGGCGCCCGTAGGTCCCATCGGAGTGCTCTGCATCCGACGCACGCTCGCCGAGGGACGCCTGGTCGGGCTCGCCACGGGGCTGGGCGCCGCGACTGCCGATGCACTCTATGGGTGCATGGCGGCGTTCGGACTCACAGCGCTGACGAACCGCCTGATCGGCGCCGGGCTGTGGATCCGGTTGATTGGCGGGGCCTTTCTCCTGTACCTCGGAATTCGGACGCTGCTCGCCAAACCCGGCGAGCGCGCAGCCACCGCATCCGGCTCCGGCTTGGCCCGCGCCTACCTCTCCACGTTCGTGCTGACGCTGACGAATCCGATGACGATTCTCTCGTTCCTCGCCGTATTCGCCGCGATGGGCATGGGGTCCACGCACCCCGAGCCCCTGGCCGCGGTGAGCCTGGTAGTGGGCGTGTTCGCCGGCTCCGCACTCTGGTGGCTTGGCCTCAGCGCGGTGGTCTCGATGCTCCGCTCGAAGTTCGACGCCCGAGCTCTCCGGTGGGTGAACATCGGCTCGGGGTTGGTGATCGTGGCGTTTGCCGTCGCCGCGCTGGTCGGGGCCGGAGTGCGGCGTTAACTCGCCCCGGGGCGAGTTGGGTAGGGCACGTCGCGGTGCAGCCAGGACGGCAACTGACCCCGGGGGCTGTTGGCGTTGGCGCCGGGGCTGTTGGCGTTGGCACCGGGGCTGTCGGCGTAACGGGCCCCAGGGCCTGTTGAGCTCGTGTAACCGGCTCCGGGCCTGGGCGGTGTAACTCGTCCCGGGGCGAGTTGATCTAACCGGTATTCCCAGTCTAAGTGGTTAGGTAACTCGCCCCGGGGCGAGTTGGGCGGGACGAAGAATACTGGGCGTGGCGATCAGACGCTTGTTGGAACCAGACGAGTTACGAGAGTGCAACTCGCCCCGGGGCGAGTTGGGCGGGTGCCTCGGTGCAGCTCTGTGTCGCCCTGACAACTCGCCCCGGGGCGAGTTCAGTGCCCGTGAATCGCCTGAGTAGCCCGTGTCACGCCTTCGGGCGGCCCGCTCTCGCGGGACTCAACTCGCCCCGGGGCGAGTTCGTTCTAGTCCCCGTCGGGCTTCTGCCCCGCTACCGCGGGGGCGCCTTGCACCCTTCCGGCTCCGTGGACGTACACCAGCTGGCCGCCGAGGTGGGCGGTCCTGGCCACCACGCTCGCGGCCAGGAGGGCCAGGACCATGGCGACCCAGGTTCCCTTCCTCCGTGCATGCGTGGCCCAGCCGAGGAGACACGCGACCGCGATCGAGCCCAGGGCCCAGAGGCCCGATTCCTCGTGCTCCTCGATGGCCTTGTCGGGGACGCCGATCTTCTCGGCTCGGTCCGATGCGGCTTGTCCCGTGAAGTAGGCCGCCACGGCTCCGGCCAGAGCCACGGACAGAAGCAACGGGGCGAACCACCTCAGCCAGTCCTTCTTCGTGAACACGTACAGCGCCGAGAAGAGCGCGCCCACGATGGTGAGCGCGATGGGAAAGTGGACGACGGATGGATGGATTTCGAGCCCGAAGAGCACGTTCCCCCCTTTGGAGTCAGCGCCATCAACCGAGCACCGGCGCCGCCCACGCGCCATCAGCGGAGCAGCGGGCCGACTACAGGCCGTACGCGCGCCTCAAGATGGCCATCGTGTGCACGACCGGTCGCTTCACTCCGTTTGCGATCTGGATATTACATGTGCCGCAGCCGGTGAGGATGGCTTCCGCCTTGGTGCGATCGATTTCGCGGAACAGGGGATCGCCGATCGCCTGCGCTCGATCGTAGTTCTCGGCGCGCATGCCGTAGGTGCCGGCGATGCCGCAGCAGGAGTCGTCGATGGGGCGGATGTCGACGCCGGGCACGAGCTGGAGCAGCCGGATCGGCTCCTCGGTGATGCCCTGCGCGATCGAGTGGCAGGCGTTGTGATACACGACCGAGATCGGCACGTGGCGGAAGTCGGTGCGAAGCTCGCCGCGAAGGTAGAGCCGCCACAGGTACTGATGGATGTCGATGGTGTGATCGGCCAGACGGCGCGCCCCCTCGGTGCCGAGAATTCTCGGATAGTCCTCGATCAGCGCCAGGCCGCAGGACGGAGCGCTCGCGATCACGGTGAAGCCGCGGTCCACCAAAGGCAGGAGCGTCGCGACATTTCGCTCCGCATCGGCCCGCATCGCCTTCTCGGCGCCCATGGTGACGAGCGCGATGCCGCAGCACCGCTGCTCGGGGACGACGACTTCGATGCCGTTCGCCTCGAGGACCTTCACCGTCCCCGCGGCCTCGCCTTCGGGATCGTGGAAGCGAGCGAAGCAGCCGGCGAAGTAGGCGACCTTCTTCGTGATCGCGACCTCGCGCGGCGGGAGAGGGCCCAGCCGCGCATGACCGCCGGCGTGTGCACCGCCAGCGTGCGCGCCGCCAGCATGCGTGCCGCCAACGCCGCCAACGTGCGGGGCCACCGCGTGCGGACCGCCACCAACACCACCGCTGTGACCCCCAGGGCTCACCGCGGGCAGCAACGGCAACGCCAATGCCTTCTTCGACGCCGCGTCCCCGGTGCCAAACGACCGCTGAAAACGCGGGAGATCCAGACGGCCGGCGATCTTCCCCATCTTCTCCCGCGCGGAGCGCTCCACCGGCGTTCCGATGGGGAGGTTCGCCAGGCCGGGCGCCAGTGACGCGATCTTCGCCACGTCCGCCGCCTTCCCCAGCACCCAGTTCCGCAACGGCATGCCATTCGTCTCGACGAACTCCTTCCGCGCCGCGATCGCCAATCCGGGGATGTCCACCTGACTCGGGCACTCGCTCAGGCAGAGCTTGCAGTTGAAGCAGGAGTCCATCACCTCTTTGAACGGTTTCCCGGTCAACACCTTGGGATCCAGGGCGCCGCGCACCACCTCCAGCAACAGCGCGGCCTTGGCACGCGCAGTGTGGGGTTCCCGACCCGTCGTGCTCCCGACCGGGCAGTAATCACGGCAGGTGCCGCAGCCGTGGCACATCTCGATCATGTCGCGGTAGTCGGGATCGTCGAAGACGGTGCCGGTGTGGACGAACGTGGTCGTATATCGCAAGTGAGACGCGGGGAACGTGGCCTCACTCGAGATCACGACGCCGGGATTCAGCACGCCGTCGGGATCCAGCACGCGCTTCACCGCGGCCATCGTTTCGTAGGACCGAGGATACTGGCGCCTCAAGTAGGGCGCTCGCAGGATTCCGTCGCCGTGCTCCCCGGTGATCGTGCCGCCGAGGCGCCACGTGAGCTCGAACGCCTCCTCGGTCATGGCGGCCATCCGAGGCACGAAGGTCGCGTCGTGCGGGTCCATCAAGGGCGTGACGTGGACGTTCCCGTTCCCCGCGTGGCCGAAGATCACGTACGGCGTGCGATGCCTCGCGAAGATCTGGCGAAGTCCCTCGATGTACTGGCCGAGCTTCTCCACCGGGACCGCGGTGTCGTCGATGAAGTTCATCGGCTTTTCCACCGGCGAGGTGCGATACACCAGCGGCAGCGCGGCGCGACGCACCGACCACAGCGCGGCGCGCTCCTCGGCGCTCCGGGCGGCGCGGAAATCCAGGACCATGCCGCGACGGGGCGCGACCCACTCCTCGATCGCGGCCAG
>Ga0068858_100004149_pt1 | contig 14257 bp, 13 predicted proteins | sample KBSSwiS12_FD_66589 | JGI IMG/M metagenome (GOLD analysis project Ga0068858, IMG submission 66589) | Switchgrass rhizosphere microbial communities from Kellogg Biological Station, Michigan, USA - KBS Switchgrass S1-2 | ecosystem: Host-associated > Plants > Roots > Rhizosphere > Soil ... | reverse complement strand
GGCTTGTTGTACGGCGCCGGCGCCGCGCCCTTGTTGAAGGCGTCGATCACGACCTTGGCGCCGTTGACGGCGGGGATGCCGAAGCTCTCGGCCGCCTGGCCCGAAAGGAAGCTCACGATGCCGAGCTTGAACGTCTCCTGCGCGTGCGCGGCGGCGGCGCAGGCGGCGACGCCGGTGAACGAGAGCGCGACAGCGCGCCAGAATCGAATCGTCGACATTGCGGGTCTCCTGTAGGCCGCGTTCCGGGCGTGGCGGCCGCCGGCATCTTCGTCCGGCGGCGTCGGCGCTCGACAGATGGCTAACCCGGAGCCCGTCGCCCGTTCCCTGCCGCTCGGCCATGCCCGACCACGTCCGCCTCTTCACCGCCGTCTGGCCCGAGGCGGCGGTGCGCGCGCGCCTCGCCGCCGAGAGCGAGGGCTGGCGATGGCCGCCGCACGCGCGGCGGGTCGCCGCCGCGAAGCTGCACCTGACGATGCACTTCCTGGGTGCCTTCCCGCGCGACCGCGTCGACGCGCTCGGCGCCGCGCTGGCGACGCTCGCGACCGGGCCGATGTCGCTTGCCGCTGCGCGGCGCGAGGTCTGGCGCGGCGGCATCGCCGTGCTGCTGTTCGCCGCCGACGCGGCGCTCGAGCGGCTGCACGAGGCGATCGGCGCCGTCGTCGCCGGCTTCGGTATCCCGCTCGATCCTCGGCCGTTCGCGCCGCACGTGACGCTCGCGCGCGGCGCCCGCGGCGCGGCGCCGCCGGCGCAAGCGCCCGCGCTCGAATGGCGCGCGCGCGGCTTCGCGCTCGTCGAGTCCGCAGGCGGCGACTACCGCGTGCTGCGCGCGTTCGGCGGCAACGGCGCCCGTGGGCGCGGCGGCGCGCCGCCCTGAGCGCGCGGCGCGCCTGTCACGACTCCGCGAAGGCGAGCAGGACGCCGCACGCGTCCGCCGCCGCGACCGCGATGCCGTCGGCGGTCGCGACGCTGCCGATGCCGCCGGCGGCGAGCGCCGCGCGCGCCTCGTCCAGCGAGGTCGTCCGCAGGACCAGACCGACCAGGCCTGCGGCGCCCGCCGGCGCGGCGGCGCCGAAACGTTCGGCGAGCGAGCGCTGCGAATGGAAGCGGATCGTGCTGTTGCCGGTGTCGACGACGAAGGCGTCGTCGGCGCCGCGCGACGGCGCGCTCGCGAACAACGTGGCGCACGCCGCCGCGTCGCCGGCGGGGTCGTCGCTCGCGGCGATCACGTGGTCGAGCGCGACCGCTGCATTGGCGTGGCGGAGCAGCTCGGGCCGCCAGGTGACGTGGCGCGTCCGGTGCTCGCAGCAGAAGACGTGGAATCCCGGCGCGGCGCCGTCGGCGAAGTGGGCGGTGCGAAACGCCGCCTGCGTCCGCGTGCCGTCGGAGAGCACGACCGGACGCGCGAAGTCGACCGGCGCGTCGAGCACGACGCCGGCGCGTGCCATTTCGGCGACGACGGCGTCCGCGCTCGTCGTCTGCAGCGCCAGCGCAGCGAGCCCTCCGCGGCGCGCGAGCGCAGCCCGGTAGCGCTCGTTCGCCGCCGTCGGTGCGAGGACGCCCATCAGCTCGAGGTATTCGCGCTCGAGCATCACGGTGTGGTTGCCGGTGCCGAGCTCCGGCGGGTGGAGGCCGCGGGGCGCGACGGTGAAGCCGAGCCGTGCGAAGCGGGCGCGTGCGTCGTCGAGGTCGCGGACGAGCGCGACCGCGTGGTCGATGCCGGTGATCGAGCGGCGCATCGCGCCATTGGAGCAGAACCGCCCCGCCGGCGCGTGCGCTTCGTGTTCAGCTGCGGTCGGAGCCGCCTTCGCCCTTGTCGTCGGAGCTGAAGAGCTTGCCGCTCAGGCGCGAGAGCAGCCCGGGCTCCTCCTTCGGCTCGTCGGCCTGCTCTGCGGTCGCCGCGCCGGGAAGGATCGACGCCTTGCGCGCCTCGAGCTCGGCGCGCAGCCCGACCAGGTCCATCCCCGCTCGACGGCACTGCGGGAACAGCTCGGTGTGCTCCTCGACGACGTGGTGCTGGATGTATTCGCGCAGGACCGTCATCTTCGCGTCGTAGAGGTCGTCGTCGGGATTGCCGCCTTCGATCTGCGCGATCAGGTCCTTCGCCGAGGCGTGCTCGACCTTGGCTTCGTCGAGCGTGTCGCCGTCGATGCCGGCGGCGCGCGCCGCGGGATAGAAGATCTCCTCCTCGATCCTGGTGTGCGCCTTCAGCATCTCGCAGATCTGCGTCGCGAGCTCGCGCCGCTCGGCGGCGGCCGCGTTCCTGTCGGCGAGCTTCTCGTAGCGCTTGAAGAGCACCCCGACCTCGAGGTGGTCGTCGGTGAGCAGGTCGACGGCGTCGGCCTCGCGCATCGTCTTCGGCGCGGTGTTCTCGACCGTCTTCTCTTCCTTCGGCGGATGCGGCGTGCCGCGCGTCGACGGCGCCGGCCGCCGCGCCGCGCCGGCATTCGTTCGCTTCATTGCCGGCGAAGCGGACTTCGCGGTGCCGCGCGCCGAAGACGACTTGCGAGCTCCGGAGGCGGAGCTGCCCGCGCCGCTGGCCGACGACTTGCGGGCACCCGACGCCGGCTTGCGAGATGCCGACGAGGCCGCCTTGCCAGCGCCGCCCGACTTCTTCGCCGCGCCTCTCGCGCTGCTCTTGGCGGCGCTCTTGCCCGCGCTTCCTCCGCCGCTTCCCGACTGCCCCTTCGCCAGCATCGCCTTGCGTTCGGGCGATGCGCGCTCCGACCTGGCGTACGCGACCTCGTAGGGCTCGCTCTTGTTGAGACGTTTGCGGTCCGCCGAGCGGCCACGGGTCTGGTTGTCAGCCATCGAAAATCTCCTCGAGGATCGGACGCATCGCCATCGATGCGTCGGTGTCGCAGCACCGGCGCGAACCATAGGAGGCGATGCGCGCGTTCGCCAGCGCACGGAGCCGGCAGCGCGTGCGGGCGTGCATCTGCTCCGCGTGAGAGAAAGCGCCTACGCGGGCCGAAGCACGCGCGCGGCGATGCGGCCGCGTCGTGTCGCCGTCGTGACGGCGTCCGCCGCTGCGCATGTCGGGGCCGCCGCGCTCAGCGCGTCGTCGACGCCGGCTCGCTCGCCTGCATCAGCGTCCGCGCCGGGCTCGCGTCGACCGCGTTCGCTGCCTGCGCGGCGCCCTCGACGCGGGCGCTCGGACGCCGCGCGACGCCGCGCATCTCGTGCGCCGGGCGCGGGAAGCCCGAGCGGGCGCTGTAGTCGCGCTGCGAGCGCTTCTCGCGCTTCGCTGCCGGCGGCGCGCCTTCGGCGACCTTCATGTCGAGCCAGGCGATGCCGAGCAGCATCGCGACCGACGTCAGCGTGCGCAGCGGCCGTCGCGCCGTGACGAGGCCGGCGCCGACGGTCGCGACGTCGAGCACGTCGCCGGCGACCCGGCCCCACAGCCACGGCGACGGGTCCTTCGAGGTCAGGATGCCGATGCCGGTGCCGATCTCGCGCAGTCCGAAGACGCGCGTCAGCGTCGGCACGTTGGGCATGCCGGCGGTGCGCGCGAGCGTGCGCGGCGCCGCGAGCTCGGCGAGGCCGAGGCCGATCGAGAGCCAGCCGAGCGCGCGCGCCGGCGAGCGCATCGGCCCGAGCGGCGTCTTCGGCAGGGCCCGCGAGAGCGGATGCTGGAAGGTGGTGCTCATGGCTTCATGACGACCTTGATGCAGCCGTCCTCCTTGTCGCGAAAGGTCTTGAACATCTTTGGGCCGTCCTCGAGCCGGACGCTGTGGGTGATGACGAACGAGGGATCGATCTGGCCGTCGGCGATGCGCTGCAGCAGGTCGTCGGTCCAGCGCTTGACGTGCGTCTGGCCGGTGCGGATCGTCAGACCCTTGTTCATGACCGCACCCATCGGGATCTTGTCGGTCATGCCGCCGTAGACGCCGGCGATCGAGAGCACGCCCGCCGGGCGGCAGACGTACATCATCTCGCGCAGCACGTGCGGGCGGTCGCTCTCGATCATCACCGACTGCTTGACGCGGTCGATCATCGAGTCGACCGAGCGCAGCGCGTGCGCCTCCATCCCGACCGCGTCGATGCACTTGTCGGGACCCTTGCCGGCGGTCAGTTCCTGCAGCCGGTCGAGCACGCTCTCCTCGTCGAAGTCGATCGTGATCGCGCCGCCGGCGCGGGCCATGTCGAGCCGCTCGGGAACGTTGTCGATGCAGATGACCTGCTCGGCGCCGAGCATCACGGCGCTCCTGACCGCGAACTGGCCGACCGGTCCGGCGCCCCAGATCGCGACGGTGTCGGTCGGCTCGATGTCGCACTGCGCCGCCGCCTGCCAGCCGGTCGGGAAGATGTCGCCGAGGAAGAGCACCTGCTCGTCGGTCAGGCCGTCGGGAATCTTGACGGGGGCGACGTCGGCGTACGGCACGCGCACGTATTCGGCGTCGCCGCCGGCGTAGCCGCCGGTGAGGTGGGTGTAGCCGAACAGGCCCGCGGTCGTGTGGCCGAACACCAGGTCGCCGAGGTCCTTCTTGCGGTTGCTCCGCTCGCAGACCGACCAGTTGCCGCGCCGGCACTGCTCGCACTCGCCGCAGCAGATCGTGAACGGGACGACGACGCGGTCGCCGACCTTGAGCTTCTTGTTCTCGGCGCCGACCTCGACGACCTCGCCCATGAACTCGTGGCCGACGACGTCGCCCGACTTCATCCCGGGCACGAAGCCGTCGAAGAAGTGGAGGTCGGAGCCGCAGATCGCGCAGCAGGTCGTCTTGATGATCGCGTCGCGCGGGTGCTCGATCGCGGGATCGGGAACGGTTTCGTAGCGGATGTCGTGCTTGCCGTGCCAGCAGAGGGCTTTCATGGCCGGTCTCCGGGAGTGCGAGATGCGCTTCCGGCAATGGCCATGCCGGCCCGCGCGCCGCGCCGCGCACTTTCCTACGCCCGTTCGCGCGCCCTTCCGATGCGGCCGCCGCACCGCGCCGGCCTAAGGTCGTGCGTGGCCATCCGTTCGATCGCGTCGCTCTCGATCACCTTCGGGCTCGTCTCGATCCCGGTGAAGGTCTACGCCGCCACCGAGAGCAGCGCCGCGCTGCGCTTCAAGCTGCTGTCGCGCGGCGGCGCGCGCGTGCGCAGGCAGTACGTCGCCGACGCCAGCGAAGCGCCGCTCGTCCTCGAGGACGTGGAGGAACCGCCGCGCGGGCGTCCGGGCGCCGGCGAGCCCGGGCTTGCGGAGCGGCCGGCGTCGCGCGGCCAGGGACGCGCGGCAGCGCTGCCGGCAGCGCCGCCGCCGCGCGAAGACCGGCCGCTGCCCTCGGCACCGTCGCGTGCGGCACCTTCGCCCGCGGGCGACGACGACGACGGCGACGCCGACGGCGAAGACGAGAGCGGTGGGCCGGACGAGAGCGGTGCGCTGCGCCCCGGGCAGATCGTCAAGGGCTACGAATTCGCGAAGGGACGCTTCGTCACCTTCACCGACGCCGAGCTGAAGGAGCTCGCGCAGGCTTCGCGACAGACGATCGACATCGTCTCCTTCATCCCCGAGCACGCGGTCGATCCGATCCACTACGACAAGGCGTACTTCCTCGCCCCCGATCGGCTCGGCGCCAAGCCGTACAGCCTGCTGCGCGCGGCGATGGCCATGGGCGGCCGCAGCGCGCTCGCCAAGTGGGCGTGGCGGGCGAAGGAATACGTCGTCGAGATCCGGCCGGTCGAAGGCGGCCTCGTGCTGCAGCAGCTGCTCTACGCCGACGAGGTGCGCTCGATCGACGCGCTCGGCATCGACCTCGTCGAGGTCGGCGCCGCCGAACTGCAGCTCGCGCTGCAGCTGATCGAGCAGACGTCGGAAGACGCGTTCGACCCGGAGCGCTTCGTCGACGAGGAGAAGGCGCGCATCCTCGCCGCGGTCGAGCGCAAGATCGCCGGCCGCAGCGTCGTCGCCCAGCCTCCACGGGTCGTGCCGAGCGCGCAGGTGATCGACCTCGTCGCGGCGCTGCGCGCGAGCCTCGATGCGATCGCGCCGTCGCGCCGCGGCGAGCGTGCCGCCGCGGCCGGCGCGCGCCACCCGCCGCCGGCGCGCAAACCCGCGCGGCGCGCCGCCCAGGTCAGCGCAGCGCCGGCAGCGCCGCGCGCGCGCGGACGACAATCGACGCGATGACCGATCTCGCGAGTTTCCCGATCACCCGCAAGTGGCCGCCGCGCCACCCCGACCGCCTCCAGCTGTATTCGCTGCCGACGCCCAACGGCGTCAAGGTGTCGATCTTTCTCGAGGAGACCGGGCTCCCCTACGAGCCGCACCGCGTCGCCTTCGATCGCGACGAGCAGAAGTCGCCCGAGTTCGCGTCGCTCAACCCCTACGGCAAGATCCCCGCGATCATCGACCCCGACGGTCCGGGCGGGCGACCGCTCGCGCTCTTCGAGTCGGGGGCGATCCTGCTCTATCTCGCCGAGAAGACCGGCCGGCTGCTGCCGGACGACCCGGCGGCGCGCTACGAGACGATCCAGTGGCTGATGTTCCAGATCGGCGGCGTCGGGCCGATGTTCGGCCAGGTCGGTTTCTTCCACAAGTTCGCCGGCAAGGACTTCGACGACAAGCGACCGCGCGACCGCTACGCCGGCGAAGCGAGGCGGCTGCTCGCCGTCCTCGAGGCGCGGCTCGCCGGCCGCGCCTGGGTCATGGGCGACGACTACACGATCGCCGACATCGCGATCTTCCCGTGGGTGCGCAACCTCGTCGGCTTCTACGGCGCCGGCGAGCTCGTCGGCATCGACCGCTGTCCGCAGGTGCAGCGCGCGCTCGCCGCGTTCGTCGCCCGGCCTGCGGTGCAGGTCGGTCTCACGGTGCCGAAGCCGGACAGCGCCTGAGCGGCGCGCTCGCGTTCGCTGCGGGGTGCGTCAGGCCGCGAGCGCGGCGGCCGCCTGTGCGGCCAGGCACTTGTTGCACTTGCCGAGGCCGGGCAGACGGGCGTCGGGCTTGCCGTCGCCGGTCTTGAAGTTGGCCTGGCAGCGCCGGCAGACGTACATCTTCGAGCTCGACATCATCGGCTTCACCCCGGGTTCGCCGGAAGGACGCGCGGCGACGTACTCGGCTTGAGTCTGGCGAAGCTTGAGCGCGGGGCCGGCGGTCGGGATGGCGGGGGTCGCGGCAGGGGCGGTGGCGGCGGACCCTTTGGACGGAGGAGCGGAGCGACGGGTGGCCATGTGCAAGATACCTGATGAGAGAGGGCGGACGCCGCACGCTCGGGGCATGCGCCATCGGCCGGGGGGCACTATTGTCCCAGCAAACGCCCCGGCCCGTACGGAGGGTTTGCCTTGCCCCCACGCGGCGCGGCGGAGACGCCGTGCGGCCGCAGCCGCTCAACGGCGCGCGAGGCCGTCGCTGCGCTCGAGGTCGAGCGCGTCGCGACCGACGGTGACGACTCCCGGCATCGCCGCCTCGAGCGCGCTGGCGAACGTCTTCGCCACGCCGGCGACCGCGATCCGCCGTCGCGACGCGACCAGGTTCGCGGCGGCGTAGCGCTGGATGTCCTGCGCGGTCACCGCCTGCAGCTGCTCGATCCGCGTCTTGAGCTCGGCGACCGGCCGCTGGCCGGCGACGAGCGAACGGATCGCGGCGGCGAGGCCGGTGGTCGTTTCGACGCTGCGCGAAAAGCCGCCGATCAGCGTCGCCTTGCGCGCCGCCAGCTCGTCGTCGCCGACCGGCTCCTGCATCATCCGGTCGATCTCGTCCTGCACCAGCCGCACGACCTCGGCCGCGGACTCGTTCTTGGTCTGCACGCCGACGCGAAAGAGCGCCGCCTCGCGTCGCTGCTCGACGCCGCTGCTCGCGCCATAGCTCAGACCGCGCTTGATGCGGATCTCCTGGTTGACGCGCGACGAGTAGCCGCCGCCGAACACCGAGTTGAACACGGCGCCGATGGCGCGGTCGCTGCCGGTCCGCTCGGGCAGCGCGAGGGCGACGACGACTGCGGCCTGTCCGGCATCGGGCATGTCGACGATCGCAACCGGCGGGCCCGTCGTCGCGCCGCTCGGGCGCGGCGCTGCGGGCGGCGGATCGCTCGGCACCGGCCAGCTGCCGAAGTGGCGGCGCGCGAGCGCGAGGCCGGCGTCGAGGCCGATGTCGCCGGCGAGGATGAGGGCGGCGTTGTCGGGTCGGAACGTGCGCCGGTGGACGGCGACGAGGTCGTCGCGGGTGATGCGCGGCAGCGACTCGGGGGTTCCGCCGACCGGGTGCCCGTACGCACCGGCGCCGTACGCGAGCCGCTCGGCGACGAGCGAGGCGAGCGTGCCCGGGCTCGCGTACGCGACCTTGAGCGCGTCGAGCGTCTGCGTGCGGACGCGGTCGATCTCCTCGGCTGCGAACACCGGCTCGCGCGCGACCTCGGCGACGAGCGCGAGCGCGGCGTCGAGCTTGGGCGTCGTCACCGTGATCGAGACCGCGGCGCCGTTCCAGCCGGCGCCGCTGTCGAGCGAGCCGCCGAGCGCTTCGGCGGCGGCGGCGAGCTCGGGCGCGGTGTGGCGCTTGGTGCCTTGCGTCATCAGCGCAGCGGCGAGCGATGCGAGGCCCGACAGGCGCGGCGGGTCGACCTCGGCTCCCGAGAGCGCGACGAGCTCGGCGCTCACGATCGGCACCCCTTCGCGGCGAGCGACGATGACGCGCAGTCCGTTGCCGAGCTTGCCTTCGCTCGGCGCGTCGATCGTGAGCGGCCGCGGCGACGCCGGCGGCGGCGGCGTCGGGTACGGCTGCGCGACGGCGGCGCCGGCCGCGCACGCGACTGCCGCGACGACGACCGTGCGACGCGACAGCGGCGTCGCGAAGAGCGCGCGCGTTCTCATTTCGCGGCCTCCTGCTGGCGGTACTCGATCGTCACCTTCTTCGCGCCGAGGACGTAGCGGCGCAGCACCCGTTGCACGTCGGCGGCGCTGACGCGCTCCAGATCGTCGAGATCGGTGTTGATGCGCGCCGGATCGCCTTCGAGGACGGCGGCGTCGCCGAGCGCCGATGCGAGCCCGAGCGGTGTCTGCCGCGAGACGAACGCCGCGGTCACGATCTGCGTCTTCACCTTGGCGAGCTCCGCTGCGCTCGGCGGCGTCGCCGCGAGCCGGTTGACCTCGGCGATGAGCGCGGTCGCGAGCTCGGCCGGCGCCTTGCCGCCGGCGCCGACCGCATACGCGATCAGGAGGCCGGGGCCGACGCGCAGGTCGGCGCTGAAGCCGACCTGCGTCGCGATGCGCTGCCGATACACGAGCGACTGGTTGAGACGCGACGACTCGCCCGCAGACAGCACGGCCGAGGCGACCTGCAGCGCCGGTGCGTCGGGGCTCGTCGTCGGCGGCGCCAGCCACGTGATCGCGACCGCGGGCAGCGGCACCTGCGGTCCGAACAGCGTCGCCGTGCGGTCGCTCTGCCACGGCGGCTCGCTCGCTTCGAACCGCGGCAGCGGCGCGCTCGGCTTCGGCACGGCGCCGAAGTACTTGTCGATCCAGCCGTCGAGCTGCTTCTCGTCGAAGTCGCCGGCGACGATCAGCGTCGCGTTGTCCGGACGGTAGTGGCGCTTGTGGAACGCGACGACGTCGGCGAGCGTCGCCGCCTCGAGGTCGGCAATGCTGCCGATGCCGGGCCGCTTGTAGGGATGCTCGAGGTACGACGCCGGCGCGATGCCGTTGAAGAAGCGGCCGTACGGCGAAGCGAGGATGCGCTGACGGTATTCCTCTTCGACGACCGCGCGCTCCGACTTGAAGCTCGCCTCGTCGACCTTGAGGTTCTGCATCCGCTCGGCCTCGGCCCAGAGCAGCGTCTCGAGGTAGTTGGACGGCACGACCTCGTGGTACTCGGTGACGTCGTCGCCGGTCGACGCGTTGTTGGCGCCGCCGACGTCCTCGGTGAGGCGGTCGAACTGCTCGGCGCGCAGGTACTCGGTGTTCTTGAACATCATGTGTTCGAAGAGGTGCGCGAAGCCCGAGCGGCCGGCCGGATCCTCGCGGCTGCCGACGTGGTACCAGACCTGCACGCTCACCGTCGGGCTCGTGTGCGTCTCGACGGTGAGCACCTGCAGGCCGTTGGCGAGCTTGCGCTCGCGGTAGACGACGGGCTTGACGACGAGCGGCGCGCTCGCCGCGGCGTCGGCGGCGAGCGCGTGCGTCGCGAGCTGCGGCGTCGCCGCGGCGAGGGCGAGGAGCGCGACGCCAACGGCGCGCGCGAAGGCGGTGCGAGGCATGGCGCGGATCATAAGAGCGCACCGAATAAGCATGCGACGAATGATTCGTTGGCCGCACCGCGCGCGCTGTCTACGATCGCTCGCTCCTGGTTCTGCGGAGCATCTCAGTGCGTCGATCGTTGTTCGCCCGCGCCGTCGCGATCGCTGTCGCCGGCCTCACGCTTTTTGCTGCGCGCGCTGCCGACGTCGCGCTCCTCAACGTCTCGTACGACCCGACGCGCGAGCTCTATCAGCAGATCGACGCCGCGTTCGCCGCGGCGTGGAAGGCGAGGACCGGCGAGGTCGTGACGATCCGGCAGTCGCACGGCGGCTCGGCGAAGCAAGCGCGCTCGGTGATCGACGGCATCGAGGCCGACGTCGTCACGCTCGCGCTCGCCTGGGACATCGACGAGATCGCGGCCAAGGCGAAGCTCTTGCCCGCGGACTGGCAGAAGCGCCTGCCACACGCGAGCTCGCCGTACACGTCGACGGCGGTGCTCCTCGTCCGCAAGGGCAACCCGAAGCAGCTCCGCGACTGGGGCGACCTCGCGCGCCCCGGCGTCGCCGTCGTGACGCCGAACCCGAAGACCTCGGGCGGCGCGCGCTGGGGCTATCTCGCCGCGTACGGCTGGGCGCTGCGCCAGCCGGGCGGCAGCGACGCCAAGGCGCGCGAGTTCATGGCGCGCGTCCTTCGCAACGTTCCGGTGCTCGACACCGGCGCGCGCGCTTCCACGGTCACGTTCGTCGAACGCGGCATCGGCGACGTGCTGATCGCGTGGGAGAACGAAGCGCAGCTCGCGCTGCGCGAGTTCGGCAGCGGCAGGTTCGAGATCGTCTACCCGCAGACGAGCATCCTCGCCGAGCCGCCGGTCGCGCTCGTCGACAAGGTCGTCGACAAGCGCGGCACGCGCAAGGTCGCGCAGGCCTACCTCGAGTTTCTCTACACGCCCGCGGGGCAGGAGATCGTCGCCCGCCACTTCTACCGGCCGGTCGACGACAAGGTCGCGACGAAGTACGCGGCGCAGTTCCCGCGCATCGCGCTGTTCACGATCGACGAGGTGTTCGGCGGCTGGGAGAAGGCGCAGAAGACGCACTTCGCCGACGGCGGCGTGTTCGACCAGATCGTGGGCCGCTAGTCGCCGAGCCGCGCCGCGCCGGCGCGCGAGATGGAACGCCGCGCTTCGTTCAGGCGGCGGCGCGGACGAGGAGTGTTCCGCTCGTGCGGTTCGTCGTCGGGTCGACGACGAGGAGCGCCCCGGCGACGCGGTCGTCGTCGAATGCCGCGACCGGCAGCTCGTGCTGCGTCTCGACGACGACCTCGCCGATGTCGTTGACGCCGAGCGCGTCGGCGGTGTCGCGCCCGAGCGTCGCGACGTCGACGCGGCTCTCGATGGCAACGATCCTGCCCTGGAGCCAGCGGTTGCCGTGGCGCAGCCAGTACCTGCGGCCGACGACCGCGGGTTCGGTGTCGAGCCACGCGAGCGTCGCGCGAAAGCGTGCCGTCGGCGCGATCGTTCCGGGCGCGGCGAGCCAGTCGCCGCGCGAGACGTCGAGCTGGCGGTCGAGGACGATGCCCGCCGAGCGGCCGGCGCCGACGCGCTCGGCGCGCTTGCCCGCCGCGTGCAGCTCGGCGACGCGCGCTCGCTCGCCGCTCGGGAAGACGACGAGCTCGTCGCCGGTCGCGACTTCGCCGCGCGCGACGCGACCCCAGAGGACGCGCGCCTGGTGGCCGGTGCCGCCGGCGCTCGCGTTGGCGACGAACTGCACCGGAACGAGCGCCGCCGCGGCGGTGGCGCCGTCCTCGACGGGAAGCTCCTCGAGCAGGGCGAGCAGCGTCGGGCCGGCGCTGTCGCCGAGCGCGCTCGGCCGGCTGACGTTGTCCCCGTGCAGCGCCGAGATCGGCACGATTCCCGCCGGCGCGAAGCCGGCCTCGCTCGCGAACGCCTCGAGGGCGGCGCGCACGCGCGCGAACGCAGCGCCGGAGTCGGCGACGGCGTCGAGCTTGTTGACGGCGAAGACGATGTGCGGCACGCGCAGCAGCCGCGCGAGCAGCGCGTGGCGGCGCGTCTGCGGCAGCAGCTGCAGCGGCTCGCGCGCGAGGTCGAGCTTCGTCGCATCGACGAGGACGACGGCGGCGTCGCTGCCGGCCGCGGCCGTGACCATGTTGCGGGTGTACTGCTCGTGGCCGGGCGCGTCGGCGATGACGAACTTGCGCCGCGCGGTCGCGAAGTAGCGATACGCGACGTCGATCGTGATGCCCTGCTCGCGCTCGGCCTCGAGGCCGTCGGTGAGGAGCGCGAGATCGATCGCCCGGTCGCCGCCGGCGCGCGCTTCGAGCGCGTCGAGCTGGTCGGCGAGGATCGCGCGGCCATCGAGCAGCAGGCGGCCGATCAGCGTGCTCTTGCCGTCGTCGACCGAGCCGGCGGTGAGGAAGCGCAGCGGCCGGCGCGTGGCCGAAGGCGCGGCAGCGAGGTCGTCGTCCTTCTCTTCGCGCTGCGCGAGTGCCATCAGAAGTAGCCTTCCTTCTTCCGCCGCTCCATCGATGCGTCGGAGGTGCGGTCGTCCATGCGCGTCGCGCCGCGCTCGCTGACGGTGACCGCGAGCGTCTCGGCGACGACCTCGGCGGCGCTGGCGGCGTCGCTTTCGACCGGGCACGTGCACGTCATGTCGCCGACGGTGCGAAAGCGCACGCCGAGCGTCTCGACCGTCTCGCCGGCGGCGGGCGGCGTCAGCGCCGTGACCGGCACCAGCAGGCCGCGGCGGCGGACGACGTTGCGACGGTGCGCGTAGTACAGGCTCGGCAGCGCGATCCGCTCGCGCTGGATGTAGAGCCAGACGTCGAGCTCGGTCCAGTTGCTGATCGGAAACGCCCGCATGTGCTCGCCGGGCTTCAGCCGCGTGTTGAAGAGCGTCCACAGCTCGGGGCGCTGGTTCTTCGGCTGCCACTGGCCGAAGCTGTCGCGGTGCGACAGGATCCGCTCCTTCGCGCGCGCCTTCTCCTCGTCGCGGCGCGCGCCGCCGATCAGCGCGTCGAAGCGATGCTCCTCGATCGCCTCGAGCAGCGTCACGCTCTGGTGGCCGTTGCGCGACTCGTCGGCGCTCGCCAGGCGCACGCTGCCGCGCGCGATCGAGTCGTCGAGATGGGCGACGACGAGCTGCTCGCCGAGCTCCTCGACAGCGGCGTCGCGAAACGCGATCACCTCGGGAAAGTTGTGGCCGGTGTCGACGTGCAGGAGCGGAAACGGCAGCCGCGACCTGGCCGCGCCGACGAGCTTGAACGCCTTCTGCGCGAGGTGGAGGACGACGCACGAATCCTTGCCGGCCGAAAAGAGCAGCGCCGGCCGCTCGAACGCGGCCGCGGTTTCGCGCAGGATGAAGATCGCCTCTTCCTCGAGCGCGTCGAGCTGGCCGGCCTCGACGGGCAGCAGGCGATCGAGCGGCGTCGGCGCATTCATGGTGCGACCGCGGCGGCAAGCGGCGTCGACGCGGGCGCGACGTGCAGCCCGCATTCCTTCGCGCCGTCCTGCTCCCACCACCAGCGGCCGGCGCGGAAGTCCTCGCCGAGCGCGATCGCGCGCGTGCACGGCGCGCAACCGATGCTCGGATAGAAGCGGTCGTGAAGCGCGTTGTAGGGCACGTCGTGCAGCGCGAGGTAGTGCCAGACGTCGCCCCACGTCCAGTCGGCGAGCGGGCTCAGCTTGGTGCGGCCTTCGGCGTCGATCGCTTCGAGCTCGACCGCGGCGCGGTCGACCGACTGCTCGCGGCGCAGCCCCGTGATCCAGGCGCTGCGCCCCGCGAGCATCCGCCCGAGCGGCTCGACCTTGCGCAGCGCGCAGCACGCCTTCCTCAGCTCGACGCTCTTGCGCATCGGGTCCTCGCCGTGGCGGCCGACGAACGCGACGACCGCCTCTTGGACCGGCCGGTAGCGCTCGACGAAGATGCCGTAGCGTTCGCGCACCGCGTTGGCCAGCGCCAGCGTTTCGGCGTGGAGCTTGCCGGTGTCGAGCGTCGCCACCGCGACCGGAAGCCGGTCGCGCGCGATCAGGTCGGTGATGACCTGGTCCTCGGCGCCGAGGCTCGACGCCTGGACGATCGCATCCGGATGTGCCGCC